>OLJW01004094.1_pt1 | contig 10212 bp, 8 predicted proteins | sample 1603411 | NCBI WGS metagenome assembly OLJW01 (sample SAMN04168659, study PRJEB22393) | human gut metagenome | biome: human gut microbiome; feature: stool | host: Homo sapiens | collected 2014-05-12 | reverse complement strand
CGAACGGTTGCCTCGGCGTGGGGCTGAAGCTGTCGAGCGTGCGTTTGAGTGAGTGGTCTGGCCCCTCAATGGACAGGTCCCGGATGCGTTCCACATGCAGGTAGGACAGCGAGTCATACCGGTGCATGTGGCACAGCAGGTAGTATTTGCTGTTCTTGTACATCAGGTGGTAGGGGTCCGCCAGATATGTCTTGATGTCGCCGTCGCCGTTACGGCGGGGGACGAGATTGCCGTTGACGTCGTACGTGCAGTACCGGAACCGGATCACGCGCCCGTATGCGATGGCATCGTTCAGAATCTCGATGTTGTTGAGGAACTCCGTATTGTAGTTCTTGGGCGTGGTGAGTTGTTCGAGGCCGCGCAATTGGCCGGATTTGCCGGCGAACGTGTAGATCTTGGCGATGAGTTCGCGTAGGTATTCGCCGTCCGAGCTCGACAGCGCCGCGCCGTCCACGAGCAGGCGCATTTGCGCGATGTCGAAGACCGGTTCGATGTACCAGCCGGGTCGGGGGTTGGCGCTTTCCGCGTTGACCAGATCCCGCCGGTCGAGGTGGCCCACATGGCGGTCGAACGGCGTCATGGACTGCAATGCCTTGAGATGCCCGCGCACGGTTTTGTCGGATACATTGATGCGTTTGCTGATTTCCGCGGCAGTGAGGCCGTGCTCGGGGTCGGTGTGCTTGATGAGCTGTTCCAGGATTTCGATGACGATCTGAGCGGTGGGGAGTGCCGATGATGCAGCCACGATGTCTCCTCTCCCTTGACGGATACCGTGCCACCTGGGTGATTAAAACGGTAGATAACTACCGGTAATCATATCATCGCCTGTTGCGTGTGGCGTATCGCTCTCAATGAGAGCGATACGCCACACGGATAAGGATCCATCAGAAATCGAAATTGTCCGGGTCGGCGCTGTTGCGCTTACCGGTGTCCATGGCACTGATCGCAGCCATGTCATCGTCCGACAGCACGAAGTCGAACACGTCGATGTTCTGCCTGATGCGATCGGCGTGCGTGGACTTCGGCAGCACGACGACGCCGCGCTGGATGTGCCAGCGGATCACGGTCTGCGCAGCGGACTTACCGTACTTCGCGCCGATCTCGGCCAGCTCGGGGATGGCGAGCAGGTCGCCGCCGGTGCCGCCCAGCGTATAGGCGGGGCGGACGATGACCGGATAGCCGATGCGCCCGGCGAACTCCACCGCGGCCTCCACGCTCTCCACCACGTCGCTGGTGACGCAGGGCTGGCCGATGGCCTCCATGGCGTCCTTGAAGCCCTGGCGGTCCTCCGCCTTGCGGATGGACTCGGGGGAGGTGCCCAGCAGTCGTACGCCGTACTGGTCCAGAATGCCCTGTTCATGGAGGTTCATGGCCAGGTTCAGCCCGGTCTGGCCGCCCAGGGTGGGCAGGATGGAGTCGGGCCGCTCCATCTGGATGACCTGGGTCACCGAGGCGATGTTCAGGGGCTCGATATAGACATGGTCGGCGATGTCCTTGTCGGTCATGATGGTGGCGGGGTTGGAGTTGACCAGCACCACCTCCACGCCCTCCTCCTTGAGAGCGCGGCAGGCCTGGGCGCCGGCGTAGTCAAACTCGGCGGCCTGGCCGATGACAATGGGGCCGGAGCCGATAACCAGGACTTTTTTGATACTTGTATCCAAAGGCATTAGACTCTGCCCCCTTTCATCAACTCTACAAACTGGTCAAAGAGGAAGGACGTATCCTTGGGGCCAGTACAAGCCTCAGGATGGAACTGGACGGTAAACGCCTTCAGCTCCGGATAGTCGATGCCCTCGCAGGTGCCGTCATTGGCGTTGACAAAGCGGACCTTGCCCAGCTTCACCGTGTCGCCGTCCACCGCGTAGCCGTGGTTCTGGCTGGTGATGTAAGTACGGACGCCGTTCAGATCCCGGACAGGCTGGTTCACGCCCCGGTGACCGTATTTCAGCTTATAGGTGCTGCCGCCGGCGGCCAGAGCCGTCAGCTGGTGGCCCAGGCAGATGCCGAACATGGGCACCTTGCCCAGAAGTTTGCGGATCTGCTCGATTTGATACGTGTTTTCCGCAGGATCGCCGGGGCCGTTGGACAGCATCACGCCGTCCGGATCCGCCGCCAGAATCTCCTCCGCGGAGGTGGTCGCAGGCAGGACCGTCACGGTGCAGCCCCGCTTCTGGAGCTCCCGGACAATGTTGCGCTTGGCGCCGTAATCCAGCAGGGACACCCGGAACCGCTCCTCCCCTTCCGCCGGATGGACAGAGGATTCCTTACAGGAAACAGCCTCCACCACGCCGGTGACGGCGTAGGTCTCGATGGGGGTCAGGTCGGCGGGGATCTCGTCGCAGATGGCGGCGTTCATCACACCGTGCTCCCGGATGATGCGGGTCAGCTCCCGGGTGTCCACGCCGAACAGCCCCGGCACGCCCTGCTCTTTCAAGTACGTGTCCAGATCGCAGTCCGTCCGGAAATTGGAGGGTGTGTCGCAGTATTCCCGGACCACATAGCCCTTCACGCAGCAGGCGCCCTCGAAGTCCTCCCGGATGATGCCGTAGTTGCCGATGAGGGGATAGGTCTGCATAACGATCTGTCCGGCATAGCTGGGGTCCGTCAGGGTCTCGACGTAGCCGCACATACCGGTGGTGAACACCAGCTCACCCACGGTGTCGGTCTCCGCACCGAACCGGACGCCCTCAAATACCTGGCCGTCCTGTAAGATCAAATAACCTTTTTTCATCATAATCTCCTCAGGCCGTCTTATTTGCCGGCCTCAGTCTCGCAGTAGATGCAGCGGTAAACACGCTTGGCCGGATCGGTCAGCAGGAATTCCTGAGGCAGCTCCTGCTCCACAGAGGTGATGCAGCGGGGGTTCTTGCACTTCAGCACGCCCCGGATCCGCTCCGGCAGCTTGAGGCTCCGCTTCGCCCGGAGCTGGCCCTCGTGAATGATATTCACGGTGATGGTGGGGTCCACATAGCCGATCAGATCCCAATCAAGGTCCATCTCGCGGTCGATCTTGATGATGTCCTTCCGTCCCAGCTTGCCGCTGGTGACGTTCTTCAAAATAGCGACGGTGCAATCCAGCTTGTCCAGGCCCAGGATGTTGTACAGCTCCATGGCCTTACCGGCGGTGATGTGGTCAATCACGATGCCGTTCTGAATAGAATCAATAATCATGTCCGTTCTCTCCTCTCACTGAATACCCAGCAGCTTCATGATCAGCGCCATGCGGATGTAGCGGCCGTTCTGGGCCTGCTTGAAGTAGCAGGCACGGGGGTCCTCGTCCACCGCCACGGAGATCTCATTGACGCGGGGCAGCGGATGCAGGATCCGCAGATCCTCCTTGGCGTTTTCCAGCTTCTCCGGGGTGAGGATGTAGCTGTCCTTCAAGCGGAGGTAATCCTCCTCATTGAAGAAGCGCTCCTTCTGGACGCGGGTCATGTACAGGATATCCAGCTCCGGCATGACCTCCTCCAGAGAGGTGGACTGGGTGTAGGGAATGTTCTTGGACTTGACGTACTGCTCCTTGACATAGCGGGGCAGCTTCAGCTCCTCCGGGGAGACAAACACGAACCGGATACCGGTGTAGCGGCTCATGGCAGCCACCAGAGAGTGGACCGTACGGCCAAACTTCAGGTCGCCGCAGAAGCCGATGGTCAGGTTGTCGAAATGGCCCTTTTCCTTGTGGATGGTGATGAGGTCCGTCAGGGTCTGGGTGGGGTGGTTATGGCCGCCGTCACCGGCGTTGATCACCGGCACCAAGGAGTGCTGCGTTGCCACCAGAGGCGCGCCCTCCTTGGGGTGGCGCATGGCGATGATGTCGCAGTAGGCGCTGACCACCCGGATGGTGTCCGCCACGCTCTCGCCCTTGGAGGCGGAGGAGCTGGCGGCGGAGGAAAAGCCCAGCACCTGTCCGCCAAGGGACAGCATGGCACTCTCAAAGCTCAGGCGGGTACGGGTGGAAGGCTCAAAGAACAGCGTTGCCAGGATCTTGCCGTCGCACTTATGGGCATATTTGGCGGGATGCTCCATAATATCGCAGCCCGTTTTTACCAGCTCGTCGATTTCCTCGGTGGAGAGCTGCATAATGTCGATCAAATTTTCCATATCAGTTTTTCCCTCCATTGATCCAGCTTTCGTCAGACGGATTGTCCCGGAATTTCAGCAGACGGGACACATCCTCCGGCGCGATATAACCTTCCTCCGCGCCCACCTGGGCGATGGTATCCAGGTTCGTCAGGCTCACGTTCTTCACGCCGGCCTCCGCCATGCGCTCCACGCCCTTCTTCATGCCGTAGGTGAAGATGCTCACCACGCCCAGCACCTCAGCGCCTGCTTCCCGCAGGGCCTCCACGGTCTCCAGCACGCTGCCGCCGGTGGAGATCAGATCCTCCACGACCACGACCTTCTCGCCCTTGTCCAGACGGCCTTCGATGCGGTTCTGACGGCCGTGGTCCTTATTGCCGGAGCGGACGTAGCCCATGGGCAGGCCCAGCAGGTGGGCGGCAACGGCGGCGTGGGCGATACCGGCGGTGGCGGTGCCCATCAGGACCTCCGCCTCCGGGTACTCCCGCTTCACGGTATCGGCGATGGCCTGCTCCACCTCGTTCCGGGCTTCCGGAGCGGTGAGGATCAGCCGGTTATCGCAGTAGATAGGGCTCTTGATGCCGCTGGCCCAGGTAAAGGGCTCCTGAGGGCGGAGAAAGACCGCCTTAATCTCCAGCAGACGCTTGGCAACGCGTACATTGATGCTGTCCATAGTTTGTTCTCCTTTATATCAATTTTTCTGTTGATCCAATCGTTTCCGTTTCGCGGCTCAGCCCACGAACTCCGCTACGCAGCGGCGGTAGGCAGCCACGGGGTCCTCCGCCTGGGTGATGGGACGGCCCACCACGATGTAGTCGGAGCCAAGCTCCTTGGCCTTGGCCGGCGTGGTGACCCGCTTCTGGTCGCCCACATCTCCGTCAGCAAAGCGGACACCGGGGGTCACGGTGAGGAAGTTCTTGCCGCAGCGCTCGTGGACCGCGCCTGCCTCCAGGGGAGAGCATACCACGCCGTCCAGTCCCACGATGGAGGCGATCTCCGCATAGTGCATCACCACTTCGGCAATGGGCTTTTCGATCCACAGCTCTTTTTCCAGCATGTCCTGATCCGTGGAGGTCAGCTGGGTCACAGCAATCAGCAGCGGGCGGGTACCATCCGGACGGGTCAGGCCCGCCAGAGCGGCGGACATCATGGCGCCGGTACCGGCGGCATGGACGTTCACCAGGTCCACATCCAGCGCGGACAGAGCGGCCATAGCCTTTTTCACGGTGTTGGGGATATCATGCAGCTTCAGATCCAGGAAGATCTTGTGGCCCCGGGCCCGGATCTCCCGGACGATGGAGGGGCCTTCGGCGTAGAACAGCTCCATGCCGATCTTCACAAAGGGCTTTTCCTCTGTGAAGCGGTCCAGAAATGCCAGTGTCTTTTCCTTGCTGTCGAAGTCCAGCGCAACGATAACGTCTTTACCCATGATGTGCTCCTCCTATGATCTCTGTCAGATTTTCCATGCCGTACCGTTCCATCACGGCAGGCAGATTTTCGATAATGGTCTTGCAGGCATACGGCTCCACAAGGTTCGCCGCGCCCACGCCGATGGCGGTGGCGCCCGCCAGCATCAGCTCGATGACGTCCTCCGCCGTGGTGACGCCACCCATGCCCACGATGGGGATGGACACTGCCTCGTAGACCTGATACACCATCCGCACTGCCAGCGGGAACATCCCCGGGCCGGACATACCGCCGGTGGTGTTGGCCAGCAGCGGGCGGCGGCGCTTCAGATCGATCCGCATACCCGGCATGGTGTTGATGAGGCTCACGCCGTCGGCGCCCTCATCCTCGCAGGCCTTGGCAACGGCGGCGATGTTGGCCGCCGTGGGGGACAGCTTCAAAATGATGGGCTTTTTCGTCACCGCCCGGACGGCCTTCGTCACCTCGGCTGCGGACTTGGGATCCGCACCGAAGGCCGCGCCGCCGCCGTGGACGTTGGGGCAGGAGATATTGACCTCCAGCCAGCCCACCTGCTCCTGGGCGTCCAGCTTCTCGCAGACCTCGGCGTATTCCGCCACAGAAAAGCCGCTGATATTGGCCATCACCGGCTTGTGAAATACCTGCTTGAGCTTCGGCAGTTCCGTTTCGATCACCGCGTCCACGCCGGGATTTTGCAAACCCACAGCGTTCAGCAGACCGCCGGCGTACTCCGCGATGCGGGGGGTGGGGTTGCCGAAGCGAGGCTCCCGGGTCGTACCCTTGAAAGAAAAGGTGCCCAGCATATTGATGTCGTACAGCTCCGCAAACTCATAGCCAAAGCCGAAGGTGCCGCTGGCGGGGATAATGGGGTTGTCCATCTCAATACCGCAGAGGGTCACTTTTGTATTCACCATACGATCTCCTCCTTTTCCAGCACGGGGCCGTCCTTGCAGATCCGCTTATTGCCGTATTTCGTTTTGCAGGAGCAGCCCATGCAGGCCCCGAAGCCGCAGCCCATCCGCTCCTCAAAGCTGAACTGGCCGGAGGTCTTGCAGGCGCTGTATACCGCCTTCAGCATCGGCTCCGGACCGCAGGTATAGAGATAGGTGTAGTCGGACACGGCGGCCATGCCGTCGGTCACAAGGCCCTTGAGGCCGGCGCTGCCGTCGGCGGTGGCGATGATGACCTCCGCCCCCAGCGCCCGGAACTCCTCTGCCAGGAAGATCTCGGATTCCCGGTTGAAACCCAGCACCGCGGTGACGCGCTTACCCTGTGCGGTCAGCCGCTTGGCGAGGCCGTACAGCGGCGGGATGCCCACGCCGCCGCCCACCAGCAGGGGGTGTTCCCCGCTGCGGGACACATCGTAACCGTTGCCAAGACCCGTCAGCACATCCAACTCCGTGCCGGGAGCCATGCCCGTCATGGCCTCGGTGCCGTGGCCCAAGACTTTATAAATAAGCGTCAATTCTCCATCAGACCAGTCGCACACGGAGATGGGACGGCGGAGGAAAAAGCCGGAGAGCTTCAGATTCACGAACTGGCCGGGGGCGGTGATGGCAGAGGTGTCCCCCGCCAGCCGCAGACGGTAGATCCCATCGGCCAGTCTTGTGTTCTCAGTCACTGTCAAGGTTATTTGCTTCACGATCATTCTCCTTTCAGCAGACGGTCTGCATCATACCAGGCAGCCGTTTCACCTGCTGCTGTCAGCAGGCAGCGGCCTTGGACCTCCCATCCTGTAAAGGGTGTTGCCTTGCCCATGGAGAGGAAGTCTGCCGGGTCGATCCGATAGGTGTCATTCAGGTCGAACACGGTAAAACCGGTGTCCGTCGGGATGTTGAAGCGGCGGCAGGGGGCATCGTGGAGCAGCTCCATCAGCCGCTCCATAGAGATGACGCCGGGTTTCACAAGTTCAGTATACAACAACGGGAACGCCGTTTCCAGTCCTACAATGCCCATTGCGCTTTTTTCCAGTCCGCGGCCTTTTTCCTCGGCACTGTGAGGGGCATGGTCCGTGGCGATCATGTCGATGGTGCCGTCCGCCAGGCCCTCCAGCAGAGCCTCCCGGTCTCTCTTATCGCGCAGAGGCGGATTCATTTTGAAACGGCCGTCCTCCTGCAAGCAGGAGTCATCCAGCAGCAGGTAGTGAGGACCGGTCTCACAGGTGACGTTCAGACCCTCGGCCTTGGCCTTGCGGATCAGGTCCACGCTCTCCTTGGTGGAGATGTGGCAGACGTGATAGCCGCAGCCCGTCTCCCGCACCAGCTCCAGATCCCGCTGAATGGGCCGCCACTCGCTCTCGGAGCAGATGCCCCGGTGGCCGTGGGCCTTGGCATAGGCGCCGTCATGGATATAGCCGCCCCGCAGAAGGGAATTGTCCTCGCAGTGGGCCACGATCAGCTTGCCCAGGCGCTTGGCCTCCAGCATGGCGCGGCGCATCATGTCGCGGTCCTGAACGCCCTTTCCGTCATCGGAGAAGGCCACCACACAGGGGGCCATGGCGTCCAAGTCCGCCAGCTCCCCGCCCTGCTCGCCTTTCGTAATCGCCCCATAGGGCAGGACCCGGATCACGGCGTCCTTCTGTATGGCGTCCAGCTCCGGCTGCAAGGTCTCCATGCTGTCCGGTACCGGATTCAGGTTCGGCATGGCACATACGGTGGTATAGCCGCCGTGGGCCGCCGCTAAAGAGCCGGTACGGATGGTCTCCTTATAAGAAAAACCCGGCTCCCGAAGATGCACATGCACATCAACGAAACCGGGTAAAATCACGAAAGAAGAAGCATCCATAGTGGAAATAGTACCGCCTCGGGAAACACCATTGCCCAAAGAAATGGAAACACTGCTCCGGGAGAAAACGCCGCTGCGGAATACCTTCGCATTGTTCAGTACCAACGTCACGTTCATCGCTCCTTTTCTAAAAATCTCTAAACTTTCGATATGATATCACGGGTTTCTCCACCTGTCAAGGGTCTATTTTCACAAGAGGCCCGCCCATTGCTCCAACGCATTTCTGCGCCCCGGCAAACTGACGGAAATTATCAATTTTTCCCCCTGTCTTTAGGCGGGCACGCAGAAAAAAACATCCACCCGCCGGGCGGGTGGATGCTTTTGGTCGGTTCGGTATTTAGGCTCAGGCCATGGCCTTGGCGGATTCTTCCAGCTTGGCGATGAGCTCCTGATATTTGGCGACCTTCTCCCGCTCGGCGTTCACCACATTTTCGGGAGCGTGGGCCACGAATTTCTCATTGGCCAGCTTGCCCTCGGTGATCCGCAGGCCGTTCTTCGCCTTTTCCAGTTCCTTGGCAATGCGCTCCCGCTCCGCCGCCAGATCCACCAGCTCGCTGAGGGGCAGGTAGGCGGTGGCGTCATGGGTCACCACGCTGACAAGGCCGGTCACATCCGCCGGAGCGGTCTCCGGGAAGGTGACGTTGCTGGCGTAGGCCAGACGCTGGATGAAGTGCAGGCCCTGCTGATACGGCCCCGCCTGATCGGTGACGATCATCAGCTCCGCCTTCTTGGAGGGGGGCACATTCATCTCGGCGCGGCGGGCACGAATGGCCCGGATCAGGTCCATAACGGCCTCCATGGCGCTCTCCTCCGCCGGGAAGCTCAGAGTCTCCGTGTACTCCGGCCACTGGGCGGTCATCAGGATGTCCTCAGCGCCGTCGCACTTGGGAAGAGCCTGATAGATCTCCTCGGTAATGAAGGGCATGAAGGGATGCAGCAGCTTCAGCAGCGTCACCAGAACGTAGCAGAGCACGTTCTGTGCGGTCAGCTTGGCGTCCTCGTCCGTGCCGTTCAGCCGGGTCTTGGTCAGTTCGATATACCAGTCGCAGTAGGTGTCCCAGATGAAGTCATAGACCTTGGCGGAGGCCACACCGATCTCGAAGCTGTCCAGATTCTCGGTGACCTCCTTCACCAGCCGGTTCAGCTTGCTGAGGACCCACTTGTCCTCCCGCTCCAGCTTGTCGGCAGCGGGCAGGTCGTAACGGTCGATGGTGAGGTTCATCATCACGAAGCGGCTGGCGTTCCAGATCTTATTGGCGAAGTTCCGCATGGCCTCGCACTTTTCGGTGTAGAACCGGGTGTCATTGCCGGGGGAGTTGCCGGTGATGAGGTTGAAGCGCAGCGCGTCCGCGCCGAATTTCTCCGCCATTTCCAGTGGGTCGATACCGTTGCCCAAAGACTTGGACATCTTGCGGCCCTTGTCGTCCCGCACCAGACCGTGGATCAGCACGGTGTGGAAGGGGATCTTCTTCATCTGCTCGCAGCCGGAGAAGATCATTCGGGCCACCCAGAAGAAAATGATGTCATAGCCGGTGACCATGACGCTGGTGGGATACCAGTAGTTCAGGTCGGCGGTCTGCTCCGGCCAGCCCAACGTGGAGAAGGGCCACAGGGCGGAGGAGAACCAGGTGTCCAGCACATCCTCCTCCCGGGTCAGGTGTGTGCTGCCGCACTTTTCGCAGACGGTGGGATCCTCCCGCTTCACGTTGATGTGGCCGCAGTCATCGCAGGTCCACGCGGGGATCTGATGGCCCCACCAGAGCTGACGGGAAATGCACCAGTCATGGCAGTTTTCCATCCAGTTGGTATAGGTCTTGGAGAAGCGCTCGGGGACAAACTTCACTTCGCCCTCGTTCACCACCCGCAGAGCCTCCTTGGCCAGAGGCTCCATCTTCACGAACCACTGGGCGGAGATCAGGGGCT
>OLJW01004089.1_pt1 | contig 10227 bp, 11 predicted proteins | sample 1603411 | NCBI WGS metagenome assembly OLJW01 (sample SAMN04168659, study PRJEB22393) | human gut metagenome | biome: human gut microbiome; feature: stool | host: Homo sapiens | collected 2014-05-12 | reverse complement strand
ATGTGTTAAGCACGCCGCCAGCGTTCGTCCTGAGCCAGGATCAAACTCTCTATAATATGGTATCTAAACGACCGTAGCCGCTTAAATCAATCATAGAGTCATTTATCATGACTTCATTTACTTCTATTTTATAGTTGCTGCTTTCGACCGAATTGACTACGGCCTATTCACCCACAACTTCGTCGCGAGCCTCGTGAAAAGCTCGCTCCGCTGGTGCTTTCTTTTCTCACGTTGTTTAATTTACAAGGTGCACGTCCCTCAAGCGGAACAGTCACTATTATATCAGGCTCAGTTTCGTTTGTCAAGTACTTTTTCAAACCTTTTTCAGATTTTTCTTTCAAATCTTTTCAGATCTTCAAGCACCCGACTCATTCACTTCATCGCCGTCAAACAGCTTAGTTAGAATACCAGACGATCAAGGAAAAGTCAACACGTCTTTCGACGGTTTGTTCACTTTTTTCCGACTCCCCTAAAATAGTTTACATAATGTTATTATTTTCCACACATAGCTAATGCTGATTATAGCTATCATCATCTGTGCTTATCTATTTTTTGACGCGTTTCGTCATTTTGCCTTATCAGGTAAATCAGCTGTCAAATTCATGCAAAGGGCCGGACACCGTCTTTCTGTGTCCGGCCCTCCAAAAAACTACTTTAAGAGCAGCGGTTGAAGCTGTTTTTCCTCCAGTGCTGCCTCTACTGTTTTTCCGATCAGTTCAAAATCCGCCGCCAGGGATGTAGGTTTCTTCTCCGGATCATCCTGTCCGAAGGGCACAAAGTAATAATGCTTCCGGTTCAACAGCTCCCCGATGTTCTTGGCCGAGGCGGAAAGGCCGTCATTGGTGGAAAAGGCGATCACCACGGGCCTGCCGCACCGCAGATGGGATTTGGCCGCCATGGTCACCGTTGTATCGGTGATGCCGTGGGCCAGCTTCGCCAATGTGTTGCCGGTGCAGGGAGCGATGACCAGCACGTCGATCATCCCCTTTGGTCCCAGCGGCTCCACCGACGGAATATCGTAGAGTACCTCATGGCCTGTCAATTCCTCCAGCTGCTCCAGCAGTGCGTCGGACGTTCCGAACCGCGTATCCGTAAAAGCGGCGTTCTCCGACACGATAGGAATGACCGTCTCGTATTCTTCCGTCAGCCGTTTTAGCGCTGTAAGCGCCTTTTCGTGGGTGCAGAAGGACCCGCACAGGGCAAAACCCACCCGCTCCGTTCTCATAAAATGACCCCCTGTTCTTTTATAATAGTATAAACCGTGTCCCGGATCACGGCACCCGCCGTCTTGGGCATCAGCTTTCCCGGCAGTCCTCTGGCCCAGATACATTCCAATCCCAAAGCCTCGGCGGCGCTCAAATCGATCCCCTGAACGGACGCCACATCCACGCAGAGACAGTCCGGCTTCAGTTCCCGCAGACGATCCGCACCAAATACTGGCTCCGGGACGGTGTTGACCACCACGTCAAACGCGCCCAGATTTCCTTCCAGCCTTCCAATGTCCGCCGTTTCGTATCCATACGCTCTGGCCCATGCAAGACTTTCCGGCCGTCGGGCTGCCGCCGTCACACGGGTGCCCATGGCCGTCAGTCGGTGGCACAGCAGCTTTCCGATGCGCCCAAAGCCCAGCACCAGACACTGACTCCCCAGCAGGGATCGTTCCAAATGCTCCAAAATCACTTGGACTGTTCCCTCCGCCGTGGCAGCGGCATTGGCCACTGTCAATTCTTCGCGTTGGAAATAGTCGACAAGCTTCAGGTCCAACTCCGCCGCAAGGGCTGCCTGGGCAGGCTTCACCTGTCCCGCCAGGATCAGCTGATCCCGCCGAAGCTGGCGGAACAGCGCCCCCGCGCCCCGCCGCGGGCCTTCTATGTTCAGGGTATCCCCCTCCTTACACAGCGGCAGCGGCAAAATCACCACCTCCGCCGCTACGGCAGCGTCCCAATCCATTTCTCCGGCCACGCCGCAGGCCGCCACTGTGTATCCGTCCCGGCGCAGCAGCGCCAGCAATTCCTCCTGTCGGCGGTCACCGCCGATGATTCCAAATAGCAAAATCCACGCACCCCCTTGCCCCAGCGTATGACGCCGACGCAAAGCTGTGCGTGGATCTCATCTGATTTTTCCGGCTGCCGTCAGCAGCGCATCCCGGTCATTGGGCAGTGTTCCGTCCATGACCTGGTCCAATAGCCCTTGCAGCGTCCGGCCCACCGCCGGGCCGGACAGTCCCAGCCCCAGCAGATCGTTTCCGTTCACCGCCAGCTGCTTCAGAGAAAAGCAACTTCCCTTTTCCAGTTCCCGGTCCAGCATGGCCTCGATCCGGTCGATCTCCTTCTGCCGGCCACGGAATTCCTCCGCCTGCCCCATGTTGTCCGCCCGCTGGATGGCGAGAAGGTATCGGAAATTCCGTTCTCCGAAGCGGTTCAGCATCCGGCGGACGCCCTTTTCCGTCTCCACCCGATGATCGTGCCACTCCACCAGCTCACCGATCCGCTCCTTGGCGGCATTGTCGAACCGCAGCCGGTCCATCACGCCGTCGGCAATGCGGCGGGAAACCACGCCGTGTCCCATGAAATGTCCGATGCCCTGCGTGTCCAAGGCGAAGCACTCCGGCTTACCCATATCGTGAAACAGCACCGCCCAGCGGAGCACCGAGTCTGACGGCGCGGCGTCCAGAGCATGAAGCGTGTGCTCCCATACGTCATAACAGTGGTGGGGATTCCGCTGGTCAAATCCCACCATCGGTAAAATCTCCGGCAGTACCACGCCCACCACCTGCGGATACTGACGCAGAACGGCCGGAGCCCACGGGCCGCAGAGCAGCTTCGTCAGTTCCTCGTGGACACGCTCCGGGGCCATCTCCCGCAGCAGATCCCGACAGGTCATCAGTGCCTTGTCGGTTTCCGGTTCGACGGAAAAGCCCAGCACCGCCGCAAACCGCAGGCAGCGCAGGATCCGCAGGGCGTCCTCCGAAAACCGCCGCTCCGGATCGCCCACGCAGCGCAAAATTCCCTCTTGCAGGTCCGCCTGTCCGTTGAAGGGGTCATACACCGTCCCCCGCAGGTCTGTTGCCATGGCGTTGACGGTAAAATCCCGGCGGGCCAGGTCTTCTGTCAGATCAGGGGTAAACGTGACCTGTTCCGGGTGGCGGTGGTCGGCGTAAACGCCGTCCCGGCGGAAGGTGGTGGTCTCCACTTTGCCCTCCTGACAGCAGACGGTCACCGTACCGTGCTTCAGTCCCGTGGGAATAGCCCGGTTGCCGAAAACCTTCATGGTCTCCTCCGGCAGCGCGGAGGTGGTGACGTCCCAATCCTCCGGCATGCGGCCCAGCAGGCTGTCCCGGACACAGCCGCCTACGCAGTACGCCTGATGGCCCGCCGTCTCCAGTGCCGTCAGCGTTTCCCGCACATAGGCGGGAATTTTTAAGTCCACTCGTTTTTCCCGCATATTTCCCGCCCCTTTCAGTTGCATTTTCCAAAGACACATACTATAATAAGTTAATTTGGAATCGGTACTACTATACACCATTTTCCGCCGTCACGCAATCACGGCGTTTTTTGAAAGGAAGAGCCTTTATATGATGAACAATCCCAAGCCCATTTCCGAATTTCTGGTTCCCGGCAAGCGCACCCATCTGGTAGGCATCGGCGGCGTGTCCATGTGTCCGCTGGCAGAGGTGCTGGCCGGTAAGGGTCTGCTGGTGCAGGGCTCCGATATGATGGAGAGCGACTCCGTCAAGCATCTGCGCTCCAAGGGCATTTCCGTTGCCATCGGCCACAACGCGGAAAACTTAGGAGACTGCGATTTTGTGATCCGCACCGCCGCCGTCCACGACGTCAACCCCGAGATCGCCGCCGCCCGGGAGGCGGGCATCCCCGTCTTTGAGCGGGCCCAGGCCTGGGGCTCCATCATGAAGCATTACCGCAACGCCCTGTGCATCTCGGGCACCCACGGAAAGACTACCACCACCTCCATGTGCACCCACATCATCATGGCCGCCGGACTGGACCCCACGGTGATGATCGGCGGCACCCTGCCCCTGCTCCACGCCGGCTACCGGGTGGGCCAGGGGGACACCATCATCCTGGAGTCCTGTGAGTACTGCAACAGCTTCCTCAGCTTCTTCCCCACCGTGGCAGTGATTTTGAACGTGGAGGAGGACCACCTGGACTTCTTCAAGGATCTGGCCGACATCCAGCACTCCTTCCGCCGGTTTGCGGAGCTGGTGCCCCCGGCGGGGTCCGTCATCGTCAACGCGGACAACGCCAGCGCCATGGAGGCGGTGGCCGGGCTGGAGCATCCCATCTTCACCTTCGGCCTGGACCATGCCGCCGACTGCACCGCCGCCAATCTGACGGAGGTGGACGGCAGGCCGGTATTCGACGTGATGATCCGCGGCGAGAAATACGCCCGCGTAGAGCTCCACGTCTACGGCCACCACAATGTTCTCAACGCCCTGGCGGCAGCCTCTGCGGCCTGGGCACTGGGCCTGCCGGGCCATGCGGTGGAGACGGGCCTGGCCTCCTTCACCGGCGCCGGCCGCCGATTCGAGCACAAGGGTACCTATCATGGGGCGGAGGTCTACGATGACTACGCCCATCACCCCGACGAGCTCCACGCCCTGTTCACCACCGCCAAGGAAATGGGGTATGAACGGCTGGTGGTGGCCTTCCAGCCCCACACCTACTCTCGCACCGCCAAGCTGTTCGAGCGGTTCGTGGAAGAGCTGAAAATCCCGGACGTGGCCATCCTGGCGGAGATCTTCGCCGCCCGGGAGCAGAACACCTTGGGCATCTCCTCGGCGGACCTGTGCCGCAATATCCCCGGCGCTGTGTACTGTTCCACCCTGGACAAGGCGGCGGCGGCTCTGCGGCAGGCGGCCCGGCCCGGCGACTTGATCCTCACCGTAGGCGCCGGTGACATCTACCGGGCTGGGGAAAAGCTGCTGGCGGGGGTGTGAGCCGTGGAGATCTCAGAGATCCGCACCGCCGCCCCGGCAGAGGGCCGCGCCGCCGTGGAGCTGGAGACCTTTGCCCTGCTGGACCGGCTGCACATCCCCTATGCTTGGGTGGCCCACGAGACCGCCGACACCATCGCCGACTGCGATGTGGTCAGCGAGGTGCTGGGCATCTCCATCTGCAAGAACCTGTTTCTCTGCAACCGGCAGAAGACGGCGTTCTACCTGCTGACCATGCCCGGCGGCAAGCCCTTCCAGACCAAGGTCCTCAGCGCCCAACTGGGCACCACCCGCCTCTCCTTCGCCCCGCCGGAGCTTATGGAGTCCATGCTCCGCTGCACCCCCGGCTCTGCCAGCGTGCTGGGCCTGGCCTATGACACGGAGCGCCGGGTCCGGCTGGTGATGGACCGGGCAGTCCATGACGCGGCCTGGTTCGGCTGCCACCCCTGCAAGAACGACGCCAGCCTCCGCCTGCGGACGGAGGACCTGCTGCATGTCTTTCTCCCCCACACGGGCCACGATGTGACGGTGGTGGACCTGTAACGGCATCTATGGAAAAACGAGGACCGGACCGGTCCTCGTTTTCTGTTTTCCCTCAGTGGGAAGAGGTCAGCTTGATGCCGACAATGCCCGTCAGCAGCAACACGGTGAAAAACATCCGGGCGGCGGTCACCGGCTCCTTGAAGATCAGGATGCCCACCGCCACGGAGCCTACGGCCCCGATGCCGGTCCAGACGGCGTAGGCAGTGCCCAGGGGAAGCGTCTTCATGGCCTGGCTCAGCAAATAGAAGCTGGCCAGCATCCCCGCAATGGTCATCACGGACCAGCCCAGCTTCGTGAAGCCATCGGACAGTTTCAGGAACGAGGACCAGAACACCTCCAGAAGTCCCGCGCATGCCAGAAATACCCATGCCATGCAAATCACTCCTCCTCTGACAGCAAAAAATAAAAGGCGCCCGCGCCCCGCATCTCCAATGGCCTACGGATGCAGGGGCAAACGCCTTTGTCCGCCCGGCGGCGGACCTATATTGATGTTTTATTTTACAGATTTCCCGGGAAATGTCAAGTCCTTTCTACCACAGAGCGGTAAAACCGCTCCCGGTCCTCCCGGAGCATCCGCAGCTCCCCGGTGGAGAGCATCTGCCGGATGCGCTCCGCCAGCCAGACGTCGCCGATGCCCGGCTTCTCCCGGCCCAGAACCTCTCCAATGATGTTGGCGATCTTCGTCTGGCCCTCGGGCAGATGGCGTCGGATCATTTCGTCGTAGAAGTCCTCCCCCACGCTGCGGACCCGGCCGTTCACCACCGCCCGGAGCGGGGCGTTCTCCTGCCGGAGCACCTCCCACCGATGGGCCATAGCGCCCAGCATCACCGGCGGCAGCGGCTCCTCCCGGGACAGGAAGCGTCCGAACAGCTCCGGCTCCACCTCGCCCCAACCCAGGTAGGTCTCCACGACGCCGTCCGGCCACTCCCGCCAGGGCGGCAGGAACACCACGCGGACGTCGGCCTTTGTGTCTTTCAGCAGGCTGGCAGCGTGGAGCAGACCGCAGGCGCCGTATGGCGTATGGTCCACCCAAATACGGACGGCGTCCCTAGAGCCGCAGGACCTCAATCGCTCCGCTGCCTCCAAATTCCGCTGCCAGTCCCGGTCCGTGGTCTCATCATCACCATCACACCACCGGCGCAGCAGGTCCCACCGGTCCGCACCCAGCGGTTCTCGGATATCCCCCATATCCAGTCCCAGGGACAAGACCAGTACATCACTCGGACTGCCGCCCAGGGGGATGGCCTCCCGTTCCAGGGCCGCCTGCCGCCGCTGGGCCCGCTGGATCTGGTGGATCTCCTCTCCCGCGGGCGCTTTTCCGTCATCGAAGCCGATGACCGTAGTAGATGTCACATTTCCGCCGTCCTCTGTGCGGCTGAGAACGAATCCGAGGCCTTTCCGTCCGCTCCTGCCGCAGCGCTGGGCCACCCGCAGGGCACCGCGGGTTGACATATCAAAACACAGTTCCAGCATGGTCTTGCCTCCTGGATGTCACGGCTGCTGATCTTCTCAGGGATCCAGCAATGCTTTCCCAAAGCCAAAGCCCCATTGATAGGCCCAGCCCAAGGACGTGAGCAGAAGCACCGTCAGCCCGTAGCCGAAGAGGAGCCCCGTCGCCAGCCGCCGGAGATTACCGCTCTCATAGGGCGTACAGAGCTGGAGAAGTCCGTCCGCAATCAACGGAACCAGCAGCACAGCCGCCACTCCCGCCGGGGGATGGACCGCCCACCAGGTTGCCAGCCCCGCCAGGATGCCCGCCAGCTCCCCGGTGCACCGGGCGCAGATGGGAAAGGGCGTTCCGTCCCGAAAATGGAAAGAGCGATCCGGCCGGCAGTGGCATCCGAAGAGAATCGGAAGCCACCGCCAAAGCCAGCGCCGCAGCTTAATAGGCATGCACCGCTGCGCTGATGCCCAGAGCCGCCGCCGCAACGTACATCAGTACATAGGCGATCACGCACACCAGGGCGCCGATGCCCGCCGCCTTGGCAGTCCGGGGCTTGGTATCCTTCCATACCAGGAACAAGATCAATCCTGCAATGGGAATACAGCAGCCCAGAAGCCCCCACAGGAAGCCGCCGTTGTCCGCTGCCGGTGGAGGATTATTCGGTCCTCCGTTCTGAGGAGTGCCGCATTTCGGGCAGACCGCCGCATAGTCATCGATCAATGCACCACATTTTCTGCAATAAGCCATCGTTTTTCCCTCCAAGACACAGTTTGCCGCGTTCGCCTCCGCGCTGTCCCAAAGCCGCGTGGCGCCCTCCACCTGAGGGAACCAAGCACCTTGATTGTATCGGTCCCCGCACCTGCTGTCAAGGCTAATCCGACAGATTCCAACCAAAAGGGACAAGGCAGGCAGCTTTCGCTGCCCGCCTTGTAAAAAGTCCGGGAGATCTTACTTCTTGCTCAACGCCTCGTCGATGGCCTTAGCCGCGGTCTTGCCGGCGCCCATGGCCAGGATGACGGTGGCAGCACCGGTGACGGCGTCGCCGCCGGCATAGACATTCTCGCGGGAGGTGAGACCGTCCTCGTTCACCACGATGCCGCCCTTCTTGTTGATTTCCAGGCCCTTGGTGGTGGACTTGATCAGGGGGTTGGGGCTGGTGCCCAGGGCCATAATAACGCAGTCCACGTCCACGTCGAACTCACTGCCGGGGACCTCGATGGGACGGCGGCGGCCGGAGGCATCGGGCTCGCCCAGTTCCATCCGGATGCAGCGGATTCCCTTCACATCGTCGTTCTCGTCCGCCAGCACCTCCACCGGGTTGCAGAGAGTCTTGAAGATGATGCCTTCCTCCTCGGCGTGCTCCACCTCTTCACGGCGGGCGGGCAGTTCCTCCATGCCGCGGCGGTACACAACATAGACCTCTGCACCCAGGCGCTTGGCGCACCGGGCGGCGTCCATGGCCACGTTGCCGCCGCCCACGACGGCCACCTTCTTGGGATGGATGAGGGGCGTGTCGGAATCGGGCAGGTATGCCTTCATCAGGTTGATGCGGGTCAGGAACTCGTTGGCGGACAGCACGCCCTTGTAGTTGACGCCGGGAATGCCGTCCCGGCCCAGGCACTGCTCCAGAAGGTCCAGCTGTCGGCGGGTGCGGCAGAGCACCGCGAAATCCTGAAAGCCCCGGGGCCGCTCCGGTCCCCGGCCCTCCCGCTGGGCCTCCAGCATATCCACGCCGCCCATCTGGCGGGCCACCTCCTTGGCCACAATGGCCTTGGGCAGACGGAACTCCGGGATGCCGTACACCAGCACGCCGCCAACCTGGTGCAGCGCCTCGAACACGGTGACGTCATACCCCTTCCGGGCCAGATCGCCGGCACAGGTCAGACCCGCAGGGCCGGAGCCTACCACAGCTACCTTGTGGCCGTTGCTCTCCGGCACGGCGGGAGACCACGGCACGGCCGTGATGCTCGCGCGCGGCGAGATGATGGACGGGGAGGTAAAGAGCGACTGCGCGACCCTGAACGGCCTGGCGGAGGCCGTGCTGGCCTCCGGCGCGAACGTGCGCGTGCTGCGCGACCCGACGCGCGGCGGTGTGGCCACCACGCTCTGCGAGTTCGCCGAGAGCGCTGGGCTGGGCATAGAGCTCAACGAGTGGGACATACCCGTGCGGCGCAGCGTGGCGGACGTGTGTGAAAAAGAGCTGTGGGACGGCAGATGGTATCTGCGCGGCTTCACAAAAAACGGCCGTCCCATCGGAACGGACGCGGATACGGAGGGCAAGGTGCATCTGGAGAGCAACACCTGGGCCGTTCTCTCCGGCGCGGCAGGGCCGGAGCGGGGCGCGCGGGCCATGGACAGCGTGGAGGAATACCTCTACACGCCCTGGGGCCTGATGCTCAACGCGCCGGCTTACTCGAAGCCCGACGACGACATTGGTTTTGTCACCCGGGTGTATAAGGGCCTGAAAGAAAACGGATCCATTTTCAGCCATCCCAACCCATGGGCGTGGGCGGCGGAATGCGTGCTGGGACGGGGCGACAGGGCCATGCAGTTTTACGACGCGCTGTGTCCCTATTGGCAGAACGACAAAATAGAGACGCGCAAAGCGGAGCCTTATTCCTACTGTCAGTTCATCACCGGGCGCGACCACAAGAAATTCGGCGAGGCGCACCATCCGTTCATGACAGGCTCCGGCGGGTGGAGCTATGTGGCCGCGACGCGCTATATGCTGGGCATCCGGCCGGAGTTCGACGGCCTTGTCATCGACCCGTGCATCCCCGGCGGTTGGGACGGCTTTACGGCCGTGCGGCGGTTCCGGGGCGCGGTGTATGAGATCGAGGTGCGGAACCCCGCCCATGTGTGCAAGGGCGTAAAGGCGCTGTACCTGGACGGTGTGCGTGTGGAACGGCTGCCGCTGCTGGCGCCCGGCACGACGGGCCGCGTGACGGCGGTGCTGGGCTGACGCGCGCCGCAGGTTCCCCGGCGGGGATATGCAGGAAGGAGAGCGAAACGATGATCCATTTTGGAACGGGCGGCTGGCGCGCCGTCATCGGCGACGGCTTCACGAAAGCCAACGTCCAGCTGCTGACGCTGGCGCTGGCGCGTAAAATGCTGGATGAGGGCAGGGCCGACAAGGGCTTCGTCATCGGCTATGACAGGCGCTTTTTGAGCGAGGAGGCCGCCGGATGGGCCGCTGAGGTGATGGCGGGACAGGGCATCCTGTGCCGCATCATCCACCAGATCGGAAGAGCGTCGTGTAGGGAAAGAGTGTAGATCTCGGTGGTCG
>OLJW01004088.1_pt1 | contig 10230 bp, 7 predicted proteins | sample 1603411 | NCBI WGS metagenome assembly OLJW01 (sample SAMN04168659, study PRJEB22393) | human gut metagenome | biome: human gut microbiome; feature: stool | host: Homo sapiens | collected 2014-05-12 | reverse complement strand
ATTCCGTTTGCCGAATAGCGTGGTAGACGTGGAGATTGATAATCTGAAGAAGATCGGTGTGAAATTCGTGACCAACTTTATCGTGGGAATGACGGATTCCGTGGAGGATCTGAAGGCAGAAGGCTTTAAGGCTTTCTACGTGGCTTCAGGTGCCGGACTTCCCCGGTTTATGAATATTCCCGGAGAAAACTATAACGGTATTCTTTCTTCCAACGAGTATCTGACTCGTGTAAATCTGATGGGTGCCGATAGTGAAGATTCCGATACCCCGGTGTATCGCGGAAAGAACGTGGTAGTCGTGGGAGGTGGTAACACAGCAATGGACTCTGTGCGTACGGCAAAACGTTTGGGTGCGGAACGTGCTATGATCGTTTATCGTCGGAGCGAAGAGGAAATGCCTGCCCGTTTGGAAGAGGTAAAACATGCTAAGGAAGAAGGATGCGAGTTTATCACGTTGACTAATCCGGTGGAATATATTGCCGATGAGCGGGGACGCGTGAAACAAGTACGGGTACAGAAGATGGCTTTGGGCGAACCGGATGCCAGCGGACGTCGTAGCCCTGTGCCGATGGAAGGTTCCGAGTACACGATCGATGCCGACGTGGTGGTTGTAGCCGTGGGAGTTTCTCCTAACCCGATCGTTCCGAACTCCGTGAAAGGATTGGAGATTTCACGTAAAGGTACAATCGTGGTGAACGACGAAACGATGCAGTCTAATTTGTCAGAGTTCTTTGCGGGGGGAGATATTGTGAGAGGTGGAGCAACGGTGATTTTGGCTATGGGTGACGGTCGTCGGGCTGCCAAACATATAGATGAGATGTTCAAAGCGAACTAGAATAGAATTTATTGTTACCTATTAAAGAACGGGGCTGTCTAACTTTTTTATTGTTAGACAGCCTCGTTTTAGTTTCTCTTTGTGTGTAAAAGTTTAGTGTTAATTTCAGTTTGTTTTATAAAAAATAGTAACTTGCAGCGGATTCGTATTTTTATTTATGGGAGGCTCTATGGAGATACCGATGGATATTTCGACATGGGATGATAAGTGTATGCAGGCGTTTATTCGAGAAAATGCTTCGATGTTCCGTGTGTTTGCTTTCAGGTATTTGCAGGATGAGGAGGCGGTGGATGATGTATTGCAGGAGTCTTATATGAAATTGTGGATAAATCGTTCGAAAATAGGTTCTGTGAAATCGCCTCGCAATTATTTCTTTTCTATTATAAAAAATACGATTGCGGATAAGCGAGACTATTTCCCCAAAGGCCGGAAGGCGCTGGTGCCTGCGGATGTTTCGGATGACGGGCTTTTGTTGCGCAATATCATAGAAGCGCAGAGTATCCGGATGATTGGGGAGGCCATCATGCAGTTGTCGCCACAGAGTCGGCAGGTGATGCAGATGACGCTGGATGAGATGAGTTTGGCCGATATTGCTGCGGCTTTGGACGTGAGTGTCAATACGGTAAAGACAATCAAGTACAGGGCTTTGAAACGGTTGGCAACCATGCTTTTGCGAGAGGATTTTTTACTACTGCTGTTGTTTTGAGGGTGAGGAAGAGAGGAGGAAAGGTAAGATTTTCGGGAATATTAAAAAAAATTTTTAGATGGTGTCATCCTTTTTGGATGCACTTGCCGTCTATTAGGCAAAATTTAATTAAAATGGAAAGAACAGAAAGAATTGCGCGATTGATTTCCGCCCGGATGCTCGGTCAGGAGTTGACGGAAGAGGAGAAAAGGGAGTTGGATGATTGGTTGGGGGAGGAGCAGGCCAACAAGGACCTTTTGGAGGAGGTAAGGAGTTTGCGTGGGGTACGGCAGTTTGTGCAGTTGGAGCAGGAGGGATATGGGGAGCAGATGGCTGCGGCTTTTGCGGAGAGATGTAGAGGCGGGAAGAGACGTTCGTTGAGGCGGATAGTGCTTGCAGCGGTGGGGAGTGCTGCTGCGGTGGTTGTGCTGGTGGTGGGACTTTGGATGTGGACGGGAGAGGAAGGGAGGTCTTTGCCGGAGGTGGTTGCGGTAGTGGAGGATTCGCTGTCGATACAAAGAGTGGGAACGGTGTTGACTTTGGCAAGCGGTGAACGAATCGATTTGAAGCAGGAGGAGACGGAGAAGGCGGCCACGAGGCAAAGGGGAGAGCGGGTGATTCCTGCGGAGCGGATGGCTAAGGAACATCCTGAGGCATACCACACTTTGTCTGTGCCTGCCGGAGGAGAGTTTCAATATGTACTGGCGGACGGGACGAAGGTGTGGTTGAATTCGGATTCGGAATTGCGTTTTCCGACTTCGTTCACCGGAGATGAACGGCGGGTGTACTTGAAGGGGGAGGCGTTTTTTGACGTGGTGAAGGACAGCGGGAAACAGTTTGTGGTGGCGTTGCCGGAAGGGGATATCAAGGTGTACGGTACGCGCTTCTGCATCACGGATTATGGGAATAAGCCGATGTCCGCTGTATTGACCCGCGGGAGCATCGGGTTTACGACAACGGGAGGAGAGGAGGTTCGCCTGAAGCCTGCCGACCGTTTGACGTATGAAGCAACTGAGGGTGTGTTGAAGGTGGAGCAGGTGGATACTACTTTATATATGTCGTGGATAAACAAGATGTTTGTGTTTAAGGGACAGCCCTTGGGCGAGATTATGGAAACCTTGTCGCGTTGGTACGACTTGGATTGCGTGTTCGCTTCAGAGGATTTGAAACAGGTGCGTCTGTCGGGACGGCTGAACCGTTACCAGAATATACAGGTGTTGTTGAAAACGTACGAGGGAATTGCCGGCTTGCGTTTCGAGATTGAGGGCAGGCAGGTTTTTATATCGAGGAAATAACCGGTGAGATACAAAAAATCCGATCCACAGCTACGACCCCGGAACCGGATTTTATGTGTTGAAGCCTTTTTTATAAACTTAACGCTTTAAAATTATGAAAAAAAGTTCGTATTTGGTGTGGAAAGTTCCACAAAAAATCGAGAAAAAGCTTATGCGATTATCATTATTGATTACCTTGTTGCTTTCGTGTGTGATGCATACGGAGGCGATGGCTCAACGGATAAGTATCCGGATAGAGCCGGGATCTTTGGATCAAGCCTTTCAACAGATTATCAAACAAAGCGATGCGCAATTGGTGTATAATACGGATGTCGCTTCTGCCATCCGTTGTAAGGGCGCTGTGTTTGAAAATCAGGATTTGAAGAAAATTCTGGATGAGTTGCTGGCGGATACCCGTCTGCGGTGTCGGTTGGAGAATGGAATCTATATTATAGATGATCGGCCAGCGGAGCAAAAGCAGGCAGTGAAGCTAATCGGTAAAGTGGTTGACAAAAACGGGGAACCGATTGTGGGAGCTACCTTGGTTATCAAAGGGACGACTGTGGGAGTGGCTACGGATGTGGATGGAAAGTTCGAAATGAATAACTTGTCAGGTGAGAAATTCGTGTTGCAGGTTCGTTTTATCGGTATGGGTATGCAAGAGGTGACCGCGTATCCTGATAAGTTTATCACGATCACTTTGCAAGAGGAGGTGAGTGAGATGGACGAGGTGGTTGTGGTGGGCTACCAGTCGGTGCGTCGCGAGCGTATGACGGGTAGTAGCAAGACCGTTACTGCCCGGGAAATCGAGGGGCGAGGGCTGACCTCTATCAATGAGGTGTTGAGCAGCACGATATCCGGTTTGAATATGGTGAGTAGCGGGCGTCCGGGGGCAGATTCGCAGATTCAGATCCGGGGCATCAACTCCATCAACGGAAGCACGGAGCCTATCTGGATTGTGGACGGAATGCCGATGCAGGGTGAGCTTCCGAATATCAAGGTGGGTTCCACGGATTTGCAGTCTACCATTTTTACATCCGGTATCGGCAACATCGCTCCAGATGATATCAAGTCCATCACGGTTTTGAAGGATGCCGCTGCGACGGCTATTTACGGTGCGCGGGCGGCAAATGGTGTGATTGTGGTGGAGACGAAGAGTGGACTGGTGGGAAAGACCCGTTTTAGCTTTTCGTTGAACTATGGTATCAAGGAGCGGCCGCGGAATAATATAGAGATGATGAATACGGCGCAGAAAATACAGTTCGAGAAGGAAATCTTTTACGATGAGCCGGGTTATCTTTTCGAGCCGGGGAGAATCATGAAGTTGTTGCGTTCGGCCAGTTATGGCGTGATGTCGCAGGAGGAGGCAGATGCCGAAATCGCCCGTCTTTCGACCATTGATACGGACTGGTTCAAGGAGATTTTCCGCACGGCTACGAACCAACAGTACAGTTTCAGTATGTCCGGCGGTACGGAGAAGACGCAACATTATACCTCTTTGAATTATCAGACGGAGACGGGTACGGAGCCGAACAATAAGTATAACAAATTGGGAATGAGTTCTAAGATAACTCATATTCCAGTTGAAGCGTTGCGGATTACGGGAAGTATCGGGGCCACGCTGAAGAATGACCGGGCAACGGCGAGTATGATTTCGCCCCTGAATTACGCCATGTATGCGAATCCTTATGAACGGCCTTACAATGAGGACGGTTCGTATGCCAGCGATATCACTTATAATGCCCAGCAGAGTAGCATCCGTCCGGGTTTGGACTGGGAGAATTTCAATATCCTGCATGATTTGAACAATAATACGAACAAGAGCAGGTATATCGATGCGGAAATACAGTTGAAGGTGGAGTGGGAGATTATTAAGGGGCTGATGTTCACGACTCACGGGATTTATAACGTGAATTCCAATCATAACCGGATTGTGGAGGGAGCGAATACATATACGAATTTCAAAAACAACTGGTATGACTATATCAGTTACGGGGAGGATTTGGATTTGGCTTTGGTGAGGGGGTCTTTGCGGGAGGCGACGGCATACAGCAATGCTTACACGTTTAAGAATACCTTGCAATATTCGAAGGATATAAAGGACCGGCATTTTATCAATTTCTTTCTCGGACAGGAGATTTCTGACAGGACTACTCACAGTTCATTCAATTATTCGCCGGTCTATGATGAGGTGCATAATATTATCGGGTTTCCGGATTTGTCGGGGGTGAGTGCGAACAATATCAATTTCGACCTTTTGGGGAATACGGGAAAGGAGCGGATGAAGATGTCCTCCTTTTTTGCGAACGCCTCTTATTCTTATGAGGATAGGTATATCCTAACGGGTGCCATCCGTTATGACGGTTCGGATATTATCGGTAACCGGAACCAGTTTACGCCGCTGTGGAATGTGGCTTTGCGTTGGAATCTGCATCGGGAGCGGTTTATGACGGCTTTGCCTTGGGTGAACCTGTTTTCTTTGCGCGGAGGTTTCGGTTATACGGGAAGTATCGATAAGAATGCTCTTCCTTTCTTGGTGTTCACTTTGGGACAGAGTGTGATATATGACGAACAGAATGTGCCGACGAGTCTGGAGTATCCGAATCCGAATATCAAATGGCAGAAGAAGCAGGACATGAATCTCGGTTTAGAGTTGTCTTTGTGGGATTACCGGGTGGAGTTAGGCGTGAATTACTATCACAATATTACGCGGGATGTGCTTGATAAGAAGCGTCTGGCTTCTTCTTCGGGACGATTGGAGGCAACGACGAATGTTGCCAATCTGCATAATAGCGGTGTAGAGGTCGATTTGGGCGTGACTCTATTGAAACGCAAGGATTTCCAGTGGTTTGCGAAGACTAATTTCGCCTTTAACAAGAATGTCGTGAGGAATACTTTTTATCAGAAGATAGAGGATTTGCCGCAGAAGGTGACGGCTTCTTCCGCTAACAATTATGTGGAGGGTTATGCTGCCGGGAGTTGGTTTGGTTATAAGATGGCGGGCGTGAATCCGATGACAGGCGGTCTGTTGGCTTATACGGGTAACGGGGATGCGACGCTCGACCTAGGTACGGCACAAGGGCATGTACCGAATTCCATGGTGCGCTACTTGGGACAGAAATATCCTCCCTATGTCGGCGGTTTTTCAACTTCTGTGAATTTCAGACAGTTTGTGTTCAGTGCGAATTTCGAATACAAGGCAGGGCATAAGATTATGTCTTTCACGACTTTCAGCACGCTGAACAGCCAGAACCGCCATGTGAACGATATCAACCGTTGGAGGCAGCCGGGCGATATTACGAATGTGCCCCGTTTATCGCAGTCGAATCTCACTTCCAGTTATTATATGATGGATAATCGCCTAGAGAAGGGTAATTATCTGAAATGCGGTTATCTGACTTTAGGCTATAATCTTCCACCGGAGTTCCTTAAGAAGATCGGGTTCAATACGGCTCGTTTGAGTTTCACGGCCAAGGATTTGTTCACCCTGACCCCGTACAAGGGTATCGATCCTTTGCTGATGGGTGATTTCGGATACCCGAATTCCCGAAAATATACGATAACTTTGAATTTCAGCCTTTAAAATAGAGTCTATGAAAAATATAATTTTGTTGATAGCCATTCTGGTAGGTCTCAGTTCCTGTAGTGAATATCTGAAGGTGGATCCGTCGAATGTGCTGGCGGTTGCCAATTATGATGATGTGAAAGCGTTGCTGGGGGCGCATTTGAAAATGTATGCCGATCCGACATCGACGACTTTGAAGGAGACGGTGATTCCTTATAAGGAAAATAGTTTTTGGGTTTATCTGTACCTGTTGACAGATGATGTGGATACGGACAAGTATATTTTGTCGAATTTCGGCAATAATAACAAAACGGTTTTCGTGAATACGCTGGACTGGAAGAATACGGAAACACCGGGTGTGATTTGGGAAAAGCTGTATCTGAATATCGGTTTTTTCAATACGATATTGGATGAGTTGGATCGTGTGGATGCTTCCCCTGCGCAAGCGGATATTGTGAGTTGTGAGGCGAAGGTGTTACGCGCTTGGCACCTGTTCAAGCTTTTGCAGTATTTTTCTCCCTATCATTCGAATGAATTGGGGATTCCGGTGAATTTGGATGCGCAGCTGGTAGGCAGTTATGATGCAAGGCGGAGGAGCCAGAAAGAGGTGTACAGGATTTTAATCGACGAGTTGACGGATGTACTGGAGTGCGAGACGAGTCCGCGGGAGACGTATAATGTGTTTTACGACAAGAAGATCGTGAATGCATTACTGGCGGAGATTTATTTGTTCAAAGGAGGTTCCGGTGCCGGCGAGGCTACAGACTACGATAATGCTATCCGGCATGCGAAGGCTGCGATGGAGGGACGGAAGTTGCAGACAGTCGATGAGTATGTGCATTTTCCTGTGTTCCCGGAGCGGGAGGGGGTGAAGAAAGATTATCCACAGGGACTTTTTTATGACAACCGGAGCGATTATGTCATGCAAAATATTGTGGGCAGCAGCTATAGTAAAATTATGGCGGCGGAGAGCTTGGTGAAGATGTATAATGAGAAGGATGTGCGGAAAGAGAAGTTTTTTGATGAGTCCGGGAATATTCAGAAATATGCGAATGTGAATCCTGTAGGCAGTTATAAGCAGTTCTCTGTTTACACCTTTTTCTCTTATGCGGAGATGCACTTGATTGTGGCTGAGAGTTATGCCCGCAAAGGGGATGCACAAGCAAAGACGTGGCTGGAGGATTTTCAGCGTTGCCGTATCCGGGATTATGCGGGGTATAAGGGGAATGATGTCTTGCAGGAGATTTTGGACGAGCGTAGGCGTGAGTTCTGTTATGAGTATGATATGCGCTGGTGCGACCTGATTCGTACGCAGAAAGGATGGACACGTAATTCGTATAAGGATGAAGAAGCAGCCACTTATACGTTGGAGGACGGGGATTACCGTTTCTGTATGCCGATACCTTTGAATGAGGAATTGCAGTACAATAATATTGAGCAGAACCCGGGCTGGGGATTTTTAATCGATTAAAATTGAAAAGTTATGAAGACAGTATTATTAGTGATATTGGGATGTGTTTTACTTTTGTCCTGTGAAAAGCAGGAATATGAATCTTGGAGGACGTTTCCGGATGTGTCGAAAGTGACACGGGTCAATCTGTCGCCTAATAGCCCAGTGCTCATTGCAGACGGGAAGGCGGAATTAACTTTCAAGGTGAAGGCCTATATGGGGGTGGAGGACATTCGGACGATAGAGTTGGAGAATGAGGACGGGGTGATTGTCAAGGATTCTACTTTTAGGGATACGATTGAAATCAAGGAAGATCGGATTCCGAAGGAGGATATCAAGATTTATCTGGAGGATGGGACGCCGGTGGACTGGGCATTCAGGACGACGGAGCATGCCGGAGAGACTTTGAGGTTCAAGGCTTCGGTTTATGGGGTTGAGTCTGAAGTGCGGGAAGTGAGGATTATCGAAAAGCCGGAGGTCAATTTTGAGCATATCACCATTCCTTTGATTTTCCATCTTTTGTATAAGGAGGATGAAGCCTACCAGTATGAGAATATCACGACGGAGATGCTGCAAGGCATGGTGGATCGCTTGAACCGGGTTATGAAGAATGATATGATTAATGCTCCTTCGTCTGTGGATTTGAATGTCACTTTTGAGTTGGCGGAGACGGATAATCTTGGGAAACCTTTGAAAGAGAGAGGTATAAATCGGGTGCAGCTTTGGGATGGTATTGACGGAAATTCTTATATCAATGATTATTTGATTTGGGATTTGGATAAGTATTTGAATATATGGGTTGGAGAGCATCAGGACGAGTATTCTCTAAGGATCCAGTATCCGCAGTATATTTTGGATAACGGTTCGGAGTTGCAGATGGATGAATGGAGGACTTTACAGAAAGTGGAGAGCGTGGAGGATGCTTCCTATTGGGGTTATACTGAAGTTGGTATCGCTTTGAATAAAAAGCATCTGTATAATATGCCTAATGCTAGTAACTGGGCTGATATGGGAGGAACGAGCGAGCGGTTCGAATCCTGTATCGGGCAATTTTTCGGGCTTTATCCCACTTGGTGGTCTCCGTATGGCGGTGCGGCGGACGATTTCTGTTCGGATACTTACACGGGGACTGACATGTCTCTTCATTTTGAGAAATGGACTTATGAACCGGGTGCGCCATCGAAAAATGAATACAAGAACGGGCATGAGATTTATTTCGATTCGTTCAATATCATGGACCAAAATACCTTTTGTTCGACTATTACTTACGAGCAGGCGTTGCGTATGCGTACGGTGATGGAGAATTGTCCTTTCCGTATGATGCGGAAGTAATTTTTTGGAGGGAAATGTTTACCCAATGGGAAACTTTCCGTCATGGGTTTCTCTTGGGTAATCATAGGCAAGTAAGCTCCTTTGTTCTTTTTTAGCAAAAAAAGGGGGCTGTCCAAAAAGTCATTTTTCAAACTCCCTCCCCCATTCGGGGTGCTTCCCCTCAGGTAGGGAAAGAAGGAGGTGGCACGAAGTGACGGAGGAGTTTTTTGAAATAAAATGACTTTTGGGACAGTCCCTTTTGATATGAGTGATTTTCTTTTTTGGAAAATGGAGATATTTTGTTATATGTGTCATTGATAATGTTTTTTTCTTATATTTGTGAACTGGTAATTTGAAATATTAAAATGATTAGTTCACAAAAAGTAAATGATATTATATTCCGGATATATGATGACTCTCGTACAGTCTTTAGGTTACATGATATAGCGTTACTTTTAGGAGATTTAAATATATCTTTGTTAAGTCAACGTTTAAATTACTATGTTCGTACAGGACGCTTATTGAATCCTCGCAAAGGATTTTATGCGAAACGCGGGTATAATCCCGAAGAATTTTCAAATCTACTTTATACTCCTTCCTATATTTCTTTAGAGTATGTATTACAAAAAGCCGGAGTCGTTTTTCAATATGATGATAGAATATCTGCAATAAGTTATTTAAGTCGGGAAATAGAATCGGATGGTAAGGTGTATATGTATAAAAAAATTAAAGGAGAAATTCTTGTTGACATGAGTGGTATTGTACAACAGAATAATGTTAATATTGCGATCCCCGAACGAGCATTTTTGGATTTAATGTATCTGAATAAAGAATATCATTTTGATAATTTGAGTTTACTTGATAAGAATATGATTTTAAAATTTTTACCCTTATATCGTTCGAAACGCTTGGAAGAAAGGGTTATAAAGCAACTAAAAAATGTTTGATTTAAATAAGCACAAGTTTTTCATGCTTCAAATCTTGAAAGAAATATACTCTGACGCAGAATTGGCTTTGTGTTTAGGGTTTAAAGGTTTATGTATAGCTGTATATAATCCCTTTTATGGATAGTAAATCGTTATGTGTAGTAATTTGATTAATCCATTAATA
>OLJW01004060.1_pt1 | contig 10286 bp, 6 predicted proteins | sample 1603411 | NCBI WGS metagenome assembly OLJW01 (sample SAMN04168659, study PRJEB22393) | human gut metagenome | biome: human gut microbiome; feature: stool | host: Homo sapiens | collected 2014-05-12 | reverse complement strand
ATGACCGAGAACATCGGCAACCAAATAAATATCTCCTGTTTCAAGATATAGATTTGTGCCGAATGTACTTCTAAGCTTATGTGGTGTAATTTTTTTTAGCTTAATAACAGCTTGGGAGTATTTTTTTACAAGTAACTGCACTGAGCGTACATTTATTCTTTTTCCCTGACCTGATAAAAATAAGGCTTTGTCGTTTTCGTCCTTAGGCGGATGCTCATTACGGTATTTAATATAGTTTTCCAATGCTTCGGCAACCTCATCGCCGAAATATAAAACAGCCTGTTTTCCGCCTTTTCGTGTTATTGTAAAGCAATAGCTGTCAAAATCAATATCGTCCACATTTAGCCCGACACATTCGCTTACTCGTATGCCTGTACCGACAAGAGTTGTAATTATCGCAAGATCTCGGAGCTTAGTTTTTTCGTGAAAGCATTTTTGTCTGTCTGTTAGATTTTCTCCGCTTTCTACCTCGTCAAGAAGGTCGGCAACCTCGTTTGCCTCAAGACGTATTATTGATTTTTCATGTATTTTCGGTGTGCTTACAAGTGCGGCAGGATCAATTTTTATATACTGTTTTTGCAGAAAATATTTGTACATGGAGCGGATTGCCGCAAGCTTGCGAGATTTTGCGTTTTCCGCATTGAAAAGAGCTGTGTTGTTTATGCAGTCCTCTTCGGTATCTCGGAAAGGAACATAGCTTGTTACATAATCAAGAAATTCTTCTATATCCTGCGGAGTAATTGTTTCAAGCATAGAAACATTTATATCTTCAAAATCAACGCCTATGAAGTTATCGTTTTTTTCACAGAGAAAATTGAAAAAGACCTTAAGGTCATAGGCATAGCCTATACGTGTTTTTACGGAAGTGGTCTGTGCAATACCTCTGAAATAAATAAAAAGAAAAGGCGGCAACTGCTCAAGAAGTCCCTTTAGATGGGCGGAATCACGTATTTTTTCTTCTTCTTTATAGGTCATTTTAGGCATTGAAATCACCTCTGCCGTTGTTAAGATTCCAGTCGGGAAGACATCTGGTTATCGCACCGAATATTTTCTGCGAAAGATTTGGATATGTTTTGTTTAATGAAAGAATAAGTTCTTTTATTTCCTGACGTTTTGTATTTCCGCTTGCAGGACACGGATTTTTGACTATCAGTGTGTCAAGTGAGCGAGCAAAGCTTTTTGCTTCATACTCCGCAACGTATATAAGCGGACGGATTGAATAGAGCTTTTTACGTTCAAGAAAGCTGACCGGTGAAAAACAGCTTATTCTGCCTTCAAATATAAGTGACATAAGAAATGTTTCTATGACATCGTTTTTGTTATGTCCGAGAGCGACCTTATTACAGCCGAGATCATCTGCGGCATTGTTGAGAGCACCCTTACGCATTTTGGCACACAAGGAACATGGATTTTCTTCTTTTCGTCCTTCGAATACTATTTCACCGATCTTGGTATCTACAACGGTGTAGTTGACACCAAGTTCGTCACAGAGCTTTTGTATTGAGCTGTAATCCGGATTTCCCAGACCGAGAGAAACTGTTATAGCCTCGATATCGTATTTTTTGGGATAAAAACGGCGCATTTCGGCAAGTGCATAAAGCATCGCAATGCTGTCCTTTCCGCCGGAAACTCCTACGGCAATTTTATCTCCTTCATCTATCATATGATAATCGTCAACTGCTCGTCTTACATAGCTTAATAATTTTTGCGTTTTCATTTTACAACTCCGATTTTAGATTTATTCGCTAAATATTAGTATACTACAAAATATTGACGGTGAAAAGTCGCAAAAACGGAATATGACCTATTGCAAATGAATTTGAAAAAACTTATAATAGAAGTTATATTTTTAATATGGAGCAGTGTCTGAAAAGACTGAGTAATCCGAAGCAAAACGGATTGCTGCAACAGGAGCAAGGAGCTGACAGCAATGGAAACACCTGATGAATTATATAAACAATTAGTTGACAAAATAAAAGAATATCATCCGACAGATAACTTTGATATGCTTGAAAGGGCATACAATGTTGCAAGAGAGGCACATAAGGAGCAGAAAAGAAAATCCGGTGAGCCTTATATAATACATCCTCTTAAGGTTGCTTATATTCTTGCGGAGCTTGAACTGGATATGGAATCGATAGAGGCAGGCCTTCTGCACGATACAATAGAAGATACACCTTATACCTATGAGGATATTTCCAACATATTCGGCGAAGAGGTTGCTGTTCTTGTTGACGGTGTTACAAAGCTCGGTAAGCTTTCATATACAACAAAGGAAGAAATTCAGGCAGAAAACTATCGAAAGATGTTCCTTGCTATGGCAAAGGATATAAGGGTTATTCTTATCAAGCTTGCCGACAGACTTCACAATATGCGTACACTTATGTACATGACACCTGAAAAGCAAAAGGAAAAGTCTAAGGAAACTATGGACATCTATGCCCCTATTGCTGATAGACTTGGTATTTCCAAAATTAAAATCGAATTGGATGACTTGGCTTTAAGATATTTGGAACCTGAAAAATATAGAGAACTTGTTGAAGGTGTTCATGAAAGACTTGAACATAGAGAAGAATTTATGAGCAATCTGATATCTGAGGTTGCAGACCATATTGAAAAGGCTGGAATAAAAGCCACAATTGATGGACGAGTAAAGCATTATTTTAGTATATATAAAAAGATGACATTACAAAATAAGACACTTGACCAGATTTATGATGTATTTGCGGTGCGTATTATTGTAGACAGTGTAATGGAATGTTATGGTGCACTTGGTATTATACATGAAAAATATACACCGGTTCCCGGAAGATTCAAAGATTACATTGCCATGCCAAAACAGAATATGTATCAGTCACTGCATACCACTTTGATTGGACCAAACGGACAGCCTTTTGAAATACAAATTCGAACATACGAAATGCACAAAACAGCCGAGTATGGTATCGCAGCTCACTGGAAGTATAAAGAAAATATTACCGGTGACGGTGATAATGAAGAGCAGAAAATTGCATGGTTAAGACAGATTCTCGAATGGCAGAGAGACATGTCAGACAATCATGAATTTATAGATTTGTTGAAAGATGATCTTAACATGTTCTCAGAAAGAGTATATTGTTTTACTCCAAATGGAGATGTTAAGAATCTTCCAAGTGGTTCTACACCTATTGACTTTGCATATAGTATTCATAGTGCAGTAGGAAATAAAATGGTTGGTGCAAGAGTCAATGGTAAGATGGTAAACATTGACTATAAAATCCAAAATGGAGACCGTGTTGAGATTATTACATCAAACAATTCAACAGGTCCAAGTATGGATTGGCTTAAGATTGTACAAAGCACACAGGCAAAAAACAAAATAAATGTTTGGTTTAAACAGCAAAATAAAGAAGAGAACATTGTAAAAGGTAAAGAACTTATTGATAAATACTGCAAGGCAAAAAATATTGTTTTATCAGATATATTAAAGCCACAGTATATGGAAAAAGTTCGTTTGAAATACAGTTACAAAGAGTGGGATTCCCTTGTTGCTTCCATTGGACATGGTGGTTTAAAAGAAGGTCAGATTGTAAACAAACTGGTTGATGAATACGAGAAAGACCACAAAGTAGAAGTAACAGATGAAGATATTTTAAATGAGACAAATAATAACAAAAACAATGACAATAGAAAACATAATCCAAAAAGTGGAATTATTGTTGAGGGAATGGATGATGTGGCAGTTAGATTTTCAAAATGCTGTAGCCCTGTTCCCGGCGATGAAATCGTAGGTTTTGTTACAAGAGGTCGTGGCGTTTCTATTCATAGAACAGATTGTATAAACATTATGAATCTTCCTGAACACGAAAGAGGCAGATTGATTGAGGCAAGCTGGGCTGGAGACGAAGGCAGTCAGGATGGCAAGTATATGACAGAAATTGTTATATATGCAAACAACCGTGTTGGTATCTTAACTGATTTGTCAAGAATATTTACAGAAAGAAACATTGATGTAAATAGCATCAACAGTAGAACAAGTAAGTCTGACATTGCAACAATAACTATGACGTTTGCAATTCAGGGCACTGAAGAATTAAACAGCCTTATTGCCAAAATTCGTACAATTGATAGTATAATCGATATTGAGCGAACAAGTAGTTAAATGTTATAGATGATATTTATTGAGCATTGAGAAAAATGAAAACAATTGTTATATAATAGCAATAATTTTATTCTATGTGACAGCTGACAAAATTAATAGAAAGTGCTCTAACGCCGTCGGTTCATAAAGGCAGCGTAGTTGGCTTTATAGAACCGCTACGAGCGTTTGGCAGCGGGAGCGTGCTTTCGTTAATTTGTCAACTGTCACAGAGGGGAATAGTGTAGTGGATAACAATTGTCTTCATTTTTGAAAAGGAGAAATAGATGGGAAATATTAAAATTAGAAGTGTTTTAGTTAGTGAGTGTTATACAAATTGTTACTTGTGTATGAACACTGATACAAAAGAGGGATTTATTGTGGATCCTGGTGATGATGCTTTGAAAATCAGCACAAATGTAAGCCACATGGAAATGATTCCAAAGGCAATTTTACTTACACATGGTCATGCAGACCATATTAGCGCAGTAACAGAATTAAAAGAAAAATACAATATTCCTGTATACGCTTCAGAAGTAGAGGATAGACTTTTGGTGGATACAAGAGCCAATTTATCAGCAATGTTTGGCAATCCTGTAAGCATTTGTGCAGACAAATATTTAAAAGATGGCGAAAAGTTTACCATTGCCGGTATGGATATTGAATTTATTTTAACTCCGGGACATACACAAGGCAGCGGATGCTATTATTTAGCAGATGATGAAGTCTTATTTAGTGGAGATACTCTTTTCCATCAAAGTAGAGGAAGAACAGATTTTCCAGGTGGAAGCGAGGCTGCAATTATCAGATCAATTAAAGAAAAGTTGTTGGTGCTACCGGGAGAAACAACAGTGTATCCGGGACATATGGATTTAACAACAATTGATAGTGAAAAGGTATATTATTAATGATAGACATTCAGATAGAACCAAAACAATTTGAATATGATATTCAGTCAATGGTGCAGGCTTTTTATGTAGGACATCCATTTAAAATCAATGAAGACATAAAAGAGTCTTACAGGGTTTTAAATGTTATTTTTAAAGATGAAAAGATTAGTGCATCATTGTCTGAACAAGAAAAAAAGCTTTTTGAAGATGAAATTTTTTGTGATTTTAAGGATAGAAGAGACACGAAAAACACTCTTAAAAAGCTTTTATACTGTTTAATGAAAAAAGATATTGGACGGGATTTGCCTTGGGGAAATTTAACAGGAATAAGACCTGCAAAAATTCCCGGAATGTTAAGAGAACAGGGAATGTCAGATGAACAGATAAGAAGAGAAATGAAAGAAACTTATTTTATTTCTGATAATAAACTGGACCTTGCAATGGATGTTTCAAATATGGAACAGAAAGTTCTCTTAAATGTAAATTACAAGGGAAACTATAGTTTGTATGTGGGTATTCCATTTTGTCCCACAACGTGTCTTTATTGTTCCTTTACATCATATCCGTTAGGCAGATACAAAGAAAAAGTAGATAAATATATAGATTCGGTAATTAAGGAAATTAAATTTGTTGGAGAAAAACTAAAAGATAAGGAACTAAATTCCGTTTATATAGGTGGAGGCACACCTACCACATTGGAACCAAACCAGCTTAACAGACTGATTAATGCTTTAAAAGAAAATTTTGATTTTAATACTGTAAAAGAATTTACCGTTGAGGCAGGAAGGCCGGACAGCATTACAAGGGATAAATTAATGGTTTTAAAGAACCAGAATGTTTCAAGAATTTCCATTAATCCTCAGACAATGAATCAGGAAACTCTCGATATAATAGGTAGAAAACATACTATCAGTCAGGTTGTTAATGCTTTCAATATGGCAAGAGACTGTGGTATGGACAATATCAACATGGACTTTATTGTGGGACTTCCAAATGAAACTGAGGACATGGTTAAATATTCTATGGAGCAGGTGATGAAACTTTCACCTGATGGGATTACAGTTCATTCACTGGCATTAAAGCGTGGCTCAAGGCTTAATATGAACAGACAAAAATATTCTGATTTAAGTTTTGATAATAACACAAATTTAATGGATATTACAAAAGAGTATGCTTATAAAATGGGCATGAAACCATACTATTTGTACAGACAAAAGAATATGGCAGGAAATCAGGAAAACGTTGGATATTCCCTACCCGGCAAGGAAGGAATTTATAATATTTTGATGATGGGTGACTACCAGGACGTGTGGGCATGTGGAGCAGGAGCAGTAACAAAGCTGATTTCAGATGATAGAAAAAGTGCCACAAGAATCGACACACTGAAAAATGTGGACCAATATATTGACAGAATAGACGAAATGATTGAAAGAAAAAACAATTATTTTGTAAAATAATAAAAGACAGAATACTTGTGTTCTTTGCTATTTAATAGTAAAATATACAAGTTAGAAAAATATAAGGAGCAAAGACATGGCTTTAAGTAAGAAACCGGTTACAGGAATGAAAGATATTCTTCCTGAAGAAATGAAAATAAGAAATTATGTACAAAATGTAATTAAGGAAACTTATAATGCATTTGGATTTACTCAGATTGAGACACCTTGTGTTGAACATATTACAAACCTTACAAGCAAGCAGGGTGGAGAAAACGAAAAGTTAATTTTTAAGATTTTAAAAAGAGGAGAAAAGTTAAATTTAGAAACTGCTACTGAAGAAATGGATGTAGTTGACAATGGTTTAAGATATGACTTAACAGTTCCTCTTGTTAGATATTATTCAAAAAATGCCAATGATTTACCATCACCATTTAAGGCGTTACAGATGGGAAACGTTTGGCGTGCCGACAGACCACAAAGAGGAAGATATCGTCAGTTTATGCAGTGCGATATTGATATATTAGGTGATCCAAGTAATTTAGCTGAAATTGAACTTATTTTAGCAACAACAACTACACTTGGAAAATTAGGGTTTAAAAATTTCCAGATTAGAATTAATGAAAGAAGAATTTTAAAAGCAATGGCTTCATACAGCGGATTTCCTGAAGAGTCATTTGACAGTGTTTTCATTATTCTTGACAAGATGGACAAAATTGGTTTGGATGGTGTTAAGGAAGAATTAATTAAATATGAATTCGCACCTGAATCAGTTGAAAAATATACACAGTTATTTAAAGAAATTGAAAATCAGTCAGATTCTATCGGATACTTAGCAGACAAGCTTGGTGATTTTATAGGGGATGACGTAAAACAGTGGATGGATGAAATTATTGATAGTGTAAAGGCTACAAAGTCATCTGATTTTGAAATTGTATTTGATCCAACATTGGTTAGAGGAATGTCGTATTATACAGGAACAATTTTTGAAATTGCAATTCCTGAGTTTGGTGGAAGCTGTGGCGGTGGTGGCCGTTATGACAAGATGGTTGGAAAGTTTACAGGCCATGATGTGCCGGCATGTGGTTTCTCAATTGGATTTGAAAGAATTGTTTTATTATTAATGGAACAGGGATTTAAAATTCCTGAAGATTATGACAAGGTTGTATACCTTATTGAAAAAGGTGTTGAAGGTGACAGACTTTGCGAAGTTATTGCCAAGGCACAGGAAGAAAGAAAAACAGGAACACAAGTACTTGTTACAAGAATGAACAAAAACAAAAAGTTCCAGAAAGAGCAGTTAAAGGCACAGGGCTTTGAGAACTTTAAAGAGTTTTATAAAAATCCGTTAAAATAAAAATAAAATATTAAGGAAACAAGGTTAAAATCAATAATTGTTTCCAAAAATAGCCAACCTTTAAAGGGAGGGCATTAAACATTATTCAGGAGGAAAAGTTATGGCAGAGTCAATGCAGGGACTTCACAGAAGTCACAGATGTACAGAAGTAAGTAACAAAAATATTGGCGAAACAGTTACAGTTATGGGCTGGGTTCAGAAAAGAAGAAATTTAGGAAGCCTTATTTTTATCGATTTAAGAGATAGATCAGGAATTCTTCAGTTAGTATTTGACGAAAATAATGGAGAAGTTTTTGAAAAAGCAAAAAATCTTAGAAGTGAATTCGTAATTGCAGTAGAAGGTGTTGTTATAAAACGTGATGGTGCAATTAATGAAGATTTATCAACAGGTGACATTGAAGTTACAGTAAATACACTTCGTATTTTATCAGAATCAGATACACCACCATTCCCTGTTGAGGAAAACGTTAATACAAGAGAAGAATTAAGATTACAGTACAGATATCTTGATTTAAGAAGACCTTCATTACAGAAAAATATTAAGTTGCGTAGTGATGTTACAACTTTTATAAGAAAGTTTATGCAGGGTGAAGGTTTCCTTGAAATTGAAACACCAACTTTGTGTAAAAGTACTCCTGAAGGAGCAAGAGACTATCTAGTACCAAGTAGAGTACATCCGGGAGAGTTTTATGCACTTCCACAGTCTCCACAGCTTTACAAGCAGTTGTTGATGTGTTCAGGATTTGACAGATATTTACAGATTGCAAGATGTTACAGAGATGAGGATTTAAGAGCAGACAGACAGCCTGAATTTACACAGGTAGATATGGAATTATCATTTGTTGACATTGACGATGTTATTGATGTAAACGAAAGATTATTACAGGCAATGTTTAAGGAAATCTTAGATGTAAACATTCCACTTCCAATGCCAAGAATGACATGGCAGGAAGCAATGGACAGATTTGGTTCAGACAAGCCGGATACACGTTTTGGCATGGAATTGGTTGATGTTACAAAAGTAGTTGATGGTTGTGGATTTGGCGTATTTACAGGTGCCATTGAAAACGGTGGTACAGTAAGAGGTATTAACGTTAAAGGTCAGGGACATATGCCAAGAAAGAAAATTGACAAGTTAGTTGATCTTGCAAAGGGAAATGGTGCAAAAGGTCTTGCATACCTTTGCATTAATGAAGATGGTACTTACAAGTCATCCTTTGCAAAATTCATGACAGAAGAAGAATTAGATAATCTGGTAAAAGCGATGGAAGGTGAAGCTGGAGATTTACTTTTATTTGCAGCTGATAAAAACAAGGTTGTGTGGAATGTTTTAGGAGCTCTTCGTTTAGAACTTGCACAGCAGCTTGAATTAATTCCTGAAGACAAGTGGAACTTCTTATGGGTTGTAGAATTCCCACAGTTTGAATGGTCAGATGAACAGAACAGATATCTTGCTATGCATCATCCATTTACAATGCCAATGGAAGAAGATTTACGGTATCTTGATACAGATTTAGGTAAGGTTAGAGCTAAGGCTTACGATATTGTATTAAATGGTACTGAACTTGGTGGTGGTAGTGTTAGAATCCATCAGGAAGACATTCAGGAAAGAATGTTTAAGGCGTTAGGATTTACAAATGAAGAAGCCCATGAGCAGTTTGGTTTCTTATTAGATGCATTTAAGTACGGTGTTCCACCACATGCAGGACTTGCTTACGGACTTGACAGATTGGTTATGCATATGGCAAAGGAAGATAATATTAGAGAAGTAATTGCTTTCCCTAAAGTAAAAGATGCTTCATGTCTTATGACTAAGGCTCCAAGTCCTGTTGATTCAAAACAGCTTGAAGAATTATCAATTGATATAATTAAAAAAGCGGAAAACACAGAAGAATAAAGATTAAAATTATAAAAGTCATCTAATTAATGATATTTTACTCTACTATAGTGATTAACGATATCATTTTCAGATGGCTTTTGTAATGTATTAGGAAGATAATTAAATGGGACGAAATCTTACAGAAGGTAGTATAACAAAAAATATGCTTATATTTGCACTGCCAATGATTGCAGGAAATCTTCTACAACAGTGCTACAATCTTGTAGACACATGGGTTGTGGGAAGATATATTAGCGCAGAAGCATTGTCAGCAGTTGGTTCGGCATATTCTCTCATGACTTTTATAAATTCAATTATAATTGGATTGTGCATGGGGTGTGGAGCAATATTTTCTTTTTATAATGGCAAAAAAGATAAAGAAAAAGAAAAGGAGGCATCATTAGCTTCCTTTGCTTTATTATCTGTTATTGCCATAGTATTGACTGTAGTTACTGAAATTTTTGTTTATCCTATATTGTCAGTATTAAATACTCCAAAAAGTCTTATAACAATTATGCATTCATATCTTGTGATTGTGTTTGTTGGAATATTATTTGTTTATTTGTACAATTATTTTGCCTTTTTATTAAGAGCAAGAGGAGATTCT
>OLJW01004049.1_pt1 | contig 10306 bp, 9 predicted proteins | sample 1603411 | NCBI WGS metagenome assembly OLJW01 (sample SAMN04168659, study PRJEB22393) | human gut metagenome | biome: human gut microbiome; feature: stool | host: Homo sapiens | collected 2014-05-12 | reverse complement strand
AGATCACCATGGATACGCAGGACTACACCAACAACGAGAAGGCTATGAACGAGATTGCCAACAGCGATTTCAAGTCCGACTTCCTCGGTGGCCAGAACCACATCGCGCTGTTTGCAGAGGCTGCAGCCAAGATCGATATGTCCAACGCCGGCCCCTACGATCAGGGCCTGAACGAGAGCTTCCAGACCGCCTTCAAGGATTACTTCACCGGCAACGTGAAGGAGGATGCCGCCAAGGCAAACTTCGAGACCGCCATCAAGGAGAAGTACCCCGAGCTGACCGAGGTGGTCTGGCCCGCATAAGCGGTTTTACTCCGAACTGAAAATCAAAGCAAAGGGGCGGGCGGCGTATCTCGCCCGCCCCTTTGCTTTTGCTGTGACCCGGCAGGAGGGAGGATCTCATGGGAGAGAAAACAAAAAAGAAAGGGTCGATCAGCTACGCGAAATGGGGCTATATCTTCATTGCACCGTTCTTTATCATCTTCGCGGTATTCCAGCTGGTCCCTCTGGCATCCACCATCTATTACAGCTTTTTTGAGTATTACCGCAGCGGCCTGAAGATCATCGGACCCAATTTTGTGGGCCTGAAAAACTACATCACCCTGTTAGCCACCGACCTGCCCAAGTATTTTGGCAACACGCTGATCCTGTGGATCATCGGTTTCGTCCCGCAGATCATCGTCTCGCTGCTGCTGGCGGCATGGTTCACCGACCTGCGGCTGAAGCTGAAGGGGCAGACCTTCTTCAAGACGGTCATCTATATGCCCAACCTGATCATGGCTTCGGCCTTCGCCATGCTGTTCTTCGCCCTGTTCTCGGATAACGGCCCGGTGAACGCGGTGCTGCTGAGCATGGGCTGGATCAAGACACCCATCAGCTTTTTGAATACCGTGTGGGGCAACCGTGGTCTTGTGGGCCTGATGAACTTCCTGATGTGGTTTGGCAACACCACCATCATGCTGATGGCAGCCATCATGGGTGTGGACCCCACCCTGTACGAGGCTGCGGAGCTGGACGGCTGCACCCCGAACCAGATGTTCTGGAAGATCACCCTGCCGCTCATCCGTCCCATTCTGGTCTATGTCATGATCACCTCCATGATCGGCGGCCTGCAGATGTTCGATGTGCCGCAGATCCTGACCAACGGTAAGGGCGGCCCCGACCGCACATCCACCACCATGATCATGTACCTGAATAACCACCTGTTCAGCAAGAACTACGGCATGGCGGGTGCGGTGTCTGTGGTGCTGTTCCTTGTGTGTGCGGTGCTGTGCGTCATCGTGTACTTCTCGCTGACCAAGGAGGATGACGGCCTGACAAAGGCGCAGCGCAAGGAACTGAAGGCAGCCAAAAAGGCTGCTGCCAAAGGAGGGAAATAAGTATGGCACATACGCCTAAAAACCAGTCCGAAAAGGCGATCCTGACCGCCCGCCGTGCATGGTGCTATCTGGTGCTGGTGCTGATCAGCTTTCTGTGCCTGTTCTTCTTCTATGTGCTGGTCATCAACTCCACCCGCACCCATTTCGAGATCCAGAAGGGGTTCTCGCTTGTGCCGGGCAAGTCCATCGTCACAAACCTCCGCAACGTGCTTACGGATGCCAACATCCCCGTGATGAGCGGTATCCGCAACAGCCTGCTGGTGTCCGCCTGCTCGGCAGCGCTCAGCGTTTACTTCTCGGCACTGACGGCTTACGGCATCTACGCCTATAACTTCAAGTTCAAAAAGGCCGCCTTTGCTCTGATTTTGCTCATCATGACCATGCCCACACAGGTGTCCGCACTGGGCTTTCTGCAGTTGATCTCCAAGATGGGGCTGAAAAACAGCTTCATCCCTCTGATCGTTCCCAGCATTGCGGCACCCACCGTGTTCTTCTTCATGAAGCAGTATCTGGATGCCTCCCTTCCCATGGAGATCGTGGAGGCTGCCCGCATTGACGGCGCAGGCGAATTTTATACCTTTAATAAGATCGTGCTGCCCATCATGAAGCCGGCGCTGGCTGTGCAGGCTATCTTCTCCTTCGTGGCAAGCTGGAACAACTACTTCATTCCGGCGCTTGTACTGGACACCGCCGACAAAAAGACCCTGCCCATCCTGATCGCCCAGCTGCGCAGCGCGGACTTCCTGAAGTTCGATATGGGCAAGGTGTACATGATGGTAGCCATCGCCATTCTGCCGGTCATCGCCGTATACCTTTGCCTCTCCAAATTTATCGTGCGCGGCGTGGCCCTCGGCGGCGTGAAGGGCTGAGCGGAAAACGACTGCGTTTACAGCACAAAAAGCGGCGCCGCCGCATCCGGCAACGGGTGCGGCGGCGTATTTTTTATTTTTGTGCCGGCGCAGTGCATATCCGCGGCCGCGCCCGGCACACTATCACAAGACGCATGCGCCGGCGGGCGGGGCGCACCGCTCCCCCGGCGGCCGGCCCAACGCAAAAAAGGAGCGAATGAGGATGACTTTGACAAAAAAGGAGCAGGGCCTGCTGAAGGACCTGCAGAATGAAGAAAAACTGTGCGTGGAAAAGTACCGCAAGGCCGCCGAAAATGCCTGCGACGCCAAGCTGCAGCATATCTTTGAAAAAATCGAAAAAGCCGAACAGAGCCATTACGACACCGTGACGGGTATGCTGGCGGGCACCCTGCCCGCCCAACAGGGCCAGCAGAGCAAAGGGCAGGCCTCCCGTCAGAAGGCGGAAAAGGACCTGAAATCCACGGCCAGCCGCGCTGAAAAACAGCGCGACGCCTATCTGTTGTCCGATCTGTTGGGCACGGAAAAATATGTCTCCGGCGTGTACAACACCGCCGTGTTTGAGTTCAGCGACGCCAAGGCGCGCCAAGTGCTGGCCGCCATCCAGCAGCAGGAACAGGAACACGGTAAACAGCTTTCGGACTATATGCAGGCCAACAACATGTATTGCTGAGACACCATCTTTTTCATCCGGAAAGGCCGCCCGCGGGCGGCCTTTCTTTTTGTGCTTCCTTCAGCTCAGGATCTTGCGGACGATGCCGTACAGCACCGGTTTCATATTGTCCACGGTGTCCGGCTTGCCCTCAATGATGGAGGAATAGCATACGGAACCCAGCATCTCGATGATGACGAATATCATCTTGAACAGCTCGTCCTCTGTATACCGGGCCGCCAGCGGGCTTGCCTCCAGGTCCCGCATCAGCCGCGCCCAAAGAGGGCCGCGCCGCTCGCTCATCTGTTTTGCCACCATAGGCCAGGAAAAATTCCGCTCAACAAGCCGAAGGACCAGCTTGTTGCGCTTGAAATATTCCACCACATAATCCAAAAGAAGCAGCACATTCTCCACAAAATCCGGCGTGCGGCGTTCATCCAGCCATTCGTATGCTTCTTCCAGAACCTGGGCCGAGATATTATAGACCAGCTGTCCCAGCAATTGATCCTTATCGTGAAAATACAGATAAAACGTGCCCTTGGCCACGTTCGCTCCGCGGACGATCTCGTCCACCGAAGTCTTGGCCACGCCCTTTTCCGTGAACAACGCGTAGGCGGCGTCCAGCAGGCTCTGACGCTTTTGTTCCTTGCGGGATTCCATCGGTTCGCGCATACGCGTTTTCCCCTTTCCGCCGCGGCGCGGCATTTTCCCCGTTCTTTCCCGCTTTTAGTATACCTCCCGCGCGGCGGCGATTGCAAGAGCTGTCTTTCGGTTCAGCAAAATGACCAAAAGTCATCGTTTTCATTTTGTGACTATTGGTCATTAATTGGATTGACTAACGGTCATAACAAGACTATACTATTCAACGTTGACTGTTGGTCAGTTTAATCCGCGGCATCAGCTGCCGCAAAAATTCAAAGGGAGCGTTGAGCAATGGAACATTTTGCGCGCTGGGTGGTGCGGCACCGCAAAGCGGTGCTGGCGGCCGCCGTGCTGCTGCTGATCCCATCCGTGTTCGGTGCCGCAGGCACCTATATCAATTACGATATCCTCACCTATCTGCCGCCGGAGTTGGATTCCATGGTGGGCGAAGGATATCTGGAGGACGATTTCAACATGGCCTCCACCTCCATGATCACCGTGGAGAATATGTCCACCGCGGACACACTTGCCCTCAAGAGTGAGCTGGAGGCTGTTGCGGGTGTAAAAAGCGTGCTGTGGACGAGCGACATCCTGGACGTAACTACGCCAAAGGAAATGCTGCCGGCCGACATCCAGAAATTCTTTTACAGCGAAAACGGCGCCACACTGCTGCTGGTCCAGTTCGAAAACCCAAGCGCCCATGCCGTGACCATGCAGGCGCAGCGCACCATCAAGGATATCCTGCGCAAGGACTGCTTCATCGGCGGAATGTCCGCCATTCTGGAAGACACAAAATTTCTGGTAAACCAGGAAATGCCTGTCTACATCCTGTGTGCCGTGGGGGCGTGTCTGGTGGTGCTGTTCCTCAGCATGAAAGAAACGGTTGTACCCCTCATCTTCATGCTGGGCATGGTATTCCCCATTGTCTACAACTTTGGCACCAATATCTTTCTGGGGCAGATCAGCTACATCACCGAGGCTTTGGCCACGGTGCTCCAGCTGGGCGTGACGATGGATTTCTCCATCTTTCTGCTGCACCGGTTCGAGGAAGAAAAGCGTTCCTGCCCGGATGAGGACGAGGCAATGGTGCGCGCCGTGCAAAAGACGTTCTCCTCCATTCTGGCAAGTTCGCTCACCACCATCGCAGGCTTCCTCGCAATGTGCACCATGCGCCTGACACTGGGGCGCGACATCGGCATCGTAATGGCCAAGGGCGTGTTGCTGGGCGTTGTCAGCACTGTGACGATCCTGCCCGCGCTCATCCTTACGTTCCGGCGCTCCATCGCGCGGCATACCCACCGTACCTTCATCCCTAAGCTGCGCCGCACCTCCCGTTTCGTGGTGCGCCGGTATATTCCCATCCTCGCAGCGTTCGTGCTCTGCTTCATTCCATTCAGCGTGGCGCAGGCGAAAACGCCTGTATACTACACACTATTCGACAGCCTGCCGCAGGACCTCGCGGGGATTCAGGGTACCAGCCGCCTGAAAGAGGACTTCGGCATGACGACTTCCCATTTCATCATCGTGGACGACGGCTTGCCGGCCCGCGACATGGAGGCGCTCACCGATGAGATCGAGCAGGTGGACGGCATCCGCCAGGTGCTCAGCTATGAAAAGTTTTTGGGCGGCGGCGTTCCCCGGGAGGTTCTGCCCACCGAGGTGCGTCAGATCTTCTGCGCAGGCGGCCACGAGATGCTGCTGGCCAATTCCAGCTATGAGAGCGGCACCGAAGCTCAAAACGCCCAACTGGACGCTCTGAACGCCATTGTCAAGCGTTACGACCCCAACGGCGTGATTACCGGAGAGGGTGCAATGACAAAAGACCTGATCGAAGTGGCGGACGTGGATTTCCGCAGCGTCAGCATCGCCAGTATCGCAGCGGTTTTCCTCATCATCGCCATTTCATTCCGCTCAGCGTCCATTCCGGTGCTTCTGGTGGCCGCCATCGAAAGTGCCATTATGATCAATATGGGCATCCCCTATTTCACCGGCACGACGCTGCCCTTTGTGGCCAGCATCGTCATCGGCACCATCCAGCTCGGCGCAACGGTGGACTACGCCATCCTGATGACCACCCGCTTCCGGGAAGAGCTGAATGCGGGGCGATCCACCAAGGACGCCGTGCAGACGGTCGTGGAGCAGTGCAGCCAGAGCATCCTCACCAGCGGACTGACGTTTTTCGCGGCAACCTTCAGCGTTTCACTGGCTTCCCGCATGGAACTTATCAGCAGCCTGTGCCGTCTCATCAGCCGCGGCGCGCTCATCAGCATGCTTGTGATTCTGCTGGTGCTGCCCGCGCTGCTTATCCTGACGGCGCCTCTCATCCGGAAAACCACCTACCATTGGCTCAGCAAAGAAAAGGAGACGAAAACCGTATGAAAAAGTTATTGCAGAAAACCACGGCCGTTCTGGTAAGCGCGGCACTGGCCGTCACCTGCGCCCTGCCCGCCTTTGCCGAACAGCCCACAGAGGGCGTGACGAAAGACGAAAATGTGTTTCTGATCCTGAACCCGGACGGTTCGGTGAGCGAACAGATCGTCAGCGACTGGCTGCACAGCGATACCGGCTTTGACGCTGCGGCGGACCGCAGCACACTCTCCGGCATCACCAACCTGAAAAGCGACGTGCTGCCCGCGCAGGACGGCGAAAACCTGACCTGGACCACCGAGGACAACGATATTTATTATCAGGGCACCACAACGCAGACGCCTCCCGTGACCGTGGATATTACCTATACGCTGGACGGCCGGTCCATCACCGCCGATGCGCTGGCGGGCAAAAGCGGACACCTTGTGATGCGCTTGGCTCTGACCAACAACGAGGGACAGGAAATGGAGATTGCCGGCAGCCGGCGCAAGGTGTACACGCCGTTTTTCACTGTGGCCGCGGCCACGCTGCCCACGGGCTCCTATACCAACATTGCCGCACAGCACGGCACCGTGCAGACGGACGCAAAAACGCAGCTCGTCTGCTTTCTCGCCATGCCGGGCATGGCCGAGACCTTCGGCGGTCTGCTGCCGGAAGCGCTGTCCGGTCTTGAAGATTACATGCTGGACGAACTGGTCATCGAGGCGGACGTAAAAGACTGTACACCTCCGGCATTTATGCTGGCCGCAGCCACAAGCATGGACCAGTTAACCTCAGAGCTGGACATTCCCGACCTCTCCGGCCAGATGAGCCAGCTCGAGGATGCGACCGCGCAGCTCCAGAGCGGCGCAGCCACACTGCATGAGGCTACGGGCACGCTGCAGAGCAAAATGGACGAATTCGCCGCCAGCTACGCCACCTTCGACACCGGCCTGGACAATGCTCTCAGCGGCGCGCAGCAGGTGCAGAGCGGCGCGCAGAACCTGCTGGACGGTGCAAAAAGCCTGGACAACGGCACACAGCAGCTGGCGGATGGCACACAGCAGCTGAACAGCGGCGCACAGCAGCTGGCCGGCCGGCTGAACGGCACTCTCGTACCCGCTCTGGAGGGGGCCGCCGCGCAGCAGGCAGCCCTGCAGCAGCAGATGGACGCGTTGGCAGACCAGCTCGGCCATGTGCAGCTGCCCGATGTGGACGCGCTGAAAAAGCAGCTCGGCGCAGGTGTGGGCCAGGTGTTTGACGGCGCTGCACAGGGTGCGGCGAAAGCCGCCGCCCAAAGCGTGGGCGACGCTGTAAAGAGCGGCGCACTGCAGGCTGCGGACGCAGCCGTTGCGCAGGCAGCACCGGCCGCGGCGCAGGGCGTTGCATCCAAAGCCGCGCAGGATGTTTCCTCCGCGCTGGCAGCCGCGCTGCAACCCTATGTGGACAGCGGAAAAATGACATCTGACGAAATGAACGCCGTCATTGCGGAGGCCGCCGGAGCGGCTCAGGGCGCGGCCGCCAAGGTGGATGCGGCAGGCATGGTTCAGGGCGCGGTGGGCAAAGCCGTTACCGGCAATGTGACCGTGGATGCCGACGCAGCGGCCGTATAGATTGTGGCCGCGATGGCTCCCGAAAAGGAGGCCGCCGTAAACCAGGTGACCGCCGCACTGAACGGGCTGGACACCGCAGCGCTGAAGGCCATGCTGCTGCAGTTCCAACAGCTTTCCGGCGACGCGCAAACGATGATGGGTTCGGTAAAATCCCTGACGGACGCACTGTACAACACCGACGCTCCGTCGGACCAGAACACTGTTGTAGGAGCGGCCGGAGCTCTGGCGGCCGGCGCGCAGAGCGCGCAGGACGGCGCGGCCTCCCTTCGCGACGGCGCGGCGCAGCTCACCGCCGGCGCGGCACAGCTGAGCAACGGCGCCTCCAGCCTGAGCGCCGGCCTGACACAGCTCTCCGGCGCAAGCAAAACAGTCCGTGACGCCATCGGCCAATTCCGCACCGGCGCGGGGAGCCTGAACGACGGCGCGGCACAGCTGCAGGACGGGCTGGACACCTATGCCAGCCAGGCCATCGGAAAGCTGACCGAGCTTGCGGGCTCCGCCGACACCTCCGCGCTGCAGGACGTGCTGAAGGCGCTGGAAACCCGCGCGCAGAGTTACACCTCTTACACGGGCAGTGCGGACGGCGTGCGTGCCAATGTAAAATTCGTGATGAAAACAGCCGGTCTGCCGGAGGAGGAAACGACATCCTCTTCCGACACGGAAGATTCGGAGGCCGCACCGCAGGACAAAACCCCGGACACCTCCTTCTGGGACCGGGTCAAGAATCTTTTCTCCTGACATGCACGGAAAAAGCGCGTGGAACATTCCACGCGCTTCAGCTTGGCGCAAAAGCGTAGCTTTTGCGCCAAGCTGCCTACGAACAGGGCCTGCGGCCCCGTTCGCCGCGCACGGCGCGGGGTTATTTTAAATGAAAAAGGGGTTCACCACCCCTTTTTCAAACTTTTTCCCCAGACGTTTCTTTTGCCTCTTTGCCCTTTTCAACGGTCTGAAGCGCGTGGAATGTTCCACGCGCTTTTTCCGTGTGCCGCTTTCCGGCGGAGCAGGCTCAGCGCTTTTTCGCAAGGAAGCGCCACAGGCGCGTATACCAGGCCGGATTGTTTTTCCGCCAGGCCTTGCGGTACGCCCTGTCCGCCTCTCGGGTGGACATCGGGCGCACCACGCCGGGTGTCGTGCCCGCCAGTTCCGTATTTTTGCCATACCGGACATGGGCCATTGGTTCGCGGAAAGACATTGCGCTCCTCCTTTTCTTTTCTATACTATACGTATTATAACATTTTTCAGATCTTGCTTCAACGACACGATGCAGCGGCCACAGCAGAGCCGCATCCGCTACGGTTCTGCATGGTTGAACGCCCTCAAGCCCATCGCGCACGGAATGCGCGTGGCAGCGGAGGGCCACCCTATCCCCGCCCGCGTGCATACCGGCGACCGACGTGTCTGGCCAAAGGCGCACAGCTGTGCTACAATGTCAAAAACAACAGGTACGGAGGCAACCGGATATGGAGCTTTTAAAACAGCGGATCCTGCGGGACGGGCAGGTGAAAGAAGGCGGCGTACTCAAGGTGGACAGCTTTCTCAACCACCAAATGGATGTGACGCTGCTGAATGAGATCGGGCGTGAATTCCGCCGCCGTTTCGACGGAGCGGCCATCACCAAAATCGTTACCATCGAGGCGTCCGGAATCGGTATTGCCGCCATTGCCGCGCAGCATTTCGGCAGCGTTCCCGTCATCTTCGCCAAAAAGACGCGTTCGCGAAATCTGGACGGTGCGCTGTATACCGCCAAGGTCCATTCTTTCACCAAGGACATTACCTACGATGTGCAGCTATCCAAAAAATTTCTCGGCCCGCAGGACACTGTGCTCATCCTGGACGATTTCCTCGCCCGGGGACAGGCACTGCTGGGCCTCATCGACATCGTGCGGCAGGCGGGCGCGCAGTGCGCTGGCTGCGGCATCGTCATTGAAAAGCAGCAGCAGGGCGGCGGCGCGCTGGTGCGGGCAGCGGGAGTGCGCCTGGAATCGCTGGCCGTAATCGCCTCGCTGGAAAACGGCACGGTCACCTTTGCGCAGTGACCGGCATGCAAACAGGGCCTGTGCTCCACAATGGGGGCACAGGCCCTGTTTGCATGCCGCGCATGAAAAAACGCGCAGGCTGTTCGTCATTCGCCGCACAGCCGCAGGATCTGCTCCCGCGCGGGCATGGCCGGGATGGCCCCCTTTGCCGCGGTGGTCAGGCTGCCCGCTGCGTTTGCAAACGCGACAATGCGCTCCCACTGTGCCTGCGGCAATATCCGCAGCTCTTCCAGCGTCTTGCCCGCAAGGCACGACAGCAGCGCTCCCAGAAAAGCGTCGCCCGCGCCCGTAGTGTCCACCGTGTCCACTTCGCAGGCAGGCAGCAACCCGCGGCCCGCCGCAGCACGGTAGTACGCGCCCCGCGGCCCCAGCGTCACCAGAACCAGCGCCGCGCCCCGGGACGCCAGCGCGTCCGCTCCCGCCGCCAGCTGCACTTCGCCCGTCAGCAGTTCCATTTCTTCCTCCGATACTTTCACGATATCCGCCAGAGGCAGCGCGGCCAGCAGCGCTTCTCTCGCCCGCTCCGCGCTATCCCACAAAAACGGACGGTAGTTTGGGTCGTAACTGATCATCGCCCCCGCTGCTTTTGCCTCCCGCGCCGCCTCCAGCGTAGCCGTGCGGCACGGCTCGTCCGTCAGCGAAACAGAACCAAAATGAAAGATGCGGCAGTCCCGCAGCAGCGCCCTGTCCACTTCGGCAGGCGCGAGCATCACGTCCGCACTCGGCTTGCGGTAAAACGTGAAGCTTCGGTCGCCCTCCGGCGTCAGCTGCAC
>OLJW01004048.1_pt1 | contig 10311 bp, 10 predicted proteins | sample 1603411 | NCBI WGS metagenome assembly OLJW01 (sample SAMN04168659, study PRJEB22393) | human gut metagenome | biome: human gut microbiome; feature: stool | host: Homo sapiens | collected 2014-05-12 | reverse complement strand
GTTATAAACATTAAGAAATGAACACAGACAGGAATGACGTGTCTCTGTGTATTACAGGCAGAGAACATGCCGTTCCGAATAATAGAGAAAGACACAAGGAGGAACTGTGTTATGGTAACTGCAGTAGTAGGAGCAAACTGGGGAGATGAAGGTAAAGGCAAGATCACAGATATGCTTGCTGAGAAAGCCGATATCATCGTAAGATTTCAGGGTGGAGCCAATGCGGGCCACACCATCGTAAATGATTACGGTAAATTCGCACTTCATACACTTCCGTCAGGTGTGTTTTACGGACATACGACCAGTGTCATCGGAAACGGTGTTGCACTGAACATTCCGGTATTCTTCAAGGAGTACAACGAAGTAGTAGGCCGTGGAGTACCGGCACCGAAGATCCTGATCTCCAACAGAGCACAGATGGTAATGTCTTACCACATTCTGTTCGATCAGTATGAAGAGGAGCGTCTTGGAGGCAAGGCTTTCGGTTCCACAAAATCCGGAATCGCTCCGTTCTATTCTGACAAATATGCAAAGATCGGCTTCCAGGTAAGTGAGCTTTTTGATGAGGAAGCACTGAAAGAGAAGGTTGTACGTATCTGCGAGACCAAGAACGTAACACTTGAGCATCTCTATCATAAGCCTCTTCTGAAACCGGAAGACATCATGAATGAGCTGATGGAATACAAGAAGATGGTTGAGCCATACGTATGCGACGTATCTCTCTATCTCTGGAATGCACTGAAAGAGGGAAAACAGGTTCTTCTTGAGGGACAGCTCGGAACTCTGAAAGACCCGGATCACGGAATCTATCCGATGGTTACATCCTCTTCCACACTGGCTGCTTATGGTGCTATCGGTGCAGGCCTGCCTCCATATGAGATCAAGAAGGTCGTAACCGTATGCAAAGCTTACTCCAGTGCAGTTGGAGCAGGTGCATTCGTTTCTGAAATCTTCGGCGAGGAAGCAGATGAGCTGAGAAAACGTGGCGGTGACGGTGGTGAGTTCGGTGCTACTACAGGCCGTCCGAGACGTATGGGATGGTTCGACTGTGTTGCATCCAAATACGGATGCCGTCTCCAGGGAGCTACAGACGTTGCTTTTACAGTACTGGATGTTCTGGGATATCTGGATGAGATCCCGGTTTGCACAGGCTATGAGATCGACGGAGAGGTGACAACAGAATTCCCGACAACTGTGCAGCTTGAGAAAGCAAAACCGGTTATTGAGAAGCTTCCGGGATGGAAATGCGATATCCGTGGAATCAAAAAATATGAGGATCTTCCGGAGAACTGCAGAAAATATGTAGAGTTCGTAGAAAAACATATTGGATTCCCGATCACAATGATCTCTAACGGACCAGGAAGAAACGACATCATTTATAGATAATTATTTTTACAGTATCAGGATTATGACAACAGGAAGCGCCGGGGAAGAATTTCTCCGGCGCCCTTTTGGTTCAAAGAGATATTCAGTTAAAATAACAGATAGAATAGCGGATGTATCATGTGAAAGGAAGTTCAATGAAAAATTTTAAAAGAATCGCAGCACTTGCAGGTGTTGTCATATTACTTCTTATATTCTGCCTTCCAATGGCATTTGCCTGGGGAAGCAGTGAAAACGCCCAGGCTTTGTTCCGGGGGGCTTTTGCGGCAGCAGTTCTGGTACCGATCGTAGCGTATGTTTTCTGGATGGCGTATCGGATCTGGGGAAATAAGAAGCCGAGAGAGGATGAAAACCGTATGATCGAGAATATTATTTTTGATGTGGGAAATGTGCTGATGGGCTATGACTGGGAAGAGTATCTTCGGAGCTATGACTTCCCGGAAGAAAAGTATCAGAAAATCGCAGATGCAGTATTTCGCAACCCGATCTGGGAGGAACAGGACCGTGGACAGCATGAGGAGTCCTGGTATGTAGATAAATTTGTGGAAAGTGCACCGGAATATGAAGCAGATATCCGTGAGGTGGTACGACGTGATCCGGAGTGTATGCATCTGTATGATTATGCGGAAACCTGGGTGAAATATCTCAAAAATCAGGGATATCATCTCTATGTCCTTTCCAACTACGGAACTTATATGCTGGATCGTACAAAGCAGGATATGTCTTTTCTGAAATATATGGACGGAGTGGTATTTTCCTGTGATGTGCAGCAGATCAAGCCTGAGGTGGATATTTACAAAACACTTCTGAAGCGTTACAGCCTGAAACCGGAGAAATCGGTATTTTTGGATGATCGTGCCGTGAACTGTGAGGGAGCCGGAAAAGCCGGTATCCATACCATCCAGTTTGAGAATTTGAAGCAGGCGGCGAAGGCGCTTGAGAAGCTTGGTGTGAAATGACCTTCAGTGTGAAAAGAGAAACGCAGAGGGCCTGCACCATCGCGAAGCCCTCTGCATTCTAAAGGGGAGGATATGATAAGTATCTCCCGGAACGGCATCTGTTATACAGAAAATATATAAGATCTTGTAATCTTTTATTCCCTGTTCTTCTTCCGGTATTCACCGGGAGTCATTCCATATGTTTTTTTAAAAATACGCATGAAATGCTCCGGACTTTCATACCCTACAAGTTCACAGATCGCAAGATTGCTGAGAGAGGTTTCACGCAGAGCATGACATGCCTGGTTCAGCTTGATATCCCGGATGATCTGTAAAAATGTCCGTCCGGTACTTTCCTTGATCAGGGTACTGAGGTGGGAAGTACTATAGCCAAAATGCTTTGCAGCTTCATGTAAGGTAACGCTCTGGTAGTGACGGTTCAGGTAGTTGAGGATTTCCGTTACAGAATTTCCGGTGCTGTCCTTTGTAAGGATGGATTCAATATCATTTTTGTGAAAACGCAGCAGCATGGCCCAGAATATTAAAAGCAACACTGTCATCAAAGATCCCCACACTGTGAGTGGTATGCGGTGGGATGATACAGATATCTCCGGTATGCAAAGTGTGTTCGATCCTTTGTATCGCAGTGTGGGCAGTTCCGTCATACAGACAGAGGATCTCAAAAAATTCATGTTCATGGGGAAAAACAGGGGTATAGCGGTAATGCTTGGAAAGCACGATATTGCCATTTATATCATGAGCAAGTCAGGTATGGATGATCCTGGCGGAAGCAGTCAGCGGCGAAGAAGGAGCAGAAATACTGGATCGTCTGGTGGAACTGAAACCGGAAAAAGGAATGGTTTCTCCATATATGAACCATCATTTTGTGGAAGCACTTCTGATGTGTGGTAAAAAAGACCAGGCAATGGAATATATGAAATATTACTGGGGCGGAATGATAAGCCACGGTGCGGATACATTCTGGGAGCTTTATAATCCGGAAAATCCTGCAGAATCTCCATATGGAAGCAGCATTGTCAACAGCTACTGTCACGCATGGAGCTGCACTCCGACTTATCTTCTCAGAAAATATTTTAACTGAAGCAAGTAAGTCCTCTGCGGGGGCGCGAATATCTGCTTGAACTAAATCACAGTGTGATAAAATAACTCGGATATGAAACAGATGTATTTGATTTCTTCGCCAAAAGATGATATAATAAATAGAAATTGCGAAGCGGAATATAAATCTCCGTCTTATTTATCTAAAATTTTGGAAAAGAGGATCAGACAATGAGCGATATGACAATTCTTGAGCAGTGGCGTTCCATTGCTTATAATCAGAATGCAGATAAGAATAAGCTTCAGCGCTTCTGGGCAAATTATTTTAACATTGAGAAGAATATTTATGAGCAGCTTCTTGAGAACCCGGATGAGACTGTTTCCGGAACTGTAAAAGAGCTTGCTGAGAAATACGGTCAGGACGTTATGACTATGGTTGGTTTCCTTGACGGAATCAATGACAGTCTGAAGGTTCCGAACCCGATCGAGACTATGGATGAGGATACCAAGGTAAACCTTGCATTTGATAAAGAGGCACTCTATAAGAACATGGTAGATGCCAAGGCTGACTGGCTTTACAACCTTCCTCAGTGGGACAAGATCTTCACAGAAGAGAAAAAGAAAACCCTCTACATGGAGCAGAAGAAATCCGGCACAGTTGTGAAACCGCACAAGGTCGGAAGAAACGATCCGTGCCCATGCGGAAGCGGCAAGAAATACAAACACTGCTGCGGAAGATAATGAGCGTAAAGAAGAATCTGGATTACATTATCGTGTTAGGTGCCCATGTGGACGGAACACGGATGACACTTGCCCTTCTGGAACGAGCCAGAAGGGCTCTTCTTTATCTTGAAGAAAATCCGGGTACGAAGGCAGTGCTATCCGGAGGAAAAGGCGATGGAGAAAACATTTCCGAGGCAGAGGCCATGTATCGTTATCTTACCGGTCACGGAATAAACGGGGACAGACTGATACGGGAAGAGGAATCTACCAGTACGAAAGAGAATTTGGAATTCAGTTGCAGAAAGATCGGAACCACAGACTGTTCTGTAGGCGTGGTGACGAACAATTTTCATGTATGGAGAGGAGCAGCCATTGCAAGAAAATGTGGATTCCGGGAAGTGGCCATGGTACCTTCCAGGTATCGAAGCTGGCGTCTTTTTATCTACATTCCCCGTGAGATTTTGGCTATTATCAAAGACAAACTCATGGGAAATCTGTAGATCTGTGCGAGAAGAGAAATCTCAAAAATTTTGTCAACATGCGTTGACAAATAAAAATACTGCGCTTATAATGAACCACAGAAAAAGAAATAAAAAACACGTTGACGAGACGAGTAAGCTGTGAAACGTTACAGAGAGAGATGTGAAGTGCTGGAAACATCTTATCGGGAAACAGCCGAAGACTACCTCCGAGTGGCCCCAATCCGGTCCGGTGATTCCGTTATCATCATAATTGAGAGGCTTTGCATCCTGGCATGACTGGGCAGCAGAGCAAGCAGGGTGGAACCGCGAGAATGAATGAACTCGTCCCTTACAGTATGTGATGTACTGTGAGGGATTTTTTTATTGCAGAATCTCTTGCAAAAGCAGACACATACTGTGTACCATAGAAACTTCATTTAAAATGAAAGGAGAAAAAACAATGATCATTACATTAAAAGACGGCTCAAAAAAAGAATATGCAGAAGCAAAAGCTGTGATCGATATCGCATATGACATCAGCGAAGGCCTTGCACGTGCTGCATGTGCAGGAGAAGTAAACGGAGAGGTCGTAGATCTTCGTACAGTTCTTGACAGCGACTGTGAGCTGAATATCCTTACAGCGAAAGACGAGAAGGGCCTTGCAGTTCTCCGTCATACAGCATCTCACGTAATGGCACAGGCTGTACAGAACTTATACCCGGAGGCAAAGGTTGCCATCGGACCATCCATTGATACAGGCTTCTACTATGATTTCGACCACGAGCCATTTTCACGTGATGATCTTGACGCCATTGAGAAAGAGATGAAAAAGATCATCAAAAAAGGCGCAAAGATCGAGCGTTTTACAAAATCCCGTGAGGATGCCATCGCATACTTTAAAGAGAAAAATGAGCCATACAAGGTTGAGCTGATCGAGGATCTTCCGGAGGGAGAAGAGATTTCCTTCTATTCACAGGGAGACTGGACAGACCTCTGTGCAGGCCCACACCTGATGAGTGTAAAAGGCATCAAGGCATTCAAACTTCTTTCTTCTTCCAGCGCATACTGGAGAGGCAGTGAGAAGAACGCAATGCTTACACGTATCTACGGAACAGCCTATGCTACAAAGGATGAGCTGAAAGAGCATCTGGAGCAGATGGAAGAAGCAAAGAGACGTGATCATAACAAGCTTGGCCGTGAGATGAAGATCTTCACAACTGTAGATGTGATCGGACAGGGACTTCCGCTTATCATGCCAAACGGTGTGATCATGATGCAGGAGCTTCAGCGCTGGATCGAGGATGAGGAGACAAAGCGTGGATACGTAAGAACAAAAACTCCTCTTATGGCAAAGAGCGATCTTTACAAGATCTCCGGACACTGGGATCATTACAAAGATGGTATGTTCGTACTTGGTGATGAGGAGAAGGACAAAGAGGTTTATGCACTTCGTCCGATGACATGTCCGTTCCAGTACTATGTATACAAAGCAGAGCAGCACAGCTACCGTGATCTGCCGATCCGTCTCGGCGAGACCTCCACACTGTTCCGTAATGAGGATTCCGGAGAGATGCATGGCTTGACACGAGTTCGTCAGTTTACTATTTCCGAGGGACATCTGATCGTAAGACCGGACCAGATGGTAAAAGAGTTCAAAGACTGTATCGCACTTGCCCAGTACTGTCTGCAGGTACTTGGTGTTGAGGAAGATGTAACCTATCATCTTTCCAAATGGGATCCGACAAACAAAGAGAAATACATCGGTGAGCCGGAGGTATGGGAAGAGACAGAAGGCCATATCCGCCAGATGCTTGAGGAGCTGAACATTCCATTCACAGAGGATGTGGGCGAGGCTGCTTTCTACGGACCGAAGGTTGATATCAACGCAAAGAACGTATACGGAAAAGAAGACACCATGATCACGATCCAGTGGGATGCACTTCTTGCAGAGCAGTTTGATATGTACTATATCGATGAGAATGGCGACAAACAGCGTCCGTACATCATCCACCGTACATCCATGGGATGCTATGAGAGAACACTGGCATGGCTCATTGAGAAATACGCAGGAATGTTCCCGACATGGCTCTGCCCTGAGCAGGTTCGTGTGATCCCGATCTCCGAGAAGTATAACGATTATGCACAGAAGGTTGAAGCTCAGATGAGAGAAGCAGGAATCCGCTGCTCTGTAGACGGACGTTCCGAGAAGATGGGATACAAGATCCGTGAGGCACGTCTTGAGAGAGTACCTTACATGCTTATCGTTGGTGCAAAAGAGGAAGAAGAGGGTAAGGTTTCCGTAAGAAGCCGCTATCTTGGCGATGAGGGAATGAAAGAGCTTGGTGAGTTCATTGACTTCATCAAAGAAGAGATCAAGAACAAGACGATCCGTAAGATCGAGGTTCAGGAAGAGAAGAAATAAACAAAACAGATGATTGACGGATAAATAAAAGGCGACCCGTGTGATAGGCGGGCCGCCTTTATTTTTGATCCGGCAATATTGAGACCACGCTGTGATGCGGAGGCGGTCAGTATTGCCGGATATTTTTTATTTAAAATATTTCTCCCTCACGAGCTCAACCGGCATGTCTAGTCCGGTCCAGATGTGGAAAGCCTTTACACCCTGGTGGAGCAGCATGTACATTCCGTTAAAGGTCGGACATCCGGCTTCCCGGGCTTCCCTGAGAAGTCTTGTTTCTCTTGGCTCATATACAACATCGGCTACGGTAAGCTCCGGATGGAACAGAGCCTTGTCCGAGATCACGGTGCCTGTCACATCCGGAACCATTCCCACAGAAGTTGCATTGATGAGGAGATTGCTTTCCTCCAGTGCGTCCTTCAGCGCAGTGTGATCATCCATCTCATGAAGGATCATCTCACATTCTGTCATATGAGACATTTTTTCTGCCATGGCAGCAGCACGTTCCCAGTAACGGCTGGTAGGACGTGCAAAAACATGGATCTTTTTTGCACCCTCCAGGGCGGACTGGCCGCAGATCGCCATTCCGGCACCGCCGACGCCCATAACGGTGATGGTGCGCCCTTTTACATCACAGCCGGCATCTCTGGCAGACTGGGTAAATCCATAACCATCCGTATTAAACCCCTTTAATTTTCCATTGTCGTTGCGTACGGTATTTACCGCTCCGATCAGCTGGGCAGTGGGAGAAAGCTCGTCCAGAAGCTCTACGATCTTATTCTTGTTTGGCATGGTCAGGTTAAAGCCCTTGATCCCACAGGCTTTCAGTCCTTCCACAGCCTGGGGAAGGGTCTCCTCTGTTACATCAAAACAGAGATACACATAATCAAGTCCAAGATAACGGAATGCCTCATTGTGCATTAAAGGTGATACGCTGTGTGCCACGGGGCTTCCCAGAAGGCCGGTAAGCCCGGTATGTCCAGTAATATTGATCATTGTTCGATTCCCTCCTGTATCTCATATAATAGAATTTCTTTACGAAATATAATAAAAAATATTTTAGCACTATAAAGTGCGAAAATCAACAAATACAAATATTGTACGGAAATTTATACATTTTTGTCGCTGATTCATAGAAAAAATCTATAAATGTCGAGGCAGACAGAAACGACCCGATAAGTTAGAAGAATCGACATCCGGATTTGACAAAATATGCAAAGAGCCTGCCCTATAATAAATACACTTACCAAAGCTGAGAATCGATGGCAGACGAAACAGCAGTGGAGGAGGCTTATGTATCAGAGGATATACATAGATATCGTTTTTATGACGAATTTCCTTATGGATTACATGCTTTTAAGATTTGTGGGAAAATTTCTGCATCTTGACGGGAAACGCAGAAGATGTGTGATATCCGCTGCCTTTGGATCTTTTGTATCCTGCCTGCTTGTATGTGTACCTTTTAAGATCATTTTTCCTGCCGCTGTCCTGATCCATGGCGGCTGCGCTTTTTTTATGGCGTCGTTTGCTTTTCGACTGAAAAAAGGCGGCCTTCTTGTAAAAACCATTCTGGCTCTGTATTTCACAGCTTTTGTGGTTGGCGGGATCTATCAGGCACTGGAAACGGAAAGAACCATGACGGTGAAAATATTTCTGCTTTTTCTGGCAGGGATTTATGGCACACTTTATACTCTGGGATGTGTGACCGAGACCTTCCGGTTTGGCAGAAGAAATATTTTTCCGGTCACTTTGAAATATCAGGGGAAGCTGCAGCAGACATACGGCTTTTATGATACCGGAAATCTCCTTATGGATCCTGTGAAAAAACAGCCGGTATCGATCATCAAACAGGAACTTTTGGGAAGCCTGATATCGAAAGAGCAGGTGAAAAAACTGATGGATATTAAAGATAAACCAGAGGCACTGGAAAATACAGGATTTGTCAGTCTGCAGCCGCATTTTCTGAGCTGTCATACCGCAGATGGAAAAAAAGGACTGCTGCTGGCAGTGATCCTTGATGAACTTCTGATCCAGACTCCCGAAAGGGTGGTACATGTAGGAAAACCGGTGCTTGCCATAACATCCGAGCCCTCAGCTTTGGGAGAAGAGTACGAGATACTTTTGAATTCCAGACTATTAAATTGAGAAGGGGGCTTATGTTATGAACAGAGCAGCTGCAAGATCCTATCCGTTTCAGGTAATCCGGAAATTTATGTTCAATCGTCCGGGAGAGGTTTTTTATATTGGTGGAAATGATATCCTTCCGGCGCCGTTGTCAGCGGAACGGGAGGCTGAAGTGATCGAAATGCTGGGAACAGAAAAGGAAAAAGAGGGAAAGTCGGTTCTGATCGAGCATAATCTACGGCTGGTGGTTTATATTGCAAAGAAATTTGATAATACCGGAGTAGGAGTTGAGGATTTGATTTCTATAGGTACAATTGGGTTGATAAAAGCAATTAATACGTTTGATCCAGATAAGAATATCAAACTTGCAACGTATGCATCTAGATGTATTGAAAATGAGATTCTGATGTATCTGAGGAGAAATAGTAAGACCAAGATGGAAGTGTCGATTGATGAGCCTTTAAACGTTGACTGGGATGGAAATGAACTGCTGTTGTCGGACATTTTGGGAACAGAGGAAGATGCTGTCTATAAGGATCTGGAAAATGATGCAGAGAAGAAAGTACTGATCAAAGCAATCAGCCGCCTGTCAGGAAGGGAACAGATGATCATCCGGATGAGGTTCGGTCTGGGGACAGCCGACGGAGAAGAAAAGACACAGAAAGAGGTGGCAGATATGCTTGGTATTTCCCAGTCTTACATATCCAGATTAGAGAAAAAGATTATGCAAAGATTGCGCCGGGAAATGGTGAAGTATTCCTGAAAATGTGCTACAATAAAAAGAAAAAGGGGTTGGTCATATGAGGCTTAGTTTTTTTGGAGCAGCCCATGAAGTGACTGGAAGCTGTCATCTTCTTGAAGCATGCGGAAAGAATATCTTGATTGACTGTGGAATGGAGCAGGGACCGGATCTTTACGAGAATCAGGAACTTCCGGTTGCACCGGGAGATGTAGATTACATTCTTCTGACACATGCACATATTGATCATTCCGGAAATATTCCGCTTTTGGTGAAAAAAGGATTTTCCGGGGAGATCATTACCACATTTGCAACGGCAGATCTTTGTGATATTATGCTTCGTGACAGCGCACATATTCAGGAATTTGAAGCGGAATGGAGAAACAGGAAGGCAAGAAGAAGCGGAGAACCGGAATACGAACCAATTTATACGGTTGCAGACGCAGATGCCGCAACGAAGCTTCT
>OLJW01004028.1_pt1 | contig 10344 bp, 9 predicted proteins | sample 1603411 | NCBI WGS metagenome assembly OLJW01 (sample SAMN04168659, study PRJEB22393) | human gut metagenome | biome: human gut microbiome; feature: stool | host: Homo sapiens | collected 2014-05-12 | reverse complement strand
GTAGCAGAACAGCACAAGGTCATACTGGTCAAAGGTGCGGCACGCGGCTCCGAAGTTCGGCAGCGGCAGGGCCACATCCGGCAGTACGCCCCGGCCGCACTGCTTGGCGGCTTCCGCTGCAATGCGGTTGTAGCGCTCGTTCTTCTGCTCCTCTTTTTTGGGCGCGGCCACGCAGTACCGGCTGAAGAAGGGGATGAAGTGGGCTGCGCCCAGCTCCACGCCGTGCTTGATGATCTGCTCCAGCTTGTCCTGCTTGGGGTAGCCGGCCAGCAGAGTGACCTCCACGCTGGGTTCGGCGGCGCTGGGATAGCCCGGCTCCACCCGGAACTCCACACACTCATCGCCAAAGCCGGTGATGGTGGCGGTGTATTCCACGGCATTGCCATCGCATAGAATGACAGTATCGCCCAGCCTTGCGCGCATCACGCGGGCAAGATGGTGGGCATCGGCCCCGCGCAGGGTGGCGGTGCCGTCAGAGATCTCGGTGGTAAAATAACGGTGCGGCATTTTATCAATCCTTTTACATCTTATCGCTCGCCCTTCGGGAGAGCTGGCGCGTCAGCGCCTGAGAGGGTTCTCCTTACGCCTTCTTGTGTAGAAAACTCCTTCCGTCATCGCCTGCGGCGATGCCACCTCCCTCAAAGAGGGAGGCTTTTAGCGGGTGCTTTCTCAAAGGCTCCCTCCTTGAGGGAGCTGGCGCGAAGCGCCTGAAGGAGTTTTGTAATTACGCTTTCTTGCAGACGATGCACTCCCAGCCGCGCTTCTCCTTCACTTCCACAACGGCAAGGCCGGCTTTTTCCAGCCCGGCGATCACTTCGTCCTTGCGGCTGTCGATGATGCCGCTGGCAATAAAGGTGGCACCCTCCGCCATCAGGCCCGGCACGGCAGGAGCCAGAGACAGGATGGCATTGGCCACGATGTTGGCGGTGATGATATCGTATTTGCCGCTGGCCTTATCGGAAAGGTCGCCCACCAGCACGGTCAGCTTGTCCTGCACACCGTTCAACGCGGCGTTCTCGCCTGCGGTGCGCACGGCCACAGGGTCGATGTCCACGCCCTCGGCCACAGCAGCGCCCAGCTTCAGCGCCGCAATGGCAAGGATGCCGCTGCCGGTGCCGATGTCCAGCACCCGCTCGCCGCCGGTCACCCGCTCGTCCAGCGCTTCCATGCACAGGCTGGTGGTCTCGTGGCCGCCGGTGCCGAAGGCAAGGCCCGGGTCAAGGATCAGCTTCACCCGGTCAGTGTCGTACTGCTGCCACGAGGGCACCACGGCCAGCCGTTTGCCGATCTCCAGGGGGTGGTAATACTTGCGCCAGCCGTTCTGCCAGTCCTCCTGCTCCACGCCCTCGGTCTCCACGGTGTAGGCGATGCCTGCCGCTTCTATTCGGGCCTGAATGAGGGCCAGCGTCTCCACGGGGGAAGCGCCCGGCTCCAGATACATGTGGATGATCACAGTGTCACGGGGCTTGTCCAGCAGCTCCTGCTCGATCAGATCCACATGGGCGATCTCGGCCACCTGCTGCTCGATGTCGCTGTAATCCTCGATATAGATGCCGCCTTCGGCGATCATGGTGGCAACGGCCTCGGCGTTGTCGGCATCGGCCTTGGCCACGGTCAGGCGGATATCAGTCCATTCCATAAAAAGAACCTCCCTGGGTCTTGTGTTTTCTATTTATAAGTATAGTACCCGATTCCGGCGCGGGATGCAAGCGGTTTGGGGAGAAAGAGCAAAAGAAAAGTTTTTTCAAGATCCTGCTCTGAAATGCGCAATAATTCCAAAAAGTTTTTCACGAAAGATGCAAATTCAAGGATTTTTGGTGCAAAATTGCGAAAACGGGCGTGGACCCTATTTCTTTTTTTCGGAGGATGTGTTAAAATATTGTTACGCAATTATGGACAGCCTGCAACCAGAGGCATCCATAACAACAACATTCTTTAAGGAGGAATGTGTCTTATGATGAAGTATCTCCAGAAACTGGGCAAAGCTCTGATGCTTCCCGTCGCTGTGCTGCCGATCTGCGGCATCCTGATGGGTCTCGGTTATGCCCTGGCCCCGGGTGTCATGGGCGTTCCCGGTGCTGCAACTTCCGGTGCAGCTTACACCGTTGGCTTCCTGCTGGTCAAGGCAGGCGGCGCTCTGAGCGATAACATGGCATGGCTGTTCGCCATCGGCGCAGCCGTGGGCCTGGCTGATGACCACGACGGTACCGCTGGTCTGGCTGGCCTGGTCAGCTACCTGATGATGCAGCAGCTGCTGAGCCCCGGCGTGGTCAGCATGGTGCGCACCCTGGAAGAGGGCACCGCTACCTACATCGCTTTCCAGAAGGTGGCCGGCAACTCTTTCATCGGCATCCTGGCCGCTGTGGTGGGTGCAGCCTGCTACAACAAGTTCAAGAGCACTCAGATGCCTGACTGGCTGGCATTCTTCTCCGGCAAGCGCTTCGTTGCAATTGCCACCGGCCTGATCTCCATCGTTGTTTCTGTCGCTCTGCTGTTCGTCTGGCCCGTCATCTTCGATGCACTGGTCGCCATTGGCAGAGGCATCGCAGGCATGAACGGCATCGGTGCTGGCATCTACGCCTTCCTGAACCGTCTGCTGATCCCCACCGGCCTGCACCACGCTCTGAACAACGTGTTCTGGTTCGACACCATCGGCCTGGGCGACCTGTCCCACTTCTGGGCAGGCGAGACCTCTGCTGACGTGGGCTGGAGCCTGGGTATGTACATGTCCGGCTTCTTCCCCTGCATGATGTTCGGTATCGCCGGTGCTGCACTGGCCATGGTCCGTACCGCCAAGAACAAGAAGGCTGCCATCGGTCTGGTTCTGTCCGCTGCTATCTGCGCCTTCGTCTGCGGCGTTACCGAGCCCTTTGAGTTCGGCTTCATGTTCCTGTGCTTCCCGCTGTACGTTGTGTACTCCGCTCTGTACGGCATCTTCACCATCATCACCTACTACTCCGGTTTCCGTGCTGGCTTCTGCTTCTCCGCAGGTGCTACCGACCTGGTGTTCTCCGCTTCTCTGCCTGCAGCTGCTAAGACCTGGATGATCATTCCTCTGGGCATCGCTGCATTCGTGGTGTTCTACTTCGTGTTCTACTTCGCCATCACCAAGTTCGACCTGAAGACCCCCGGCCGTGAGGACGAGGATGCCGAAGAGGCTGAAAAGAAGGTCGTTCTGGCCAACAACAACTACACTGAGGTTGCTGCTGGCGTGCTGAAGGCCATCGGCGGCAAGGAGAACGTCTCCAGCGTGGACTACTGCGCTACCCGCCTGCGCTTCACCATTAAGGACTACACCGCTGTGGATGAGAAGGCTGTGAAGGCTGCCGGTGCTGCCGGTGTCATCCGCCCCGACAAGACCACCTGCCAGGTCATCATCGGCACCAAGGTGCAGTTCGTGTATGATGAGCTGAAGAAGATGCTGTAAGCATCCTTCTGAGCACGTTTCCGTGCGGAAGGCTGGTTGCTTCCGCATCCATTCCCAAACTGTAAAAATGCCGCTGAGGGCGGGCGTTTACGCCCCGCTTTCGGCGGCATTTTGTTTTGTTCACAAACCGGCTACCCTTTTGGCCGGAAAATATGCTATACTGAAAACAACAAAGCAAAATAACAGGAGGTTCCCCATTATGAAGATCATTCGTGCAAAAGATTACAAGGACATGTCCCGCAAGGCTGCCAACATCATCTCCGCACAGGTCATTATGAAGCCCAACTGCGTGCTGGGTCTGGCGACCGGCGGCACCCCTGTTGGCGCATACGCTCAGCTGGTGGACTGGTACAACAAGGGCGACCTGGATTTCTCTGAGGTCACCACCGTCAATCTGGACGAGTACCGCGGCCTGCCCAAGGAGCATCCCGAAAGCTATTGGAGCTTTATGCACAAGAACCTGTTTGACAAGGTCAACATCCGCCCCGAGGCCATCCACCTGCCCGACGGCACCAACCCCGATGCTGCGGATGCCTGCAAAAAGTACAACGAGATCATCCACAGCGTGGGCGGCATCGACCTGCAGCTGCTGGGCCTTGGCCCCAACGGCCACATCGGCTTCAACGAGCCGGGCGAGGCCTTTGAGCTGGAGACCCACTGCGTGGATCTGACCCCTGCCACCATCGAGGCCAACAAGCGCTTCTTTGACGGCAACGAGGATCTGGTGCCCAAGCAGGCCTACACCATGGGCATCAAGACCATCATGCAGGCCCGCAAGGTTCTGGTGGTGGCCAACGGTCTGGCAAAGGCCAAGGCAGTCAAGGCGGTCGTCTCCGGCCCTGTGACCCCCGAGTGCCCGGGCTCCATCCTGCAGATGCACCCCGACTGCATTCTTGTGGCCGATGAGGAAGCACTGAGCCTGCTGTAAGACGAAACCTCTCCGTCTGCTTCGCAGACGGAGAGGTTTAGGAGGCATTAAAATGATCATCAAAAATGCTCTGATTTATACCCCCCGCCACACCTTTGAGGAGGGGAGCCTGACCATCCGGGAGGGGCGCATCGTGCCCTTTGCACAGCCGGAGGAAGGCGAAGAGATCGTGGATGCCAAGGGCGCTTACGCTCTGCCAGGCCTTGTGGATATCCACTTCCACGGTGCTATGGGCAAGGATTTCTGTGACGGCAATGAAGAAGCCATCCAGACCCTGGCCGATTTTGAGGCCGGTAAGGGCGTGCTGGCCATCTGCCCCGCCACTATGACTTTCTCGGAAGAGATCCTGAACGGCGTGATGGATGCCGCCGCCGCCCATCAAAACGGCAGAGGCGCAGACCTTGTGGGTATCAACATGGAGGGACCCTTCATCAGCCCCAACAAGGTGGGTGCCCAGAACCCGGAGTATCTCCACAAGGCAGATGTTGCAATGTTCCGCCGCCTGCAGAAGCGGGCAAACGGCCTGATCAAGCTGGTGGATATCGCCCCGGAGGAGCCGGGTGCACTGGAGTTCATTGCCGCCTGCCATGACGAGGTGCGCATCTCCATTGCCCACACCTGCACCAGCTACGACACCGCCAACGCCGCCTTTGACGCAGGCGCGACCCACATGACCCACCTGTACAACGCCATGCCCGGCATCACCCATCGGGAGCCCGGCCCCATCATTGCGGCGCTGGAACGGGGCGCGGAGGTGGAGCTCATCACCGACAACGTTCACATCCACCCGGCCATGGTGCGGTTCACCTTCAACACCTTCGGGGATGACCATGTCATCCTGATCGCCGACAGCATGATGGCCTGCGGCCTGCCCGACGGCCAGTACAGCCTGGGCGGTCAGGCGGTCACTGTCAGCGGCCCCCGCGCCACCCTGACTGAGCACCCCGGCACCATTGCGGGCAGTGCCACCTGCCTGTACGACTGCATGAAGCGTGCCGTGCTGGAGATGAACGTCCCGCTGGAAAGCGCTGTCCGCGCCGCCAGCGAAAACCCCGCCAAGAGCATTGGCATCGACAATGATTACGGCAGTCTGGCTGCAGGCCGCTACGGCAATGTGATCCTGGCGGACAAGGAACTGAATATTCAGGCTGTCTACCAGAAAGGAACCCGTATCGTATGAACCCCGAGAGCCTGACCTGGCGGCTGCTGACCGCCGAAGAGCTGACGGACGTTTACCTGAACGAGATGCGCCGGGATTTTCCTGCCGGAGAGCTGAAGCCCCTGAGCATGATCCTGAACAGCGAGGCCGCCGGTACCGCCCACACCTGGGGCGTGTATGAGGACGACGCGCTGGTGGCGTATCTGTTGATGGTGCGGCCCGTGGGCTGTGAGGTGAGCCAGCTGGACTACTTTGCCGTTCTGCCCCAGTATCGGGCCGGCGGCATCGGAGCCGTTCTGCTGGCCGCTCTGCCTGACCACGAGAAGGGCGCGCAGGCCATCCTCATTGAAGCGGAGTGCCCCGAAAAAGCCGAGGACGAGGCCATGGCCGTGCGCCGCCTGGGCTTTTACGCCCGGTGCGGGGCCAAGGACACCGGCTGGACAGAGCATCTCTTTGATGCCTGGTTCCGGGTGCTGGTGCTCCCCTGCTGCGGCGGAAAGGTGCGCAGCCCCGAGGAAGCCGTGCGGCAGCTGGCAGACTGCTACCGCCGCACCATGGGCGAGCCCCAGTGGCGCAGGAACGTCACCTTCTACCGCCCCGATGGCGTGGAGGTCGAGCTTTAACGACGGTGCTTTGTCCATCCGTGCAGACTTTCCCGATATGCCAAGGGCTCCCCTATTAGGGGAGCTGGCGAGCGCAGCGAGACTGAGGGGTTGAATTCTGTCCCTTGACAGTCTGGGTAAATATGGTACTATGGTGATAGGAACAAACCAGATTTGAGATGGGAGGAATTTCTGATGCGCAATGTTTTTTCCCGCCGTGATTTTCTGAAAGCATCTGCCGCCGCTGTGCTGGCCGCTTCTGCCGCTGGTGTCCTCACCGGCTGTGATGGAGGCGGCAGCGAGATCCCGTCCGCAACCATCGGGCTGGGTGAGTTTGAAGTGACCATGACCGCAGATATGGGCCGCGATAGCAAAGAGGACTTTGGACAAAACAATCTCTTCTATATCTACATTCCCAAAGTGAAAATTAAGTATAACGGAAATGGTGCAATTGCTATTCCGTTTAAGGATGCGTTCACGGCCCAGATCACAGAGAAAGAAGTAAAGCCGCGAAACGGAAGCGCTCTTATCAAGAGTGTGGATATTCCGCTTGGTAACACGGCAACTTATCAGCCGGAATTTGTATTCACCGTTGCTGAAGATGGTGCGTTCAGAGCAGGTGGCACATTGAAACTGCGCGTGACCCTGCAAAGCAAAACAGCTGAATTTATCCTGACCAGTGACGGAAAGGTAAGTGCTTCCCTAGTTGCCGAAAAAGCATAATATCCCCCAAAAGCCCGAGGTGCACCCGCACCCCGGGCTTTTTTTGCGCCCAAATTTTACATTGGGGCCAAAACATGTCCAAACAATTTACCTCGATTTTTCCCGCTTGTGGTCGAAGCGGCTTACCGACTGGGATACAATAGTGCCGTACCCAAGGAAAACACGAAAACAAGAGCCGGGAACGGAAAGCCCGGATGTTTGGAGGACAAATATTATGAAAAAGATCACGCGTCGTTCGTTTCTCACTGTCTGCGGTGCAGTTGCTGCCGCTGCTGCCCTGACCGCCTGCGGCGGTTCTGCTTCCTCTGCTGCAGCTTCTTCTACCTCTGCCGCTGCAGGCTCCACTGCTTCTTCTACCGCTGCTGCCCTGTCTGGCAACGTTGCTACCGGTGGTTCCACCTCCATGAAGAATGTCATCGCTGCCCTGACCGAAGGCTTTGCTGAGATTGAGCCGGGTGTCACCGTCAGCTACGACCCCACCGGTTCCGGCGCAGGCATCACCGGTGCTACCGATAAGACGCTGGACATCGGCCTGTCCTCCCGCGCCCTGAAGGACGACGAGAAGAACGACGTGGACGGCACCACCGTGGCTCTGGACGGCATCGCCATCGTTGTCAACAAGGCCAGCAAGGTGGCAGACTTGACCGTGGACCAGCTGAAGCAGATGTTCACCGGCGAGATCACCAACTGGAAGGATGTGGGCGGCGACGACGGCGAGATCGTTCTGGTGGGCCGCGAGGCCGGTTCCGGCACCCGCGATGGCTTTGAGAGCATCGTGGACGTGAAGGACAGCTGCAAGTACGCACAGGAGCTGACCGCTACCGGCGCTGTCATCAGCGCTGTGGAGGCCAATCCTCTGGCCGTCGGCTACGCTTCCCTGTCCGCTGTGGGCGACACCGTCGCCATGGTCACCGTGGAGGGTGTGGAGTGCAGCGAGGACACCGTCAAGGACGGCAGCTACAAGATCCAGCGTCCCTTCGTGTTCGTCACCAACAAGAGCGTGACCCTGTCTGAGCAGGCACAGGCCTTTGTGGACTTTGCCACCAGCAAGGACGCTGCCGACCTCATCCGCACCGCAGGCGCTGTGCCGGTGAACGAGTAATTGGGTGGTTTGCCGGGGAAAGCTCTCCGGTGAACCGCCTGCCCCGCATCTGAACAAGAAAACTGCCGCGTCGGGCTGCCGTTTCTGCGGGCCGACGCGGCTTTTATAAAGGATTTCAGCTATGAACAAAAAATCCTATCTGAGCCGGGTGCGGCTGCCCCGCACCCCCGCCGAATGGCTGGAAGCGGTGATGAACTTCATCTTCTTCCTGTGCGGTATGCTGGCGGTGGGCTGTGTGGTGCTTATCTCGGTGTACATGGTGATCTCCGGCGTGCCGGCCATCCACAAGATCGGCCTGTTCCAATTCCTGTTCGGCACAAAGTGGGCCTCCACGGCGGCCCAGCCGCTGTTTGGCATCCTGCCCTTTATCCTGTCCAGCATCTACGGCACGCTGGGCGCTGCCATCATCGGTGTGCCCATCGGCCTGCTGACGGCGGTGTTCCTCTCCAAGGCCGCCGACCCAAAGCTGCGCACCGTGGTGGTCACCGCCATCGAGCTGCTGTCCGGCATCCCCAGCGTGGTGTTCGGCCTGCTGGGCATGCAGGTGCTGGTGCCCGCCGTGGCAAAGACCTTTGGCAAGGCGTCCGGTGCCTGCCTGCTGTCGGCCATCGTGGTGCTGTCCATCATGATCCTGCCCAGCATCGTCTCGGTGTCGGTGACGGCCCTCAACGCCGTGCCGCCCGAGTATGAGCAGGGCAGTCTGGCACTGGGTGCCACCGACACCGAAACATGGTTCAAGATCAGCATTCCGGCAGCCAAAAGCGGCATTGCCGCAGGCATTGTGCTGGGCATCGGCCGTGCCATCGGCGAGGCCATGGCGGTGATGATGGTGGCAGGCAACAGCCCCAACATGCCGGACAGTCCCTTCCGCAGCGTCACCTTCCTGACCACCGCCATCGCCAAGGAGATGAGCTATGCCGGCGGTCTGCAGCGGCAGGCGCTGTTCAGCATCGCGCTGGTGCTGTTCGTCTTTATCATGATCATCAATGTTGTGCTGAATGTTGTGCTGAAGGGAGGAAGCCGGGATGAATAAGGGCCTTTCGCCTTCCCGTCAGATGTGGAACCGGGTCATGACCGCACTGGTCTGGGCCAGCGCCGTGCTGGTGATGGTTCTGGTGGCCGGTATCATCGGCATGGTGCTGGTGCGGGGCATCCCCCACATCAGCTGGAAGTTCCTTTCTACCACTGCCAGTGTGCTGAAAAAGACCGACGGCATCCTGCCTGCCATCCTCAACACACTGTATGTCATTGTGCTGACATTACTGATCGTACTGCCTCTGGGCGTGGGCGCGGCGGTCTACCTGACCGAGTATGCCTCCAACCGGCGGCTCATCGAGGTCATCGAGTTTACCAACGAAACGCTGGCGGGCATCCCCAGCATCATCTACGGTCTGGTGGGCATGCTGGTGTTCAGTCAGGCGCTGGGCTTCCAGACCTGTCTGCTGTCCGGTTCACTCACGCTGGTGGTCATGAACCTGCCCACCATCATCCGTACCACGCAGGAGTCCCTCAAAACGGTGCCGCAGGGCTACCGGGAGGGTGCTCTGGGCCTCGGCGCGGGCAAGTGGCACATCATCCGCACCATCGTGCTGCCCTGCAGCATCGACGGCATCGTGACCGGCTGCATTCTGGCTGTGGGCCGCATCGTGGGCGAAAGTGCCGCCCTGCTCTTCACCGCCGGTGCCGCAGAGGTCATTGCCAAGAGCGTGGCCAAAGCCTACACCTCCAACGGTGCCACCCTGTCGGTGCTGCTGTACCTGCGTGCCTTTGAGGACGGCGACTTTGCCTCCGCCTGGGCCATCGGTGCCGTGCTGCTGGTGCTGGTGCTGGTCATCAATCTGGCCGCCCGGCTGGCCAAAGCAAAACTGAAACAGAAGCAGTAAAAAGAACGAACTCCTTCCGTCATTGCCGGAGGCAATGACACCTCCCTCAAAGAGGGAGGCTTTTGAATGGTACGGCAGACGTTTCCCTCCGGGAAAGGCTTCCTCCTTGAGGGAGCTGGCGCGGCGCAGCCGCGACGGAGGGAGTTAAAATATGAGGTATGCTATGGAAAGCACAACGATGCCGGTCATCTCGGCAAAAAACCTGAACCTCTGGTACGGCGACTTCAAGGCGCTGAAAAATATCTCGCTGGACGTGGGCGAGCGGGAGATCACGGCCCTCATCGGCCCTTCCGGCTGCGGCAAGTCCACGTTCCTCAAAACGCTCAACCGGATGAACGATCTGGTTCCTGGTGTCCGCATCGAGGGGGATGTCCGGCTCAAAGGCCAGGACATCTTTGCCCGGGAGATGGAGCTCACCACCCTGCGCCGCCGGGTGGGTATGGTGTTCCAGAAAGCCAACCCGTTCCCCATGAGCATCTACGATAACATCACCTACGGCCCCAAGCTCCACGGCGTGAAG
>OLJW01004014.1_pt1 | contig 10370 bp, 6 predicted proteins | sample 1603411 | NCBI WGS metagenome assembly OLJW01 (sample SAMN04168659, study PRJEB22393) | human gut metagenome | biome: human gut microbiome; feature: stool | host: Homo sapiens | collected 2014-05-12 | reverse complement strand
GCCTATTAATTATATTTAAATATTTAATTTACAGAAAAACTTTCACACTCTCTTTTTTTTATTATATTAATTTTTAGGTTACACAATCTTTAAAATTCTGAATATATTTTTCAAAATTATAAATATACACTTTTTTATTTGAAAATAAATTATTTTAAATATTCCTTATAAATTTCAATAACTTTTGCCATTGCATCAGGTCCCGGAGCACCAATAGTTGTACGTTTGTTTACACAAGTCTCAAGGCTGATTGCATCATAAATGTCATCTTCAAATACAGGACTGATAGCTTTATATTCATCTAATGTCATATCATCAAGGGCAATTTTCTTTTCTTCACAGAATAAAACTAACTGTCCGACAATACCATGAGCATCTCTAAATGGAACTCCATGATTTACAAGGTAATCTGCTGCATCAGTAGCATTAGTAAATCCATGTTTTGTACTGTTTTCCATAACATCTTTATTAAATGTCATTGTATCAATCATGCCTGTAAATAAAACAATACATCCCTTTACAGTGTCAATTGCATCAAATGTAAGCTCCTTATCTTCCTGCATATCCTTGTTGTATGCAAGAGGAAGCCCTTTCATTGTTGTAAGAATAGAAGTAAGGGCACCGTAAACACGGCCTGTCTTACCACGGATAAGTTCAGCAATGTCAGGATTTTTCTTCTGGGGCATAATACTTGAACCTGTACTGTAAGAATCGTCAATATTTACAAATCTATATTCATTTGAATTCCATATACATATTTCTTCACAGAATCTGCTTAAGTGCATCATAATAGTTGAAAGTGCGCTGAGAAGCTCAATAACATAATCCCTGTCAGAAACAGAATCCATACTGTTAAGAGTTGGTCCGTCAAAATCCAGCAATGAAGCAGTGTATTCTCTATCAAGTGGATATGTTGTACCAGCTAAAGCACCTGAACCAAGTGGACAGTAGTTCATACGCTTGTATATGTCATCAAGTCTGTTACGGTCACGCTTAAACATTTCAAAATAAGCACCAAAATGATGAGCCAAAGTTATAGGCTGGGCTTTTTGCAAATGTGTAAATCCCGGCATAAATGTATTTGTATTATTTTCCATAACTTTTAAAAGTGATGAAAGAAGTGTTTTTAATAAAGAATTTATCATAACAACTTCATCTCGTGTATAAAGCTTCATATCCAAAGCAACCTGGTCATTACGGCTTCTTCCGGTGTGAAGTTTTTTGCCGGCATCACCAATACGCTCAATTAAATTTGCTTCAACAAAGCTATGGATGTCTTCGCTGTCTTTTGTAAATAGAAGTGTGCCTTTATCAATATCCTTTTTGATACCTTCCAATCCGGCAATAATCTGGTTCATTTCATCTTCTGAAATGATATTTTGCTTTCCAAGCATCTTTACATGTGCAATACTGCCTCTAATATCCTGTGCATAAAATTTCTGGTCAAAAGAAAGAGATTCATTAAAGTTGTGAACCAACTGATTTTCTTCCTTTGTAAAACGGCCACCCCATAATTTCATATGTATACCTCGCTATTTCTTATAGTTTTAGTGTTGCAAATCTATATTTATCTGCAACTATAAGAGTATATCATTTACACACTGGTTTTTCAAATATTCTTTTGATATACTATATTTCTGTATGGACATGTATGCCACATTTTATTTTAAATTAAAAAACAGCATATTATGAAAATAAAAGTTGAACAAATGTTGTATTAAATTGTAGTATTATATCAAACTGTTAAAATGTCAGGTTACAATGTGGTGTAAAAAACATAACAGAAAGAACAAAAGGTATACAATATGAATTTATATTTCGCACCACTGGAAGGTGTTACAGGATTTACATATAGAAATGCATTTGCAGATTTGTTTGGAGGAGTAGATAAATACTATGCACCATTTATTTCTCCATGTGTCAATGACAGGTTAAAGGGCAAGGAAATAAGAGATATTTTACCGGAAAACAATAGTGAAAAGGTAAATCTGGTGCCACAGATTTTAACAAACAGAGCCGACTATTTTATAAAAGCTACAAAGCAGATTATGACAATGGGATACACAAAGGAATTTAACATTAACATAGGTTGTCCATCAGGGACAGTGGTTGCCAAAAATAAAGGGGCAGGATTTCTACGTGATACAGATGCCATGGACAGTTTCTTTGATGAAATATTTAGTTGGAGAGACAGCCTTTTAGATGGACCTGATATTTCCGTAAAAACAAGAATAGGAGTAAATGATGTTGATGAGTTTGCTGAGATAATGGATGTGTATAACAGGTATCCTATTAGTGAACTGATCATTCATCCACGTACAAGAAAGCAGATGTACAGGGATACTCCCCATATGGGAGCCTTTGATTATGCAGTGAAAGTCAGCAAGAATCCATTGTGTTACAATGGTGATATTAACACTAAAGAAGATTATGAAAGAATATCACAGAAGTACAACATTGATTCTGTAATGATTGGCAGAGGACTTATTGCAAATCCACAGCTTGTAAATGAAATAAAAGGCGGAAAAAAACTGACAAAAGATATGCTTAAAACTTATCATGACAGATTGTATGATGATTTTGAAGTTATAATGAAAGCAGATAAACATCTGCTGTTTAAGATGAAGGAGTTTTGGAATTATGTATCATGGAATTTTGAAGATGAACATAAATGTGCCAAACTGGTTAGAAAAGCACAAAATCTGTATAAATACAATCAGGCAGTAGATGAAATATTTAATACAATGGAATTAAAAAACTAAACAAAACAGCTACGAATCTTGATAGTATCAAATGCTGATACTAAATTAAGAATCATAGCTGTTTTTGGCTGCCAAACTAACATATATATTTTTAGTATATGTTAGTACACAACCTTTTTATTATTAAAGGTATAAATATAAATTAAATATTATTTTGTCAGCAATTCAAGAATCTGATTGCTTCGCTCAATAAATGCAGTCATTGAATCAGGGTTAAGTTGTGTATGACTGATTAATGCAAGATCATAAAGTTGCTTACATACAAGAGTAGTAGTTTCTCCTTCCGGATTATCTAGAATATATTTAACAAGCTGATTGTTTGCATTTAATGTAAGAGTTTCTCCTGCACCACCAAACATTGATGGATCCATACCTGACATTCCATACATCTTCATCATATCCTGCATACGACGTGTTTCCTCAGAAACTGTAATCATAGATGAAACTTTTTCATCTTTAATTTTCTGTACCTTAATATCAATGTCACGACCTAAAGCTTCTTTAAATGATTTTGACAATTTATCTTTTAAGTCTTTTTCTTCATCTTCAGTTAATTCCTCAGTGAAAGAATCATTTAAGTTGTCATCAATACGTTTAAACTTAACACCTTCGTTCTTTGATTCAAGCTGCGAAATAAATGGCTGATCAATTGGGTCTTTAAGGATAACAGCGTCAATTCCTTCAGCTTTAAACATATTTACATACTGGCTTTGCTGTACAGGGTCATTTGTGTAGAAAATAGTATTTTCATGGCTGTCCTTGTTTTCGCCCAAAGCTTCTTTAAATGTAAGATATTTATTATCAAGATTTTTAAACAATACGTAATCTGACATTTTTTCGCAGAACTTTTCATCTTTTAAACAGCCATATTTAATAAATGGACTAATGTCATCCCAGTATTTTTCGTAATTTTCCTTGTCTGTTTTACACATACCTGACAATTTGTCAGCAACCTTTTTAGTAATGTAATCAGATATTTTCTTAACAAATCCATCATTCTGCAAAGCTGAACGTGATACGTTAAGTGGTAAATCAGGACAGTCGATAACACCCTTTAATAACATTAAAAATTCAGGAATAACTTCTTTAATATTGTCGGCAATAAATACCTGGTTATTGTAAAGCTTGATTGTACCTTCTGCTGATTCATATTCCATATTGATTTTAGGGAAATAAAGAATACCCTTTAAGTTAAATGGATAGTCCATATTTAAATGAATCCAAAACAGTGGTTCTTTATAATCCATAAATACTTTATGATAAAATGCTTTGTATTCTTCATCACTACATTCATTTGGATGTTTTGTCCAAAGAGGAGTAGTATCGCTGATACTTACAGGACGTTTTAATACTTTTGCCTTTTTCTTTTCAGGCTCAACTTCTACAGTTTCCTTTGTCCCATCTTCGTTTTCTTTTTCTTCAGTTTTTGCCGGTTCAACTATATGCTCAACAACTGTGTCTTTATCTGTAACCTCTTCCTCTAAAATAGTTTCGTATTCAGGCTCTTTTGTTGGGTCTGAAAGGAAAATCTCAACAGGCATGAAAGAGCAGTACTTGTCAAGAACTTCCTGAGCACGGTAAAGATTGCAAAATTCAACACTATCTTCATTTAAGAATAATGTAATCTCAGTACCACGTGTTGTTTTGTCTGAATCAGTCATTGTAAAGTCCATGCCATCTTCACAATCCCATAATACAGCTTTTGCACCATCTTTATAAGAAAGAGTATTGATAGTAACTCTGTCTGCAACCATAAATGCTGAGTAAAATCCTAAACCAAAATGTCCGATAATCTGGTCTTCAGATGTTTTGTCTTTGTATTGTTCAAGGAAAGCTTCAGCACCTGAAAAAGCTATCTGGTTAATATATTCATCAACTTCTTCCTCAGTCATACCAATACCATTGTCGATAAAAGTAAGAGTCTTTTCTTCAGGATTGGCAAGTATCTGAATCTTAAATTCCTCATCACTACCAACATTAGCTTCACCAATCATATCCAACTTCTTTAATTTAGTAATGGCATCACAACCATTAGAAACCAATTCTCTAAAGAAAATATCATGGTCGCTATACAACCATTTCTTTATAATTGGAAAAATATTTTCACTGTTAATTGATAAACTTCCGTTTTTTGCCATAACAATCACTCCTTTATGTAAATCTTAATTTTTAACAATGTAAATAAATACCTGCAAGACTTATTGTAACGCAGTAAAAATAAAAGTCAATAAAAAATTAGCACTCAACTAAAGTGAGTGCTAAAAGTTTACGTTTTGTTCATAATTTAATAATAAAACATTTTAATTTAAAAAAAATCTGCTGTGATTTGTATACATTTTTATGCTTCAATGCATTTGAACAAAACAAAAATTAATAGTTTTACAGTATCTCTGTAATTAAATAAAGAAGTTTTACGGTATTTTTATATAACAAAAACTTTACAGTATTTCCACATTAAAGTGTTCCGATAAAAATGCCGTAACAGATTTGTCCCAATAATGGTCAAGGGTTTTGTCCATTGTAAACGTATTAAGAGAAGTACCTGTGATGATTTCTGTTTTGCCATTTTCATATGTAATATGAAGATACAATCCACCAATATCATCTGCAGACATACTCATACCTGACTTTTCAATTATCTCATTATATTTTGTCTTTGATAGAGCAAAAACAAGTCGTAGCTTTTTGGGAACTTTGTGACCTTTTATAATTTCAAAACATATATGCTTTATATTTTTCCAAAAAACAAAATCATCGTTTATATGTTCTAATTCATCAGAATCATAAAAATCCCTGTTGATTCTTCCGTCTAAGTTGAAACTGCTGGAAGTAATAATTTCGGACTCACACATTAAAAAATGGTCGAAAGTATCATCTACCAAAAGTTTTTGCATAAAATTTCCTGTGTCATTTATTCTTATACTAATCATGTGAAAATTATAACAAAGGAAAATAGGATGTTCAATAGTAGAAATCAACTAAAATATTTCTTGCACTCTTACATATGTAATGTTACAATTGATAAAAGGGAATAAACGAACGACAGAGTTATGAAAGACATTAATTAGGGATTACAGAACACAAACTCCAGACATTACCAATTAATGGATCGAAGACGAAAGGTAATGGCTGGAGTTTTTTTATTTAAACGACAAAATTGCACGGAAAGGGGAATGAGATAAAAAGGAAGATGCAGTCGTATTACATATAAAGGAACATGAAAGGAAACATTGTAAAGACATATAAGTATAATAATTCAAACCAGATAACCGAAAGCCTCATAACAGTAGACGGCGTCAGCAAACAGAAAATAGAAAATACATATGATGAGTCAGGAAATCTTAAAGAAAAATCTGACGGAACAAAGCAGTCATATGATACATTAAACAGAATGATAAGTTATACATCACCAAAGAACGAAACCACAATTTACACTTATTATGCTGATGATATGAGAAAGAGTAAAAAGGTTCATAATAAGGCTGAAATTAAACAGGTTTGGATGGGTTATGACATAGCTATGGAACTTGAAAACGGTAATGTTAAGAGCAGTTATGTACATGGTGAAAAGCTTATATGCAGCGACTATGGATTTTATCTGTACAATGGTCATGGCGATGTAACAATGTTGACAGACAGTTCTGGAAATGTGACAAAGGATTATGAATATAGTAGCTTTGGAAAACAGAAATCATCAACTACGGATGGAGACGAGAATCCATATAGATACAGTGGCGAATATTACGACATGGAAAGTGGATATACATATCTTCAGGCAAGATACTATGATCCAGACCTTGGAAGATTTGTCAGTGAAGATCCGGCAATGGATGGAGATAACTGGTACGTGTATTATGGAAATGACCCAATAAATATGGTTGATCCAAGTGGAATGTGGATGGGATACGATCATAAAAATATAACTAAAAAAGCTTTTAATGAAGTAACTTCGTTGCAAAAATTAATTTCTAGTGAAAGTAATGAATTATTAAAAAAATTAAAAGAAGGATGCGTTTTTCCAGACGATGATAGTAGTGGTTTGCGTGATATTAGAGCCTGGCATGGGCATAAGGGTTACAGTACAATAAAAAATAAACAATTAAGTAAGGCTGTTAAATTGTGGAAAAAAGATAAACATACGAAAGCCTTTTTAGAGCTTGGAAAGGGTCTTCATGCTATTCAAGATCATTACTCACATACCTTTAGAAAAAAAGGAAAAGATGTTAATACGTGGTCTTATGTAAAAGGAAAATTTTACAAAAAAGATAAAAAAATTATTGCTGGAAAATATCCAGAGTATGTTAATACTAATACGTTGGTAAAATTTTTAGTATATAAAAGATATGATGGAACGGTGAAAAAAAAGCAATTAAGAAAAGAAATACGAAAAGAACTTATTGGAAAAAATGTTCATAAATACACTGCAGATTATAAATATTCATATTTTAGTGTTAAAAATAATAAATGGCAATGGACGAATGCAATAAGTAATCGATACAAAAAAGCAAAAACGGAATCAAAAAAATATTTAAATACATTTGCAAAAAAAATAAGGAAGAAATAGGGAGGTATTATTATGAAGAAAAAACTATGGATAACAATATGTTTTATATTTGCTTTGTGTGGTGCGGTCTTAATGACCGTGCCAGCACAGGCAAAATCAAACAAAAATTTAAATGATGTTAAATACCTGAAAACTTTAATTAAAGAACAGAAAAAGCAGGGAGCAACGGTTTCTGATGATATTAATAACAAAGCACAGTATAAGTGGAATAAATCAGGAAGAATAAAGTGTATTAATTGGGAAAATAAAAAACTTAATGGAACAATAGATATTAGTAAGTTTAAAGAATTAAAAAAAATTAATTGCAATAAAAACAAAATAATAGAGTTGAAGTTAAATAAGGCATTATTGAACTTGGATTGCTCTGACAATGAAATAAGTTTTTTGGATGTAAGTAAATGTGATTTGGATTACAGTCTTACGTGTAATAGAAATAAAATAAAAGAATTAAAGTTAAAGAGAGGCACTCAAATGAGATATTTGGAGTGTAGTGGAAATATTCTTGAAAATATTGATATAAGCAAATGTTCCAATTTGGAAGAATTAGATATTCATAATAATAAGATAACAGAATTAGATTTATCAAATGTTTGTCAGAATTATTTGTATAAATTACTATGTGATAAGGATGTAAAAATAATCGGTCAGAAAAAGTGGGTTAGAATTGAAGAAAAGTACATAAAAAACAATGTTATACATTATTCTTTCGACTTAGGTGGGGATGACTTATTATTTAATGTTAGTGATGGCACATACCCTGTTGGAAAAAATAAAGAAGATATCTCAAATTTGTATAAGTTGTTTTCAAAGATAGATAAAAATTTCCAATGGGTAGCTTATGATTCATCCAAATATTGGGAACTTGGATGGGACAAAAAAACAGGTCGTTTGATAAGTGTAAATTTAAATGGTGTAAACATAAAAGGAACATTAGATCTGAATACGTTTACAGAGTTGAAAACTATAAAATGCAGTAATAATAAAATAACAGAATTAAAGATTGACAAATTGAAAAAATTAAAAAAACTTTCCTGCAATGGAAATAACATTAAAAAAATTAATTTATCTCAAAATAAAAAACTTGAAACTGTAAATTTATCGCGTAATAAATTAAAAATTTTAAATATAAGAAATTTAAAGAAATTAGTCAGAGTAAAATGCAACAGTAATAACCTTACAAAAATACAATTGAAAAATAATAAGGCATTAAAGTACATTGAGTGTAAAGGTAACCGATTATCTGAGAAGACGATAAAAAAAATAGGGGAAAAAACAAAAATTAAGTTAGACAAAATTAAAAAGTATAAATCAGCTAAAAAGATAATCGGTGTAAAAGGAAAAAATAAAAATGACGTTAAATATCTATCAGAAATAATAAAAACTCAGAATAAAAAAGGTGCAAAATTACCGTATAACTTAAATTCTTATGTATATGAGTGGAGTGACTATGGACGTTTAGAAAATATCAAATGGAACGATTTAGGTTTAAAGGGAGAGTTAAATTTAAATTATTTTAGCAAAATTGAATTTATAGAAGTAAATAACAATGAATTAACGAAACTAAAAATTTCAAAATGTAAACAATTAATTTCTTTGAACTGCAGAAAAAATCATATTAAAAGGATATCTTTAACTAAAGGAAAAAATATAACGTTTTTGGATTGCTCGTATAACAATATAGCAATATTAGATGTAAGTAAAAATCAAAGTTTAAATGATTTGTGTTGCAGCAATAATCATATACAAAAAATAAGGGTAAATACTAATCTGGAAAAGTTGTACTGTAATAACAACAAACTAAAAGAATTAGATGTGAGAGCCAGTGTTGATTTGACAGAAATAAATTGTAACAACAATAAATTGGAAAAACTGGAATTAAACGATAAAATGATGGTTTTAAGATGTAACAATAACAAATTAGTAAACCTAAAATTTTGTAATAATGGAAGTAATTTATATGCACTTGAATGCAAAAATAATAGGTTGAAAGAATTAAATATTGAAGGCGCAAACTTAGTTAAGCTAACTTGTTCTAATAATAAAATTGAAAAACTTAACTTAAAGGATAGTGATATTGACAACTTTTATTGTAAGAACAATAAATTAAAAGAACTTAATTTAACAAATGTTACTGTTAGAATAAGAATTAATTGCTCAAATAATCAGATTGAAAAAATAGAAATGGGAAATAGTCCAATTGAAATATTTAACTGTAGCAATAATAGATTAAAAACTTTAGACATTACAGATTTAAAAAAATTAAAATATCTGGATTGTAGTAGTAATGAAATTGAAGAACTTATAACTGGAAATTTAAAAGTAAAGTACATTGAAAAAGATGCTAATACCAGATTATTAATTAATGCATATAAGAACTGAAATACTGAAGACTCTATAAATGAGATAAAAATTTTATTTTGGTCGTATTAATTATAACAACATTAGTAACAAATATTATAGCTAAGACGATATAATTGGAGGTACAGGATTATGAAGAAAAAACTATGGATAATGATATGCTTTATATTTACATTGTGTGGTGTGGTCTTAATGACTGCGCCCACACAGGCAAAGGTAAAAAAGAATTCAGAAGATGTAAAAAATATATATAAGTTGATTAAAAACATAGAAGATGATGAAATATGGAATTTGGATAGCAGCTGTTATACATGGAATAAAAAAACGGGAAAATTAACAGAAATTGACTTTTCCGAGCACTCTGTGAAAGGAAAATTAAGCTTTAACAATTTTTCACAATTAGAATCAATTAGTATTGAAAAAAATAAGATAACCAACGTTAAATTTTCTAATCTTAATAAATTGAAATATTTAGATTGCGATAATAACAAAATTGTATCTATGGACTTAAGCAACTTAAGAAAATTGGAATATTTGGATTGCAGAAATAATAAAATAACTTCGTTGAATATAAACAACATAAAAAATTTAGAAGAATTATATTGTTCACAAAATAAAATAGGTAGTATTAATCTAAAAAACAATGTTAAGTTGTACCAAATAAATATTGGAGAAAATAAACTAGA
>OLJW01004000.1_pt1 | contig 10411 bp, 9 predicted proteins | sample 1603411 | NCBI WGS metagenome assembly OLJW01 (sample SAMN04168659, study PRJEB22393) | human gut metagenome | biome: human gut microbiome; feature: stool | host: Homo sapiens | collected 2014-05-12 | reverse complement strand
GCAGCCATGCCAATGAAGTAAGCAGAGACAGCCACCAGAGAAGAACCGCCGAACACCGCACCTGCGATCAGGCCGATGATGGGCATCTTTGCGCCACAGGGGATGAAGCAGGTGGTCATGATGGTCATGCGGCGGTCACGCTCGTTCTCGATGGTACGAGAAGCCATGACGCCCGGGACGCCGCAGCCCGTGCCGACCAGCACGGGAATGAAGCTCTTACCGGACAGGCCGAACTTACGGAAGATACGGTCCATGATGAAGGCGACACGGGACATATAGCCGATGTCCTCCAGGATGGACAGCAGGAAGAACAGGACCAGCATCTGGGGAACGAAGCCCAGGACCGCGCCGACACCGGCGACGATGCCGTCCATGATCAGGCCGTACAGCCAGCCTGCCACGCCGATGCTCTCCAGGAAGCCGCCCAGCGCGTTGGGGACGATCTCACCGAACAGGACGTCGTTGGTCCAGTCGGTCGCAAACGTGCCGATGGCCCAGCCGCCATCGGCGATGGAAGTACCCACAGACAGGGAGTACATCAGGTACATGATGACTGCGAAGATGGGCAGAGCCAGCACACGGTTGGTGACGATCTGATCGACCTTATCGGAAACGGTCAGGTGCTCGACGCGGGCCTTCTTCTTGACAGCCTTATCGACGACACCGTTGATGTATGCGTAACGCTGGTTGGTGATGATGCTCTCGGCGTCATCGTCCATCTCAGCCTCGCAGTCCTTGATGTGCTGGTCGATATGAGCGATCAGGTCGGAGGAGAGCTTCAGCTCATCCATGACCTTGTCATCGCGCTCGAACAGCTTGACAGCGTACCAGCGCAGGAAGCGTTCATCGACTTTGCCCTGGATGGACTCCTCGATGTGAGCGATGGCGTGCTCAACGCTGCCGGTGAAGACGTGGGGCAGCTCGCCGCCCTTGCCAGCCTTTGCAGCAGCCATAGCAGCCTTTGCAGCAGCCTCGGTGCCTTCGCCCTTCAGTGCGCTGATCTCAACAGCCTGACAGCCCAGCTCGGCGCTCAGCTTCTTCAGGTCGATCTTATCGCCGTTCTTGCGGACGAGGTCGATCATGTTGACAGCCATGACCACGGGGATGCCCAGCTCGATGAGCTGAGTGGTCAGGTACAGGTTGCGCTCGATGTTGGTGCCATCAATGATGTTCAGGATAGCATCGGGCTTCTCCTTGACCAGATAAGTACGGGAGACGACCTCTTCCAGAGTGTACGGAGACAGGGAGTAGATACCGGGCAGGTCCTGGATGATGACATCCTTCTCGCCCTTCAGCTTGCCTTCCTTCTTCTCGACGGTAACGCCGGGCCAGTTGCCGACGTACTGATTAGAGCCGGTCAGATTGTTGAACAGGGTAGTCTTACCACAGTTCGGGTTGCCGGCCAGTGCAATTTTAATGCTCATTGCAACTCCTTTCCTCTCGTTACGATCAAACGACTTCGATCATTTCGGCGTCGGCCTTGCGCACGCTCAGCTCGTAGTTGCGCACGGTCAGCTCCATCGGGTCGCCCAGAGGGGCGACCTTGCGGACGTAGATCTCCACACCCTTGGTGATGCCCATGTCCATGATGCGGCGTTTGACCGGGCCTTCGCCGTGCAGGCGCGCCACGGTGGCAGTCTCGCCGACCTTAACGTCTTTCAGAGTCTTCATCAAAAATCCTCCTCTACTTGTCTTTCTATTCAGAGACTATCCAGTTTCGGAGCGTCTCCCAAACAGCGTTTTGCCGCTGCTCAGCCAACCATAATGCGGTTTGCCATCGTCTTGTCGAGGGCCAGACGGCTCTCCTTGACCTGAACGATGAGATTGCCTGCGATCTCATTGACGACAGTCACCTGACTGCCCACCACGAAACCAAGCTCTGCCAGATGCAGACGCACTTCATCCTTGCCGGTGATCTTCTGGATGGTGACGGTATCGCCTGCTTTTGCCATAGTCAAAGGCATCATAATTGTTCCACTCCCATTCGTGCTCCCCATTCTGCGGGGAGCTTTTCGGTTCGCTTTTTTTCGTCCTCGGGGATGGTCGCACCAGCCAGACGCCGCAACGCGCTCGCTCATGCCCGCGTCCCCCTCCGAAAAGCTACGGCAGTTAGTCAGTCGCAACTATCAGCATAGATAGTTTACGCTTACTAACTCATTCTGTCAATCATTTTTCCGTAAAAAAAGTTAGTTTGTATGAACTGACAAATTTTATCCTCGCTTTTCAGAAAAATTTAACAATTTCTACATATGACACAGCCGCCCGGTGCAGGGGGTATTCTGCAACGGGCGGCCGCGTGTCAAAAGGAGGATTTCTTCCCATCATCGTCCATTTTAAGCAGACTCCGACGGGCGCCAGGATAAAAAGAGAGTATTTGGAAGTGAATGTCAGGATTTCAGGAGCGTCAGGCTGCGACGGCCAGACGCTGGATGGGGGTGCCGCTGTGGAACAGGCGGAGATACACCGCCGTGCACTTGTTCAGCTGGGCGAAGTGCTGCCGGGCAGCGGCAGGGTCGCCGTAGGCTTTCCAGCAGCCGCAGCAGGTGAAGTTGCGGCCCTCATTTTCGATAAAGCCCACCACATCGGGGAGGGGGTAGCCCAGAAATACGCCGATCTCATGGGGAAAATCAGCCTCACAGCAGAGCCTCCGGGACAGCTGCCGCAGCAGCGGCGCATCGTCGTCCGGCTGCTGGGGAAGGTCGTACCCCTCGCCGCGCAGGAAGTCCCGCACCTGCGGCTGGGCCAGCAGGACGCGCAGCCTGCTCTCGCGGTAGACATACACGAGATACTGGTGCGTCCGCATACAGCCCTTGAGGACGCGGACGCAGAGGCCTTTTTCGTCCAGCTGCTCATTCCAGCTGCGGACGCGGCGGGCAAGGTCTGCGCAGTCTCTGGTCTCATAGCGGAAGAGTCCCGCAGGCTTCAGGCCAGCCAGCACTGGGGCGCATTGCTCGATCATCACAGTCTCAAAGTTGCGTTCCATCTCCCGGCCTCCCTGCCTGTTTTCTGCTATTGTCCCCTGCGGCGCGACGTTTATGCAGAAGGTGCAGTTAGAATTAGCTAACCAACACTGCAAAAAGAACGCGGCAGCAGCCGCTTTGTCTCTTGGAATCTTTCGGGTTAGTTATTCCTAACGTGACATTATCTTATCATAGCTTTGGCCCTGTGTCAACACCTTTTTACAAAAATATTTGCCCCATCTTCTCTGCCGTGCTATACTGGGCAAAAGGATCATTGAGCAAAGGAATGGTGTCCCCATGCATCTTGTGTCCCCCGAAGAGCTGTCCGGTCTGATCACGGCCCGGCTCAAGCAGCAGCCCACCGTCCTCGTGGCGCTGGATGGCCGGTGCGGCAGCGGCAAAACAACGCTGGCCGCACAGCTGGCAGAGCGCTTTCCCCAGAGCATCACCCTCCACACCGACGACTTTTATCTCCCGCCGCCCCAGCGGGTCACAGGCTGGGAGCGCATTCCCTGCGCCAATATGCATCTCGAGCGGCTGCGGGCCGAGGCCGTCGCGCCCGCACGGGCCGGGCGGGCCGTGTGTTACAAGGCCTACTCCTGCCGGGAGGGTGCCTATCTGCCGCCCCGAGTGCTCGGGCCTGCGCCGCTGGTCATCGTAGAGGGCAGCTACAGCCACCACCCGCTGCTGACCGGCTGCGAAACGCTGCGGGTGTTCCTGACCTGCGCAAAAGAAGAGCAGACCCACCGCCTGCAGGCGCGGGAGGGGGAGCGATATGTAAACTTTGCCGCCCGGTGGGTGCCGCTGGAGGAGGGCTATTTTGCCCAGTACCACATTGCGGAGACGGCAGATTTTGTGGTAGACACCACCCAAAGCGGGACGATTTGAAATGGCTTCCGCTTCGCTCTAGCCATTATCAGCGGAAGGATCATTTATAATTTCGGAACAGCGGAGCGTCTGCGGACGCTCCGCTGTTCCATTTTCACGGGAGGGAACTCCCTCAGTCAAAGCCTGACGGCTTTGCCAGCTCCCTCTGGGAGGGAGCCTCTGGCGCGCCCGGGCACTTTGTGCTTTAGCCGGGAACTTTCCCGCCATGCCAAAGGCCCCATCTCCAAGGACGACTTCCCCCGGCCGGGACAGATTCTCCCCGGCCGGGGAGAAATGTCACCGTAGGTGACAAAGAGGGGAACGGATGTCGTGCAGCGACAAAAAGGGGAATCTGTCGCCGTAGGCGACTGGGGGAGTTCGCTCCCTTTTTGCGCACCTTGCCCAAAAAGGCGGGAAATATTTTTCTCTTCCTGCGTGAATGGGGGGTTATTTTGCATCAAGTCGCACTTGCGGGGGGGCATCTGTTAAACTTATAGTCACGAAGAAAGCAACGCCACGCTACAACAAAGAACGGAGGATGACCCTTATGAAAAAACTGGCAAGACTGACCGCCCTTTTGCTCACCGGTGCGCTGCTGCTGGCGCTGACCGCCTGCGGGGCTGCGCCGCTTGCGCCGGAGCAGCAGGCAAAGCAGCGGCTGCTGGGCGAGATCAACAGCTACCGCGCGACCCTTGAGTTTGCTGCGCCGCTTGAGGAAGTAAAACAGCTCTCTGATGCCGAGCAGATCTGGGTAGAGCAGTTCCGCGCCGCCGGCAAGACCGAGCTGCCAGAGAGCACAACGAACGAAACCCATCAGAAATGGGCAAGCATGACCGGGAACTGGACGCGTTGTGATACTTTCGGCTGGGGTATGAATCAAGATGAGAGTGGCGAGTGGATCGACATTCTGCTTGCCAAGGTTCCAGCCAATACTCCGGAGGGCAAGGCAGAGCTGTCGGAAGCCTTGAACCATCCTGCCTTTAATCGCAGCGCTTGCACGAGAATCGGCATTGCCGTTGTGACCATTGATGGACAGATGTACTGGACCTGCAGCGTGTATTCCTGATTTTCCCTTTCCGCGCGGAAGAACACCCCTTGAACCAAACAAAGCCGGACAGCTTGCGGGCTGTCCGGCTTTTGGTTTTGCCTGATCTACAGGCTGTTACTTATTCTTGTACATATCCTGATAGTAGTTCTGGTAATCACCGCTGGTGACGTGGTCCATCCACTCCTGATGGTTCAGGTACCAGTCGATGGTCAGCACGATGCCCTTTTCAAAGGGGGTCTCGGGGTACCAGCCCAGATCGTTCTTGATCTTGGTGGGGTCGATGCCGTAGCGGCGGTCGTGGCCCAGACGGTCAGCAACGTGCTTGATCAGATCCTCGCTGATGCCGTCGTCCTTCAGGCGGTCGTGCAGCTGCGCGATGATGGTCTTGACGATGAAGATGTTGGGGCGCTCGTTGTGGCCGCCCACATTGTAGACCTCGCCGATCTTGCCGCCGTTGCAGACCATATCGATGGCCTTGCAGTGATCCTCAACGTACAGCCAGTCACGGATCTGCATACCGTCACCGTAGACAGGCAGCTGCTTGTGGTGTTTGACATTGTTGATCATCAGGGGGATCAGCTTCTCGGGGAACTGATAGGGACCGTAGTTGTTGGAGCAGCGGGTAATGTTGATGGGCATACCATAGGTATCGTGGAATGCCATAACGAACATATCAGCGCTGGCCTTGGAGGAGGAGTAGGGGCTGTGGGGGCACAGCGGGGTGGTCTCCATGAAGTAGCCCTCGGCACCCAGAGCGCCGTAGACCTCATCGGTGGAGACCTGCAGGTACTTCTTGCCTTCCTTCCAGGTCTTGGCATCGGCATCGTACCAGGCTTCCTTTGCACGCTGCAGCAGGTTCACGGTGCCCATGACGTTGCTCTGGACAAAGATCTCGGGGTTCTTGATGGAGCGGTCCACATGGCTCTCAGCGGCAAAGTTGATGACATAATCGAAATCGTACTTTGCAAACAGGCTCTCCACCAGCTCCTTGTCGCAGATGTCGCCCTGCACGAACACATGGCGGGGGTCGCCCTCCACATCCTTCAGGTTCTCCAGATTGCCCGCGTAGGTCAGCTTATCCAGGTTGACCAGCAGGATCTCGGGGTACTTCTTGAGCATATAGTGGACAAAGTTGGAGCCGATAAAACCGGCGCAGCCGGTGATCAGATAGGTTTTCATATTGATATATCCTCGATGTTAAAACAAATTACTTCATGCCATTCTCGCCATCCCAGTGCTCAAAGAAGCAGGCCAGGGCAGCTTTCCAATCGCGCACCTCGTTGCCGACGGTGCAGCGGAGCATCCGGTTGTCCAGTGCGCTCCACTTGGGGCGGTCGGCGCTTTCCGGGTGCTTTGCCTTGTATTCCTCGCTGGTGCAGGGTGCCACAGCGGCATCCACGCCGGACAGGCGGATGATCTCGGACGCAAAATCATACCACGAGCAGATGCCCTCGCCGGTGCAGTGGTACAGGCCGTACTCGTGGGTCACACACAGCTGCAGGATCTCGTGGGCCAAATCCACCGCGTTGGTGGGGTTGCCGCACTGGTCATTGACCACTTCCAGCTTGCCAAACTTCTTGCCTGCGTTCACGATGGTCTTGACGAAGTTTTTGCCGTAGTAGCTGTAGAGCCACGCGGTGCGCACGATGAAGTGACGGTGGCAGAACTGCTCCACATACTTTTCGCCCATGAGCTTGGTAGAGCCATAGGCGCTGATGGGGCCGGGAATGGTGGCTTCGTCCTGTGCAACGCCGCCGTTCTCACGGCCGGAGAACACATAATCGGTGGAGACGTGTACCAGTCGTGCACCGGTCTTTTCCGCTGCCTGTGCCAGATTGCGGGGGCCGAGGGCGTTTGCCTTGAAGGCGGCATCATGGTTCACTTCGCAGCCGTCCACATTGGTGTAGGCAGCGCAGTTGATGATGACATCCGGGCGGTTGCGGCGGATGAACTCGTCCACCATTTTGTAGTTGGAGATATCCAGATCCGGCAGGTCCACGGCGATCACCGTGGCATTGAGCAGCTTTTCGGGGATGGGGCCGATCTCGCTGCGGCCTTCGCGCAGCTGCTTGAGGATCTCGGTGCCCAGCTGACCCTTGCAGCCGGTAACAATGATTTTCATATGGGTATGCCTCTCTTTTGCTTAATAGCGCAGCTTGCCGTCTGCAACGTTCTTCAGGTGCTGGCCGTAAGGACTCTTGCCGTAGCGCTCAGCGCTTTCCAGCAGGGTGTCGCGGTCGATCCAGCCGTACTTGAAGGCGATCTCTTCCGGCGCACTGATCTTGATGCCCTGGCGCTTCTCGATCATGCGCACAAAATCGGCTGCTTCCACCAGACTGTCCATGGTGCCGGTGTCCAGCCATGCAAAACCGCGGCCCAGCAGCTGAACATCCAGCTCGTCCTTCTTCAGATACATGTCGTTCAGGGTGGTGATCTCCAGCTCGCCGCGGGCAGAGGGCTTGACCTGCTTTGCCATCTTCACGACCTCTTTGTTATAGAAGTACAGGCCGGTGATGGCGTAGTTGGACTTGGGATGCTGCGGCTTTTCCTCCACGCTGAGCACCTTGCCGTCCTTGTCGAACTCCACGATGCCAAAGCGTTCCGGGTCCTGCACATAGTAGCCAAACACGGTGCAGCGGCCTTTGTTTTCCGCATTGGCGGCGGCGGTCTTGAGGATCTTGGAGAAGCCGTTGCCGTAGAAGATGTTATCGCCCAGGATCATGGCGCAGCAGTCGTCGCCAATGAACTCTTCGCCCAGAATAAAGGCCTGTGCCAGACCATCCGGAGAGGGCTGAACTTTATACTGCAGATGGATGCCGTACTGGCTGCCATCACCCAGCAGCGCCTCAAAGCGAGGCGTATCGGTCGGGGTGGAGATGATCAGGATGTCCTGAATGCCTGCCAGCATCAGCGTGGACAGGGGGTAATAGATCATCGGCTTGTCGTAGACCGGCAGCAGCTGCTTGCTGGTGACCATGGTCAGCGGGTAAAGCCGGGTGCCGGCACCGCCGGCAAGAATGATACCTTTCATATTTGTGCACTCCTTTAAAATAGATTGAAAAGTTGTGCAGCTGTACGCCGCCCAGACGGGAGACCGCCCGGATGACGTATGGATTCAAAGCGGAGCTGCGTCCGCTGTAAACAAATTCAGGAGCCGCTCCCCCTGCCCAAAATGGCAAAATGGGAATAACAGCTCACTTTATTTTACTATCAAATCACACAAAAAGCAAGAAAGAACGGCTTTCCCGAAAAATTTTCCGGAAAAGCCGTTCTGAAACTCCTTCAGTCTCGCATTTGTTCCGCCCAAAAGGCCCCCTCTCCGAGGGGGCTGGCAATGCCGCAGGCATTGACTGGGGGAGTTACCACGCAAAGCCCCACTTGGAGAAATAGCGCAGCAGGCTGCGCAGCTGCCACAAAAAGGGCTTCAGGCTGCGGTGCGCGGCGCGGTGCCATGCATGGATGGCCGTATACTGGGGCACCAGATACGCTTTGCCTCGGGTGCGCATCTTCTGGGTGAGGTCGGCGTCCTCCACGTACATGAAGTAGTCCTCGTCAAAGCCGCCCACAGCCTTGAACACCGCAGTGTCCACGGCCGAGAAGCTGCCGGTGCAGAACTCGATCTCGGTGGGTTTTGTCAGGTCTTTGTCCGCCATGAGATAGCGCTCGTTGTACTTTGCCCAGAATTTCAGGCAGGGCAGCTGGCGGTATACCATGGCCCGCACACTGCACCGGCGCAGCGGCAGACGCTGGGGCCGCCCGTCCGGGAAGGTGAGCGCGGGCCGCGCCATCACCACGCCGGGGTGCTGTGCCATCCAGTCCGCAAGGTCACTCAGCGTATCCGCAGTGAGCTGGATATCCGGGTTCAGGATAAAGTGCACCCGGCTTTGCAGCAGGCTGAGCACCGTGTTGTGGCCGGTGCCAAAGCCGCCGTTCTCTGTGCGGCAGAGCACCTCCACCTTCTGGTCCTTGCGGATGTGCAGGGTGCCGTCCTTCGCAGCCTTGGCAAGGCACTGGCCGCTGCCGTCCGGGCTGGCGTTGTCCACCAGATACAGTGTCAGCGGGTGGCGGCGGGTGCAGTCCAGCACGGTCTGTGCCGCCCTGAGCGCTTCATCCGCGCCGTTATAAACTACAATACAAGCAGAAAGTTCCATGTCGTTCACTCCAGCGGTTTGATGTCAAAGCTGAAGTCCTCTTTCATCAGGTCAAAGTTCGGGTTCATGCAGGGGTCGCCTGCGGCCAGCTGCTTTGCCCACCGCTTCTGGAAGCGCTCCACCTCCGAGATGAAGCGCTTGCGCTTGACCGGGTTCTCGTCCAGACCGCGGCTCTTGCTCTCGTAGTGGTACAGCTGTGCAAACGGGGTGAACACGTTGGTATAGCCCGCTTCACGCACGCGCACGCAGAAGTCCACGTCGTTGAAGGCCACAGCAAAGCTCTCGTCCAGACCGTTCACCTGCTCGTAGACGCTCCTGCGCACCATCAGGCAGGCGGCAGTGACCGCATACACATCCTGTGCATAGACCAGACGTCCCATATAGCCGGGGTGGCCCACCGGGAAGTTCTTGTGCATGTGGGCCGCAAGGGTCAAAAAGCCGAAGCCGATGCCCGCGTGCTGGATGGTGTTGTCCGGATAAAGCAGCTTTGCGCCCACGCAGCCCACACGATCCTGCTGGGCGTACATGAGCATTTCTTCGATCCAGCGCGGAGAAATGACCTCGGTATCGTTGTTGAGCAGCAGCAGATATTCGCCGGTGGCTTCCTTTGCGCCAAAGTTGTTCAGGGCGCTGTAGTTGAAGCCGGTGCCCTGCCATGTGATCACCTTCAGGTTCTTGTGCTCCTTCTGCAGCTTTTCATAGCAGCGGAAGGTGGCAGGCTCCCTGCTGTTGTTCTCGATGACGATGATCTCAAGATCCTCATAGGTGCTCCTGCGGTAGATGGACTCCACGCAGGTGCGCAGGTCGGAAGAATGGTCGCAGCTGGGGATCAGGATGCTGACCCGGCCCGGTTTTGTGATGGTGTAGTCCGTCTTATAGAAGCCCGGCGTGCCCGGGATCATGGACACTTCGTCCACCGGGATGCCCATACGCTCGTAGTGGGCATACAGGGCCTTGACCGCAGCTTCCAGACAGTAGGTCTTGGCCGAAATGTTGCTTGCCACGCTGGTGGGGCTGGAGCGCCAGTAGTACAGCAGGTGCGGGATATGCACGATCTTGTGCGCCTTTTCGGTCAGACGCAGATAGAGGTCGTAGTCCTGACTGCCGTTGAACGCAGCGCGCTCATCGCCGCCCACAGCGGCCAGCAGCTTTGCGCTGAACACGCTCAGATGGCAGATATAGTTGTTAGAGCGCAGATTGTCCAGCATATAATCCGGCTTGAAGTGGTACACCGTCAGGTGGTCGATGTCGCCCTCAAAGGTCACTTCATCCGTATACACAAAGTCTGCGCCCTGTTCGGCAATGGCCTGTGCCACGTACCACAGAGCACAGGGGTGCAGGATATCATCGTGGTCCAGCAGGGCGATGAACTCGCCCGTTGCCAG
>OLJW01003997.1_pt1 | contig 10421 bp, 8 predicted proteins | sample 1603411 | NCBI WGS metagenome assembly OLJW01 (sample SAMN04168659, study PRJEB22393) | human gut metagenome | biome: human gut microbiome; feature: stool | host: Homo sapiens | collected 2014-05-12 | reverse complement strand
TGAGAAAACCGCCGGACCGCCCCGGTCCGCAGAAAAACAGGCCAGCCGGTAGGCTGGCCTGCGGGGTTGAAGGGGATCTGCCGTCAGTCATAGAGGTGGCAGGCCACGGTGTGGCCCGGCTCCGGCTCGTGGACGGCGGGGACCTGCTCCTTGCAGATGCCCATGCACCGGGCGCAGCGGTCGTGGAAGGCGCAGCCCTTGGGGGGATTGGCGGGGCTGGGCACGTCGCCCTCCAGGCGGATGCGCTCCTTCACCTCCGAGGGGTCCCGCTTGGGGATGGCGGAGAGGAGGGCCTCCGTGTAAGGGTGCATGGTATGGTCGAAGATTTGCTCGGTGGAGGAGAGCTCTACGATGCGCCCCAGGTACATGACGGCGATGCGGTCAGAGATGTACTCCACCACGGAGAGGTTATGGGTGATGAAGATGATCCCCATGTGGGTCTTCTTCTGCAGGTCCTTCATCAACTCCAGGATCTGTGCCTGGATGGTCACGTCCAGAGCCGTCGTCGGCTCGTCCGCGATCAGCAGCTTGGGGTGGCAGATCAGCCCCATGGCGATCATCACCCGCTGCCGCATGCCGCCGGAAAACTCGTGGGGGTACTGCTTCATCCGCTTGGCCACGTTGTTGATGCCCACCAGCTCCAGCATCTCCATGGCCCGCTTGGCGGCGTCGGCCTTGGAGATTTTCTTGTCGTGGGCCCGCAGGGCCTCGATGAGCTGGTTGCCCACGGTGTAAACGGGATTGAGGCAGGTCATTGGGTTCTGGAAAATCATGGCCACCTCGCTGCCCCGGAAGGAGGCCATCTCCTTCTTGCTGAAGGCCAGGACATCCCGGCCCTCGAAGGTGATGGAGCCGGAAGTGATTTTGCCGGTACGCTCGGGCAGAAGGCGCATGAGCGTCAGTGCCAGCGTGGTTTTACCCGAAGACTCCGGCCCGTAGATTTCCACGATACGGCCCCGGGGCAGTCCACCGATGCCCAGCGCCAGATCCAGCGCCAGAGAGCCGGTGGGGATGGCCTCCACATTGGGCTGCACATTGTCGCCATAGCGCATGATAGAGCCCTTGCCGTAGGTTTTTTCGATTTGCTGCATGGCGGTCTCCAGCGCCTTTTTCTTGTCGGAGACCACGGGAGCAGCTATAGAGCTGTCTTTCTTCGCTGCCATGTTTCTTCCTCCTGTATCAATGAAAATTTTCGTGGTAAATGGGCAGAGGCCCATCGATTTACAAAGTCGTTTCGCCGGTCATCAGGCGTCGGCATAGACCTCCCGATAGCGCAGGCCCGTCACCACACGGGGGATGCCCGCCGGATCCGGCAGGATCTCCAGCTCACCGAAGCCCTCGCCTCGCATGAGCCGCAGGACGTCGTCGGCCTGCCCGATGCCCACCTCGAAGGCCAGGCGGCTCCCGGTGTGCAGCACGTCCCGCCAGCGGCGGCAGACGCTGCGGTAGAAGTCCAGCCCGTCGGTCCCACCGTCCAGCGCCAGATGGGGCTCATAGTCCCGGACGGAGACGTCCAGTCCGGCGATGTCCCCGGAGGGAATGTAGGGGGGATTGCACACCAGACAGTCAAAATCCCCCAGCCGGGGAGGCGGATCGGACAGAGCGTCCATCTTTAAGGACACCACCTGTCCGCTGAGACTGTTGCGGCGGATATTCTGGCGGCAGATCCGCAAGGCCCCCTCGTCCAGCTCCCCCAGCACCACCCGTGCGCCGGGGACCTGACTGGCGATGGCCAGACCGATGCAGCCGGAGCCGGCGCACAGATCCAGCACCCGGCACTCCGGCAGGGGCCGCAGCCACGCTACCACGTGATCCACCAGCGTCTCCGTGTCCGGACGGGGGATCAGCACGCTTTCGGAGATGTCCAGCGGCAGCCCGTAGAACTCCCACTCCCCGATGAGGTAGGCCACCGGCTCCCCCGCCAGATGGCGGCACACCAGCTCCCTCGCCCGCTCCTCGATGGCCGGGGGGACATACAGCTGCCCATCCCGCACCAGCTGGCTGCGGGTCTTGCCGGAGGCGAAGCACATCAGCTCACGGGCCTCCAGCGTGGCGGCCTCGATGCCTGCCCGGCGGAGAGTCTGCCGGATATCCATATACAAATTGTTGTAAGTAGTCGCCATAATACGCTCCGTTGTCATATTTTGAGCTTTTCAGGGGAGAACGGCCGGGAATTTCTCACCAGCGGTCCTTGCCCTCCTCCTCCGGCAGCACCAGCTTCAAGGCCTCAATGGCCACCTCCAGCATGGAGTCGTCCGGCTCGTTGACGGTGAAATTCTGGAGCCACATACCGGGGGCGGACAGCACCCGTGTGAGGGCATTGTCATGCCGCCCCACCAGCCGGTTGAATTCATAGGTGATGCCCACCACCGGGATCAGCAGCAGCAGATGCATCCCGATACGGACCCAGATGTTCTGCCAGTTGACGTAGCTGAAAACGATGCTGCTGCACAGGATGGACACGATGATGACCACAAAGAGGAAGCTGGTGCCGCAGCGGGGATGATGCTTGGGTTGGATGCGGGCGTTTTCCACCGTCAGGGGCAGGCCCGCCTCATAGCAGAAAATGGTCTTGTGTTCGGCACCGTGGTAGCAGAACACCCGGCGCACATCCTTCTGCTTGGAGCAGAGGATCAGATAGGCCAGAAAGATGGCCACCTTGATGACGCCCTCAATGAGATTGTGGAGGGCGGCGTTCTGAGCGCGGAACAGCCCGGCCACGAAGGTGGGCAGCAGCATGAACAGCGCCAGCGTCATGCCCAGAGACAGCAGCACCGACACCCATACCAGCACGTTTTGGAGCTTTTCTGCCGGAACGTGCTTTTCCAGCCACAGGTCCAGCTTGGAGGGCTGGGCGGCCTCGTCGTCGGGGAAGTAGTCCGCCGAGAACATCAGGGCCTTGACGCCCCGGATCATGGAGTCCAGAAAGGTCACGGCCCCCCGCAGGATGGGAAGGCCCAGAATGGGGTATTTGTCCTTGATAAGTGTCAGCTCCTCCACCTTGGTCACAAGGCCCTCCGGGGAGCGCACCACAATGGCCTGCTTTTCCGGGCCACGCATGAGGATGCCCTCAATGAGAGCCTGTCCGCCGATGGAGGTGCGGAATGTGCCGGGTTTGTGTTCCATAGACGATGTAAGTTCCTTTCCGTAAGTATAGCACTTGCTCGAATGAAATGCAACAACTGTTCTATTTCTATCAATGCTCCGTGTGGGGCGGAATGGGCAGGGTAATGGTCACCAGAGCGCCGCCGCCGTCGGCGTTGCCGATCTCGAAGGTGCCGCCGTGGCGGGTGATGATCTCATCGCACACCGCCAGACCGATGCCGCTGCCACGGGCCTTGGAGGAGCCCTTGTAGAATTTCTGCTTCACATAGGGCAGCTCCGCCGGGGGGATGCCGGGCCCGAAGTCCCGGATGCGGATGACATAGTTGTCCGCATCCCGCCGCAGAGAGGCGATGATGCGCTTGCCGGAGCCACCGTGCTTGGCGGCGTTGTCCAGTACGTTGCACAGCACCTGCTTCAGCCGTTCCGGATCGCCGGGGATAGGATCGGCGTACAGTTCGCCGTCGTCGTCATACTCCAGATGGATGCCGTCCTGTCGGAACAGCTCCTGATAGGTGTAAACGGCGTCCTCGAACTCCGTCTGCAGGTCCACGTCCTCGATGCGGAGGGTAAAACGGCCGTCCTGCATCTTGGAGAACTCCAGCAGCTCCTCCACCATGTTGGTGAGTCGGCGGGATTCCTTGAGGATAATGTGCAGACCCCGGCGCAGCTGAGCGGGATCGTCGTCCTCCAGCAGTGTCTCGCTCCAACCATTGATGGCCGTCAGGGGGGTGCGGAGCTCGTGGGACACGGAGGAGATGAACTCCGTCTGGATCTTCTCACTCTGGCTGATTTTCAGGGACATATCGTTGATGTTGTCCACCAGCTCCCCCATCTCATCGGTGTAGGGGTTGGGCAGCTGGATGCCGTAGCTGCCGCCGGAGATGCGCTTGGCGGCGTCCGTCACCTCAGCCACCGGGGCCACCACGCTGTTGATGAACAGCAGACTGGAGATCAGCACCAGACAGATGACCCCGGCGATGATGGCGCTGATGATGAGGATGGTCAGAAGGATCTGATGGTCGATCTGCCGGGTGGCGGTGACATAGCGCATAAGGGCCACCGTGGAGCCGTTGAACTTCAGGGGTGTAGTGACGGCCATCACCGACTCGCCGGTGACGGGGTCCTTGCCGCTGAATACCTCGATGCTGCCGCTCTCCAGCGCCCGTGCGATCTCCGGGGTCTGGGGAGCCGTGCCTGCGGCCACGCCCTGAGTGGAGTTATCCACCCGGCCGTAGAGATTCAGAAATTGCAGCTCGATGCGGGTGCTGTCGAAGCTGGCGGCGTACAGCGAGGCGTTGCGGTAGTACTCGCTGTAGCTGCTCATGCTGTAAGAGTTGAAGTAGTCGGCGCCGGCCTTGGCCTTGGCCTCCAGCGTGGAACGGGCGGAGCCGTAGTAGTTGTTGGCCACGGTGGCCGAGGCCAGAATGGCAGCCAGCACCAGTATCAGGATCACAGGCCCCACGCTGTTGAGGATCCAGCGCTTGCGCAGGCCCTGTATCCGCAGACGCTCCTTCATGGACCGTCACCTCCTTGCTGCGGGGCCATCAGGCGTCCCACTTGTAGCCGTAGCCCCATACGGTGCTGATGAAAGTGGGGTTGGTGGCGTTGTCCTCGATCTTCAGTCGCAGGCGGCGGATGTTCACGTCCACGATCTTCAGCTCACCGAAGTAATCCCGGCCCCACACCAGATCCAAAATTTCCTCACGGGACAGGGCCTTGCCGGGATTCTCCATGAACATCCGCATGATGGAGTACTCCACCTGCGTCAGCTTCACGGGCTTGCCGTTCTTTTCCAGCGTGCGGTTGCGGGTGTTCAGCAGGAAGGGGGGCTGGCTGATCTCGCCGGAGTGCTCCTCCATGCTGCCGCCGCTGCGGCGCATGAGGGCGTCCACCCGTGCCGTCAGCTCGGCGGGGGAGAAGGGCTTAGTGACGTAGTCGTCGGCTCCGGTCATCAGGCCCGTGACCTTGTCCATCTCCTGTGAGCGGGCGGTGAGCATGATGATGCCGATGCGGGAGTTGGTGGCCCGGATGCGGCGGCATACCTCGAAGCCGTCGATGCCGGGGAGCATCACATCCAGCAGCGCCACACGGATATCGCTGTGCTGCTGCAGCATCTCCAGCGCCTCCTCGCCGGTGCCTGCCTCGATGACCTCATAACCGGCACGGCGCAGATTGATGACGATAAAGCTGCGGATGCTGGATTCATCCTCCAGAACCAGAACTTTTTTCATAAGCTACTCCTTCTATGTCGTTAGTTGGCGTCCCAAGAGTGGACGATCAGGTTGAAATTCTGACGCAGAGTCTCCTCATCCAGCGAATAGATCTCACTGAGGGTCTCGGCGGCGTAAATGGTACCGGTGCGGCGCTTGAGTACCACCCGATTACCCCGGAGGGCCCGCCGTTCCCGGTTTTCGCCGGTGAGGGCGCAGATACTCAGGGCCTTCTCCCCCTGCACCGACAGCGTTACCTGCGTCTCACCGATACCGGCGTCCGAGGCGAGAGCGGTGACATCGCCCGTCCAATCCTCCGGCAGGATAAAGTACCAGCCGCCGGACAGGCAGTGATAGGTGCGCTCCACAGTGACAAGGCCGTCGGGCCGGTACTGCTCCCAAAAGACCATGCCGTCGGCCTGCTTGGTGTCGGAGACAGAGCTGTCGGGCCGGGGAAGCTCCGTGATGCCGTCGCCGTTGATGTCCTGCGGCGTCAGCTGACGATAGGGAGCCGTGGCGGTGGAGAGCCCCGTGCTGCGGTCCAGCGCAGCGTTGACGAGCCCGGCGTCCTCCTGCCAGACGAGGATATCCGTCACGGCGATGCCCTGGCTGTTGATGCCGGTGATGAACACCGCCGGGGTGTCCTGATCCAGCTTGCCGGTGACCACGCTGCCCTGATTCAGCTCCGCCATGGTGCTGGACAGGGTGCAGCGGTGGGAGACGGACAGCGACCCATCCTGCCAGCTGCAAAACTCCGCCACCGGCTGGTTGTCGCTGTTGGTTCGCAGCAGCAGAAGGCTGGGGATGCCGTCGCCGTTGAGCTCCTGAAAGGACAGGCGGGTGTAGTTGCTCTGCATCAGCTGCACCGGGCCGGGCCGCATATCGTAGACGGTGACGGTCTGGACGTCGGCGCTGATCTTCCATCCTACGATCAGCTCCTTCCGACCGTCGCCGGTGAGATCCTCATAGTAGATGGAGTCGATGGCGGTGCCGCTGCTCTCGATGATGGAGGCCAGCTCATAGCTGTCCTCACGGGAGTGGAACACGTAAATTTTCAGGGGCTTTTCGCCGTTGCTGAGGCGGAAAAAGGCCAGCGCCTCGTCCCGCCCGTCGCCGTCGATGTCCACCATCTGGAGGGACTGGATGTTCCGCCCGGAGGTGGGAGCCATGTATTCGTAGCCCTCCGACAGCAGCTGATCCAGCTGGCGGGAGAGGGTGGTGTATTCCGTGGGCAGGCGGGGCAGGGTGAACAGCTCCTCCATGGTACTGTCCATCCGGCATCCGGCCAGCAGCAGGCAGGCCAGCAGCAACAGCCCCAACAGGGCCGGGCGTTTCAGATGTCGCATAGGTCCCCTCCTTATCAAACGACAATCATACTCTTATATCATAGCACAGTTCCTGTGAAAAGGGTAGTTTTTTTTGTTTTATCCGGGGAAAACTTCAAAAAGGCCGTTGACAACCGCCGCCGGGGGTGCTATATTCTGGGGTATAAAAAAGGCATAGACGAGGAAGCTGTCCGCAGAAGGTCACAGAGAGGGTCCCCCCGTGGTGCAAGGGATCTGACGGGAAGCGGAACGGTACCCCCTCCGAGCCGCTCGCCGAACGGAAACCAGTAGGCCGGGCCGGGTTCTCCCGTTACAGAGATCACGAGCGACGGAAAAATTTCCGTAAGCAGGGTGGAACCGTGGAGTAAAGCTATTTTACCTCACCCCTGAACCGTATCAGGGGCGGGGTTTTTTGTTGCCCGCCCCGACCAAGTAAGGAGGAAGCTATCATGAGCGAAGAAAACAAGTACACGTTTGAAAACGAGGAGTATCGCAAGACCTATTGGCACACCTGCTCCCACGTGCTGGCTCAGGCCGTCAAGCGCCTGTGGCCGGAGGTGAAGCTGGCCATCGGCCCGTCCATCGACGGCGGTTTTTACTACGATCTGGACGCACCCTTTGCCTTCACACAGGAGAATCTGGCCCAGATCGAGGCGGAGATGCGGAAGATCTGCAAGGAGAAGCTGAAGCTGGAGCGCTTCGAGCTGCCCCGTGAGGAGGCATTGAAGTTCATGGAGGAGCGGGAGGAGCCCTACAAGGTGGAGCTCATCAACGACCTGCCCGCCGACGCCCACATCTCCTTTTATAAGCAGGGCGAGTTCACCGATCTGTGCGCCGGCCCCCATCTGGATTCCACCGGCCGCATCAAGGGCAACGGCATCAAGCTGACGGCCTGCAACGCCGCCTATTGGAGGGGCGACAGCAGCCGCCAGACCCTCCAGCGCATCTACGGCGTGGCCTTCCCCAAGAAGGAGGAGCTGGACGCCTACCTGAAGGAGCGGGAGGAGGCTCTGAAGCGGGATCACAACAAGCTGGGCCGTGAGCTGGAGTACTTCACCACCGTGGACTGCATCGGTCAGGGTCTGCCCATCCTGCTGCCCAAGGGCGCACGGGTCATCCAGCAGCTGCAGCGCTGGGTGGAGGATACCGAGGAGAAGGCCGGCTACCTGCTGACCAAGACCCCCCTGATGGCCAAACGGGACCTGTATAAAATTTCCGGCCACTGGGATCACTATCTGGACGGTATGTTCGTGCTGGGCGACCCCTATGACGAGACCAAGGAGTGCTTTGCCCTGCGGCCCATGACCTGCCCCTTCCAGTATCAGGTGTATCTGAACCGCCAGCGCTCCTACCGTGACCTGCCCATGCGGCTGGGCGAGACGTCCACCCTGTTCCGCAACGAGGATTCCGGCGAGATGCACGGCCTGATCCGTGTGCGCCAGTTCACCATCTCCGAGGGCCATCTGGTGCTGCGTCCCGATCAGCTGGAGGAGGAGTTCAAGGGCTGCTTGGCGCTGGCCAAGTACTGCCTCGGCACCGTGGGCCTGCTGGATAAGTGTACCTTCCGGTTCTCCCAGTGGGATCCCACCAACCCCAACAACAAGTATGAGGGTACGGCGGAGCAGTGGGATCACGCCCAGAGCACCATGGAGAAGATTTTGAAGGATCTGGACGTTCACTACTCCATCGGCATCGATGAGGCCGCCTTCTATGGCCCCAAGCTGGATATCCAGTATAAGAACGTGTACGGCAAGGAGGATACGCTGGTCACCATCCAGATCGATATGCTGCTGGCCGAGCGCTTCGGGATGTACTACATCGACGAAAACGGCAACAAGGCCCTGCCGTATATCATCCACCGTACCTCTCTGGGCTGCTACGAGCGGACGCTGGCCTACCTCATCGAGGAGTACGCCGGTGCGCTGCCCACCTGGATGATGCCGGAGCAGGTGCGCCTGCTGCCCATCACCGACCGGGCCGCCGACTACTGCGCCCAGCAGGCCCAGCAGCTGCGGCGTGAGGGCTTCCGGGTGGAGGTGGACAGCCGCAACGAGAAGATCGGCAAGAAGATCCGTGAGGCCACACTGGAGAAGATCCCCTATATGCTGGTGGTGGGCGACCGGGATATGGAGGCGGGTACCGTCTCCGTCCGTACCCGTACCGGCGAGGATCTGGGTGCCATGACCGTGGCGGGCTTCACCGCCATGCTCCACGAGGTGGTGGATCAGAAGCTGAAGAAGTAAGCCCCATCCGGGAATTTAGCGAAATGTGATAAAAAGAGCGGCGCACCAGTGTGAAGTGCCCCCCAAAAGTTAGACAAAATAAGAATTAAGCGACCTGAACGGTCTGGATCCTGTACTGCACAGGGCTCAGGCCGTTTAGTTTTCATTTGATTCTGCGGTTATTGTATCACGCAAAGGAATGTCCGCAGGTAACGGCATCGTTCATCTGCGACAAATCTCTCCATTCGCATAACCTCCCGTTCCTTTCTGTAATCACAGCAGCAGGAGGAATAGCGGAAATCGAATGTGCGGATAGTAAAAAGCGCCGTCCCGGAATCACTTCCAAGACGGCGCTTTTCTGCTGCGGATCAGAGCGAACACTTTACAGCGAAACCGCCGCTGAAGAAATAGGTGTTCGTCCAATACCTGTTTGATGGAGCAGGGGTCTCCAAGGATGAACCCCCCTCTGATGCTCCGGTTTCGCCTTCAAAGGCTATTTCGATCGTATAGGTGCTTGCTTGCCAGAGGCGATGCAATGGTGCGCAGAATGTGCCGGCTTACGATGGTTTTTCTTCATCGTAGACACTTTCTAAAAATCTTGGGTCAGCCCTTATCGGCGGACAGTGCCTTGTCGATTTGGGCTTGCAGTGCCTCCGCCTGCTTCGGTTCCGTAATAGCACCCACGATGGGGTCGCCCACGATATTGCCGTTGCGGTCGACCACATAGGTGGTGGGATAAGCAAAGATGTTGGCAGCAAACTTTCCCGCCTCACCATCGGAGTCAAAATACACATTCTGATAGGTGACGCCCTTCTTGGCCAGCACGTCCTTCGCCTCAGAAATCGCTGCCTCGTCGCCGCCCAGCGTGAAGGTGTTGACACCGATGAGTGCGCCGCCCTTCTCTGCGAGTTCCTTATTCAGCGCGTCCAGCTCGGCAAGCTCTCCCACGCAGGGATTGCAGGTGGTGAACCAGAAGTTCATCACGGTGACGGCGTTCTTGGAGAACAGGTCATCGCTCTTGACGGTGTTGCCGTTGAGGTCCTTGCCCTCGAAGGCGGGGAACTTCTGCGTCTTGCCGCTGTCGCCGGGTGTCGTGGGGCTGTCGGCAGGGATGCTGTCACCGTTGTCCGGGGCCTTGGGAGCCGCATCGGGGAACTTGGCCTCAATGGCGGCCAGGGTGCGCTCGATCTCCCGGATCTTCTCGCCGCCCTGGCGCAGGATCTTCAGCTCGTCGGCGGTAAACTTGTCCTTGGCGGATTCAATGGTGTCCAGCAGGAAATCACCGTAGTTCTTGCCGTCCTCCTGCGTGGTCATGCCCTTGTCGGCGGCCTGGAACACCTTCTCCCAAAGGGACTGGTTTTCCGTCAGAATGGCATTCTCCTGATCCATCAGGTCCTTGTACATAGCGGCCGCCTCCTGGGCGTTCTTGGGCTCGCCGTCGGGCTTTGTCGTGTCGTCGCTGCCCTGTTTGCCGCAGGCGGCCAGGGACAGCACCAGCAGTGCTGCCAGCAGCAGTGTGATGATTTTCTTTACGTTCATTTTGTTTCCTCCGTTTTTAA
>OLJW01003985.1_pt1 | contig 10445 bp, 7 predicted proteins | sample 1603411 | NCBI WGS metagenome assembly OLJW01 (sample SAMN04168659, study PRJEB22393) | human gut metagenome | biome: human gut microbiome; feature: stool | host: Homo sapiens | collected 2014-05-12 | reverse complement strand
CGACCACCGAGATCTACACTCTTTCCCTACACGACGCTCTTCCGATCTATCCGGAGGCATATAATAACACGGAGGTTCCCAGAGCCATTCTGGTGGGCAACGTATCACGCTATCCCGGGATTGCCAATAATTCGGAAAAAGAGCAGGAAGAGTACAGGATGCTTTCCCTGGAGGCGGGAGATGTGCTGACTTTGGAAGAAAAGCTGCGTGATTCGGACGAAACGGATTACAGCTTCCAGGTGGAGATTGGGGATCGGGCGGATAAAAGGCCTGTGCTGGATGAATATAATTCGGACTACAGCATCCAGCTTTACGTGCCCATAGAAACCTATCGGGAAATCGTGGCCGGGTTCCGCCCGGAGACAGCGGAAAGCTATTATCAAATCTGCGGCGTGGGGCTTACCTCTGTGGAAAAGGACATTGCGGTTACGGAAAAAATAAGGGAAATCAGCAGCCGCTATCTGGCGGAAGAGGATTTTACAATCCGAAGCAGGGAGGAAGAGCGGCAGGAAAACGAGGTGTCAGGAAGGGCGATGGAGGCTGTGGTAAACCTGACAGGGGCGCTTCTTTCCCTGATAGGGATTTTCAATGCCCTTTCCGCGGCGAGCGTATCCCTGCAGCAGCGAAGGCGGGAATTTGCCGTACTGCGTTCCGCGGGAATGGACGAAGCGCAGTTAAGGAAAATGCTGCTTCTGGAAGGGCTTCGGACAGCGGCAGCTCCCGTACTCACCGGCCTGCCGGTACTTTTGGTTATTATTATTTACCTGCTTGGGGTGACGGATTTATCCTGGAAGAGCTGCCTTCCTGTTCTGCCATACGGAAAAATCCTTCTGAATGCAGGGCTTGTAATGGCTTCGGTGGGCGCAGCCTATCTGCTGGCGTTTCTGAGCATGCGGAAAGAAACCATAGCAGATGCTGTGCGGGACGAGACTGTATAGCAATAAAAACTGAAATATTGGCGGAATTATTAACGGAATTTGGAAAATAAAGAAAGAGTGCTTTTTCTGTGAAAGTGTGATATAATAACTATATAACTGCTGCATCGGTAACCTGCCTGTGTTCCCGTTGCAGCTTTTTCAGTTGTAAAGGAAAAGGTGTAAAATGTATAAGGTAAATGATGTAGTGGTGCATGAAAACGGCGGTGTGTACAGGATAGTTTCCATTGGAAAACCCGATTTTGTCAAAGGACAGGAGGAGTATTACACAATGAAGTCTGTCTGGGATGACAGCAGCATGATATACGTCAAGATTAACAACGACAAAGTATATATGAGACCTGTTATCTCCAAGGCAGAAGCCAGAAGCTATCTGGAAAAGCTTTCCGGGATCGATGCGGAATATGATACGAACAACAAGGAACGGGAAAAGAAAAACAGGCAGATTCTGAAATCCTGTGAAGTCAGCCAGTATCTGGAACTGATGAAGGCCATACTGCTGGAGCAGGAAAAAAAGAAACAGGGCGGGAAAAAGCTGAACTGTTCTGATGAAAAGGATCTGCAGAGAGCGGAAAAGATGCTGATTTCCGAGCTGGCCGTTGTGTTCAATGTCACGGTGGAAAGCGCCAGGAAGTCGGTGGTTGAGGCAGTATTTACACAGGATAAAGAAGGCTGACAGTCAGATGAAGGATAGGCAGATGGTACCAGGCCTTGCCGCCAGGTCCGGATGTACCTGTGGAAGAAACGGGAATTTGTCGGACGGCATATTTTTTTGTAAAATAAAGAAAACACAAAAATATATCAAAATTTAAAAAAGTGTTTGACATATTTTTATATACGTGTTAGTATGACTAAGTAATCAATTTGAATTTAGATCTGGCCTGTACTGTGAGTCATTCCTTTTTTCTTAATGACTTTCTGTATGGGTCAGTTTTTTTAACAGTAAAATAGTTTTTGGAAACGCATTATGCGGGACAGAAGGCTTCGGCTGGTTTGAATTGGTATAAATATTATAATGGAGGTACTGAAAATGAATAACGGTACAGTAAAATGGTTCAACGCAGAAAAAGGATATGGATTTATCACAAATGACGCAAACGGTGAGGATGTGTTCGTTCACTATTCTTCCATCGTTTCCGAAGGCTACAAGAGCCTTAACGAAGGACAGAAGGTTACCTTCGATATGGAATCTGACCCGAGAGACAGCAGAAAACTGAGAGCAGTTAACGTCTGCGCAGCATAAGAGAAATAAGAAGTATTCTATCGTCCATTGTACCACGTTTTCTGGTCCGACCATTAGAATATTTATATCGAGTCAAGAGGGTTGTCGCATTAACGATTGATAAATCGTAAAGGCGGCAGCCTTTTTTTGATATTCGGAACCAAAATTCTTTTTCATACTCCCGATATCATAAGGAGGCCCGCACTCCGGTATCAAAACTGTCTGTTCATAAAGAAGCTTTACCGGAATTCAGCTACTGCAGCCGGGGAAGCGGGAAATGGTGCTTTATGGTGCAGGCGTGGAATGGTGCCTCATGGGCGTTGACTGGGGGGAGAGGGGGAGATTATAATGGGAGGGAAAAGAAAGGATGGCGTGGGAGGAAGGATATGGGAATTACGGATTTTAAGGAAAAGGCTTCTCATGGGGATGTGTTGATGCCGATTCAGCGGTATCGGTGTTTTGTGCCGTTCTCTTATCAGGATTTGTCTCTGCATTGGCATGATGAGGCGGAGGTGGCGTGGATCGCGGACGGGGAGATTGATTATGATATAAATTTTGAGACCTTTCGGGTGGTAAAGGGGGATATTTTGTTGATTTCCCCGCATACGCTGCATTCAGCGCATGCGCTCAGGGGGGAGGAGATGATTTCGGAGAGTCTGGTTTTTCATCTGGATATGCTGGGATATCAGACGCCGGACGCGTGTACGATTAAGTATATCAGTCCGCTTCAAAAGGGGAAGTACCGGTTCATTCCCGTGGTTAAAGAGGGGGAGCCGGGGCATGAGGCGCTGCTTGGGTGTATAAAGGAGATGCTGACATGCCTGGAAGATAAGAATTATACGCGTTTTGCTGGCTGCCAGGAGGCTGGCGGGGAAGTGAGAAGGCGGGAGGGGATCGAGCTTTTTATGAAGGAGCAGCTGTTCCGGTTTTTCCGGCTTCTGTATCAGTATGGATATGTGGTGAAGAATGAAAGCTCAGCCAGTGATTCGGAGCTGGAGCGGAAGCTTAAGGCTGTGTTGGGATTCATCCAGGAGCACTATACGGAAACGCTGACCATTGAAGAGCTGGCGGAGGTTTGCCATTTCAGCCAGGCACATTTTATGAGCTTTTTCAAACGGTTTGTGGGGATGACCTGTGTGGAGTATATCAATCATTACAGGCTGTCACGGGCTGCAGCTGCGCTGGCACAGTCAGATCAGCCGGTGATGGAGGCGGCGTTGGAAAACGGATTCCATAATATTTCTTATTTTAATAAGCTGTTCAGGAAGGAATTCGGCATGACGCCGAAGGAATACAGAAGGGCGGCAGGAAAACCGGGAAAACATTAAACGATATAGACTTATACAAATAAACGTGCTAGAATAAATGAATGCAGACTTATTATTAAAAATATAGAAGTATGTAATGAATAGCGGGTTGCTTGAGGGGGATTTACATGGAACAACTAAAGAAAAGCCGGGGCAGGAAACTGTACGGCGCCGTCGCTGTTTTTCTGGCAGTGAACCTGGCTGCGGTTATTATTATCGGCGTGAGGGAAGCGGCTGTTATAAATAGGCGGATGCAGCAGCGGGCGGAGGACACGGCTGCACAGTTTGAATCGGTTATGGAGAATTACAGGCATTCTTTCAGGCTGTTTGTGGAGATGATGCGCAATGAGATTAAGAGCAGCCCTGACCCGGACAGTATCTGGGATTTCCTGAAGGGGATTGATTCCACTATGCTGGAAATTGAAGGGGATACCTTTGACGGATTGTATATGTATTATCAGGGGCGTTATCTTTACAGCTGGGATACGCCGTATTCCCAGTATGAGGAGACAGGATATGTGGCTACGGAGCGGCCGTGGTACAAGGACGCGGCGGCAGGCGCAGGTGAAATCGTATTTACGCCGCCGTATATGAGCTATGCCAATCATTACATACTGACTACGCTGTCTCAGCTTCAGCCGGACGGCGAGACTGTTTTTGCATATGATATTAAGATGGGTGACATTCAGCGTCTGGTATCCTCCATGGAGGAATACAAGAAGGAAGAGATACTTATTTATGATAAAAACGGGACGGTAATCGGCAGCACAAAGGAGGATTACCTGGGAGGCAGCCTGTTAGCGTCCATGGACGCGGTCAGCGGCGCGGTGGAGGCGGCCAGGGCGGAGCTTGAGGCAGCGGATCCGACCGATGGGGAACAGTATTCCAAAGCGGAGGAGCAGCTCAGGGCGGCGGAAGTCTTCTGCAGCTTCCGTCAGGGCTTTCAGCCCGAATTCGACAGGATGGCCGGGGCGGAATCGGAGACGGTCTGTGTTCCGCTTAACGGAGGCAGGTATTACGGACTGCTGCTGGGGGCGGGGGATTATCATTTCCTGGTGCTGGTTCCGGTGTTGTCCATGCTGACGTCTACGCTGGGATACTGGCTTGTTCCCCTTCTCCTGCTGGAGCTGCTGCTGATTTATGTATTCAGCCGGATCGGCAGGGAAATGAAGAACCGTGAACTGAAGAGCGCATATATTGAACTGGGGCAGACACAGAAACGCCTGGAGCTTGCTTTGAACGCCGCACAGAAGGCGGCGGCCATCGATGACCTTACGGGCCTCATGAATTTCAAATCCTTCCGTTCCCAGATGGAGAGCTGTCTGGAGCAGATGGAGGATGAGGAACGTGGGATTTTGATTATGATTGACGGTGATCATTTTAAGCATATCAATGATCGGTATGGCCATAGTATGGGGGATGAGGTGATTAAGCTCACAGCCCAGATGATTATCGGCCGTATCCGTACCGTCGATCTTGCTTCCCGTCTGCATGGCGATGAATTTGCAATTTTTGTGTCCAATACCGCTGATTATACGGTTGCCAGAGGAATTATCGGGGATATTAACCATTCCATTGCCAAAGAGGCAAAGAGGCGGAATATGCCTTCCATTACGATTTCAGCAGGAGCGGTGGTTGCCAAAAGGGGGGATTCCTATGCGGCGCTGGCCAAAGCTGCGGATACTGCGCTGTACAGCGCCAAGGAAACCCATAACGGAGGCTTTGCGTATAACGGCTGAAAAACAGCGGTCAGAGGTTAAGATTCTCCTGCCGGCCAGATAAAGTGCGGTGTTGTAACAGTTCACGCCATGGTTATAGGGTATTTATGGATTAACCCATTGCGGTGGGAGATTTTTTCTGATAAGATAAGGTGTCCGGTAAGAGACTATAAATTTTCCTGTTTCTGATTCCAAACAGTGAGATTTATGGTCTTTTTTTTCTGCGGCGCAGTCCTGACGGATTTGCGACGGCCCTGCCGGAGGATAGGTAAATATCCCGCTGCAGGCAACGGGGCATCCGGCCCTTGCGGCAGCCACTAAATGCCCATGCAGGCATGGCGCCTGGTTCGCTGCACGCGGAAATAAATGATAAAAGACAGATGCGGCCAAAAAAGATGCGGCCGCGGAAGGAGTATGTTAATTAATGAATCAGGATTTTATGAAAACAAAACCTATTTTTCCGTTGGTATTGTCTATGTCCCTGCCGATGATGCTGTCCATGCTGATCAATTCCCTTTATAATATTATTGACAGTATTTTTGTGGCAAAGATCGGAGAAGATGCCTTAGCGGCAGTATCGTTAGTTTATCCGCTTCAAAATTTGATCACGGCACTGACGGTAGGATTTGGCGTAGGAATGAATGCAAGGATCGCATTTTATTTAGGAGCGGGAGAAAAAGAAAAAGCAGATACGGCAACTTCGCAGGGAATTTTCTTAGGAACCGTGCATGGAATATTAGTCACGATCGCGGGACTTTTCTTTGCACCGGTATATTTAAGAATGTATACACAGGATGAGCGTGTACTTTCATGGAGTATTGCGTATGCTAATATCATCTTTGGAATGTCGGCACTTCTAGTTGTCGGTGTAACATTTGAAAAAGTGTATCAGGCAGAAGGAAAAATGGTTACGACCATGACCGGCATGATGGCGGGCTGCATTGCCAACATTATCTTAGATCCGTTGATGATCTTTGGGATCGGATTCTTCCCGAAGATGGGTGTGCAGGGAGCAGCCGTCGCAACCGGACTCGGCTGGGTCGTGACACTGGGTTATTATCTGTGGTATTACTTCAGCGGCAGGGTAACGTTAAAGATACGCATGAAAGAGATGCTGCCGACAAAAGAGATCAGCGTCAGAATGTATCAGGTGGGAATCCCGGCAACCTTAAATATGGCACTGCCATCCCTGCTGATTTCTGCATTGAACGGAATGTTAGCCGTATATTCCCAGATGTATGTAGTCATCCTTGGTATCTATTTTAAACTACAAAGTTTTATCTATCTTCCGGCAAACGGAATTGTACAGGGCATGCGTCCGCTGTTAAGCTATAACTATGGAGCAGGGGAAAAAGAGCGTGTACGGAAAATTTTCAGGATCTGTCTGGAGCTGATCGCAGGAATCATGTGCATCGGAATGTTGTTATGCCTGTGCCTGCCGCAGGGATTGATGGGAATGTTTACAAACAACAGCCAGACCATTGCAGAAGGTGCAAAAGCACTACGCATCATCAGCCTTGGATTTGTGATCTCAGCAGTATCGGTAGTCTGCGCGGGAGCATTAGAGGCACTTGGAAAAGGAATGTCCTCGTTAGTCATTACACTTCTGAGATATGTAGTGATCATATTACCGGCAGCTTATATCGGAAGTCATTTCTTAGGAGTAACGGGAGTCTGGAGTGCATTCGTGATCGCCGAAACGCTGACGGCAATCGTCGCCATATTAATATGGAAAAGACAGAGAATGTAGAAAAATGTAAAAAAAGTGTGAACGTAAGCATTGACAACCTTCAAATTAATGATATACTAGACAATGTGTTATAAACGAAACTTAGCCGGAAGTACCGGTGATGCAAAGAGGCATAGAGCAAAGCTATGCCTTTTGCTTACTCAAAACATGGAGGGAAAGAAATGAAGAAATTTGCAGCATTACTGCTTGCAGGGGCTATGGCATTTTCCATGATGGCATGCGGAAGTAGCAGTGACAAGAAAGCAGACGACAAATCATCTGACAGCAAAAAGACAGAGTCTGCAAAGAGCACGTCAGCGTCAGACATCAAAGTCGGAGTAATTTACATCGGCGATGAGAACGAAGGTTACACAGAGGCACACATGAAGGGTATCCAAGAGATGAAAAAAGAGTTAGGATTATCTGATGATCAGATCATCGAGAAGACTCTGATCCCTGAAGATGAGACATGCTATGATGCAGCAGTGGATTTAGCTGAGCAGGGATGCAACATTATCTTTGGAACAAGTTTTGGACATGAGTCCTATCTGCTTCAGGCAGCAGCAGAATATCCGGATGTACAGTTCTGTCACGCAACAGGATATCAGGCAGCAAGCAGCGGACTTGACAATATGCACAACTACTTTACAGCAGTTTATGAATCCCGTTATGTATCCGGTGTTGTAGCTGGTTTAAAATTAAACGAGATGATCGAAAACGGTGATATCAAAGAAGACCAGACAAAGATCGGTTATGTTGGAGCTTACCCATACGCAGAGGTAAAATCCGGTTATACAGCATTCTTCTTAGGAGTAAGAAGTGTATGCCCATCCGCAACCATGAAAGTTATCTACACAAACAGCTGGGCAAGCATTGACCTTGAGAAAGAAGCAGCAGAGTCCTTAATCGCAGACGGATGCGTATTAATTTCTCAGCATGCAGATACAACAGGAGCTTCTACCGCTTGTGAAAAAGCAGGTGTTCCAATCGTAGGATATAACGTATCCATGATCGCAACAGCTCCTACACAGGCATTAACATCTGCATCCATCGACTGGGGCCCATACTACACATATGCAGTAAAGAGCGTTATTGATGGAACAAAGATCGATACAGACTGGTGCAAAGGCTATGACGATGGCGCTGATAAGATCACAGAGCTGAACGACAAAGCAATTGCAAAGGGAACAAAAGAAAAAGTAAAAGAAGTAGAGGACGCGATCAAAGATGGTTCTTTACATGTATTTGATACTTCTACATTTACAGTAGATGGAAAAGAGCTTGATTCATGGAAAGATGACAACGGAAACGAGTACATCAAAGATGGTTACTTCCACGAGTCAGAGTTACACTCTGCACCTGCATTTGCTATCAACATTGATGGTATTGAGAGCGTAGAGAAATAAATAGAGTGCAATCTATTTGAAAGCATCAAAGGGGTTGCTGCGAAATGATATTTTGCAGCAATCCCTTTCAAGGTTAAGGAGGTTTGGTTTTGGAACAGGCGAATGCGATCGAGTTAAAAAATATTACGAAACGCTTCGGGGAGGTTGTTGCAAACGACAGTGTGGACTTATCCGTAAAGCATGGAGAGATTTTATCCGTCCTTGGCGAAAACGGAAGTGGTAAGACAACACTGATGAATATGATATCAGGCATTTATTTCCCGGATGAGGGACAGATTTTTGTGGACGGCGAAGAGGTGTCTATCTGTTCACCAAAGGATTCTTTTGCATTGGGGATCGGAATGATCCATCAGCATTTTAAGCTGGTAGATGTTCTGACGGCAGCAGAGAATATCATCCTTGGTTTAGAAGGAAAAAGTGTTCTGGATATGAAAAAGGTAGTTCAGGACATTCAGGAAGTGACCGAACGTTACGGTTTTGAACTGGATCCGAATCAGAAGATTTATGATATGTCAGTTTCCCAGAAGCAGACCGTAGAGATTGTAAAAATGCTTTACCGTGGTGCAAATATTCTGATACTGGACGAGCCTACGGCAGTTTTAACACCGCAGGAGACAGAAAAATTATTTACCGTACTGCGTAACATGAGAGATCAGGGGAAATCCATTATCATCATTACGCATAAGCTGAATGAGGTACTTGCACTGTCTGACCGTGTATCGGTTTTAAGAAAAGGAAAATATATCGGTACGGTAGAAACGAAAAATGCAACGGCAGAATCTTTAACAGAGATGATGGTCGGTGAAAAAATAGATCTGAATATAGAGCGCCCGGATCCGGTGAACCCTGTAAAACGTCTGGTGATCGAGAATCTTTCCTGTGTGAACAAGGAGGGCGTAAAGACATTAAAGAATGCGTCTATGGAAGCTTATGGAGGAGAGATTCTCGGTATTGCGGGAATTGCCGGAAGCGGACAGAAAGAATTGCTTGAGGCAGTTGCGGGACTTCAGATGACGGAATCGGGAAGTGTACGTTATATTACAGAAGATGGTGAAGAAAAAGAACTGTTGAGCATGAAGCCGGCAGATATTAAAAAACTGGGAGTTGCATTATCCTTCGTACCGGAGGATCGTCTGGGAATGGGACTGGTTGGTTCCATGGGAATGACAGGCAACATGATGCTCCGTGGTTATAATGAAGGACGTGGAATTTTTGCAAACCGCAAAGAACCAAAGGAATTGGCAGAAAAGATCGTAGACCAGCTGCAGGTATCCACACCGAGCGTCAATACTCCGGTCAGCCGTCTTTCCGGCGGTAATGTGCAGAAAGTACTGGTAGGACGCGAGATTTCCGCAGACCCTACGGTATTGATGGTGGCATATCCGGTCCGTGGACTGGACATCAACTCTTCACTGACGATTTATGATCTGTTAAATGAGCAGAAAAAACGCGGTGTTGCCGTAATCTGTGTCGGCGAAGATCTGGATGTATTATTAGAGCTTTGTGATAAGATATTAGTGCTTTGTGGTGGAAAGATTACCGGTGTTGTAGATGCAAGAAAGACCACAAAAGAAGAAATTGGTCTGTTGATGACGAAGGAAGAGGAGGAATCCGAGGCATGACAAGTGAACATTCAGTTTCAAAAAAAGAACCGTTGGTTCATATCTCGAAAAGAGACAGGATCTCTTTTGGAAAAGCATGGGGAATCCGAATTATTGCAGTATTAATTTCTTTAGTAGTATGTGCATTGGTCATCGTTGCACTGACAAAGTTAAATCCTTTAGAAGTATATCGTTCGATCGCGGATGGAGCAGTCGGAACGGAAAGACGTTTGTGGGTGACGATCCGTGATACGATGATCCTACTGTGTATCGCAGTCGGACTGACACCGGCATTTAAAATGCGGTTTTGGAATATCGGAGCCGAAGGTCAGATCTTAGCGGGAGCAGCCGCAGCTGCAGCCGTTATGATCTATGGCGGAGATTCGATGAGCAATGGTGTGTTACTGGTTGTGATGTTTTTAGCAGGACTTGCCGCAGGTTTAGTCTGGGGTCTGATCCCGGCAGTATTTAAAGCATTTTTAAATACGAATGAGACACTGTTTACCCTGATGATGAACTATGTTGCC
>OLJW01003967.1_pt1 | contig 10485 bp, 9 predicted proteins | sample 1603411 | NCBI WGS metagenome assembly OLJW01 (sample SAMN04168659, study PRJEB22393) | human gut metagenome | biome: human gut microbiome; feature: stool | host: Homo sapiens | collected 2014-05-12 | reverse complement strand
AATCTCCACCTTGGTATCAAACGGCTCTCCTATAAACCCTTTATACCGCTCCATGCCTTCCTGGAGGCGGACCTTTGCATCGCTGCGCTCGTAAACGCCCCGGATGGTGATCCCGTCCTCTGCCAGAACCTTTTTAAGCATTTCCACGATCACAGGTTTCAGCCGGTCGATCCCCAGTGCCAGAGATTCCACCACCAGTACATCCGAGAATTTATCAATGACAATACCCGGCAGGAAATCCGCCTCTCCGAAGATCAGACGGCAGCTGGAGGTATCGATGGTCTCCTTGCGATAATTCCAGGCATCCCGTACCCTCTGCTCAAAAAATGCCTCATCGATCACCGTATCCTTCCTGCGCGCCAACAGACGGAGCGTGATCTTGGAATTGGTATTGATATAACCGTATCCCATGAAATAGCCGTCAAAATCATGAATGTTTACAATGTCGCCATTCTCAAACGTCCCCAGGATGGATGCGATCTCATTATCGAATACCCACATTCCCCCGGCTTTCAGCGTTCTTCCTTCTCCTTTTTTCAGCGTTACCGTTGTATTGTACATAGAATTTCCTCTCTTAATTTCGTGATTTTATCGTTTTTGCAACTTTTTCTTCTATCATATTCGTTTTTTGCTTGACAATCAATGGGTTTTTATTTATTATTTTAATGTTGACGCGATTCGTGTTAACAAAATCGTCGCGTGGCTCAGTTTGGTAGAGCGCTGCGTTCGGGACGCAGAGGTCGCAAGTTCGAATCTTGTCGCGACGACTAAAAATAACCCCTCACTTTTGTGAGGGGTTATTTTTGTCTATCTCAATGTATTGAACTTACGTCCTCTAGCTGGCTCGAACACATCGTTCGGGCGCAGACCGCAAATTCTCTCCAATTCCCATTACTACAAACATCGTCGAAATATTCATCACCTGTTGAAAACTAAACATATTATTCACTGTATATGCCAGCACGCAGATCCCGCAGGCTCCGACCAGCATCTTGTTCTCCCCGGCATGAAGGAAATCCCTGATCGCCGTGATCATCATTCCGGCATAACTGATCAGTCCCAATACTCCTATATCCACCAGAACCGTCAGCCATTCATTGTGTGCATTCGTAAGCCGGCTCCCGCCAAAACGGTCATTCACCATCGTCTGCAGTCCCACGCTTCCCTCGTTGGATAAAAATGCATACAGGCAATCCGGTCCCACGCCGAATATTTTATGCAGAAAGTCCGCCTCCCAGAAGCATCTGGCTCCTGCTGCCCAGGTACCGCCCCGGGCACTCCCCCAGCTGACATTAAACGTCAGCCATTTTGTCACATTCGGGTCTGTGATGTTGGGAGTCAACGCGCCACCGGCTAAGGTATTGATCAGCGTCAGTAACAAAACAAGCAATATCATGACCGGTACCGCAATAGCGATCCCGTAATAGATTCTATGTAACAGTTTCTCCGGATAACTCCGCTTCAGCCGAGCTCTGTGTATCAAGCATAAAATGGTTCCTGACAGTATCGTCATAAGTATGGTTACCATCGAAAACGTCAGCAGATCCGTCATTCCTTCCATCACTAATTCCTGTGAAAACACATTCGCTTTTCGCAATATAAAGGTCAACAGACATGCCCCGGAGAACATCGTCATCTCCTGCCAGAACACTTCCATCCTCCTGCTGTCTCTCACGGACATCCCGAATAATACGAACATGACCACCGCGAAGGTTACAATGCCGCTGCTGCTTCCCTGAGTCGCCAGCGAGGCGAAACCGATCGTCACATATGCCATCAGCAACAGCTTTTTCCAGGTCATTTTCTCTTCCATCCGCCACAGCAGATAGACTCCCCCGAACAATATCGTCACCAGATACCCGCAATACCAGTTGATATTCCCTATCGTCGAGATAAAAGAGGTATTTACGAACTGCGGATCTATGGGAAACAGACAGAACTTATTCACATATCCCAGGGAGAAAACAACCGCAGACACCGGCAGTACCAGCACCGTGATCCAGCTCTTCCACTGCCACATACGGGAGATCATAAAATACACGATCACCGCTCCCAGCTGCGTCCACATTCCCATCCGCCAGGACGCTGTCCCCCACAATGCCTCTTCCCGGTAATTCGTAAACAGATACGACAATAGTACCGCGATCCCATATAACGCCGCGAATTTATCCGTACTGCTCAGGTTCCTCCACAATCTCCCCGGCAATTCCCTGATCCCCGGCAGCTCCTTTGCACGGATTGCCGTAATGAGGCGAAAAACCGCCCACAGGACAAATACCGGAAGCAATGCCTTTCCTCCGTAGGTCATGGTCTTTCTGAAAAAATTCTCCTTCTCCGTTCCGATCTGTGCATATCCTTTATTATAAAGCGGCAATACCACCAGTACCGCACACATATATACGCTGATCACAATATCACACAAAAAGCCATTGAAACTGCAAAGCGTCTCCTCCACAGATTCCGTTTTCTTTTTTCCGGTCGTATGTTTTGCCATAATCATGCCCTTCCAAAGCATTCTTCAGTAATAGGACTATCACTTTCATGATAGCTTTCCGGACTTCTTTCGTCAATCTTTTCTCAAGAGCGATCCCCTCCGTTTTTCTGCCGCTCAGACATCTTAGACAGGCTATGATACGTCTCGTAGATCAGCACAAATCCCAACGGTCCCTTGATGATCCCCCAGACGCCGAACAGCCGGATCCCGGCATACAACGACACCAATACAGCAATGGGAGACACTCCTATTTTCCTGCCGATGAGACGGGGCTCCAGTATCTCCCGCAGGAAAATACATACCACATACAGCACACCACAGATAAACGCTCTACCGAAGCTTCCCTCCAATAGCTGCCAGATTCCCAGTGGCACCAGCACCACCCCCGTGCCGATAAAAGGCAACGCATCCAGAATCCCCGCCAGAATCCCCCACAACACTCCATGCTTTATCCCCGCGATTCCTAACGTAATCGCTGCCGTCAGTGCGATCGCCGACATGATGATCCCCTGTGCTTTTACAAAGGTAGCGATATAGCGGACAATTCCGCAGATCACCTCCAGCAGCACATGGCAGGACTCCTGATCCAGCAGATGGTTCATGATCCCGTCATAGTCTTTCGCCAACAGTATCGACGCAATGAGAAATGTCACCAGGAATCCTCCCAGCTCCGCAAACCACCGCACATACTGCATGGATTGCGACAGCATCCCCGGCAGAATATTTTCCTCCAGCGAATCCAGTCCCTCCTGCAGTCTGCCGCTGACCGTATTTTCCAGATAGGAAGCGTCCACACCAATGATCTCTCCCACGCTGCGGCATAGGTTCCGGACCACCTCCAGCCACTCCTGCTCCCTCGCATCCATACTCCGGATCCACACCGGCAGACTTCCCAGCACCCAGGAACTCAGTACCCATAACAGTACAGCCAACAGCAGTGTCGCCAGGATCAGAAGCACTATGGCGCTTAAGGGTCTTGGAAAATGCAGTTTGCGGTTCATCCGCTTCATCATCGGTCCGAATATCGTGACGAACAGCATCGCCAACAGCACCGGTGCCAACAGGGGGGTCAGATATTGCAGAAAAAAATAGACTGCTCCCGTCACCGCAAGCAGTACTATCATCTTTTTTCCTATAATATTTTTATCGAATTCTCCCCAGTCCATTCCGCACACTCCCTTTTTGGATTAGTGTGCTCTGAGAGACTTTTTTTATCCCCTTTTGGAGATTCCGGTTTCATTTTCTGTGAGTTTTTTCAATTCCTCCATCGCAAAACCCGCAAATGCCGGATTCTTCGGCACTACCCGGAATCCCATCTTTTTCCCGGAAATGGGATGGACAAGCTCCAGAGAGTACGCGCATAGTGCCACGCCGCGATATTTCTGCGCAGGCATCGCCTCTTTTCGCGCTGCCATTCCATACTTCGTATCTCCCAGCAATGGAAATCCCGCATGTGCGAACTGCACCCGGATCTGATGAAACCGTCCGGTCCCGATCGTTACATCTGCAAGCGCAAGCGGAGAAGGATCGTTGATCTCTTCCAAAATGCGATAGTGCAGCACGGCAATCTTCGCATCTGCAAATTCCTGCTCCCTGCCGGTCACTGCCACCGCCACATTACCTTCCTTGCGAAGGTAATCCACAAGATCCCCCTCCGGGCAGTCAGGATATCCACAGAGTACTGCATAATAATGTTTATTCAGTGCACCTTCTGTTAATTGCTTCGACAATGTCGCTGCTGCCTTTTTGTCTTTGGCAAATACCAGCAACCCTTCCACCGGCTGATCCAGTCTGTGGACTATGCCCAGATACGGCTCTCCTTTTCCCGGTCTCCCCGCGCTGGGAAGCTTTGCAAGATAGGATTTCAACTCGCTGACCACATCCGGTTGTCCGATTCCGGCAGACTGCACCGCCAGTCCCGCCGGTTTGCGGATGACCATGATACTCTTGTCTTCGTATAATATTTCTGTTCTCATATAAAATGTCCTTATTGTCGTGATCCGTTATCCCTTCCGAAGCCCCTTGGGATAATGGTTTTTCATGATGCCGCCTGCCAGTTTCCCCCAGCCAAGGCTACAGTCATCCACGCAGATCAGATACCAGCCCTTCTCGCCTTCCGCGGAAAAAGTCTGTCCCTTCAGATAAGCCGCGGCTTCCTCCACAGACAGCTTCCACACATGCTTCACATCCTCTGGGCGTAGTGCCAGTGCTAACGCGTGCGCCGGTTCAAAACGGTTCTTTTTCAATGTGCCCAGATGAAGTCCCGGGCGCAATACCTTCAGTCCTTTCACCCCGGGCATTCTCTCCGGCATGCGGTACAGGTTATCGCCAAATGCCAGAAAGCCTTCTCCGGCAGTGCATAGTCCTGCTTTGATCGTCTGCTCCTCCGAAAAGGTCTCTTTTGCGAAGTTATAATATTCTGCCCAGTCTTTTATCAGATTCTTCGCCGGAATTCCCTTCTCTGATCCGGTGGCACTCACCGGCTGATATCCTTCCGGAAGCTCTCCCTTTTTCTGTAATACTGCGGCATAATGCCCCTCGCCACGTAACTTATGGGGCCACAGACGTAAAGTCCCCGTAATGCCGGGTGCCGGATTCTCTACACAAGCGGGAATACCGTCGCAGCCTTCCGGGATCCCCAGCTTCGCTTTATCTATGGGGACAATCTCGAATTCCTCATGCTTTGCCAGGAAACGGCTGATGCTTCCCTCATTTTCCGCAGGCGCAAAGGTGCAGGTAGAATATACCAGTCTGCCTCCCGGGACTAACATCCGTGCCGCGCACTCCAGGATCCCGTCCTGTCTGTCTGCACATAACTGCACATTTTCCGGGCTCCATTCCTCACAGGCCACTTCATTCTTCCGGAACATTCCCTCTCCGGAACAGGGTGCATCCACCAGGATCCGGTCAAAATATTCCTCGAAAATATCCGCCAGGTGCTCCGGTGTCTCATTCAATACACAGGCATTGCGGATGCCCATGCGCTCCACGTTCTCCGACAGTATTTTCGCCCTCGCCGGGTGGATCTCATTCGTGACAAGCAGTCCCTCTCCCTCCATCGCGGATGCGATCTGGGTACTTTTCCCTCCGGGAGCAGCACATAGATCGAGGATCCGCTCCCCGGGTTGTGGTGACAGTAGTGTCACAGGCGCCATGGCACTGGGTTCCTGGATATAATAAAGTCCCGCTTCATGCCAGGGATGCTTTCCCGGCTGGTCCTCTTTGGTATAGTAATATCCGTTCTCCGCCCAGGGAACCGGCTGCAGCTGAAAAGTCTGCTTTACTTTTTCTGTTATGACAGACATGTCATCCCTTTTTAACGGATTCAGACGCAATGCCTGATATTTCTCATGCTCAAAGCTTGCCAGGAACTCTTCATATTCCGATCCCAAAAGTCCCTGCATTCTCTCTGTAAATGACTGCGGAAGCATAGGTTTCCTCCATCTCTGTCCTCTATTCCGAACTCTGTTCCCATTAACTGTATCACAGCTCCTATCCGCGGGCAATCATTTCTTGCCAAGCTTCACAGACACAATTATAATATTTGTTGTAAGTGCTTGTTTTTTAGTTTTAAAAGGTAACCCATTGTTTGTATTTCCATTCGTTGATTCTCGAACTCGAATAAGAAAAGAGGTTATTATGTCTATTTTCAGAAAAACACTCAGCTGTGCGGTACTGGCAGCCTTAGGCACCTGTGCTCTCGCCGGCTGTGGCAGGCAGGATACGTCAAATGAAGCCACAACATCTGCTTCCCCCGAAGCGCCTGCTGCCATCACGGAAACCATCTCCGAAAGTACCGCTTCCTCTGAACAAACATCGTCCTCCGAAGCATCCGGGGCACAGCCCGCTGAAACCGAACCAGCAGTTTCCGAGGCGCCCTCTGTCGATGACTCCACTCCTTACGGACAGCACGGCGCTCTCCATGTGGAGAACGGGAAGCTGACCGATGCAGACGGGAACATCGTCCAACTCTACGGTATGTCCACCCACGGAATTGCCTGGTTCCCCCAGTATATCAATTATGATTCCTTCCGTACCCTGCGGGACGACTGGAATACCAACTGTATCCGCCTCGCCATGTATACAGCGGAGTACGGCGGTTATTGCGCCGGCGGTGATAAGGAACAGCTGAAGCAGCTGGTAAGAGACGGTGTATCCTACGCCACAGAGCTTGGAATGTACGTAATCGTAGACTGGCATATTTTAAGTGATTGCGACCCGAATCAGAACAAAGATGAGGCGATCGCCTTTTTCCGGGAAATGTCGGAAGCTTTTGCTGACAACGACAATGTGCTCTATGAGATCTGTAATGAGCCCAACAGCGGTACCTCCTGGGACAGCATCAAGTCCTATGCCGAGGAAGTCATCCCGGTGATCCGGGAACAGAAGCCGGATGCCGTCATCCTCGTAGGAACCCCTACCTGGAGCCAGGAGATCGACAAAGCCGCAGCTTCCCCGCTTACCTTTGATAATGTAATGTATACTCTGCATTTTTACGCAGGCACCCACAAAGATGACCTGCGTAACCGCTTAGAGACCTGCGCACAGAACAATCTTCCTGTCTTCGTCAGCGAATTCGGTATGTGTGACGCTTCCGGCAATGGTGCCAATGATTTTGATTCCACCACCAAATGGCTGGATCTGCTGAACAAATATCAGATCAGCTTCTGCTGCTGGAATCTGGCGAACAAGGACGAAAGCAGCAGTGTCTTCAAGGCTGCCAGCACGACTCTCTCCGACTGGACCGATGAGGACTTCAATGAATCCGGACGGTGGATCCGTGATTACTTCCGCAAAATGCCGCAGAAATAATTCCCGATCCCGCCCTCAGAACTTCCTGCTTACAAATTCGTACGATTGCACTACATTAATTCTTCGTCATAGACTGCCCTGCCACCGCCGATGAATTTCGGTCTGGTACGGGCGCATACCACATGGGCGTCTCCGATCTGTCCGGTCCGGAGACGCACCGGTACTACCACATCTCTCAGGTGCATTCCGATCAACGTATCTCCGATATCCATTCCCGCTGCCGCCTGAATATGTTCTACTGCCACCGGATGTTCAAATGCTTTATACGCTGCCGTAGCGAAGGATCCTCCCGCCTTGGGCTGGGGAACCACATTGACCATAGGATAACCGTATTTTACAGCTGCCTCTTTTTCCAGGATCAGTGCGCGGTTCAGGTGTTCACAGCACTGGGCTGCCAGATAGACGCCTGCTTCCTGCGTTGCCTGATAGATTCCACCGAAGACCACCTCTGCCAGCTCCGGGCTGGAATAGGTTCCGATGGATGCGCCTCCCACCTCGCTGGTGGAGCACCCTACTACAAACAGTTCTCCCGCCTCCGGCTTAGCTTTCTCCAGGATCTCTCTGGCTGCGGAATATGCCTCTTCTGCAATGATTGTCATATCTTCTGTCATGATGCTGCCTCCTTACATAATAAAAAAAAAATTGTATAATAATAAACACACTATAACAGACCGTTTATAAATAACAATAGAAGCAAAAAGCCCACATTGACCACTGTAAACCATCCAAAATACCGTTTCTTTTCCCCGGGAATCTGACTTGCCACCTGTTTATAAGAGATCAGGCTTGCCATAGAAGCGATCAATGTGCCCAGACCGCCCAGATTCGTTCCAACGATCAATGCTTTCACATTTTCTGTAAAACCGGACAGCAACAGTGCTGCCGGTACATTGCTGATCACCTGGCTGGCAGCCACTGCTGTCACGACTTCCCTTCCTTCAATAATTTTTTGTAAAAAGCTGCAAAAAGCAGGCATTCTTCCTATATTTCCTATGAAAATAAAAAATCCCACGAAGGTCAGCAGCAGCGAATAATCCACTTTTCCTATGGTCGCGCAGTCGATGATTCCAACACCAAGCACCACAATTCCAAGCGTTACCGGATAGGGAATCATATGCGCCACCGTTAACAGACACAACAAAAATAATATCAGATAAAACACAGGCAGATATCTCCGCCATCCTGCCGTTTCCTGTCCGGCATCTTCTGCCTGCAACGCCCCTGCCACATCTCTGACCGCAATGCCACTGTGTTTCGCCGCAACCACCGTACAGATAAGCAAAAGGAGCAGCGACACCGCAGAATACGGCAGCATCAGCTTTATAAATGCAATCGGGGACATCTGTATTTTCCCATATAAATACAGATTCTGTGGATTACCAATGGGTGTCAGCATACTTCCTAAATTCGCTGCAATCGTCTGTAATACCACCACCGGAACTGCCAGTTTCCGGACAGCCTCCTCTCCGGACAGACGGAGTACCGTAAACGTAAAAGGCACAAAAGTGATCAATGCCACATCATTCGTGATCAACATGCTGAAAAAGAAGCACAGCAATACCAGAATTTCTGCCAGCGCAATCACATTGTGGGTATGCTGCAATAATATCCTGGCAACCCTGCGAAATATGCCCAGCTTCTGCAATCCCGCCATCACAGTCATCAGACAGAATAAAATCGCCAGCGTCCGAAAATCAATATATCCGATATATTCTGTGTCCGGCGGGATCATTACCGCCGACAATACTGCCAGCACCATCGCCGCAGTCAGCACCGTCTCTTTTTTTACAAATTCTATGATTTTGTTCTTTATTTTCATCGTTTTGTCCCTCAGGCATCCCCCGCGCCGTATCTCACAAAAAATTTTTACAGGAATATAGTAAAATTAAGAATATTTTCTACGGAGCATGCTATGTCTGTTCTGCCCTCATTGCTCTTCGGTATCTCCGCCAGTCTGGATGCACTTCTTGTAGGCTGCGCACTCGGACTGCAGAAGGTCCCTCTTCCTGTAAAACACAATCTGCTGATCAGCGCAGTCACTCTCATCGGTACTGTGATCTCTATAAGCCTCGGTAACCTTTTACTGCCTCTGATCCCCGGTGAGATTGCAACCCGGACCGGAAGCAGTATCCTGATCCTGTTCGGGCTCTACTATACCGGAAAATGGCTGGTCTCCAGATGGCGCTGCAGTTCTTCAGATAACAGCAGTCTATGCCGGGAGAAGAAAAAATTTGCTGAACATCGGAATCTGACTCTCCCGCAGACGCTGGCTCTGGGCTGTGCCCTCTCCATGAATAATATCGGTATCGGATTCTCCGCCAGCATTACCGGACTTCCTTTTCTGCCTGCCTCGATATCCACCTTTTTCTGTTCCTTCGGATTCCTGACACTGGGGAGCCGCCTGGGACGTTCCGTCCTCCTGCAGCAGGTCGGAGAATATGCCGATCCCATCTCCGGGCTCTTATTGATCCTGTTAGGTCTGTGGCAATTATATCACTGATGAACTGAATAGTTACCAAAATAATGGGGAATCTATCTGAATAATACAATATACCCACCGGGCAGTCTATGCAATCATTATATCATTATTCAGAAAGGATTCCCTTTTTATGGCACAAAACATTTCGTTATCCACAGAACTTTCCCAAAATATTAATCTTCTCCACCGATTGCTTCCTCTGGGTAAAAGCTTTGACCTGATCACACGCGATCTCCGGTTGGGGAAAACTCCGGCATTCTGGCTGGGGATCAATGGTTTCTGCAATACCGAGATCCTCCAGCAGATCTTCTCCGACCTGCAGGATCCTCACTATACACTGGATTCCGAGATCCGCGATCTCCCGCTCTATGTGCAGAGCAGGCTCGGCTATGCCCAGGTGTCACTGACCTCCTCTGTGGATGATATCCTGCAAAATCTCTTAAGTGGACCTTCCATCCTCCTGGTGGATGGCTTCGATCAGGCGGTGATCATTGACGTCCGTACCTATCCCGTCCGCAGTATCTCCGAGCCCGATACCGATCGGAGCACCCGGGGTGCCCGGGACGGCTTCGTGGAGACACTTTTATTCAATACAAATCTTATCCGCCGCCGGGTGCGTTCTTCGAAACTGACCTTCTCCATCTGCACCCTGGGAACAGAGAGCCGCACCGATGTAGCGATCGCCTAGCTGGCAGACCAG
>OLJW01003942.1_pt1 | contig 10564 bp, 8 predicted proteins | sample 1603411 | NCBI WGS metagenome assembly OLJW01 (sample SAMN04168659, study PRJEB22393) | human gut metagenome | biome: human gut microbiome; feature: stool | host: Homo sapiens | collected 2014-05-12 | reverse complement strand
TCATTTACCCCCACCACGTTTTCCGTTGAGCGGCAATGCCGCCGAGGGAAATACGCATAAGCTCAAAGCACAACCCGCGTGCCAGCGGGAATTCACCCGCTCCCACTTGTGCCGACTCCGGCGCGCCCGCACTGACGGGGGAACCTCTTGCAGGGTCAGGGGGGCAAAGCCTCCCAGTAAAGCACGAAACGGAGCCCCAGCGGGACTCGCGCATTTTCCGTTTGCCCGGCGGAGGCTTTTCCGGTATCACTTTCTAGTATGTAAAAGGCGATAATCTGTTTTTTTCGCAGTGTTCAGGCTAGTAGGTTTTTCTCCGGATGGTCACTCCATGCCCGCACTCATGATTCAGGCGCCGGATCAGGCGTCCCCAGTCCTGCACGCAGCCTTGTATGCGGAATGGCAAAAATTCCGCGACGGGACCGCCCCCGTGGATCCCGAATATATCCCCCCGTTCATCCTCGCCTCTTGGGAGCGCTGCCGGGAATCCGGCATTACCACGGAAGCCAACAGCATTGTACGTGTGGACGCGCTGCTCCTTGAGCAGGCCCAGCGTCTCAACAGCGATCTGCTGTGCAGCGCCCGTTCCATCATGGACAAACTGTTTTCCGTGGTGCGCGCCACGCGGTGCAGCATTTCGCTGACAGACGGCTCAGGGCTCGTGCTGCACACCCTGCGGAGTGAGGGCGACGGGCCCGACGTGCTTCCCGGCCAGATCGCCACGGAAACCGTATCCGGCACCAACGGCATCGGGACTTGCCTTGTCGAACGGGAGACCGTGACCATCATCGGCGCACAGCACTATTGCGCCCGGCATCATGTCTGGAGCTGCACCGCATCCCCCATCCGCTACGAAGACGGCACGCTTGCAGGCGTCCTCAATGTTTCCATCGCCCGGGAATCCTATCATCTGCATACGCGGGGCATGGTGGAGGCTTCGGCCCACGCCATCGCGGAACAGCTCCACCTGCGGGCCGCTCTCGGCAGGCAGCGTGCGATCATGGAAGTGCTGGACGAGGGCATCCTTGAGGTCGGCGCCTCGGGTGAAATCCATTCCGCCAATGGGCGCGGGCTATCCATGCTCGGGCTGGAGGCGTTGCCGCCCCATCTCCACTTGCGGGACGCGGTGCTTTCCGAAGCAGTGCGCCGCGACATCCTTGACGAACACAATGCCTTTCAGGATCGGGAAGCCCTGCTGCATACCGCGAACGGCACGCTCCCGTGCGTGCTCTCCTTCGCGCCGCTCGGTATGGGCAAGGGCGGCGTGTTGGCCCTGCGCGAATCGCGCCGCCTGTGCGGGTTCGCGGCCCGCACCATCGGGGCCGGGGCGGTCTACGCGCTTGACGATATTCCGGGCGATTCCCCCGCCATTGCCCAGGCACGGGAGGCGCTCCGCCGCGCCGCGCGGCATGACGCTCCGGTCCTGCTCACGGGTGAGGAAGGGACGGAGCGGCACGGCTTCGCTCAGGCCATCCACAACGCGGGACGCCGCCGGGAGGCCCCCTTCGTCGCCGTGCACTGCGGAGGCATCCCGCGCAGCCTTATGCGCAGCGAACTGTTTGGATTCGATGGGGAAGGCGGCAGGCCCGGCAAATGCGAGCTGGCGGATGGCGGCACGCTGTTCCTCGACGGCGTGGAAGCCCTCCCCCTGACGGCACAGATGGGGATCGTGCGCCTGCTGCGCGGCGGAGAAACCGCCCGCGTCGGCGGAGGGCAAGGCCGCACAGTGAACGTCCGCCTTATCGCCGGGGCAGGCCCGGGGCTTTCCGAAGCCGTGCGCGAAGGGCTTTTTCTTAAAGAACTGCATGAACTTTTACGGGAATACACCATAACGGTTCCACCGCTGCGTGAAAGGCGTTCGGACATTGAGGCTCTTGCCGCCCGTTGCGCTTCCCGGTTCGCGCAGGCCCTCGGCAAACAGCCGAAGCCCATCGCCCCCGAAGCTATGGAGGCTCTGCTCAGGTATTCGTGGCCCGGCAATGTCCGGGAGCTGGAAACCGTTCTGGAGCGGGCCGTGGCCCTTGCCGAAGGCGACGTCATCGGGCTTTCCGATCTTCACGCCCGGATCTCCGCAGCCGAGGTTTCCGCACCCACAGGAAAACCGCTGCCCGGCCACGAAGCGAAACGCCTGCTCGCCGCGCTCGAACGGACGGCGGGCAATGTCCGCGAAGCCGCCAAACTCCTCGGCATCTCACGCGGCGGCTTCTACGTGAAGCTCAAAAAACTCGGCCTCAACCCCGACGAATACCGCTAGCCATAACGCCTGACGCCTCCGGATGTGACCGGAAGTATGCTCTCTGCGATCCTTCCGGCTCATGGCGGCCATGCCGGTATCGCGTTCTTCATCCATAATCCCTTCACCCTGACCTTCCAGGTCGTCCCTTGCGGCCATTTCTCCCATGGATGGCCTCCTCAAGCTGTGTCCATAAAAAAGACATGTTCATATACACATGGTTTCAATATGAACAGCATTGAAGACACTTTTCACGATATGCCTTTCTAATGCTGCAAAATGATTCTTCTTTTCCGTATATCTGTGTAACATACTGATATTGGCCCACTCTTTGCTGTTCTCATAGGCAGGATACCGTTACAGGGGCAATCCGGTCCCCATCCTGGAGAAAAACGGCTTTCCGTGGGGGATCAGATTCTTTTCAATCTTTCGCTGTGGTTGCGTCGTGGGACAGTCCGCGTGGCGGGCAGCGGCCCCTCCGATTGAGCGAAAAGACACAAACGGTTGCACCAATCCAAAACGCTTGAGGAGAAACTGAGGAGAATCCCATGAAGAAAGTGATTACCCTGCTGCTTGCCGCCGGTCTGGTCATCGGCGCCGCATCCGCCGCCAACGCCGTGGACATCAAAGCCAAGGGCCTATGGCACAATGCCATGTCCTTCGCGGACCGTAATTTTGAAAAACACAACGGCTCCGACAAGATGCAGAATGCCACCCGTATCCGTACGCAGATCGACGTCATCGCGTCGGAAAGCCTCAAGGGTGTCGTCTATTTTGAAATCGGGCCCCAGAACTGGGGCAAGGGCGCGGACGGCGCGTCCCTCGGCACTGACGGCAAGGTGGTCAAGGTCCGCTACAACTACGTTGACTGGGTCATCCCCCAGACGGACGCCAAGGTCCGTATGGGCCTCCAGAACTTCAGCCTGCCCGGATTCGCCCTTCCGAACGTCATCCTCGGCGGCGGCGGCGCGGACGGCGCGGGCATCACCCTGTCCACCCAGTTCACCAAGAACATCGGAGCCACCCTCTTCTGGCTGCGCGCCGAAAACGACAACACCGACAGCGCCACCGACTACGGCAAGCAATACCACTACAGCGACGCCATGGACTTCACGGGCATCACCCTGCCCCTCAAGTTCGACGGCGTGAAGGTGACCCCGTGGGCCATGTATGGTTTTGTGGGCCGCGACAGCTTTGAAAACGCCGGGGCCTCCGGTGACCAGAAGAAACTGTTGCAGGGCCTGCTGCCTCTCGGCGTGAGCAACAAGACCCTGACGGGCAACAGCCTGACCGATCGCCACGGCGACGCGTGGTGGGCCGGGTTCACGACAGAACTGAAGGTGCTTGATCCCTTCCGCTTCGCCCTCGACGCCACCTATGGCCGTGTCGATCTCGGCGAAGGCCTCAGCACCAAAGGCAAGAAGATCGACGTCAAACGCGAAGGCTGGATCGTGTCCGCCCTTGCCGAATACAAGATGGAATCCGTCACGCCCGGCCTCACGGCATGGTATTCCTCCGGCGACGACGCCAACGTCAACAACGGTTCCGAGCGCCTGCCCACCATCAACCCCGACGTGAAGGTGACTTCCTACGGCTTCGACGGCACGAACTTCTGCCGCGCCCAGCAGGTCCTCGGCACCAGCGTCGACGGCACGTTCGGCATCGTGGGCCACTTGAAGGACATTTCTTTCTTTGAAGACCTCAGCCACACCCTCCGCGTGGCCTTCTATCGCGGTACCAACAATACCGAAAATGTCCGCCAGAAGATGATCACGAAGCCCTCCGAAACGGTTTCCTCCATGTACTACATGACCACCGCCGACAAGGCGTGGGAAGTGAACGTCGATTCGGAATACAAGATTTACAAGAACCTCAGCCTGTTCCTCGAACTCGGCTACATCCGTATGGATCTCGATTCCAACGTCTGGAAAGACTACGAATCCAAGAAGAACAACTTCAAGGGCGCGGTCTGCGTTCTCTACTCCTTCTAGCGGATTCCCGTCATCCCCACGGCTCCGGCGGCCCTTCCTCCGCCGGAGCCCTCACTTTGCCCGAAATCCCGCCCAACGCGGGTCAACCATACATTCTACACACGCAAGGAGACGGCATGAGCACCGGACAATTCCATAAGCTCCTGTCACCGCTTTCGCTCGGAAGCGGCCTCACCCTGAAAAACAGGATGATCAAGGCCCCCCAGTCAAGCTGGTTTTTTGAGGACGACGGCTCGGCCGGGGACAGGGTCATTGACTTTTACGAAGCCATCGCCGCCGGCGGGGTCGGGCTTGTGATCGTATCCGCCATCACATGGCGTTCCGACCATCCCGCCGGGGCTTACGGCGCGCTCCACGACGACCGGTTCCTCCCCGGCATGAAGCGCCTCGTGGAACGCTGCCACGCGCACGGCTGCCCCGTGTTCTGCCAGCTCCACCACTCCGGGGCCTCGGCCATGACCGGACACGGCGGCGGCCTACCCATCGGCCCCTCCGATCTCGGGCCGGATGAAATCCCCTGTCCCCCGCCGGTGGGCAAGCCCACGCGAGGCCTCACCGCCGAAGAAATCGCGGAGGACAAGGAACTCTATTTCAAGGCCGCCGAACGCGCCAAAGCCGCCGGGTTTGACGGCATCGAAGTCCACTGCGCGCACGGCTACTATCTGGAAAGCTTCGTGAGCCGGGTCTGGAACCGCCGCGACGACCAGTATGGCCCCCAGAGCCTCGAAAACCGTACCCGCCTGCCTCTCGAAATCATCGCCGGGCTGCGCGAGCGTCTCGGCGCGGACTATCCCCTCGGCCTGCGCATGAACGGTCAGGAGTGGGGTGCCGACAAGGGGCTGACCATCGCGGAAACCGTGGCCATCGCCAAGATTTTCGAGGGCGCGGGCGTGCGGTACATCAGCGTGTCCGGCTACGGCTTCGGGCCGCTGCCGTTCCGCTATCTGCCCGACTACTGGCCCTATCCCGAGCCGGAAGAACACATGAAGCCCTACTTGAAGGATTTCATGGGCGACGGCCTGCTCATCCCCGCCGCTGCCGCCATCAAGCAGGCTGTGAACATTCCGGTCATCGCCGTAGGCCGTCTTGACGAGGCCAAGGCCGAAAAGATCCTTGAAGAAGGCAAGGCGGATCTCGTGGCCTTCGGGCGTGTTCTCTGGGCCGACCCGGAATTCCCCCGCAAGGTCGCGGAAGGCCGCATTGAGGATATCGTGCGCTGCACGCGCTGCGGAACCTGCGAAGATCCGCCGGTGGGCCGCCCGCGCCGCTGCCGGGTCAACCCCGCCATGGGCCGGGAAAGCCTTTTCGCCATCCGGCCCGCCGAAAAGAAAAAGAAGGTTGTGGTCATCGGCGGCGGCCCCGCCGGAATGGAGACGGCCCGCGTCGCCGCCCTGCGCGGGCATGACGTGACGCTGTTTGAAAAAAGCTCGCGGCTCGGCGGGAAGTTGCCCCTCGCGGCAATGATCAAGGGCGTGGAAGTCGAGGACGTGCGCCCCGTCATCAGCTATCTGACCACGCAGGTCGGCAAGTTGAACATCAAGGTCAGGCTTGGCGAGGAAGCCACCGTATCCAAGATCCTTGCCGAAAAGCCGGACGCCGTGGTCATCGCCACGGGGGGCCTGTACAGACTGCCCTCGCTCAAGGGCGTCGAAAACCGCAATGTCGCGGGCGTCAACAGCCTGTCGAAACAGGTCAAGCTGCCGTTGCTTGTTTTCGGGCCCGAGCTTTTGAACAAGCTGACCAAACTGTTCCTGCCCATCGGCAAGCGCGTGGCGATCATCGGCGGGCAGATCGAAGGGCTGCAAGGCGCGGTCTTCCTCCGCAAGCGCGGCCGTGAGGTGACGGTACTGGAACCTTCCGAGACGTTCGGCAAAGGCATCCCGCCCCGCTATCTTGATCGACTCAAGCCCTGGCTCGCCAAGAAGGACGTCCAATTGCTCGGCGGCGTGACCTGCGACCAGATCACAGATCAGGGCGTGGTGATCACCACAAAGGACAAACAGCGCAAACTCATCGAAGCCGACACGGTGATGGTGCTCCTTTCGCAGGAGCCCGACACCAGCCTGCTCGAAGCGCTCAAGGGCTCGGTCAAGGAGGTGCTCTGCGCGGGCTCGGTCAACGGCGCGCAGGTCGGCAGCCTCATCGTGAACGCCATTGAAGACGGACGCCGGATCGGATGTAATCTGTAGGCAAAAGAAGAATAGACCAGAGGGGAAGAGGGGTTTTTCCAGAAAAGCACCTCTTCCCCTTTTGCGTCCGCTTGCCTGTGGCTCTATTGGTACGCTGGGCTATCCGCCTCCCGCCGATCCGCGATCTCGCGTTGCAGGCATTCCAGAAATTTTTCAGCGGCCTTCGAGAAAAACTGGTACTTTTTCCAGGCGATATGCAACCCCACTTCCAGCTTCGGCTCCAGCGGCCTGAAGCACAGCGGGCTGCCGCCGGATGTCCTGACGATCTTGTCCAGACACAGGGCGTATCCCATGCCTTCCTCCACCATGATCGAGGCGTTGTACAGCAGATTGTATGTCGTGGTGATGTTCAGCTTCTCATAACCTTCTCCGAACCATCCTGAAAATTCGTTTTTCACCAGATGCTGGTTGGAAACGAGGAGCGGAAGGCCCAGCAGATCCTGCGGCCTTATCGTTGGCCTTGCCGCGAGAGGGCAGTCTTTTCGCATCAGCACGCCCCAAATGTCCGTCACCGGCAGCTTGATGAAGTCGTACTTCGACAGATCCGCCGGTTCGATGAAGACGCCGAAATCCACAAGCCCCCTGTCCAGCCGTTCCGTGACGTCATCCGCATTGCCGCTGAACAGGTGGTACGCAATGTGGGGGTACGCCGACTGGAGCCTGTGCGCCGCGCGGGCAATCAGCCGCATGGCGTCGGTCTCGCCGCCTCCGATATGGACATCCCCGCTGATGGTTTCTTCCGCCGCGCTGAACTCGGATTCCGTCTTTTCCACCAACGTGACGATCTCCTGCGCCCTCTTGCGGAGGAACATGCCTTCCTCCGTCAGGGAAATCTTCCTTTTCCCGCGCAGGAACAACGTTTTCCCCAGTTCCTCCTCAAGCTCCATCATCTGCCGCGACAGCGTGGGCTGGGTGACGTGCAGGGCTTCCGCCGCCCCGGATATGCTTTCCTCCCTTGCCACGGCAAGGAAATAGCGAAGCACCCTCAGTTCCATAGCTCATCTCCGCTTATTACAGACCGCCGCGCGCCGTTCGCCCGCATGTCTTCCCCGAATCCGGGTGACACGTGATGACGTCCTTGCCAGCCTGAGAAAACTCTTTGATATGGCGATTCATACCATGCTTATTAGGCATGGTAAAGGATTCAATATAAGTATTTGCTATTCAATGCCCCCGCTCTTATATGCATGTCACAGGAGAAAGCAACTATGAAAGGTAACCCCAAACAAGACGATCCGCTGATCAAAAACCTGCATGATGCCGGATGCTCACAACAGATCATCGAGCAATTCATGCAGAGCAGAAAGGAAGGGAACATATTTTGCCAAATACATATTCTTGTAAAACAGCGGAATCTGCTTCTTGAAGACCTCCATAAGGATCAGAACAAGCTGGATTGCCTTGATTACCTTCTTTTTCAACTGAAAAAAGGATGCTGAAACAGTCCTGCCGCGTTCCTTTCAATCCCCAGTCCGATCAAGAATACTCAAACCTCAAAGGAGACAACATGATGCGCGCAATGAAACAGCTCGGTATGACCGCCGCCATTATCGGCACAATGTCCGCCGCCCCGGTTCTGGCTCAGGAAATCCCCGCCGACGCCAGCAATTTCTACAAGAGCGAAAGCGTAACCGTGCGGCAGGTCACATTTCCGAACCAGTACAACATGAACATCGCCGGGAACCTCTTCCTGCCCAAGAATCTGGATCAGAAGACGAAACACGCCGCGATCATCGTCGGGCATCCCATGGGCGCGGTGAAGGAACAGAGCGCAAACCTGTACGCCGTCAAAATGGCGGAACAGGGATTCGTCACCCTTTCCGTGGATCTGGCGTTCTGGGGCGGAAGCGAAGGCCAGCCGCGCAATGCCGTTTCACCGGACCTGTATGCCGAAACCTTCAGCGCCGCCGCGGACTTCCTCGGCACGAACCCTCTTGTGGACCGTGAACGGATCGGGGTCATCGGCATCTGCGGCAGCGGCAGTTTCGCCATCAGCGCCGCCAAGATCGATCCCCGCCTGAAGGCCATAGCGACAATCAGCATGTACGACATGGGCGCGGCCAACCGGAACGGACTCCGGCATGGCATGACCTTGGAGCAGCGAAAGCAGATCCTCAGGGAAGCGGCGGAACAGCGCTATGCGGAATTCACGGGCGGCGAAACCCGGTACACCAGCGGCACCGTCCATGAACTGACGGAAACGTCCACGCCCATCGAGCGGGAATTCTACGCATTCTACCGGACGCCGAGAGGGGAATTCACTCCGGAAGGCTCCTCCCCGCAGCTCACCACGCACCCGACGTTCACCAGCAACGTCAAGTTCATGAACTTCTACCCGTTCTCGGACATCGAGACGATTTCCCCGCGCCCCATGCTGTTCATCGCGGGCGAAAAGGCGCACTCCATCGAGTTCAGCGAAGACGCGTACAGGCTCGCGGCAGAACCGAAGGAACTGTATATCGTCCCCGGAGCCGGGCATGTGGATCTGTATGACAGGGCAAGCCTTATCCCCTTCGGCAAGCTCACCGACTTCTTTACGAAAAATCTGAAGTAACATTCCGGGAAGGGCGGGGCCTCAGTTGAGGGCACCGCCCTCATCCCAAAGGGCATAGTATGCAGAACGGTGTCTTTCAGACCGGCAATCCCCGCTGGTCGGCGGTCTTTTCCTTATTTATGGGCGTCATGGCCCTGATTGCAGCCGAATTCATCCCCGTAAGCCTGCTGACGCCCATTGCCCGAGATCTTGCCGTCTCCGAGGGCATGGCCGGGCAGACGGTCACCGCCGTAGGCGTGCTCGCCGTGCTGACCAGCCTCCTGCTGGCCCCGCTGACGGGAAACACCGACAGGCGGCGCATCCTGCTGGCTTTTTCCGCCATGCTTGTCGCGTCCTACATGCTGATCGGCATGGCTCCGACCTATTCGATCATGCTCATCGGGCGTGCGATACTCGGCATCTGCGTGGGCGGCTTCTGGTCGCTGGCCTCCGCCGTCACCCTGCAGCTCGTCCCCACGAAGGACGTCCCCCGCGCCCTGAGCATCGTCTACGCCGGGGTTTCCGTAGCGACGATCATCGCCCTGCCCGTGGCGAGCTGGATCGGCCATCTGATCGGCTGGCGAAATGTCTTTTTCCTCGGCGCGCTCATGGCCGCTTTCGGATTCGTCTGGCAATACCGCGCCCTGCCCTCTCTCCCGGCCCGCGCGGGCAGCGGTTTCCGGGACATGTCCGTCCTGCTCCGGCGCACATGGATTCTGGCGGGTATCGGCGGGAACATCCTGAGTTTCGGCGGATACCATATTTTCTTCACATACCTGCGGCCCTTTCTGGAGCTGGATCTCGCCTTGGGAGCCAATACGCTTTCCGTGATCCTGCTGGTCTTCGGAGTGGCGAACGTCCTCGGCACCTTCATTGCGGGCGCGCTCCTCGGGAATCACTTCCGGTCAACCATGATTCTGGTCCATCTGGCCTTCACAGCCGCCGCGCTCGCCTTGCTTCTCTCCCAAGGGCACGCGGACATCGGCATCGCGCTGGACGTGACGGCCAATGGCGACACGCCGGAAACCAAGCTGCCCGCTGTGAAGCTGGGCGAGGGCGCGGCGGTCAAGATCATGGACCGCGGCAGCATCTCCAACCCCGATCTGGTGCGTGACCTGCTGGCGGCGGGCGAGCGCGCGGGCGTCAAAACCCAGCGCGAGGTGCTGCCCTTCGGCGGCACGGATGCCAGCGCCATTCAGCTTTCCCGCGGCGGCGTGATCGCGGGCACGGTGAGCATTCCCTGCCGCTATGTGCACAGCGCCTGTGAGGTGATCGACCTGCGCGATGTGGAGGCCGCCCGCGCGCTGCTCCTTGAGTACCTTAAGTAAGACCCTTTCCAGGCCGGCGTGCATGCGCTGCTTACGGCCCTCCGGACGTTTTCCCGGAGGGCTGTATTGGAATGGCGATGGTCCGGCGCCTTGCAGCGCAAGGGACGGAGGCGGCGCCCGGAGAGCGCCGAAGGAAGCGGGCGGAGAAGAGGACGCCCCTTCTGCGCCCCGGATACCCGTCCGCTTGGCCGCATGATGATGAAAGCAATGATGGAGGAACAAAGGATGCCTTTACATTCTCTGGTGAAACGATGGGTTCTGTGCGTGCTCGCGGCTTTTGCCATATGCCTGCC
>OLJW01003934.1_pt1 | contig 10579 bp, 6 predicted proteins | sample 1603411 | NCBI WGS metagenome assembly OLJW01 (sample SAMN04168659, study PRJEB22393) | human gut metagenome | biome: human gut microbiome; feature: stool | host: Homo sapiens | collected 2014-05-12 | reverse complement strand
ATGGTGATGAAAAAGACGTATCTGCTGGGACTGGTGGTGCCGGCCATTGAAAATGAGTTCATGTCCCAGCTGGCCTATTATGTGGAGATGAGCGCCCGGGCCAGGGGCTACAACATTATGCTGTGCAACTCAGAGCCGGATTTGAAACAGGAGGAGATGGTGGTCAAACTGCTGCTGGGCCGCCGGGTGGACGGGATTTTGATCGTCCCCCAGTCCCCGGCCACCTATGAGAAGATCGCCCCGCTGCTGGAGCAGATCCCTGCGGTGTTTCTCAGCGAGAATCTGCGGGATCAGCCCCAGAGCTACGTATCTGTGGACAACAGCCGAGGCGCCTATCTGGGGGTGGAGTATCTCTACGGACTGGGACACCGGGAGATCCTGTACTTCGGCTGCCGGAACTCCACTACCCATCAGCTCCGGGCGGAGGGCTATCTGCGGGCCTGCCGGCAATTCGGGCTGGAACCCAGGCTCCATCACAGCGACTTTGCCCGGTCCTCCATCGAGAATGGATATCAGATGGTCAAGGAGCTGTTTGCAAAGCCCATCGACTATACAGCGATCTTTGCCTCTACGGACTCCAACGCACTGGGCATCCTGAAGGCGGCTGACGAGCTCCATATCCGCATCCCGGGGGATCTGTCCCTCATCGGATTTGACAACATCCCCTCCACTGCGCTGCCGCGCATCGACCTTACCACCATTGAGCAGCCGAAAAAGGAAATGGCCGTCCAGGCGGTGGATATGCTGCTGGACAAGATCGAAAAGGGGACCCAGGGTTATGTGCACCAGATTTTGATGCCCAGCCTGGTCCAGCGGGGGACCTGCCGTTCTCTGACATGATGGCAGAGCGTTTTTTCAATTTGAAGAGTGACAGAAAAAACACCGTTCCTGGCGGTGTTTTCTCTTGCGGCCGAGGTGCGGGTGAAAAGAAAATGGACTGCAGCAACTCCAGAGCTTCACAATAATATCTAGCAGGATATCCGCGCTGGTGGCATCCCTCTTGTCCAAAGCGTGATTCATATGGCTGTAGCTCTCCCGGTATTTCAGAATTTTCCAGACCAGCCCAGAAGAAGCGATCTGCAATGGACTGGCGGAACTGGATATTCAGCGTGTTTTTCAGCTTCTTGACCCAGGTGGCCTCTTTGTAGACGCTGGCCTTGGTTCACCATACTTTCCATGCAGATCAGCAGGCTATCGGCCATCTCCGGAAGGAGGCATCCATCGAGGGCGCCAGTATGGCTCTTTCTCATAGGTTTGAAGTTCCCCGAGGAAAGGGCTTTCCATTGTTTTATGCGCCTTGGTTTTTGAGGGGCGGCTTTTTCCATGTCTGTGCGCTACGGTCATCCTTGGCGCTGGAAATTTCAGAGATTTGGTCTGGTTAGTGCAAAATTTTTGTTGGCAAAAGAAAAAGGGAAACGGCGAAAACACAGTTTCCCTTGGGACTCCAAAATCAGTAGAATTGTGAAGCGACAAAACACACCTGCTGCAAAGGTGCCTCAAGGCAGCTGTCTGTCTGCTGGATAATGGAGACATTAAAAAAATGTCTCAAAAATTAAAAAAAGGATTGACAAAAGCTGCGGCGTAAAGTATAATCCTTATTGTTCTGTGCGGCGGATGCGTTGTCCCAAAGGATGACAGCATCAAGAAAACGTCAGAATTGTGAAGAGCGAACTGCTATGGATTGGTAAGTGTTTGGGGCAGTAGAGGAACGTTGCTCTTTGTAGCCATCCCAAAACCGCATGCCGAGGGTTCGAATTCTTCTGCTCCTGCCATTGGAATCTTTAGAAGGCAGGATGTATTTGCTTATAATAGGACGAGCCTACAAAATGGCCCGGTAGTTCAGTTGGTTAGAACGCTAGCCTGTCACGCTAGAGGTCGACGGTTCGAGCCCGTTCCGGGTCGCCAAATTCGCTGCTGTAGCTCAGTCGGTAGAGCGCATCCTTGGTAAGGATGAGGTCACCAGTTCAAATCTGGTCAGCAGCTCCAGAACAACACCTGAAATCCGAACGATTTCAGGTGTTTTTCGTTATAAAGATAAATCTGGGATCAAGAAGAGCTCCCGCATTGCAAAATGCAATGCGGGAGTGTTTTTCAGTCGCAGACATCATCCGCTACGCGGCACAGCACATCGGGGTGGTTGGAGATGATGCAGTCTACGCCCCGGGCGATCATATCTTTCATGTTCTCCTCGTCATTTACCGTCCAGGTGTTGACCTTCATGCCCCGGCCGTGGAACAGTTCCATCAGCTCCGGCTGATATTGCAGAAGCATATACCGGGGATGCATATTGTCGGCATTGGAGCGCTGGACATAATGTTCCATGTCCAGATAGGGCTTATCATACAGAAGGCCGGTTTCAATGTCCGGGCACAGCTCCTTGAAATGCTGCATGGAGATATGGTTGAAGGAGGAAACGAACACTTGCTCCTGCATCTGGCGTTTGCAGATCTCGTCGATTACCCATTGCTCCAGGTTCTCGTAAAACACCTCGTAGTTTTTCAGTTCCATGTTCAGCAGCATCTTGGTCTCCTTACAGAAGTCCAGCAGCTGGCCGAAGGTCCAGATATGCTGACCTGCAAATTCCGGAGACTTCCAAGCACCGATATCCAGTGAGAGCAGCTCATCATAGGTCATGTTCTTGATGAAGCCGGTGCCGTTGGAGGTGCGCTCTACAGAGGCATCATGAAAAATCACCAGCTTGCCGTCTTTGGTGATGTGGACGTCGCTTTCAAAGCCGTCGGCAGCGGTCTTTTCCACTGCCATCCGGAAGGCCAGAGGGCTGTTCTCCGGGTAATTGCCGGAAAAACCGCGGTGCGCAAGCAAAAGTGGGCGTTTCATATGATTCTCTCCTTACACGTAATAATAAAAGCGCATGACGCTCCCGTCATACGCTTCTCTCAACATCTCTGATTTGTATTATAGCCGCATAAACAGGGAAATACAAGTATTAACACAAAATTTTGGCAAAAGGAATTTCGGGACGAAATTGAACAGAAGTGCCCGCAGTTTTTGATAAAAACCGAGGCTGTTGCTGCAACAGCCTCGGTTTTGTACGCGTTTACTGGTGGATGGCGGTGCCGGTTTTGCCGGCTACGCCGTCCTTGGCCTTTTCCAGCAGAGTGATGAGGGCGGAGCGACCGGGGGCGCTTTCGGCAAACTCCACGGCGGCCTCCACCTTGGGCAGCATGGAACCGGGGGCAAAGTGCCCCTCTCCGATGTACTTGCGGGCCTCGTCGGGGGTCAGGGAATCCAGCCACTTTTCATCAGGCTTGCCGAAGTTGATGGCAACCTTTTCTACGGCAGTGAGGATGATAAGGGTGTCGGCTTCCACCTGCTGAGCCAGTACGCAGGAGGCGAAGTCCTTGTCGATAACAGCGGCGGCGCCCTTCAGATGGTGCCCCTCAGTCTTGTAGACGGGAATTCCGCCGCCGCCGCAGGCCACCACCACCAGCCCAGCCTCTACCATATCCCGGATGGACTGGATCTCAATGATCGATTGAGGTCTGGGAGAGGCGACCACCCGGCGGTATCCGCGGCCGGCATCTTCGATGACGTTGTAGCCGCGTTCGGACACCATCTTGTCGGCTTCCTCCTTGGTCATGAAAGCACCGATGGGCTTGGTAGGGTTCTGGAACGCCTCATCATTCGGGTCCACCTCAACCTGAGTAAGCACGGTGGCCACGCCCTTTTGGATGCCCCGGTCCAGCAGTTCTTCCCGCAGCGCGTTTTGCAGGTCATAACCGATGTAGCCCTGGCTCATGGCCACGCATACGGACAGAGGACAGGGAATGTACTTCTCCGGCTCGGAGCGGGTCAGCTCGGCCATGGCCTTCTGGATCATGCCCACCTGGGGGCCGTTTCCGTGGGCGATGATGACCTCGTGTCCTTCTTCGATCAGATCGACGATAGCCTTGGCAGTCTGCTTCACGGCGATCATCTGCTCAGGGAGATTGCTGCCCAGAGCGTTGCCGCCCAGCGCGATCACAATACGCTTACCCATGAAAAACACCTCAATTTGTTTAGAATCTATACATTTTAGAGCAAAAACGGCAATAGATGCCCCGTGTTGTGGGGGGTGCCGCTGAGACGGCTGCCATGGCCGCCGGTGAAAATGAGGGAGCCCGTCCGCACAGATACAGGCAGGTTGACCTATGCGGACGGGCCTCCGAAATGGAAAGAGAATATCAGGCGGAAAGCCTATGGGGTTCAGACGGTTCTGAGAAGGCTTACTTCTGGAACCAACGGGCGATCCCGCGCTCCTCCAGAGCCTTCAGAGTGGCCTGGGGATCTTTCACCTTAGCCAGGAAGATCATAGCGGCGATGATGTAGGGCTTGTAGGAAGCTTCCTTATACAGGGGCGTGCGGTAACGGTCGAACACAGAGGCCTCAACCTCGCCGTCCTTGCAGGAAACATCGTTGATGTCGGCAGGGAGGCAGTGGAGATACAGGGCCTTACCGTCCTTGGTGGTCTTCATCAGCTCTTCGGTGCAGCACCAATCCTTGTGATCGGCGTTCTGGGCCAGCAGTTCCTTCTCCAGAGCCTTGATGCCGTCGGCGTCGCCCTCAGCGTACAGATTAGTGCGCTTCTCCATAGCGGCGAAGGGCGCCCAGCTCTTGGGATAGACGATATCAGCGTCCTTGAAGGCCTCGGCCATGGAGTTGGTCTTGGTGAAGGAACCACCGGTCTTGGCGGCGTTGGCCTTGGCGACCTCCTCCACCTCGGGCATGACCTCGTATCCCTCGGGGTGAGCCAGCACCACGTCCATGCCGAAGCGGGTCATCAGGCCGATGACGCCCTGAGGCACGGACAGGGGCTTGCCGTAGGAGGGAGAATAGGCCCAGGTCATAGCGATCTTCTTGCCCTTCAGATTCTCCACGCCGCCGAACTGGTGGATCATGTGGAGCATATCCGCCATACACTGGGTAGGGTGGTCCACATCGCACTGGAGGTTCACCAGCGTGGGCCGCTGCTCCAGAATGCCATCCCGGTAGCCTTCATCCAGGGCATCCATAAAGGTTTTCTGATATTTGTGACCCTCACCGATGAACATATCGTCTCGGATGCCGATGACGTCCGCCATGAAGGACACCATGTTGGCGGTTTCCCGAACGGTCTCGCCGTGGGCGATCTGAGACTTCTTTTCGTCCAGATCCTGAACCTCCAGACCCAGCAGATTACAGGCGGAGGCAAAGGAGAAGCGGGTGCGGGTGGAGTTGTCCCGGAAGATGGAGATACCCAGACCGGAATCAAAGATCCGGGTGGACTGATTCCGCTCCCGGAGATCCCGCAGCGCATCGGCTACGGTGAAGATGGCCTCCAATTCCTCATCAGTCTTGTCCCAAGTCCAATAAAAGTCGGACTTATACATATTGTTGATGTGCAAACGCTCTAAACGGCGGGCCAATTCGATCGTTTTAGACATAATTCCATCTCCTATTCATGAACATATTTACTGGATGTCATTGTCGGTCAGGGACTGACGGAATTCCGTGGCGTCCTCGGTTTTCTCCTCCGTTTTGTACAGGCCGGGCACGGCGGCGTACAGGGCGGCGCAGGTCACGAGATCCTGCTTCCAGGTGATCTCGTTGGGCGCATGAGCCTGCGATTCCGCGCCGGGGCCGAAGCCCACGCAGGGGATGCCGTACCGGCCCTGAATGGACACGCAGTTGGTAGAGAAGGTCCACTTGTCGATGAGGGGGCGGTTCCGCAGATGCATGGCGTCATACTTGGGGTCGGCGTCGGCGTGGCCGATGCGCGCCTCGCCCCAGAGGGCCTTGTGGGCATCGGCCAGCGCCTGCACGTGAGCGGCGCTCTCCTTGTTGATCCAGGTGGGGAAGAAGCACTCGGTTTCGTAGACCTCGCCGGTCCAGGAGGGCCGGTCATACATGTACATACTGACCTTTACATCGTCCTTATACTTCTGGACGGCGGGCAGAGCCTCGATCTCCTTCAGGCAGGAATCCCAGGTCTCGCCGGCGGTCATGCGGCGATCCACGGAAATGGCGCAGCTATCCGCCACAGCGCAGCGGGAGGGAGAGGTATAGAAGATCTGGGATACGGTGCAGGTGCCACGGCCCAGAAACTGAGCGTCCTCGGCGTGCTCCGGGTTGAATTCCGGATTCAGCATTTTCACGAGCCCCTTGATCTCATTGGAGGGGCCGTCGCCGTTTTCGTTGAGAGCGCGGATGTTCTGGAGGATATCGGCCATTTTGTAGATGGCGTTGTCGCCCCGCTCAGGGGCGGAGCCGTGACAGGAAATGCCCTTCACGTCCACCCGGATCTCCATGCGGCCCCGGTGGCCCCGGTAGATGCCGCCGTCGGTAGGCTCAGTGGAGATCACGAACTCGATCTTGCTCCGGGCGTCCTCAGGACCGTTGAAGACCTTGTTGACGATGTACTGCCAGCACATACCGTCGCAGTCCTCCTCCTGCACAGAGCCGACCACCATGATCTTATAGCCTTCAGGGATCAGCCCCAGATCCTTCATGATCTTGGTGCCGTAAACGGCGGAGGCCATGCCGCCCTCCTGGTCGGAACCGCCCCGTCCGTAGATCACGTCCTCGGTCTCATAGCCCTCGTAGGGGTCAGCCTCCCAGTTGGAGAGGTTGCCGATGCCCACGGTGTCGATGTGGGAGTCGATGGCGATGATTTTCTCGCCGTCACCCATCCAGCCGATGACGTTGCCGAGACCGTCGATTTCCACCTTGTCATAGCCCAGATGCTCCATCTCAGCCTTGATGCAGTGGACGACCTCGCGCTCTTCGCAGCTTTCACTGGGGTGGGAGATCATCTCCCGCAGAAAGCGGGTCATGTCCGCCTGATAATTTTGGGCCGCAGCCTTGATCGCTTCAAAATCCATATCATTACCCTCCATAGTCCGGTTTTACAAAGTGTGGATGCGGGGGTGCTTTCACTCTTATCATAGCACGATTCCAAATGGTGTCAAACAAAATTTGCGTCTGGCGATTTCCGCAAAAAGCGCAGGATCACACCCGTGAAAAACCGAGAAAAATCTGCCTGCGAGGGAAGAAAAAAGAGAGACCGCTGCCAGGGTATAGCAGCTCGGTCAGGCACAGCCTGCCGCACATTCGGAGGCCATAAAATACTGTCAGCTGTGTGGTCATCCCGGCATGGTCAGCGTCCTGCGGCAAATCACTAGCAATCGGGCAGGCTTGAAGCTCAGTGCCGGGAATTCCACCAGTTGGTGTACGCCGCCGCGTAGTTGGTCTTAAACCCCAAAACGCCGCGCGTAACCATTTTCTCCCACCAATCGGGATAATCTCCCAGATTCGAGAACACATGGATCCCATGCTCTCCCAGCCAGCGAACATCCTCGCAGGTAAACGCATCCGCGTTGAGCCCCACTTCAAACAGATCCATGTTCGGGATCATCCGCTTGGTTTCCTCCGTTAAGCGGCGCATATTAGCCCCCATCCGCAAACCGGTTGGCTTTCCGTTTTTGCGAACTGCCGCCTGCATTTCTTCCACGTAGACCGGATCTCCGGAAAAGAGGATGTAGCTGCCGGTATTGGGAGATCGACTGAGCAATTCCAGTATCGGTCCAGCAAGGCCGGGGGCTTTGACTTCAACTTCGACCGTGATGCTTCTGCTCTGAGCGGTGAGCCATGCGTCAAAATCGGAAAAGCGCATCAGATGAGCCATGCGCCCATCCTCCGCAAGGGCCGTTTCGTAATCCCGCCCCTCAACCTGACCCATGACAAGCTTTGGCAGCGTTGCCAGCAATTGGATCTCGGAATGCTCCGGCGGCACTTCGCTCAGCAGGTGATTTGCGTAAGGCAATTCGATTTTCTGAATCTCATCCCAGGTCAGATCCCTGATCCGGCGATTTGACCCGCCGCTTGGATGGCCGAGCGTCATCCGGGTGAAATTGCTGTCGTGGGCAATGACGATCTCGCCGTCTCTGGTCATTTGGACATCAATTTCGATCCCCTCGTATCCGCCGTCCACAGCTCCCTGGAAAGCGCCCAGCGTGTTTTCAGGCGCAGCCTGGACTAAGCCGCGATGAGCGAACCGCTGCGGCCCGGTATATGCGTTTGCGTTTTTCATGGCCTTGTACTCCTCGTGTTTTTTTGGGGGTGTTATAACCGGGATCATGCCGCGGAAGAAAGCGGGGTTGCAGAATACGCGCGGATATCCCGATAAAAGTGAGCATTGCGCGCTTCGATCCGGCAATTTCTTCACCGGAAGGGTAGGGGATACCCAATTATAGGGCAGATCTCAGAGAGGCGCAATGTAAAATTTCAATCGGGTCATTTGTTTGCCCCGCAATCATCGTATTTCTGCATCGATGAAAATGCCTGCGCCAAAATGGAAAGCGCTTGCGCAATAGTTTGCGTTGATGTTACGTTTGTTTAACTATGCAAGGCGCATAAAATAAATGCACTTGCTCTATTGTAATATGCCAAATATATATTAAATTCTTGACTTTCTCTTATGAAAAATGTATCATAAAAACCAGGAGGACTGAAAACGTTTGCGATAGCAAACCGCACCTCCACGCAAGAGGAAAGAGAGGGATCCTGTCCACGATGAAACCATTAGATCAGTCTTATTCGAAATCCAGGCGTTTCAAGAATCAGGTCAAGGCAGTCGTAACCAACCCCTATAACGTGATCGTGCTGGTTGCCATTGTTTTGTTGACTTATTTGATCGTTCTTCCCCTGGTAGACATGCTCTCCACCACGTTCCAGCTCGCGCAGCGGGACCTGAGAGCCACCGGCGGCACCATGGCCGACGTAGGCAAATTTACCCTGTACTATTGGCAGCGGCTGCTGGCCAGTGACCTTTCCTGGAATCTGCTGTTCAAGCCCCTGCTGAACTCCCTGACCATCGGCGTCGGCGTTTCCGTATGCGCCATCGCCCTTGGCTCCATATTGGCCTGGCTGATGGTCCGCAGCGACCTTCCCTTCAAGCCCTTCTTCTCCTTGGCGGTGATCATCCCCTATATGATCCCCTCCTGGGTCAAGTCTCAGGCATGGCTGAGTATGTTCAAGACCCCCCGCGTCGGCGGCGCTCCCGGTTTTATCGCGGCCCTTATGATGAATGCGGGCATATCCACGGAGCGGATCGAAGCCATTCTGTCTCCCATCGCTTACGGCCGTCTGGCGATCATCATTGTGCTGACGCTCCACTATTACGCATATACATATCTGCTGGTGTCCGCGGCACTGAACTCCATCAACTCCGAGCTGGAGGAGATGGGCGAGATTCAGGGAGCCAGCAAGCCCCTGATCCTGCGGAAGATCACCCTGCCTCTGGTGCTGCCCGCTATGCTTTCCGCGGTGATCCTGACCTTCTCCAAGGCCATCGGCACCTTCGGCACCATCAACTATCTGGGCTCTCCCGTCAGCTTCCGGACGCTGTCCAGCGAGCTGTATTCCAACAGTAAGTCCCAGAACACGCAGACGGCCTTCGCCATGGCCATCCTGATGATCTGCATCGCTTCTCTGTCGGTGTTCGTCAACCAGCGGCTCATCGGCGCCCGCAAGTCCTACGCCACCATCGGCGGCAAGGGCGGACGGTCCACCCCCATCGGTCTGGGCGGCTGGAAGCCCATTGTGACCATCATCCTGTTCATCTTCTTCATCGTCGGCATCATCATGCCGGTAATCATCCTGATCCTGGAGAGCTGCATGCTGAAGGAGGGCACCTATTCTCTGTCCAACTTCACGCTGTACTACTGGATCGGCGAGGGTGATCCCAACATCATGGAGGGCGTCTCCGGCATCTTCAAGAATGAAACCTTTATGATGTCTCTGGTGAACTCCCTGAAGCTGACCCTTGTCAACGGCGTGTTCGGCACCATCTTCGGTCAGATGCTCGGTTACATCTGCGCCAAGGGCCGCGGCAAGCTCCACGGCAAGCTGGTGGAGCAGCTGGTGTTTATCCCCTACCTGATCCCCTCCGTGGCGTTCGGCGGCATTTACCTGTCCATGTTCTCCAAGCCTCAGACGCTCTTCGGCGTAACGCTCATTCCGGCCCTGTACGGCACCTTCGCCCTGCTGACGCTGACCTCCGTGGTCAAGCATCTGCCCTTTGCCTCCCGCGCCGGTACCTCCAACATGCTGCAGATCAGCGGCGAGCTGGAGGAGGCTGCCACCATTGAGGGTGCAGGCTTCTTCAAGCGTTTTGTCAAGATCGTGTTCCCCCTGTCCAAGGGCGGCTTTATTTCCGGCTTCATGCTGATCTTCGTTTCCATCATGAAGGAATTGGATCTGATCATCCTGATCATGACGCCCAAGACCTCCACGCTGCCGTATCTGGCGTTCCAGTACCAGAACCAGAACTGCCCGCAGGCTTCTAACTGCGTGGCCATCGTGATGTTCTCCATCGTGTTCCTGGTATACGCACTGGCAAATATCTTCGGAGACGCAGACCTGGCCAAGAGCATGGCCGGCTGAGATGAGATAAAAAAGAGGAGACGAGACCATGAGTAAAATTGAACTGACTCATATTGATAAATATTACGGCAAAAACCACGTTCTGAAGGATCTGAACCTCACCATCGAGGACGGCGACTTCATGACCCTGCTGGGGCCCTCCGGCTGCGGCAAGACC
>OLJW01003929.1_pt1 | contig 10592 bp, 10 predicted proteins | sample 1603411 | NCBI WGS metagenome assembly OLJW01 (sample SAMN04168659, study PRJEB22393) | human gut metagenome | biome: human gut microbiome; feature: stool | host: Homo sapiens | collected 2014-05-12 | reverse complement strand
GTTGCTGCTGTATTACCTGTAATTTTTAAATTTGAAGCAGTAAAAGAAGATTTTCCATTTGCATAAATACCGCCACCGCTATTGGACTGGTTATTTTCTATCGTACCGCCGGTTATATCAGCTACACTTCCTGCTGTTAAATTTAAACCGCCACCAAAACCTGTAGAACCATTTGTACTTACTGCCGTATTCCCCGATATTTTTCCGTCTGACATTCTCAAACAGGAACTATATACATTGATACCGCCGCCCGTTGTTGCTGCTGCGTTGTTTTCAAATGTACCCCCTTTAACATAAAGTATCGAGTATCCATCTGCGCATACAGCGCCACCTGCACCATCAGACTTATTCTTTGTAAAATTACCATCGAAAATTGTACAATAAGAAGCATTCGAAGCAGTATAATCTTCTCCTGTATCATTTTTTTTGCCGGACAGATAAATTGCTCCGCCATCACCCCAGCTATTTCTTGCATAGTTGCCGCTTATCGTACCACCGGTCATTTCAATCTTGCCATAGCTTGCAATACCTGCACCACGCCAGCCAACATTGTTATTGCGAATTGTACCACCGGAAATTTCCATCAAACCGCCATTTAACACAGCACCGCCAAACTGAACTTTATCCGTAACAGACGGGAATGTATATTCTCCTGTTTCTTCATCTTTCGTTGCAATAGCACCACTGGTTGTTGTGTTATCGTTGTTTTCCAGAATTGTGCCACTCTTAACTGTAAGTGTACCAAAATTATAAATCATTGCACTGGTAGCTTCTACGCCGCCGTTTTCTGTTCCTCGACCAAGCGTTGTATCTTCAGAGCCTTCCCATACAGCGCCACCATCAATCTTAACGTCTTTCAGCGTAAGAGAACTTCCTTCAGGAACAACTATCATATAATCTTTAAACGCTTCACCACGCTTGATTGTGCCGCCGGAAATGGTTACATCACCGGAAATGGTCACCTGACCTTTCAGTGTCAAAGTTTTTCCTTCTGCAATCGTTAAATCCTCAGAAAGTGTGGTTGCATCTGTCCATTCTGTATCTTCACTAATTACGCTGTCTTCACTCTGCAGTGCAACGGCTGCCGCTTCGTCCCCTGTTGTGCCATGTGTTTTCGGCGTTTCTGTAGGTTCTTCTTCCTCAGGCTCTGCCACAACCACAGGTTTTTCCTCATCTAACAGCGGCAGTGTCGCAATGCCCTTCTCCGCATCTGCCTGCAATGTTGCCGCGTCATTTTCTTCCGCCGCAAACGCCGGCACGGAAACCATGCTTGCCGCTACGGTCAGCGCAAGCGCCTTCGCGTAATAATTCTTTTTCATAACCATCTTCCTCCTTTTTCATTGCCAAATAAAGCCCCATGTTTTTGTAAAAAACAAAAAGGCACTCCCCTCTCGGCAGCGCACTTGTTGCAGCTGGCTGCCATTTGAAAGGCCCTTTAGCTTTGCGTCACAGGCTTTCGCCTGCTTTGCCATCGTTTTCATTTGCATTTGTTGCCCCTAATTTTTGTAAAACACCCCCGATTTTCTCTCACATAATACGGACTACACATTCTGTCCTTTATCCGCCGTCTTTTCATTGTGAAAAAGAGAAAATTTTTCAAAATGCGACTGCCACTATTGATTCTCTCAGACGCGAGATGGCAGAAAAAAGGAATTTCTGCATAAAAAAGGCACACAAAAGAAGCTGGCAAAAAAGAATCCTTTTACCGGCTTTTTTCGTGTGCTGAATTTTGTAAAATTATGTAGGACTTCCTTGAATAATGTTTCTTTTGGTGATATACTGAAAAAAATACATGGCGAATTCATGCTTTTTTCCGAAAAATCAGTGTTGAATTTTCCATATACGAAACAGAATGTGTAGTTTGTCCTAAATATACAACCGCATTCGCTCAATCTGGCGGATATGGCTTTCCGCCGATTCCATCACATAAATACGGGTAGTTTCGATGCTGGCGTGTCCCAAAAGATCCGCCAGCTTTGCTATATCCTTCTCCAGACGGTAAAAACTCACCGCGAACAGATGGCGAAAGTTGTGCGGAAAGACCTTCTTTGCCTCGACACACGCCGCCTTGCACAGCCGCTTCATTTCGCCCCAGACATTTGTACGGCTAATCGGCTTTCCCGTTTTCGTGATAAACACCGCTCCCGAAGCAATTTTGTTCCTTTTGCAATACCTCTGCAATTCCTTCCGCAGCCTTTGCGGCAAAAGTACCTTTCTCTGTTTTCCCTTGCATTTCACAACTGCCGTTCCCATCCGCACTGCCTCAGCAGTGATAAACTGCAATTCAGAAATACGAATCCCTGTGTTGCACAGTGTTTCCATGATATAAAACAGCCGTTGATTCCCCTTTTGCTTTGCCACCTTTAATAAGGAAAGATATTCTTTTTCCGACAGCTCCCGCTCCTTATCCCGAAAAATGCATCGTTGCTGTTTGAACGGCTTTACTCTGCAATCGCGCCACCCTAAAAACGAAAATAGCCCATTCAGCGCCACCAGTGCTGCATTTGCTGTACTTATAGCATATTTCTCCGCAATGCTCTTTTTGTATGCGATAACCGTCTCTTTCGTAACCGTCTTTTCTCTCGGCAGATACCGACGAAACTGCTCAATGTTATGCAGATATTTCTGAATCGTTCCATTGCTCCGCTCTGCCAGCCACAAATGCCTTTCGTATTCTTTCACCATTTCCTGCGTTAAGGTATACTCCATCCTTTTCGCCTCCTCGATTTTATTCCCCTTGATTTTAGAAAAAGAACGGAAAAATAGCAAAAAAGTCCACAAACAGGCTCTTGCCCATTTGTGGACTTCATTTTTTTGTACGCGACAAATTCAAATTCTCCTTTCCTATATATTTGAGTACCCTTTGCATCCCTTTCAAAATTCAACTAAAAAAAGCCTTGAAAACCCAATGTTTTCAAGGCTTCTGCATGGAGATGAGGGGAATTGAACCCCTGTCCGAAAACCCATCCATAAGAACTTCTCCCATCACAGTCAGTCTTTTTCCATTCCCTCGTTGCAACGCCGATTGACAGGCTTTACCCCTCAGTAGCTTCATGAATCTTTCCCTGCCGCAAAGCTTAGGCAGAAAAGTGCCCCACCAAGTCGATGCCGGATTCTTCAGCGGTGAGAAACCGAAGGCCGACAGGCGCCGTTAATTAGGCAGCCAGTGCAAAATTATTTTTGTCGTTTCTTTTTAAAAAAGGTTCCAGCTTGATGACGCGGTTCACTGGTCCGCGGATGGCTATTCCTACTTTCAAGACTCCCGTCGAAACCATTGCATCCCCGTAAATCGTGAAACTTCACGCCTTTTCGGTGAAATGGCTGTAAACGACAAACTTATAAAGTAAGATTTCTGATTTTAAAATCCTTTTCCGCCTGACGGCGCATATCATTCTTTGCAATGGTGTCTCTCTTGTCATAGAGCTTTTTGCCCTTCGCCAGAGCAATGTCCACCTTCACATAGCTGCGGTCGAAGTATACCCTCAAGGGAACAACCGTATACCCTGCCGCACGCACCTCATGGTCCCACTTGCGAATCTGTGCTTTATGCAGCAGAAGCCTTCTGGGGCGAAGCGGGTCTTTATTAAAGATATTCCCCTGCTCGTATGGGCTGATGTGCATGTTGTAAATAAAAGCCTCTCCATCCTTAATCTGGATGTAGCTTTCCTTCAGGCTGCACTTCCCCATGCGCAGACTTTTTACCTCTGTCCCTGCCAGAGAAATGCCTGCCTGTATGGTTTCTTCAATGAAATAATCGTGATATGCTTTTTTGTTTTGCGCAATCAGCTTTGTTCCTTTTCCTTTTGCCATACAGAATCACCTCCCCGACAAGCTTCCTATTGCAGAAATAACTATATCATATTCTATCAAAAAAATCAAATGACGTTTCGGTTACAAATATTTCATTTTATTTACAAAAAACTTCCTTTTAGAATATCCCCCCTGTTTCTTACACTTTTCTTACAATCTTCCCATTTCTCACACAACCCGTCTTTTTTCTGTTACACTGAGTCATAATAGACACTTGTATCTCTGCCACGAAAAAGGGGGATTTTTTATGACAACAGACGCAATTCTCACCACCGAAACAAACGAAACACAAACACCACAGAAAGCACCCTGGCGCAGATTTTTCGCACGCAGTCTTGACCTTGGGCTGCTTGCCACACTTCTTAACCTTTGTCTTTCCTTTTTTTCTCCAATGAAGGCAAGCAATTCCTCTTTCGCATGGACGCTTCTGGAAACCTATCTCTGCTGGCTGTTTCTCTTCCTTTTAGAGCCGCTGTTTCTTTCCAAATGGGGCAAAACTCCCGGCAAATGGCTCTTTGGGCTTTCCGTTCATCAGAAGGATGGCAGTCTTTTGACACGCTCACAGGCATTTGAGCGTCTTGTCAAAATTTTCTATGTGGGCGAAGGCTATGCCATCCCGTTTTACAGCCTGTATCGCAATTATAAATGCTACGAAATCTATACCGAAGAAGGAACTCTGCCTTGGGATAATGACCTTTGCTATGAAGTAAAACCGTTCCGTCTGCGTTCTGCCTTCGGCTATATTGTCATCGTGCTGTTTGCAGGCATTTTCACATTTCTCATCCATACCTGGACGATCCTTCCCAACGGCAACACTCTGACCGTTGCGGAATTCTCAGAAAATTATAATCATCTTCTGGAATATGCTGAACTGGATACCCTTCCTTCGCTGACGAAGGACGGCAAATGGAAGGAAGGCGAAGATGACCTCTCATTTCTGATTTTTCTTCCGAATGCTGTCCGCTCTGAGCCTGTCATTCAAGAGGAAAACGGAAAACTATCTTCCTTTTCCTATACCCTCACGGATACCGAGGGAGATATTCTTTCCCCTTTGGAGCAAAATCCCCTGCTCGCCATGGCACTCCTGCGTACGCAGATTGATTTTCTCCATCCGGATTTAGAACGAATCAGCGGTCAGCTTCTCTCCTCCGATGATACACAGGAGCCACAGCGGATTTCCTCCGTCCTCAACTATATGGATAGACACCCCTATTGCAGTTACACCATCGAAACAGGCAACCTCCGCATCATACAGGAAATTACACTGGTTGGCTACAATGTGGATAAGCACAATAGTTATTCCATCGGTCCGGATGAGGATGCAAAGGAAACCTACTATTCCCTTACCTTCACATTGGAACAACATTAACTTCCTACAGAAAAAGGTCAGACCGATTTCTCTCAGTCTGACCTTTCTTTTTTGTTCCTGATTTATTTATTCCTGAAAATCCTCATTTTCTTCCTCAAAGACAAAATCAATCGTCCCCATCATGCGGTCTACCTTTGCCACAGAAACAACGACCTTATCCCCCAGACGATAGCTTTTCTTCGTCCGTTTCCCGAACACAAGCATTTTCTTTTCATCAAATTCATAATAATCATCATCCATCTGGGAAAGTGCCACCATGCCCTCAATGGTATTCGGCAGTTCCACATAAATCCCCCAGTTCGTCACACCGGAAATGATGCCCTCATAAATCTGACCAACCTTATCCTCCATGAATTCCACCTTTTTCAGTGCATCCGTATCCCGTTCCGCGTCCTCCGCAACGCGTTCCTGCTTGGAGCAATGCTTTGCCCAATCGGGCATTTTTCTGCGATAATAGGCAGATGCCTTTTCATCCAGTTCTCCATGGAGCATTTTTTTAATCATGCGGTGAATTTCCAAATCGGGATATCTGCGAATCGGAGAGGTAAAATGGCAATAATATTTTGCCGCCAACCCAAAATGTCCGCCGTTTTCCGCCGTATATCTTGCCTGCATCATGCTCCGCAGCACCATTCTGGTGATAATGCGTTCCTCGTCCGTTTCCTCTGCCTTCTGCAAAACCTTCTGCAGCTCTCTCGGGTGAATCTCCCCGTCCTTTTTCCGCAGATAATAGCCAAAGCCACGCAGGAACTGCTCCATTTTTTCCAGCTTATCCTCATCCGGCTCCTGATGGCTGCGATACATGAACGGCATTTCCTGCCAGAAGGAATTTTCCGCGATTGTTTCGTTGCACACCAGCATAAATTCCTCAATCATGTTTGTCGCAATGCTTTTTTCATAAGGCTTGATGTCAATCGGCTTTCCGTTTTCATCCAGAATGATTTTCGATTCGGGCAAATCAAAATTCACAGACCCGCGTTTTCTTCTTTTTTCTCCCAGAATCTGCCGTAGCTCCTCCATATCCTCCAGCATAGGCAGAATTTCCGCATACTGCTCCAATAACGCAGGTGTTCCGTCCTCCAGAATCTCACGCACCGCCGTATAGGTCATGCGGTAATCCGAATTGATGACGCTCTCCAGAATTCTGTGGCTTACCACCTCGCCTCTGCCGTTCACTTCCATCAGACAGCTTAACGCAAGCCGATCCACATGCGGATTCAGCGAACAGATTCCGTTACTCAGCTTATGCGGCAGCATGGGAATCACCCTGTCCACCAGATAAACGCTTGTTCCTCTGGCGTAAGCCTCTTTATCCAGTGCCGTATTCTCTCGCACATAATGCGAAACATCCGCAATATGCACACCCAGTTCAAAATTGCCGTTCCCCAGCCTTTTCAGAGAAACCGCATCGTCTAAATCCTTCGCATCCGCGCCGTCAATCGTAATCGTCAACAGGTCGCGCAGATCCTCTCTGCCCTTTTTGTCCGCCTCGGCAACCTCTGTCCCAAGGTGCTCAATCTCCGCATAAACCTCCTCCGGAAATTCCACCGCCAGTTCATATCTGCGAATCACCGAAAGAATATCCACTCCTGGGTCATTGATATGCCCCAAAATTTCAATGACCTTTCCCTCCGGATTGCGTCTGTCCTCGCCGTAATCCGTAATTTCCACAACGACCTTATGCCCCGTCACGGCACCCTTTGTGTTTTCTCTGGAAATAAAAATATCCTTCGCAATCTTCTTGTCATCCGCTACCACAAAGCCATAGCCCTTGCTGCCTGCCTCAAATGTGCCAACAATCCGCTGCTGTCCTCGTTCCAGAATCCGTACAATTACGCCATCTGCCTTTTTGCCCTTTTCCGCCTTATGCAGCATCTTATACAGCACTCTGTCCTTCTGCATCGCGCCCATCGTTTCGCTCGCCGGAATAAAAATATCCTCGCCCCCTGCGTCGGGTGTCACAAATCCAAACCCTCTGGCGTGTCCGATAAATGTCCCCGTTGCCATCTGCAAATCCTTCGGCGAAGCCAGCTTACCCTTCTTTGTTTCAAATACACGTCCCTCTGCAATCAGCTCATTGATGAGGCTCTCAAATTTTTCTCTGTCCTCCTGCGGCACAGAAAGCATCGCGCGCATATCTCTGCGCTTTATGGGAACATATCCTTCGCTTTCCATATATGCCAGAATCCGTTCTTTTCTTTCCTTTAAAATGTCCGTCTCGTCCATGTCCTTCTCCTTATGCTTTCTCGTGCTTATCCTGCCCAAAAACCCTCTGTCCTATCAATCCCATAAACCTATAAAAAAAGATGCCCCCGAAAAGGCATCTTCTTCTGCATTTGTTAACCTACCAGGTTAATGATGAGCGCAAGAATCATGAACAGTGCGCCGCCGATTTTTGTATATCTTTCCAGTGCGCCTTCCACAGAATTCCCTTTGTTCTTGCTCCAGTAAGTATCACTGCTGTTGCCGCTTACTGCGCCCAGACCTGCGGAACGCTTGGACTGCATCAGAATGATTGCCGCAAGAATCACCGCAAGAATCATCAAAATAACTGTTAATACCATACCGATTGTAGACATGCCAAAACCTCCTGTATTTTCACTCCGCCGAGTGGAATCTCGTCACGCTTGGGGACATTTCTCCCCACTATTTCTGTATTGTAGCACATCCTCTCATTCTCTGCAACAGTTTTTTGCCCGAAACTGCACTGTTTCCTTCCTCCTCCGGCAAAATTTCAAAGGGAATCCCGCCGTAGGTCAGCCCTTTTTCCTTCATCTCACCGTGCCGTATTCTGTGCAGCTTCCCATGCGTATTCACATTCAGATTCACCTGCAAAACCAGATTTGCCGGAATAATTTTCCGCAGATGCTTCTGCAAAAACTCCCGTTTTTCCTTCACGCATAATTCCAGTACTAGCCGCAGTCTGTAGCTTTCCCTCTCCAGTGTACCGGTATAATTTCCCGCACCCACACACCCGTCCAGCCAGTCCTGCAAATGAAAATAGGTATATGGACTGCGGCTGCACCAGCGCGAAAGAATTTCCTCCCGCAGCTCCTCTGTTTCCATCTGCTCTGCCCCGAAAAAGCCCATCATCCCTGCCAGTCGCAGAAGACCGCTTTTTTCCGCTGTCAGAATCCATTGGTTTCGTTCCAGTGTCTCTTTTGCTGCCGCCGCTTCTTCCAAAATCGTCCCCTCGATTTCTCCCAGCTTCCGAAACTCTCTCAATTCGCTCACCGTACACGGGCAGTGCTTTTCATATCTGTTCTCCGTCATTGCTTCACCTCAATTTCACCCAGCACAGGCACATCATTCGCCCCCAGAATCAGGTTGCCGCTGCCGCCGTTGATGCCGCAGTCCGAAACATCCACCACACCATCTGTCTCCAATGCCCTTGATTCCAGATGGCTGATGCGTACCGTCAGAAAGTCGCTGTCCGCCCAGTTCTTCCGCAGCTCCTCAAAATATGCCGAAAATCCCTCCGTCAGCTTCGTCAGAACCGTTCCCTTCGTCACATCCTCCGCCACAGAAAGCTGCAGCGCAATATTGCAGCGCACCTCTGTCACTCCTTCCACCGTTACCTTATGCCCAATCGGCGCAATTCCGTAGCCCTCCCCCTTACTATCGGGGTCAATCTCCTTCTGCAATGCCGCCAGTTCTGTTTCCGTTGGTCTGCGCCATCCCTGGTCAATCAGCACCAGCTTCACCGTGCCGCCCCCGTTCCACGCGGGATAAACCTTCAGTCCGCCCACATTCTGCATCGCGTTCACCTTCCTCTTGTAGTCCGCAATGTTTCCGCCGAAGGCATCCGCATCAAAGCTTGCAAAAAAGCGTTTGCGCAGCTCCTCGTCGCCTTCCGCATCCTCGCCGTCCGTCCGCAGTTCCTCCAGTGTTGCCTTTGCTAAATCAGGCATCGTTTCCAAGGGCAGCAGTTCTCCCAGATACACATTGCCGCACGCCCCCTCTGTTTCACATTCCAGAATATATCTTCCGTCAGCCTCTCTCCCCAGTACGATATATTTATATTCCTCCAGTGCAAATCTTGTCCCGTTTTCCACAGGATATACCGCTCCGTCCGCATCCAGAAAACGCCCGTAAAAGGTTGCCTTCACCGCGCCCTTTCGCAACATTCCCCTCTCTGCCGCCCGTCTGGTCAAATCCTCGCCCACAGCCGTATCCGCAAAGGTTCTGTCCGCCAGCAGATCCAAATCTGCGTAAAATTGCGCCGTTTCCGCCGCATTGGGTGCCAACGCGTCATAAATCAGACTGCCCTGCCGCTTGTCCCTTCTGTCATCAATCCTGTCCAGCTTTTTCTCCATCAGTTCCTCATAGCTTACCGCCATCATATATCCACCGTCCTCTCTGCCGTCACTTCCCCGAAAATCGTATATACCGTAAATGCCGCCGTCACGCTGCCCTTTTCCTCCCGAAAGGAAAAATCCGTCACCGCCGTCACCCTGTCATCCGCAAGCAGGGCATCCTCAATCCGCCTTTTCAGCTCCGGAATCACATACGATACATTCTTCCCGTATAAATCCTCCAGTTCCACGCCGTAATTCCAGTCATAAACCGCATAACGATACCGCTCCGTCTGCAAAATTTTAGAAACCGCCTGCCGCATCGCATCCAGTTCATCTGTCTCGCCGCGCACCTCTGCCTTCTCCTCGTTGATTTTCCATGTCAGGCTCGGCATCGTCCTTTCTTCCAGCTTCTTCATGTCAATTTCCGTTTCCTGTATCGGTGTCATCCTATCCTTCCTTTCGCACTCTCCCAAGCACCAAATATTGCTGTCCGCCGTCTGCCCGCAGCAGTGCCACCGCCTCTCCTGCCTGCAAGACTCTGCTTCGCTTCAGTCGATATGCACGCCAGCTGCCGCCCTCAATCTGTATACTGCCCGTTTCCTCCGCCTGCAAAACATCCTCCGTCAGCACCAGAAACGCCTCTGTCAGCTCCAGTCCTTCCTCCAGTCGAATTGTCAGCGGTGCCGCCTTTGTCACTGTTCCTACGCAGAAATCCGCACCCTTCTCCGCCGCATCCAGTGCCAGTTGTTTGATAATTTCAAGCATCCCTTCTCCTCCTTATCGTCTCAGCCGCCTGCCGCTTGCTTCCCTTTCTTCCCAGAGCCGCTTCGTCATCTCGCGCATCAGACGTTCTATATCAATCTCCGCACCCTTTGCCTGCTCCCGTTCCTTTTTCGGTGCTTCCTGCGGCAGCTCTTCCGCTTCTTCGGCAGCCGCCGCTTTTTTGGCAAGCCCTGTTTCTGCCACAATCGGAATCGTTTTCCGCTTCTCCTGAGATCGGAAGAGCGTCGTGTAGGGAAAGAGTGTAGATCTCGGTCGTCGCCGTATCATTAAAAAAGACACTTAACCGGGACTCATAATGGTTGACGATGACGGTTGCGGTGTAGTTGTTGGTT
>OLJW01003927.1_pt1 | contig 10597 bp, 8 predicted proteins | sample 1603411 | NCBI WGS metagenome assembly OLJW01 (sample SAMN04168659, study PRJEB22393) | human gut metagenome | biome: human gut microbiome; feature: stool | host: Homo sapiens | collected 2014-05-12 | reverse complement strand
GGGGTGAAGAAGATCGTAGTCACCCATCCGGAATGGTGGGTTGTGGGAATGACCATGGAGGACCAGATCCGCATGGTAAAGGACTACGACGTGATCCTGGAGCGCTGTTATGCCCAGAACATGGGAGGCGGAACATATAAGAGCAATCTGCCGGATAACCTTGAGATCATCAAAGAAGTCGGATACAAAAATGTCATGGTCGACACAGACGGCGGACAGACAGAAAATCCGCACTGGGAGCTTGCAATTGAAGAATATATGCAATACCTGCTTGATCATGGGATCCCCGAAGAGCAGGTATACCATATGACACATACAATACCGGCAGGTCTGCTGGGAGTTTAAAAATCAGGAGGAGTTTTAACATGAAACACACAGTAACAGTATTTCGCGGCGATGGAATTGGTCCAGAGTTAGTGGACAATGTCTTAAAGATCTTAGAGGCAGCAAAAGCGCCGCTTGAGTATGAGATCTACAATGTCGGCGAGGATGAGTGGAAGAGAAACGGTGCCCTGATTCCGGACGAGGCGTATGCTTCCTTCGAGCGCACAAAAGTTCTCTTAAAGTCCCCGATCACGACCCCGGTTGGAAAGGGATTCCGTTCCTTAAACGTTACCCTTAGAGGCAAGTATGACCTCTACGCGAATATCCGCCCGGTAAAGTCTAATGATGCGGTAAAAACTCCGTTTAAGAACGTAGATATCGTGATCTTCCGTGAGAACACCGAAGGTCTGTATGTCGGAAAAGAAGAACAGATCGATGAGAACACGGTTCACGCGATCAAGATCGTTACCAAGAAAGCATCTGAGCGCATCATCCGCGACGCCTTCGAGTACGCGAAGAAGAACGGTAGAAAGAAAGTTACCTGCGTTCACAAGGCAAACATCCTCAAGATGTCTGACGGCATGTTCCTCGCGATCTTCCGTGAAGTTGCAAAGGATTACCCGGAAATCGAGGCTGATGACAAGATCATCGACAACACCTGCATGCAGCTCGTCATGAACCCGAACCAGTTTGATGTGATGGTAATGCAGAACCTCTACGGTGATATCCTTTCCGATCTCTGCAGCGGCCTGATCGGCGGCCTTGGTCTTGTACCGTCCAGCAACATTGGTGCCGACTATGCAATGTTCGAAGCCGTTCACGGAAGTGCTCCGGATATTGCCGGAAAGCACCTTGCAAATCCGACGGCGTTCCTGTGGTCTGCATGCATGATGCTTGAGTATCTTGGCGAAAATGAGACAGCATCCCGCATCCGAAAAGCAGTGGATGAGGTCCTTGCAGAAGGAAAGCACCTGACAAGAGATCTCCATGGTGAGGCATCTACAGAAGAGTATGTGGATGCTGTGATCGCGAGATTATAAGGAAAGAAAGATAGAAAGAAAAAAAGAGAACCAAAACCCGGCGGATCGCGCCGGGGATGGTTCTCTTTTCTGCGTTTTACAGCACTTCGTCATCTGCGGAAGCGGAATCAACTGTGCTTCTCATCACAATATCTGCAGCGATATACCTCATGATCCTTATCATCGAGATAGAAGATATGCGGCAGCTCCTGCTCGATGGAGGTGATGCAGCGCGGGTTCTTGCAGTGGATCACGTTCTTTAAGATCTTCGGGAGATGCAGGGTGCGCTTCTCAGCGATCTTGTCGTCACGGATGATGTTGACGGTGATGTTGTGATCAATATAGCCGAGGATATCGAGGTCGATGGAGTCTAACGGTCCCTCGATCTTGATGATATCTTTTCTTCCCATCTTGTTGCTCTTTGCGTTCTTAATGATCGCGACTGTGCAGTCTAACTCGCCGAGGCGCAGATAGCGATAGATATCCATGCTCTTGCCCGCCTGGATATGGTCAAGGACAACGCCTTCCTGAATTCCGCTGATATTTAACATGGCTTTTCTACCTCCAGTAATGTCATAATGAGTGCCATACGGACATATACGCCGTTCTGGGCCTGTCTGAAGTAAGCGGCACGCGGGTCATCGTCCACCTCAACAGAGATCTCGTTGACACGCGGGAGCGGGTGAAGCACATACATATCCGGTTTCGCAAGCTTCATCTTATCCTTATCAAGAATGTAGCAGTCCTTCATGCGGATGTAGTCTTCCTCATTGAAGAAACGCTCCTTCTGGACTCTTGTCATGTAGAGGATATCCAGTTCTTCCATCGCGTCATCAAGACTGGTTGTCTCACGGTACTCGATATTTTTAGCATCAAGGACACTCTCTTTGATATAATCCGGTACCTTTAATTCCGGCGGGGAGATCAGGATAAAACGGATTCCCTCATAGCGGGACAGCGCGTTGATCAGGGAGTGAACGGTACGGCCAAATTTCAGATCTCCGCAGAGTCCGACCGTCATATTGGAGAGTCTGCCCTTTAAAGAACGGATCGTATATAAATCGGTTAAAGTCTGTGTGGGATGCTGGTGACCGCCGTCTCCGGCGTTAATAACAGGAATCGAAGATTTGGTGGCGGCTACATAAGCGGCGCCTTCCTTTGGATGTCTCATCGCGCAGATATCTGCGTAACAGGAAATAACACGGATTGTATCGGAAACACTTTCGCCCTTGGAAGCGGAACTGGAATCAGCGGAGGAAAATCCGAGAACAGAACCTCCAAGATTTAACATGGCAGCTTCAAAGCTTAAACGGGTTCTTGTGCTTGGCTCATAGAAGAGAGTAGCTAATTTCTTTCCGTCGCATACATGTGCGTATCGGAAACGGTCTTTCTCAATGTCGGCGGCAAGTTCTAAAAGACTTTCCGTCTCCTCAAGAGAAAAGTCAAGAGGATTTAACATGTGTCTCATGATGTTTATAATCTCCTTTCAGGCCTCACGGCGGTCCGCATCGTATGTGACCGCGCTTAGGCATTTTCACTATTATAGCGAATCTGAAACAGAATTTCCACTATTTTTTTTAAGAAAATTGTGTTAAAATATGAAGCAGTGAACGCAGAGAAACAAAAGAAAAATAAGTAGACAAATTCTGCAGGGCAGGAAGAACAGATAGATGAAATTTGTGAAATCCCGTGGAAAAAGGACATTGGAGAAAGTCGGAAACGTAAATTAAAAATTGCGGGAAACGCGCGGTGGAGGAACTATGAGAAAGACGATGGAACAGATCGTTCTGGAAGGGCAGGTCGCGAAATGCCGCTCTATAGAGGAACTTTATGTGTTGTGGGAGCTGATGCAGCAGATGGAGGAAGATCCCTTTGGGAACACCTGCTATCCGGAGCTGGATCAGAGAAATTTTCATATCGACGGAATCTCGGATCCGGAACATTATGACGGGACGCTTTACATATTAAAAGAGACAAATATGAGAAAGATGATCCAGAAGGGCGAGACGATGCCGGTGGTATCGGACATCCGCGCGGATTTCCTGTCCGGAAAAAGTCCCTCCGGCCGGGTGGAATATCTGGATTATCTCACAAGCATGCAGAAGATCCTGTGGGAGGAAAAACATCCAGGCGAGGAGTGCAGGCTTCCGGGGAAAAAACTAAGGGAAAAGGCAGCAGTCCTCTATATCAATAAGCGCGGTGGAAAAGGCGCGGCCGACGAAATCAGCATGGACTACGGCCAGTATTATATCGAGTTTATCAAGAAGCAGATCCGTCTCTTAAATCCAAAGACCGTGGTCTGCTGCGGCGAGGATCTCTTCCGCCTGATTGTTATGGAAGTTTTTCAGAATAAAAAGCAGAAAAAGAACCGTGAGATCTATATGAAATGGAAGGATCTGGTCCGGGGAGATGTATTCTTTGCGGACAGGGACTACCGGCCGGTGAAGGAAACAAAGAAGGACGAGGCAGAGGTCCGGGTCGTGCGGATGTGGAATCCGTCATATCGGGTAAATAATGGACAGTATGTGTCGTTGGAAGAGTACCTGAAAGAATTTAAGAGGAGACTTTCCGGTGAGGAGGAAAATAAGCAGGGAGAGCAGTGGAATATGGACAGAACGGTTGAAAACCTGCAGCCGGAAACGAACAACGAAGAAAAAGCAGACATAGAAGAGGCAGATGTAAAAGAAACAGATTCAGAAAAAATGGAATAGGACAGGCGCAAAGGGAATTTCTACGGTTTCAGTAAAACCGGAGAGATTCCCTTTTTTCTATGACTGCGGAGAGAATTGACCGTGGGTTCTGCGGATCCGGAAGAACGTAAGAAATTGTAAGAATAATTAAGTAATTTTATATAGTCAGAACACGATGGGAACGATATACTTGAAATATAAAAAGAATCGGCGAAAAAACGCTGTAAAAATTTAAGAAGAAGGGGGCGGACGGATGCAGCAGAAGGAAGATGCGGTGATACAGGTAAAAGATCTGTATAAGGTTTACCGCATGGGCGAGGAGAAGGTTTACGCGTTAAATGGTGTGAGTTTTGAGATCCACCGGGGCGAGTTCTGCGCGATCACCGGACCGTCCGGTTCCGGTAAATCGACGCTTTTAAATATGTTGGCAGGTCTGGAACACCCGACAAAAGGAGAGATCGTGATCGCCGGAAAACATATAGAAAAGTTGAATGAAAAACAGCTTGTGACCTTCCGAAGAGAGCGGGTCGGGTTTATCTTCCAGTCCTACAACCTGATCGGGACGATGGATGCGGTGGAAAATGTGGCTTTGCCGTTATCGTTTCGGGGAATGCCGAGGGCAGCGAGGATCAAGCGGGCGAAGCAGTATTTAAGGCTTGTGGGACTTGAGAAATTTATGACCCATATGCCGAACCAGATGTCCGGTGGACAGCAGCAGCGAGTCGGAATCGCAAGAGCCCTGGCGATGAACCCGCAGATCATCTTCGCGGACGAGCCCACGGGAAACCTGGATTCGAAGACAACGATGGAAGTATTAAAACTCATGCAGAAGGTCGTGAGAGAGGAGAAACAGACGCTTGTGATGGTTACCCACGACAATAATCTGGCGACCTACGCGGACCGGATCTTTAAGATCATCGACGGAAAGATCGTGAGTATCGAGGAGAATCACCATGAGGTGGATCTTGTGCAGTTAGAAGAGTCCATGCAGGCGGCGGCAGAGGCGCAGGGGAAATCTAAGAATCCGGCAGCAGAAGAGCAAATAGAGACAGTTGTGGAAGCAGAAGAACACCAGATAGAGGGAAAGTCAGAATAAAATTTTGGAATAAACGCAAAAATATGGAAAGCTGGCACAAATAACTAAAATAGAACAGCCAGGAGGAGAGGAACAGTATGAAAATAAAAGGATTACGCTGGATGGCAACATTCCTTGCCGCGTGTATGCTGATGGGCGCAGTCCCGGCAACTGCATTCGCGGCGAAGGAGACAACAGAAGCGGCGGAGACGATCCCACAGGTATACCGGATGGATGACGACAATGATACCGTCCGCCTTGTGATCGGAAAGACGCCGACCTTATATATCGGAAAAAACGGAACCGTCTCCGTGACACTCATGAACATGGAGGACAAAGACTGGATCGAGACGGAGATCTGGATCGCCTCCGAGGATGATTTCCGGAACCATTATTCCGATGAGATCACAAAGACGGAGGACCGCGACAGCGAGGAGAGCAGCATCGTTCAGTCTATGAAGACGATCTATCCCTTTGAGGTGACAGATTCTTTAAACCGCCATTACAAGGTCGGTCATGTAAATAAAAAAGCGAAAAAGACCGTCAACCTGAATGTCAATGTAAAAAAAGGTCTGGAAGAGGGCTATTATCCGATCCTGATCTATATCTCAAAGCGCGCTCAGGGCGAGGACGGAATGTCCTCCGAGTACGCAAAGACGATCATGGCGTGGATCGAGACAAAGAAGACAACGGGAACCAGCGAGACAGATGAGGACAGCTCCGAGCCAGTAGCATTCGCCCTCGGCGAGAATCAGTCCACTCCGTCTGCAAACTATTCCGAGGTCATGAATTTCGATGTAAACGTGAGAAATACCGGTTATAAGACTGCCTATGATGTGCGCGTCGATATGGAGCTCTCTGAGGATATCACGAAGTTTCCGTTTGAGATCAATGACGGAAATTATGACCGGCAGATGGGAAATATGAATCCGGATCAGACGGTGGCGGTTCCATTCAGCATGGCGGTGCGGGAAAAGGCGAAATCCGGCTATTATCCGATCAAGTTTAAGATCCGTTACCGGGAAAACGAGAATGGAAACTTTGCTGCTCCTGTGGAGGATACCTTTTATGTGCGGGTCTATGGAAAAGACGAGGATGATTCTCTGGATTCTGAAGCAGGCGAGAACGAAAGAACAAAGGCGCGTATCATCGTCGACAGCTTTGAGACGGATCCTGCGGAGATCTATGCCGGACAGGATTTTACGCTGAAGGTGCGCATGAAAAACGCTTCCAACAGTATCGCAGCCAGCAACATCCTGTTTACCTTCGAGTCGGAAGCAGTGAGCGACAGTCCGGTATTTACGACGGTGAACGGTTCAAACTCCGTGGTTGTCAATTCTCTGGCACCGGGAGCATCCGACACGCTGACGATAAAATTTTCCTCAAGTCCCACAGCGGAACAGCGTTCCTACACGATCACGATCAATGAGCAGTATGACAGCCCGGAATTTAAGAACGCGAAGGAAGCCGTAAAGATCGCGGTTGGATTAAAGCAGGAGGCACGGTTAAATACCGGTACCATCGAGGTCATGCCGGATGCTATTTCCGTCGGCGAGGAGTCAAACGTGATGTTCTCCATCAACAACACCGGAAAAGTCATGCTCTATAACGTGAACGCGGTCTTTGAGGCAGACTCTATCCAGAAGAATGAGGCTTATGTTGGAAATATCGAACCCGGAAAAAGCGGAAACGTGGATACGATGATCAACGGAATTGCCCCGACCACGGATGATGGAAAGGTAAAACTCTCCATTACATATGAGGATGAGAACGGAAAAGTCTCCACGGTCGAGAAAGAGATCCAGCTTATGGTAAATGAGGATCAGAGCATGGATGAAAGCAATGTTGACGATACCTGGAACAGTGACGATGTACAGCCGGAACCGTCCACGACGGATAAACTGAAACATCTCGCAATTCCGGTGGGAATCGTGGGAGTTGTCCTTGCAGCTGTGATCCTTGTGGTCATCAGACGCAAAAAGAAGAAAGCGGGAATGGACGATGAGATTCTTTGATCTGCTCATCATGAGCATCAATAACCTGCGCAGACGGAAACTCAGAACGGGACTTACCGTTCTGGGTGTTGTCATCGGCACGGCCTCCATCGTAGTCATGGTCTCTCTGGGAATCGGATTGAAGGAAAATACTGTGGAATCCTATGCTTCCTTCGGAAGTCTCACAAGGATCCAGATCAGTTCCGGATACGGGAACCAGTCCGAGGACGATTACCTCGTGGACGCCACGGTGACGAAGCTTGCGAAGATCCCGCATGTGAAGAGTGTGTCCCCGATCCTGGAGACAGATGTGAATCTGAAGCAGGGAGTTTATCAGGGATATTCGAACATTGTGGGAATGCCCAGAGAGGAGCTGGAACAGATTCCGCTGGCGGAGGGAGAACTTCCGAACAAGAATGCGGCGACTCTGGAGTTTATCGTCGGAAATATGGTTTCCGATAACTTTTATAACAGCAAGACCGGAAAGGGAAGCTGGGACGGTGAGGATCTTTCCAAAGTGGATCTTATACACAAGCCGTTTTTTACCATGTTCCAGAATATGGGAAACGGGGATGAAAGCAGCCAGAAAAAGTATCTTTTCCCGGCCTGCGCTCTGGTGGATGGCGGCGAGAACGGATTTTCTGAGTATGGATACCAGATCTACACGGATATTGATCTGTTAAAGACCCAGCTGAAAAAAATCTACCGGAAGAACCCGATCCCCGGACAGCCGACAAATAAAAAGGGAAAACCCTACAATTATTTTGTCTACAATATGATTTACGTGAATGTGGACGATATGGAGCATGTGACGGAGGTCCAGAAAGCGATCACAGATATGGGCTACGAGGCCTACAGCAGCATGCAGTGGCTCGAACAGGCCCAGCAGCAGACGGATATGATCCAGGCGGTCCTCGGAGGCATCGGTGCTGTATCGCTGTTTGTGGCGGCAATCGGAATTGCAAACACGATGATGATGTCCATCTATGAGAGAACGAAGGAGATCGGTGTGCTGAAGGTTTTGGGATGTGCGCTTGGAGATATCCGGACGATGTTTTTGATGGAGGCAGGATTTATCGGATTTATGGGAGGCGTTCTGGGACTTGGCTTAAGCTACAGCGTCTCCGCGGCGATCAATAAGTTTCTGGGAGCCAGCCTCTCCGGTATGACCGGCGGTTCCGGAGCGATCTCAAGGATCCCGCTGTGGCTTTCCGGATCCGCTGTGGTCTTTGCGGTCCTCATCGGCATGCTGGCCGGACTTTTCCCGGCACTGCGGGCGATGAAATTAAGTCCGCTGGCGGCAATCCGAAATGAATAAGATAAATGAGTCCTGGGTGCGCTGACACCTTAAAAATCTGACATTTCAGCCAGTCTGCAGGCAGGTTGGGGAGCAGCAGAAAAACTCCACAGTTAAGCCGTGCACGGAGAGGCGGACGGTTGACAGGCAACAGAAAAATCGGGATTAAAAGATCCGGTAAAACAAAAGACACGCCATACAGATTTCACTTAAAACCTGTATGACGTGTCTTTTTCAATTCTTAAAATATCTGATCATTTACCCGGCACTTAAGCCTTGGCCGCCTTCTGTCTGGACAGTGTCTGTACACCTTCAATAACAAGGATGATCGCAAGGAAGATCAGAAGGATTCCGAGGATCGTCTGTGCCCACGGACCCCAGTCAGCGCCGCCTGCGGCAATCATGCCGATCTGGTTCTTAACTGTGAGTGCAAGGGAGGTGATCGTAACGATGATCATGAATGCCATCGGGATCAGGAACATCTTGTTGTTTTTGCCCATGTTTCCGAGCCATGTGGCAACGGCTAAGAGGCCGATACCTGCGAGAAGCTGGTTGGCAGCTCCGAACAGTCCCCAGATCTTTCCATATCCGTTCATGCCGAGAAGAATGCCAAGAACAACCGTGAGGATCGTAGCGAAGTACGGATTTACCATAACCTTTTTCCAGCCCTCTTTGATGTCAGCAGCAGTTTCACCCGGCTCAAGCCAGAATTCCTGGAACATGAAACGCGCAAGACGTGTTGCGGTATCAAGAGAAGTAAGACAGAACGCAGAATATGTAAGTACCAGTAAAGAGTTTAAGATGCTGTAGCTTCCCGGGATGATATCGTCGATCATGTGAGCGATACCGCCGCCGAAGATCGCTGTCGCGCCCTTTAACGCCTGGTCCGGATGAACCGCGTTCCACTTGTAAGCATAACCGATGGCGCAGAGAGTTAAAACTGCGAGAACACACTCTAAGAGCATTCCGCCGTAAGCGATCGGCTTCGCGTCAGTCTCTTTGTCGAGCTGCTTGGATGTGGTACCGGAAGATACCAGAGAGTGGAAACCGGAGATCGCACCGCAGGCAACAGTTGTAAACAGTACCGGGAACATGTACTGAACGCCGTTTCCGTTGTCAACTGCAAAGCTTGTCACAGCTGGGAAGGTGGAGTCGAAGGTCGGATGAGCGACGATGACGCCGAATGCTGCAACTGCTAACATTGCGTAGAGCAGGAAGGAACTTAAGTAGTCACGCGGCTGGAGAAGGATCCATACCGGTGTTACAGAAGCGATGGCGATGTAAAGACCAACGATCCACATCCATGTCTTTGTGGAGAGGTAGATCGGATGGAAGTTCATTCCGATCGCCATGATCAGAACGATCGCAAGAACGCCGAATACGGAAGCGATACCCATCGGCATGTTGCGGCGGTATACACAGAAACCGAATACGATCGCGATCAGGATGAACAGGATAGAGATCATCGCTACGGTTGCCGGAGTCGCGGATTTCGCCATATCAAGTGCGCCGCTCTCATCGTACACTGCGCCGAAGGTGGAAGCAACGATCGAAGCGAAGGCTGCTACGACTAAGATCAGTGTCAGGTAAGAGAAGATGATGAAGAGCTGCTTTGCACGTTTGCTCATGTTTGCGGAGATGATCTCTCCGATGGACTGTCCTTTGCTGCGGACAGATGCGAACAGTGCGCCGAAGTCATGGACACCGCCGAAAAAGATGCCGCCGACGAGAATCCATAAGGTCACCGGAAGCCATCCGAACATAGCCGCGCCGATCGGTCCTGTGATCGGGCCTGCGCCTGCGATGGATGAGAAATGGTGTCCCATCAGGACCGGAGCTTTTGCCGGTACATAGTCAACACCGTCTGCCATTGTATGAGCCGGTGTCTCTGTTTTGCTTTCGCCTACGCCCCACTGCTTGCACAGCCAGCCGCCGTAGCAGACATAGCCGATGCCAAGAATGGCAACACAGACGACGAGAAGTACTAATGAATTCATTGTTGCTATCTCCTTTTCTTTTAAAATATAATAATGTTGGGGTCAAAAGTTTTTGACCCCTTTGATACCGTATTGTTCCGCACTTTGTGCTCTCACAATACTCAAAAACATTCATAATCCGCTCATTTTTCTACGAAAAATGGCTGCTTATTCATGTTTTTGGCGGGTCCCAAGGTCAAAAATCCTCTTGCAAGCAAGCTT
>OLJW01003925.1_pt1 | contig 10599 bp, 9 predicted proteins | sample 1603411 | NCBI WGS metagenome assembly OLJW01 (sample SAMN04168659, study PRJEB22393) | human gut metagenome | biome: human gut microbiome; feature: stool | host: Homo sapiens | collected 2014-05-12 | reverse complement strand
CGCTTGCCGCCCCCGGAATAGCCCGTGAGCGACAGAAGCGACAGCGGCGCGTCCGGCGAAAGCAACCCTGCGTCCACCAGAGGCTTCACCAGCGCGATGCAGCCGCTGGCGTGGCAGCCCGGCACGGCGATGCGCCGCGCGCTTCGTACGGCCTGCGCCTGCGCCGCACCCAGCTCCGGAAAGCCGTAGGTAAAACGCGGGTCCGTGCGGTGAGCGGTGGAGGCGTCCAGAATCACGCCTTCCGACTCGCCCAGGGCGGCCACCAGCTCGCGGCTGGCGGCGTCGGGCAGGCAGAGGATGGTAGCGTCGGCCTGGCGGGCCATGGCGGCGCGGGCGTCGAGGTCCTTGCGCTTTTCCTCCGGGAGAGAGAGAAGCGTGATGTCCTCCCGCCCGGCGAGGCGATCTCTGACCCGCAGGCCCGTGGTTCCCTGGTCGCCGTCAATGAATACGGTGAACATGGCTTACAGCTTTCCCTTCAGAAGCGTTGCCCGCGCGGCGATGGGCAGGCCAAAGAGATTGATGAAGCCGGCAGCGTCCTTCTGGTCGTAGACGTGGTCCTCACCGAAGGTGGCGATCTCCTCGCTGTAGAGCGAATAGGGAGAAGTGACGCCGGCATTGATGATGTTGCCCTTGTAGAGCTTGAGCTTGACTTCGCCGGTGACGGTCTTTTGCGTTTCGGTCACAAAGGCGGCGAGCGCCTCACGCAGCGGGGTGAACCACTGGCCGTTGTAGACGATGTCGGCGTACTTCTGAGCCAGCTGCTCCTTGAGGTGTGCACTCTCCTTGTCCAGGGTGATGGTCTCCAGAACATTGATGGCCTTGTACAGGATGGCACCGCCGGGGGTCTCATACACACCGCGGCTCTTCATGCCCACCAGACGGTTCTCCACGATATCCAGCAGGCCGATGCCGTTCTCGCCGCCCAGCTTGTTCAGGTACTCCACCAGCTCCACAGCGCCCATCTCCTTGCCGTCAACGGCAGTGGGAACGCCCTTTTCAAAGTGGATGGTTACATAGGTCGGGGTGTCGGGAGCCTGCTCGGGGCTGACACCCAGCTCCAGGAAACCGGGGTGGTTGTACTGGGGCTCGTTGGCGGGGCTCTCCAGATCCAGGCCCTCGTGGCTCAGATGCCACAGGTTCTTGTCCTTGGAGTAGTTGGTCTCGCGGTTGATCTTCAGGGGGATGTGGTGAGCCTCGGCGTAGTCGATCTCCTCGTCACGGCTCTTGATGTCCCACTCACGCCAGGGAGCAATGATGGCCATATCGGGGCACAGGGCCTTGAGGGTCAGCTCAAAACGCACCTGATCGTTGCCCTTGCCGGTGCAGCCGTGGCAGATGGCATCTGCGCCTTCCTTGATGGCGATATCGGCCAGAGCCTTGGCAATGCAGGGGCGTGCAAAGCTGGTGCCCAGCAGGTAGTCCTCGTACTTTGCACCAAACTTCAGGGTGGGGAAGATGTAGTTCTCCACAAAGTCCTTCTTCAGATCCAGAACGTACAGCTTGGAAGCGCCGGTAGCCTTGGCCTTTTCCTCCAGGCCGTCCAGCTCGGTGCCCTGGCCCACGTCACCGGAAACGGCGACGACTTCGCAGTTGTTGTAGTTTTCCTTCAGCCAGGGAATGATGATGGAGGTATCCAGACCACCGGAGTAGGCCAGAACGACTTTTTTAATGTTTTCCTTTTTCATAATAAACGCGCTCCTTTTAATAAAAATACACTTTTGTACCCTGATGCGCACTTTCCCTTCGCATCCTCTGTCTTTGATTCGCGGTTGATGCTTTTATTATACGCAGCGCGGCTTTTCCGTCAATGCTGAAAACTGCCAAACATGCCGCGCATTTGCGGCAGGATTTGTTACACTTTGTATGTTTATGCAGTATTATTTGTTTATATTCAAATTTTATGCAGTTAAAATGTATATATGAAATGCAAAAAAGCGCCCCGAAGGACGCTTTCTTTATGCTTGATATCTTCCCAGGATCTCCTCCACCTGTTCCTGTGTCAGCGGGTGGGTGGGCTCCGGCTTTTCATTGCCCCTGCGCAGGGGCAGCCACCAGGTGGACAGGCCCAGCCAGCCGAACTTATAGGCGGTGTGGGGCTCACGGCCCACGCAGGTGAAGCCCAAGCGGGCATGGATACGCTCACTGGCGGGGTTGGGGTCTGCCACAAGGGCGTAAACATTCCAGTAACCCATCCCGTCCAGAATATCCAGCAGGGCGCGGTAGAGGGTATCCCCCACACCAAAGCCCCGGGCATCGGGGGCACAGTAGATGGTGCTCTCCACAGCCCAGTCGTAGGCCTCCCGGGGGTGGTAGCGGTGGGCGCAGGCGTAGCCCAGCAGTTTACCGTCCCCATCCCGGGCCAGCAGCAGAGGGATCAGCGCACGGGTACTGTCCACCCAGTCCTCATATTCCGGCAGGGAAGAGGGCGTTACCTGAAAGGTTGCCGTGTGGTGCAGGACATACCAGTTGTAGATGTTCAGGATCTCCGCCGCATCGGCCCGGGTGGCCAGCGAGAGCCGGGGCAGGTTCTTCTCAGCCCATTCGGCGCACATGGCTTCCTTCTGCGCCTTGGTCAGCTTTTTCAGGGCTGCTTCCCGGCGCAGGGCGGCAGATTTGTCTGTGCACCGTTCCAGATACGCGAACCGCTGTGCCCCCAGCGCACGGGTGCACTTGGCCCCCTTCCCGCTCTTGTGGGCGTGCAGGCGGCTGGCCGGGTCATTTGTCCAGCCCGTGTAGAGTTGGCCGCCCGCGCAGCGCACCATATAGACATAGGCCCGCTCCGTCTTCTCCGCTTCCCCGCTCATATCACAGTCTCCCGTTGTTTTTCAGCACCTGACGGCAGGCGGCCAGCGCCGTCTCCTTGTCCTTTGCGGTGATGAGGAAGCGGCTGGCGTGGCAGAAACTGATGCCCTCGATGCCGCTCTTCTGCTCAATGACCTCCTGCGGCTGGCCCGCCCAGCTCTGGGGGAAGGGCAGCTTCGGCTTTTTGGTCTTGTGGTCGGTCACGCACTGGGCGCTCCACCCGCCGCGCTGGCTGGGGTAGATGACGAAGAGGGCATCGGTCTTGTACAGGCCATTCTTCCAGGGCAGATAGCAGGGCAGGATCACGATGCCGTCCCGGGAGTTCTTATAGGCCTGCTGGACCTTTTCATCGGCGCGGTTCACGGCGTTCGCGCTCTCGATCTGGTTTTCCAGGATCTGCTTTGCCACAGCCACCGCCTTGAAGAAGCAGGTGTCCTGATCCTCCTTGGAATCCCACACCGGGTTGAAGAAGCCGATGGCATCGCACAGGCTGTTCTGCTCGCCGGTGTTGTCGTTCAGATCAAGGGGCTGGATAAAGTTTTCATCGATGAGCCGGGCCTGACGCTCCCCCACCAGCCCCGGGCCCAGCACCCGCCACAGCAGGCCGAAGGCCGCATAGGGGATGCCGTTGGCGCGGTACTCTCGGGGCTCCTGATGGTGATCGAACATGCCAAAGCCGATATCGTACACGATGCCGTCGAAATCGTCCGGCACCACAAAGCCGCGGGTGATCCTGATGTCCGGCCGGATGATCTGTAGCAGCGCCGTTGCAAATACGTCGTCCGCATGGAACTTGCCGGCGTGGGTAAATCCGTTTGCAGGAATTTTCATAACAGCAATACCTCGTTCTCTTTCTTTGGGAACAGTATATCACATTCTGAAGCAGGGGACAACAAAACCCCGGAACATGGAGTTTTCTTCCTTGTCCCGGGGCTGTTCTCTAGCTTCTGGTCACTTTCTCTTCCGTGCTGTCTTTGTAACAGCGCGGGTGGGGGTCTTGGTCACAGCCGTGGTGGGCTTCACGGCGGGGGAGAGGTTCGGCTTTTCGGTGAGGGCGGTGGTGGTGGGCTCGCCCAGTGCCAGCACCTCAGCCAGCTCCTTCTGCACCTTGGCGTTGACAGGGTCGTTCACAGCCAGCACATCGGAGTAGAACTGCTCCATCTCTTCGCGGGTGGAGAAGGTTGCAACGTACATCTGGTTGCCCATGGCACCGGACAGAGCCTCGGGGATGCGGTCCACCATCCGCATATTCTTCTGGTACTTCTGCATGATCTGCTCATGGCTGTACACAAAGTTCTTGCCATCGCGGCGGCCCGCAAAGGGGCAGTAGTAGTGCTCGCCCACCGGCATATCCGTGCCGCCGAAGGCGATCATATCCGCCCAGATCTTGTACACGTTGGTGGAGCGGGCAAAGTTGATCATATCCGGGGTAAAGCCGCCGCAGGGGCGCATATTGACCTCCAGCGCCACGAGCTGGCCCTTTTTGCCCATGCTGGCCTGATCCTCGGTCATGCGGAAGAACTCAAAGTGGACGAACCGGCTCTTCACGCCAAAGCTCTTGACGGCGGCACGTCCGGCGGCGCGGGTATCCTCGGGCAGATCCTTGATGATATAGTAGATGGAGTTATCGTTGTCGTTGACGATGTCCATGATGGACACCGGGCTGACGTTGCCCGCCTCAAAGATGGGGTTGCCGCTGCCGTCGATGATGGCATCGTAGCTGTTGACCTCGGCGTGGACGAACTCCTCCATGATATAGGAGAGGTCGGGGTGATAGGTGCTCTTGTAGAGCAGGAAGCGCTTCAGCTCCTCATCGCTGGACAGCTTATGGGTATCGGAGGCGCCTACACCGTTGTCCGGCTTGACCACCACCGGATAGCCCACCTCGTTGATGAACTTCCTGCAGCCCTCCAGGTCGTCCACCATGTGGTAACGTGCGGTGGCGATGCCGGCCTTCTGGTAATACTCCTTCATCTTGCTCTTGTACTTGATGCGGGGCATATCCTCGGTTTGGAAGCCGGACTTGATGTTGAAGTCCGTGCGCAGGGCCGCATCCCGCTCCAGCCAGTACTCGTTGTTGGATTCCAGCCAGTCGATGCGGCCATACTTGAAGGCGAAGAACGCCACCGCCCGGTAGACCTCGTCATAATTCTCCAGACTGCCGACCTTATAGTATTCGTTCAGGCTGTCTTTCAGCTCCGGCTTCAGCTCATCATAGGGCTGGTCACCGATGCCCAGCACGTTCATGCCGTTATTTTTCAGCTCCCGGCAGAACTGCCAGTAGTTGGTGGGGAAATTGGGGGAGATAAAGATAAAGTTCTGCATAGCTTGATGATTCCTCTTTTATCCTAGAATATAAGGCATATAATACACGACCTGCTGATACCACCAATCCCAGTCGTGCTTGACATCATAGCCCCACAGGTCCACCCAGACAGGGATGCCTTTCTGCTCAAAGATCTGCTTGAGCTGCCGGGTGGTATCGGGCTGCTCCCAAGCGCCCTGACCGCAGCAGATAACCGCCTTCCTGCTGCGGTAGAGGTCCATATAGGGGTGGTCGGTGGGGAAATTGGCCATATAGTCCACAGGGGAGTTCTGGTAGACCACCTCGTCCATGTAATCGCCAAAGCCGTATTTTGCGGTGTAGATGCCGCTGAGGGCCAGACAACCATCGAAAAGATAGGGGAACCGCAGGTAGAGGTTGACGGCATGGGTCGCGCCCAGGCTGCAGCCAAAGGCGATCACGCCGGGGAGGCTGTCCCAGCCGTTGCGCTCCTTGGCGATATACTGGATCTTGGGCACAACTTCCTCCACGATGTAGCGGATCCACTGCTCATAGCGGCGGATCCGCCAGTAGGGGTCGCCGTTGGTGTCGGACCAGGTCTCCTGATCGATGGTGTCGATGGAGATGACCATGATCTGCCCGGATTCGATCCACGGTGCCAGCGTACCGGCCATGTGGAAGTCCTCAAAGTCGAAGAAACGGCCATCCTGACAGGGGATAAAGAGCATGGGGCGGCCTGCGTGGCCGTAGACCTTGCATTCCATCTCCCGGCCCAGTGCGGGGCTGTAATCCTTGAAGTATTGTGTTTCCATCTGGTTTCCCTCCTCTATAAAAAACCTCTCAGGCGCTCCGCGCCTCTCTTACCAGGAGAGGTGGCATCCCGAAGGGATGACGGAGAGGTTCAGTCCAACTCGTACATCAAAGTATGGAACACGAACGGCAGCTGCTTTTCCCAGCTGGCTTCGCTGTGGGTGCCGCCGGGCACCAGGCGGCTGGTCAGGTGGATGCCCCGGACCATGATCTTGCTGCACATCTCGGCAAATTCCCTGCGCATTCCCTCGTGGCTGCCCATCTCCTGGGAACCGTAGTCCATGTAGAGCACCGTGCCGGGCTCCAGCTTTGCGCGGCCCACCAGACCGCTGAGCTTTTCAGGAGACACCCAGATCGACGGCGACAGGGCTGCCGCGCGGCTGAAGGTATCGTTATACTGCAGCAGGGCGTACAGGCTCATCAGGCCGCCCATGGAGCTGCCGCCAATAAACGTGTGCTCCCGGTCCGGCAGGGTGCGGAAATTGTGGTCAATGAAGGGCTTGAACCGGTGGATGAACCAGCTCATGGTCGCCTGCCCCTTGCCGTCAAAGTGGCCATAGGTCGGGTCATCGAAGCGGTAGGGCGAATACTCCACAAGGCGCTCGTTGTTGGGGCCTGCATTGCACTCCACTGCCGCCACGATGAGCGGGGTATCGGTGTAGTCCAGATAATCCGCCACGCCCCAGCTCTTGCCGTAGGTGGCATCCGCATCAAAGAACACATTCTGGCCGTCGAACATATACAGCACCGGATACCGGCGCTCCGGGTCGGCTTCGTACATGGTGGGCAGGTAGACATACACCCGGCGCTGCTCCACGCCGTTCACCGCAGGATAGCTGACGCTCCATTTTTTGACCATATTCCAGTTCCCTCTCGTTTCTGTTTTTCTGCACATAGTCTAGCACTGTGCAGGCGGAAAAGCAATCGGGGAACAAAACCTCTCCGTCAATGCTTCGCATTGCCACCTTTCCTAGCAGGAGAGGCAAGAAAACGGTATCGTAAACTTGACTCCCCTGACCAGGGGAGCTGCCGCCGTAGGCGGCTGAGAGGTTCTATGATACGGCAAACGCCGCCTGGCGGCATTCCCACTCGGCGGCGTTTGCAAAAATTCTGAACAGAGAGAAGCGCGGGGAGGATCAATACTTCTTCTCAACCGGAACGATCCAGCCCTTGGTATCGGGGATCTTGCCCCACTGCATCCCGGTCATGGTGTCGTACAGCTTCTGGGTCACAGGGCCGATCTTGCCATCGCCAATGTAGGCGTGCTCGCCCTTCCAGACCAGCTCCTTGACAGGGGAGACGACTGCGGCGGTACCAGTGCCGAAGACCTCCTCCAGCTTGCCCTCACGGGCGGCCTGCATGATGTCCGCAATGGCCAGCTTGCCCTCGATGACATCATAGCCCCAATCCTTCAGCAGCTCGATGCAGCTGCGGCGGGTAACGCCGGGCAGAACGGTGCCGACGGTTGCAGCGGTGTAGACCTTGCCGTCGATCTTGAACATGATGTTCATGCTGCCGACTTCCTCGACGTACTTCTTCTCGACGCCGTCCAGCCACAGCACCTGTGCGTAGCCCTGCTCCTCGGCCAGCTCACCGGCCTTGATGGAAGCAGCGTAGTTGCCGCCGCACTTGGTGAAGCCGGTCAGGCCGGGGGCAGCACGGATGTACTCATCCTCAACGTAGATGCGGACGGGGTTGATGCCCTCGGCGTAGTAAGCGCCGGAGGGAGCACAGATGATGCAGAAGATATAGTGCTTGGAAGCGTGCACGCCCAGACCCACATCGTTTGCAAAGACGAAGGGACGGATGTACAGGGAAGCACCATCGGTATGGGGCACCCAGTCGCGCTCCACATCCACCAGAGCCTCAACAGCCTGCACAAAATCCTCTTCCGGGATCTTGGGGATGCACAGACGGTCGGCGGAATCCTGGAAACGCTTTGCGTTGCAATCAGGGCGGAACAGCTGAATGGTGTCATCCGCGGTGCGGTAAGCCTTCATGCCCTCAAAGATCTCCTGCGCATAGTGGAACACCACCGTGGCCGGGTCCAGCGGGAAGGGTGCGTAGGGGACGATGCGGGCATCGTGCCAGCCCTCGCCCTCGGTATAATCCATCACAAACATGTGGTCGGTAAATTTCTTGCCGAAGCCCAGCTTGGTCTCGTCCTGGGGCTTCTCCTTGGGAGAAGTGGTACGAGTGATCTTGATATCCAACATGATATATTTCCCTCTTTTCTGATCTCACACAGCAGATTTTGCGCGGCACGCGCCCGCACCTGAAATGCCGAATGTTGTTTTCTATTATAGTAGCATGAGCCGGATTTGCAAGGAAACGCAAAATCTTTCATGTTTGGGGGCTGTAAGTTGTCGCAAATTGTGATAAAATGAAACCATAAGCCCTCTCAGTCAACGCCGATGGCGTTGCCAGCTCCCCCAAAGGGGGAGCCCATTGCGGCATTTAGATTTTGGTTTTGCGAAAACCTTTCCCAAGAGGCAGAACAGCCTCTCCCTTCGGGAGAGGTGGCATTGCGAGGCAATGACGGAGAGGGTTATAATAAAAGGAGTTCTACCATGATCAACGGCGTGATTTTTGATATGGACGGCCTGATGTTCGACACCGAGCGGATGTGGGCCACTTTCTGGGAACCGGCGCTGGCGGCGCTGGGTCTGGAGTACAAAGAAGGCCTTGCCGAGGCTGAACGCGGCACGGCAGGCGAAACTTCCCGTAACATCGTGCGGCAGTTCTACGGAGAGGACTGCGATGCCAACGCCATCATCGACAGCCTGCACCGGGTGGCCGATGAGGAGTTCCAGAAACCGGTGCCCAAAAAGCCGGGGCTGGACGAGCTGCTGGCCTGGCTGGATGCCAACCACATCCCCATGGCAGTGGCCTCCTCCAGCCGGGTCCATGTCATCGAGGGCAACCTGAACAACTGGGGCCTGACCCACTACTTCAAGGCGCTGGTATCCGGCCAGCAGGTCAAACACTCCAAGCCCGACCCGGAGATCTTCCTGCTGGCGGCGGAAAAGCTGGGCACCGACCCCGCCCACACGCTGGTGCTGGAGGACAGCTACAACGGTGTCCGCGCCGGTGCCGCCGGGGGCTTTGTCACCGTCATGGTGCCCGATCTGCTCCCCGCCGACGATGAGATGCGCGGCCTGTATACCATGGAATGCACCAGCCTGAACGAGGTGCTGGCCAAGCTGAAAACGGGAGAACTGTAATTGAGGGAAAGCTCCGTAAAATCGCCCCGTGTTCCGGGGTTTTATTGTCTCCTGTGTTATGTTATAATAAAAGAAAAGAAAAAAGGAGACATCCCCCATGAAAATCGCAGTTTCTTATGAAAACGGTATGGTATTCCAGCACTTCGGCCACACGGCAGAGTTCAAGTTCTACGAGGTCGAAAACGGACAGGTGACCGCCAGCGAGGTCGTTTCCACCAACGGGCAGGGCCACGGCGCACTGGTGGGCTTTCTGGCCCAGCACAATGCCAATGTGGTGTTCTGCGGCGGCATCGGCCCCGGGGCACAGAACGCCCTTGCGCAGGCAGGCATCCAGCTGTTCGGCGGGATCAGCGGCCCGGCAGACGCGGCAGTAGCAGATTATCTGGCCGGAAAGCTCCGCTTTGACCCCAACGCCCATTGTGACCACCACGACCACGGCGAGGGTCACCATTGCGGTGAGCATCACTGCGGCGGGCACTCCTGCGGCCAGTAACCCATAACATCACAAAACCCCGGAGCAATGCATCACAGCAAACGCTCCGGGGTTATTTTATGCCTTAGAAGAACCGGCAGAAGCCAGGGCAGTGCCGCGAACACTCGGCCTCATCTTGACAGCATTTTATTGGGACACAAAAGAGATGCTCTCGGTCTGCTTCGATTCGGCCGGGCGGGGTGGGTCTGCCTTGGTCAGCATCTGCTGGAATTTCCGCGCCGCCGTATTCAGCGGGCGGTGGCGATCGTAAACAAGGCAGATCGAACGGGTCGGGATGATCTCCTGCAGGTGGAGCTGCACCAGCTCGCCCCGCTCCAGGCTATCCCTCGCCATGGGTTCCGGCACAAAGGCAAGCCCCAGCTCGCTTTTGACCAGCGTGAGCATCTGGTCGGTGGTGGCGGCTTCCGTATCCGGCTTGAGGACCGCGCCGTGATCCAGGAAGAACTGCCGGTATAAGCTGCGGGTCACGCTCTCGTCGCTGAGGGAGATGAGGGGATAGCTGCGCAGCTCCTTCAGGGTCAGGCTCTGACTTGCCAGTGCGGTGAAGGTCCTGCCACCCACCAGCACCTCGTAAAACGGCTTCAGCTCCACCATTTTCAGCCCTGACTCGATCTCCGCCGGGGTGCTCACAATGGCAAAATCCACCTCGCCGTTCTTCACGGCCTGCACCGCCTGCGGGGTGGAGTGGTTCGAGATGCGCAGCCGGATGCCGGGATATTCGGTATGGAAATCCCGCAGCTTTTTGGAAAGATAAATGTTGAGCGCCGTCTCGGTGGCGCTGATGCTGATGGTTCCGTGCTCCAGCGTGGCACTGGCGCTCAGCTCCTCTTCGGCATCCTGGATCTGCACCGCCGCCGAAGCGATCCGGGAGTAGAGCATTTCGCCTTCCGGTGTCAGGGTCACACCCCGGTTGGAGCGGATGAACAGCACGCAGTTCAGCTGGCTTTCCAGCCGGTTCATCGAGTGGGTGATGTTGGGCTGGTTGT
>OLJW01003921.1_pt1 | contig 10609 bp, 7 predicted proteins | sample 1603411 | NCBI WGS metagenome assembly OLJW01 (sample SAMN04168659, study PRJEB22393) | human gut metagenome | biome: human gut microbiome; feature: stool | host: Homo sapiens | collected 2014-05-12 | reverse complement strand
CCATCCGCCCGCTGTTCCCCAAGGATATGCGCAACGATGTCTGCGTGACCATGACCGTCATGAGCCAGGACCCCGACTGCTCTGCCGAAATTTCCGGCATGAACGGTGCGTCCCTGGCCATCGCCATGTCTGATATTCCCTGGAACGGCCCTATTGCCGGTGTGTTTGTCGGTCTGGTGGACGGCGAGATCGTGCTGAACCCCACGAAGGAGCAGCGCGAGCACAGCGACCTCTCTCTGACGCTGGCCGCCAGCGAGGAAAAGATCGTCATGATCGAGGCCGGTGCCAACGAGGTCGACGAGGAGACCATGATGAAGGCCATCCGCGCCGGTCACGAGGAGATCCGGAAGATGCTGGCGTTCATCAACAGCATCGTCGCCGAGATCGGCAAGCCGAAAAAGAGCTTCACCCCCGTGGAGCTTGACCACGCCCTGCTGGCTGACGTTTACGCCAACCACCTCGAGGACGTTAAGGCCGCGATGAACACCGACGACAAGAACGTCCGCGACGCCGCGATGCTGCCCATTATGGATGCCATCGCCGCCGAGCACCCCGAGCTGACCGCCGCCGACCTCGACCTCATCAGCTACAAGCTGCAGAAGAAGGTCGTCCGCACCTGGCTGCTGGAGGACGGCAAGCGCGTCGATGGCCGCGGCATCAACGAGATCCGCCCGCTGGCCGCCGAGGTCGGTCTGCTGCCCCGTGTGCACGGCTCCGGCATGTTCACCCGCGGCCAGACCCAGGTCCTGACCATCTGCACCCTTGGCTCCACCAAGGACGCCCAGCTCATGGACGACCTGTCTGATACGCCGTACAAGCGCTACATCCACCACTACAACTTCCCGCCGTACTCCGTCGGCGAGGCCCGCGCACCCCGCAGCCCGGGCCGCCGCGAGATCGGCCACGGCAATCTGGCCGAGCGCGCGCTGATTCCCGTCCTGCCCGATCAGGCCGAGTTCCCGTATACCATCCGCTGTGTCTCCGAGGTCCTGTCCTCCAACGGCTCCACCTCCCAGGCGTCCATCTGCGGCTCCACGCTGGCTCTGATGGATGCCGGCGTGCCCATCAAGGCACCCGTTGCCGGTATCTCCTGCGGCCTTATCACCGACGGTGACCCGCTGCACGGCGGCCGCTGGATGACGATGCTCGACATTCAGGGTGTTGAGGACTTCCACGGCGACATGGACTTCAAGGTCGGCGGCACCCGCCGCGGCATCACCGCCGTCCAGATGGACATTAAGGTCGATGGCCTGACCTACGACATCGTTGAGGAAGCCCTCGAGAAGTGCCGCAAGGGCCGTCTGTACATCCTCGATGAGATCATCAAGCCGGTTATCGCCGAGCCGCGTGCCGAACTGTCCAAGTATGCGCCCAAGATGTTCAGCATGATGATCCCCGTTGACAAGATCAAGGACGTCATCGGCAAGGGCGGCAAGGTCATTCAGGAGATGTGCGCCAACTTCAACTGCAAGATCGACATTGAGGAGGACGGCCACGTCTTTATCTCCGCCGTCGATCAGGACGACGCGAAGCGCGCCATTGCGACCATCAAGACGATTGTCGAGGATCCTGAGATCGGTGCCATCTACAAGGGCCGCGTGACCCGTCTGATGAACTTCGGTGCGTTTGTTGAGATTGCCCCCGGCAAGGAGGGTCTTGTCCACATCTCCAAGCTGGACGACCACCGCGTCGAGCACGTTGAGGATGTCGTTGCCGTTGGCGACCCCATCTTTGTCATGGTGACCGACATCGACCAGCAGGGCCGCATCAACCTGTCCCGCAAGGACGCCCTCGCCGCTATCGCCAAGAAGCGCGCCGAGGCCGCCCAGCAGTGATTACGGGGGTTTTGTTCCTTCTTTGCAAAGAAGGAACCGAAGAAATTCCAAACAAATAAAACAAGAAAAGGGAGTCTGCCGTGAATCGGCAGGCTCCCTTTTTAATTTGCTTGCACTGTAGGGGCCGGGCATGCCCGGCCCGCGAGTTTACGCCGGCACCCTATTTATGGTCTGCTCTGTAGGGAGGGGTCTTGACCCCTCCGCAGGGACCTGGCGGCTGCCGCAGCCTGCCCGGAGCGGTCAAGACCGCTCCCTACAAACGGCGGCATATATGCCGACTATACCATAAAAAGAGGCTGCCGCACAAGGTCAAACCCCATGCTGCAGCCTCTCGCTAGAACCCGTTCCCGGGAAAAAATATTGAAAGTTCTTTTGCTTACTTTTCTTTCAAGAAAAGTAAGACTTACTTCTCGATGACTTCCTTCGTGTCACGGGCAATCATCAGCTCTTCGTTGGTCTCGATGATCAGCGTGCGGACGCGGGCACCCCAGGCGGTGACCTCCACAACGTCCTTCTTCTGCTTGTGGGCATCGCGGTTCTTGTCGGTGTCGATGCGGATGCCCAGCCAATCCATGTGATGGCAGATCTTGGCGCGGGAGTCGGCGTCATGCTCGCCGATGCCGCCGGTAAAGACGATGGCGTCCACGCCGCCCATTGCGGCAATGTAGCTGCCGATGGTCTTTTTGATCTGGTAGTTCAACATGTCGCTGGCCAGCTGTGCGCGCTTGTTGCCGTTCATGGCGGCCTCCTCGACATCGCGCTTGTCGCTGGACACGCCGGAAACACCCAGCAGGCCGGACTTCTTGTTCAGGATCTCGTCCAGCTCGTGGCCGGTGATCTCGAGGTTGTACTTCAGGTAGTTGACCACAGAGGGGTCCAGGTCGCCGCAGCGGGTGCCCATCATCAGGCCGGCCAGCGGGGTCATGCCCATGGAGGTATCCACGACCTTGCCCTGATCGACAGCGGCAATGGAGGAACCGTTGCCCAGATGGCAGGTGATCAGTTTCAGGCGCTCAATGGGCTCCTCCAGGAACTCAGCGGCGCGGTGGCTGACATACTTGTGGCTCGTGCCGTGGAAGCCGTAGCGACGGACGCCGTACTTCTCATAGTACTCATAGGGGATGGCATACATATAAGCCTTCGGGGGCATGGTGGAGTGGAAAGCCGTGTCAAAGACCGCAACGTTCGGCTTGTCCTGACCAAAGACCTTGTAGGAGGCCTCGATGCCCAGGATGGCGGCGGGGTTGTGCAGGGGAGCCAGCGGGCTCAGGTCGTGGATGGCCTTGACGACCTCGGGGGTGATGAGGCAGCTCTCCTTGAACTTCTCGCCGCCGTGGACTACGCGGTGGCCGATGGCGTCGATCTCAGAGACGCTGTCGATGACCTTGCCCTCGCCGGTGGTCATCTTCTTCACGACCTCGGTGAATGCCTCGGTGTGGGTGGGGAAGATGGCGGGCGTGGTGGCCTTGTGGCCGTTGGCCTCATGGGTGATCATGCTGCTCTCCATGCCGATGCGCTCGCACAGACCCTTGCAGAGGACTTTCTCGCCCTCCATATCGATCAGCTGGTACTTCAGGCTGGAAGAACCGCAGTTGATAACCAGAATTTTCATGGAATATCCTCCTTAAATTGGCAGGGTAGATTGCCCTTTCCTAAATGCTGATTTTATTATATAATGGTATAAATAAATTTTCAAGCGCAAGTTCTGCAAGACAGCACAATTTTTGCACAGAACGCCAAAGTACTTTTTTAACAATCTATCGCCAAAGAATCAGGAGCCAATTGTTATGGATTTCACAGGCATTATTGCCGAATACGACCCCTTCCACAACGGCCATGCAGCTCAGCTGGCTGCCGTGCGCGCCGCAGGGGCACAGTGTATTGCCGTCTGCATGAGCAGCGGCGCAGTGCAGCGCGGCGGTGTGCCGATTCTGCCCGAGAGCGTGCGGGTACGCGCGGCGCTGGATGCCGGGGCTGACCTTGTGGTAGCCCTGCCCGCGCCCTACGCCTGCGCCACGGCGGAGCAGTTCGCCGCCGCGGGCGTGCACCTGCTGGCCGCGCTTGGCTGTGATACGCTGGCCTTCGGTGCAGAGACCCCCGACGCGGCGGCTCTGCTGGACACGGCCCGCCTGCTGGACGGGGAGGAACTGAACGCCCGCATCCGCCAAAATCTTGCCACCGGCATGACCTATGCCGCCGCCCGGGCCGCGGCTGCCGACGCGCTGCACCCCGGCACCGGCAGCCTGCTGCGCACGCCCAACAATATTTTGGGCATCGAGTACTGCAAGGCAATCCTGCACCGGCACGCGGCCCTGACGCCGCTGGCACTGCCGCGGCTTGGCGCGGCGCACGGCGGCGGGGCAGGGGCGCACGCGGGCACGCCGATGGCCAGCGCCAGCTTTCTGCGCGGCCTGCCGCAGCCCGACTGGGAGCCGTTCGTGCCCGCCCGCGCGGCGGAGCTGTACGGCAGGGCTGCGGCGGACGGTCTTTTGCTGGACGGCGCAAGACTTGAGACCGCCGTTCTGGCCCTGCTGCGGATGCAGGACCCCGCGGATTTTGCGCAGGTGCGCGGCGTGAGTGAGGGACTGGAAAACCGCCTGACCGCCGCCGTGCGGGAAGCCGACAGCCTCGACGACCTCTACACCCGCTTGAAAACCAAGCGCTATCCCCATGCGCGTCTGCGGCGGCTGGTGCTGGACGCGGCGCTTGGCTTCCCGGCAGAACTGCCAATGCCGCCGTATCTGCATGTGCTGGGGGCGCGCAAAGCGGCGCTGCCGCGTTTAAAACAGGCGTCGCTGCCCGCCGCGACAGCGCTGGCAGACCTGGCCCGCACCGGTCCTGAAGCGGCAAAAATCAGCAGACTGCATAATAAGGCAGTTGATTTTTCGTCATTATGCAGAGAAAAAATTCAGCCTATGGGGCTTGCGTTCACAGCTAAGCCGGTGGTAATATAATTCTATATGGATAAAAAATGCGTGTGATACAACATTGTTGCACTTTTAACGCGCAAAATCGGTACGAAATGAAGGAGCAAAACATGGCGCTGCACGTAATGGACGAAGCAAACCACTGCCTTGGCTGCAAGGTGCCCCGCTGCCAGCAGGGCTGCCCGATCCACACCAATATTCCCGAGGTCATCCGCCTTTTGAAGGCCAACAAGCTCGACGAAGCGGGCCGTATGCTGTTTGAGAACAACCCCCTGACGACGGTCTGCTCGCTGGTCTGCAACCACGAAAACCAGTGCGAGGGCCATTGCGTGCGCGGCATCAAAGGTGCGCCGGTGCACTTCTCGGTCATCGAAAACTACATCTCGTCCACCTACGCCAGCCAGATGACCCAGGGTCCCGCGCCGTCCAACGGCAAAAAGGCCGCCATCATCGGCTCCGGCCCGGCGGGCCTGACCATTGCGGTCATCCTGGCACGCTACGGCTACGACGTCACGATCTTTGAGAGCCACGATAAGATCGGCGGCGTGCTGCGCTACGGCATCCCGGAGTTCCGCCTGCCCAAGACCGTGCTGGACGATTTCGAGTACCGCCATCTGCGCTTAAAGGGCATCAAGGTCCGCCCCAACACCGACGTGGGCAAGGCGCTGAAAATTGAGGATCTGTTCCGCGACGGCTACAAGGCCATCTTCATCGGTACCGGCGTCTGGCGGCCCAACACGCTGCACATCAAGGGCGAGAGCCTCGGCAATGTGCACTACGCCATCAACTATCTGCAGAACCCCGATGTCTACCACCTGGGCAATCGGGTCATCGTCATCGGCGCGGGCAACGCGGCCATGGACGTGGCGCGCACCGCCATCCGCCATGGCACGCGGCATCTCGAGTGCTTCTCGCTGTCCAGTCACATTACGGCCAGCGAGTACGAGGCAAGCTATGCAAAGCTGGAGGGCGTGAACTTCATCTTTAACAAAAAGCCGTTGGAGATCACCGACAAGGGCGTCGTCTTTATCGATCTGAATGAGGCCGAGGACGGCACACTGACCGAAATCCCCGGTACCGAAAAGCTCTACCCGGCGGATAGTGTCATTGTGTCCATCAGCCAGGGCCCCTGCACGACGATCACCGACAGCACGAAGGATCTGAAAACCACCCCGCGCGGCCTGTTTGAGACCGACGAGGTGGGCCGCACGAGCATCCCCGGCATCTTTGCCAGCGGCGATGCCGTCAAGGGTGCGCGCACCGTCGTCGAGGCCGTCGCCTACAGCAAGAACGTGGCCGAGGCCATGCACGAGTACATGCAGACCCTGCCCCCCGACCTCCCCGACGAGTACGCGAATGTGCCCGTAGCGGAGTACGACGAGGGAAACTAAAGCAATACCGTAAACCTGCGGGCCGGCATGTCCGGCCCCTACCGCGTGGGTCATCGCTTCCTTGCAAACGCCCGCGCGTGCTCCACAAATTCCCGGGCGGCGGGGGAGAGCGCTGTCCGCGACAGGCACGCCAGACCAATCGTGCGCTTGGCGGCAGGCTCTAATTGCAGCACCTGGCACCCCGCGCTGGCCGCGCCCTCCTTGAACATCAGTTCGGGCATCAGCGCCAGTCCCTGCCCGCAGGCGACCATTGCGATCATGCTCTGGTCATCCACGATGTAGCACCGGCTCGACACATGTAGGTCGTTCTTTTTAAAGTAGCTCTGGATATCGGCATCCACGTCGGACTGCTGGCTGACGAACGGCTGGCTGCGCAGCTCCTCGGCCCGCACCACGCCGGGGCGGCGCGGCTGGTAGCCGGGCGGCGCGATGCAGATGAGCCGGTCATCATAGAGCGGCTCAAAATCCAGATCGTGGGCGCTGGAGTTGGAGAGGAACCCCAGCTCCACCGCGCCGGTTTTCAGCCAGCCCGTGATGTCATCATACGACCCCTGGTAAATCTGCACATCGATGCCCGGGAACGCTGCGCGGAAGCCCGGCACGATCTTGGGCAGCCAGGTCACGCAGGCCGAGTTGAACACCCCCAGCCGCAGTGCGCCCTTGTGCATCCCGTTGATCTGGGCAATCGACTGGTCAAGCGACTCGCTGCTGGCGAGCATCTGCTGAATGGCGGGCATGAGCTTTTCGGCGGCGGCGGTCAGCGTGACGCCGCTTTTGGTGCGGGTGAACAGCGGAAAGCCGCACTCGGCCTCCACGCCCGATACCGCGTGGCTGACGGCGGAAGGCGTGATGTGCAGCCGCTCCGCCGCGGCGGCAAAGGTACCCAGCTGTGCTACAATGCTTAACAGCTGGCAGTCTGTCAGTGTCATGAGCTGCATCTCCTGTAGTGAAAAAAATTCATGTGATGTATGAAAAAGTGTAGCTTTACTTCATGTCTATACTGTACTATTATAGTAGCAGAAAGTCAATGCCTGCGGCGCACAACGCAGGCAATGAATAGACTCCTCTCCCTCCAACCTTGCCCTGCCGGCCCGCACACCGGTGGGGCTTTTTTTATTGGCCGGATTGTGGTATGATGATAATAAAGCCTTCCCCGGAGGGGGAATCCTTTATATGGAGGATAAAAAATCATGACAAAATCTCGCGGGGTGCGGGGCGCGGCAGGCGGCTGTGCGGTGGCATCCCTGGTATATCTTCTGGCGCGCGGCCTGCTCACGCTGCTGGTCAGCGCACTGATGGGGCTGGCCCACCCCGGTGCCAGTCTGGCCAAGCCGCTGGGCTTCAGCGGGGTCAGCACGGCGCTGTTTCAGCTGCTCATCGGGCTGGGGGCCATTGTGCTGACGCTGGTTTTTCTGTTAAAGGTCACGCGGCTGAAAACCAGAGACCTGCGGATCATGCTGCCCGCACCGTGGAGCCCCGGCTTCTGCCTGCCGGTTTTTCTCGGCGTGGCGAACCTTGCCAATCTGGCGGGCGCACTCATCAACCGCCTGACAGGCAGCCCCGCGACCAGTGAAATGCTGCCCAGCGGCGGGCCGGAGCTGCTCGTGCAGTTTCTGGCGCTCTGCGTCATGCCCGCCATCGCGGAGGAACTGCTGTTCCGCGGTGCGTTTCAGGGCTTGATGCGCCCTTGCGGCAGCGCGGCGGCCATCTTTGCCCCGGCGCTGCTGTTCGGTGTGCTGCATCTCGACCTTGCGCAGGGCCTGACGGCCTTTGCCTGCGGCGTGTTTTTGGGCTGGCTGGCCGAGCGCTCGGGCAGCATCCTGCCGGGGATGCTGCTGCACCTTGTCAACAACGCGCTGGCATTTTTAACGATCTATCTGCGGTATTACGCCCCGGCGGAGGTCTCCTTCGGTGTGGAGCTGTTCATTTTGCTGTTCTTCCCGGCGTTCGGCGCATGGATGATCTGCAACGCCCGCCGTCAGGGGTTCAGCTTTTCGGCGGGACTGCGCCCCGGCGTGGATGTGCTGACCGTTTTTACCAGCCCGGTCTACTGCGCAACGGTGCTGTTTCTCGTGGCCTACGCCGCCATTTTTGTACATTGAGGGGATAGTATGACCGATGAAGAACTGATGCGTGCCGCGTTGGACGAGGCAAAGATCGCCGCCGACCTCGGCGAGGTCCCCGTCGGCGCGGTGGTCGCGAAGGACGGCGAGATCGTCGCCCGCGCCCACAACCTGCGGGAGAGCGGCAAAAATGCCACCTACCACGCCGAGCTGATGGCGATTGACGCGGCCTGCAAGGCGTTGGGCGGCTGGCGGCTCTGGCAGTGTGAGCTGTTCGTTACGCTGGAGCCCTGCCCCATGTGCAGCGGCGGCATCATCAACAGCCGGATCAGGCGGGTGGTGTACGGCGCGGCGGATACCAAGGCCGGGTGCTGCGGCAGCGTGACCGACCTGTTCGCCCTGCCCTTCAACCACCATCCGGTGGTGGAACGCGGCCTGCGGGCGGAGGAGGCGCAGGCGCTGCTGCAGGCGTTTTTCCTCCGGCTGCGGGAGCAGCGGGCCGCAAAGCCCCGCTGGAAACCGCCCGTGACCCCCTGAGAACGTGAAAAAAAGTGGGAACTGCGTGAAAAGACGGCGGTTCCCACTTTCTTTTTTCGCCGAATTGTGTTATATTATTTAATGGTAACTTGTCGAAACCACTCGCACAGACCAGCGGGCTCGCCGCAGGACCGGCCTTGACCGGAAAGAGGAGCAGAGCGCAGCCCATGGGTGCGGTGGAGGGCGGGACCTTCCTGCCTGCGGGATTTTTTGCAGGCAGAGAACAAACGGCAGGAGGGCTGACTCTTGTACGATGATGAATTTGAATTGACCTTTGACCTGAGCGATGAGGACGAGGCATCCCGGGCCCCTGAGCCGGAACAGGAGCCGGTGCAGGAAGCTACGCCGGAACCGGCCGCGGAAACAGAACCGGCCGCGGAAACAGAACCGCCGGTGGAGCCTGTGCCGGAACCGGCAGTCCCTGCGGCCAACGGGCGCTGCGTGCTGATCTCGGGCGGCGACCGGGGCATCGGAGCCGCGGCGGCCCGCGCCTTCTGGCAGGCGGGCTACCGGGTGGCGGTGCTCTACCACACCCACGCCGAGGCGGCGGCGGCACTGGAAAAGGCGCTGCCGGGCCTGCTGGCGGTCCAGTGCGACGTGGCCTCCCGCGCCAGCTGTGAGGTGGCGTTCCACACCGTGGAGCAGGCCGTGGGTCATGTGGATGTGCTGGTGAGCAACGCGGGCATTGCCCAGCAGAAGCTGTTCACCGATATCACCCCGGAGGAGTGGCAGCACATGCTGGACGTGAACCTGAGCGGCGCGTTCCACCTGTGCCAGCTGGCTCTGCCGGGCATGATCCGCCGCAAGGCGGGCCGCATCCTGACCGTGAGCAGCATGTGGGGCCAGACAGGCGGCAGCTGCGAGGTGCACTACTCCGCTGCCAAGGCGGGCCTGATCGGCCTGACCAAGGCCCTTGCCAAAGAGGAGGGGCCCAGCGGCATCACCGTGAACTGCGTGGCTCCGGGTGTCATCGACACCGATATGATGGCTGCCTTTACGGCAGAGGATAAGGCTGCGTTGGCCGAGGAGACCCCCGTGGGCCGCCTGGGCAGCGCGGACGAGGTGGCGCAGCTGCTGGTGTTCCTGGCAGGCGAAAGCGCCGGTTACATCACCGGGCAGGTGTTCGGTGTGAACGGCGGCCTGGTGATTTGAACCATCCCGCAGCGGCAAAACTTATGATACGATATCACTTACGGCGCAGCCAGCGCCGCGGTGAAAAGGAGAGAGCGAAATGGGCATGACTTTGAAGGAACTGTTGACGAAGGGCGAAGGCACCCTGACGGCGGGCGAGGCCAAGACACTGGCTTCCCAGTGCCGGATGGATGTGGAAACGCTTTACACGCTTCTGGAGGAGCGCGGCATCAAAATTCTGGATGACGAGGCCGACGGTGACACCAGCCTGGATGTGGAAGGCATCATGGCAGAGGTGGAAAGTGCCGAGGCAAACAGCGATGAGCTGGGCCTGGGCGATGAAAATGAGGACGACCCGGCAGAGGAGAACCCCGCAGACCTGAAGGCTGCCATGGATGAGCTGCTGGATGACCCTGTGAAGAACTACCTCAAGCAGATCGGCCAGATCCCGCTGCTGAGCGCGGAGCAGGAAGTGGACCTGAGCAAGCGCATCCACGCCGGTGCCGAGGCTGCCCACATCCTTCAGGCCGACCGCCAGAAGTACGGCGCGCCTGAGTACATCAAAAAGAACAGCGCCCGCTTCTCGTTCGAGGAGGATGAGAACAGCCGGAGCTATACCGAGGATCTGGACGAGGACGGCAACACCAAGTCCAGCGAGGATGACGAGGAAAAGGCTGCCGAAGAGGAGGCCATGGAGGCTGTTGAGAACGGCCCCCTGACGGAGG
>OLJW01003919.1_pt1 | contig 10613 bp, 7 predicted proteins | sample 1603411 | NCBI WGS metagenome assembly OLJW01 (sample SAMN04168659, study PRJEB22393) | human gut metagenome | biome: human gut microbiome; feature: stool | host: Homo sapiens | collected 2014-05-12 | reverse complement strand
TCCATATTCTGTTCCTCTGGCGGCGCCTCGTGGAGCAAATAGAGCATGAGGGCGGAAAACAAGGCCGTCTCGGATTTTTCCCAAAACGGGTCAGACTGGTGGGCATTCTTGGGCGTGGTATTCTTGATGAAGTTGTCAATGAGGCGGAACACATCGGCGTCTTTTCGGATGTAATGAAAGGGATTGTAGCAATCAGAGTGCTCCGGGTCTACCAGGTCAAAGATACGGATCGCATAGCCCTTTTGTAGAAGCAGCGGGACCGAAGCTCGGGCCACCTCTCCCTTTGGGTCTGTACAGAGATATGATGTATTGGCCAGATAGATATTGGGCTTGATGACAAAGCGGGTCTTGCCAGCGCCGGAGCCGCCGATGACAATTTGTAGAAGATTGCGGCGGTGTTTTCTCCCGTCCAATCCCATTTGCAAGTGCTGGGTCAGGATCACATTGTTCTCCGGGTCCTTATCCCGGTATTTCCTGTTCAACTGCCGGACATTCCCCCATCGGGCGGAACCGTGTTCCTCGCCTGGACGCCGGTTTTCGCTGGCAGAGAAGTAGAGCGTGGCGGCACAGCCATACGCGGCCAGCCCGATCAGCAGAAATTTCAGGGTGTGGGGTGTCCAGCGGATGGCGAAGGGCTTCTCCATCAGGGTTGGGAAAACCGCCATCAGGTCAAACAGTGTCATGCCATCCTTATAGCCGGAGGCCAGCAGGGCGGCCAGCCATAGAACAGGGATAACCAGCAGAACCCAGGGCAAAACCATTTGCTGCCGTTTCATGTCCGCACCTACCGTTCCTGGCTTGGATGCCGTTCCGTCTCCTTTGGCTCCGGGATACGCAGGGCCCGGAAGATGGCGGCGCGGTTGGCTTGTATTTCCGCATCAGTCCCCCCGCTCATGGTAAATAAAGCGGTTTCCACAGCCTCTACCTTACTATTGGGAAGGTGTGTAATTCGGGCATAGGCGCAGCCGTCCAGAACGGCGCCGTTGAAATTCAACCGTCCAACGGTGCAGTCAATGGTATTGCAATGTTTCAATCGGCTGCGGAGAAATGCAGCGGAATGGATGATGCAATCCCGGAAATGGATATCTGATAAAACGGCATCTGAAAACAGAGTGAACTTGATCTGGCAGGAATGAAATAAGCAGTCATATAGACGAGCATCCCAAAACCTCATGCCATAAAGCCGGCATACCGCAAACGTGCAATGATCGAAATGGGAGAAATTGCAGTTGGCGTTATCTGGCAAGCAGTAGAAAATCACATGGTCGAAATAGCTCTCTTGAAAGAATTTGGGCGGGAATCCTTTTTTCACCGCCATATCATAAATCTTTTGGTCAACGATCTTGAGGGGGCAGTTCGGGTCCTTGTCCATCATTTGATATTTGTACTGCTGCCCGCTGGTCTTGGTGTATGGCGAGTCCAATAGGGCCTTTTGTTCTTGAAAGCCTTGGATTCTCTGGCGGAGGGTTTGGACACGGGCGGCGTATTCGCCGCCTTTAGACGCAGCGGCCCATTCCATCAGTTCTTCCAGCGGCATATCATTCCGGCCTTGGAGACAGTCGTTGATATTCCGTATCATCCGAGGCCGATTCCGCCCGTTGTACTGGATGGGGTCAATATCTTCCAGGCAGTCAAAAATCCATCTGCTGATCTCCAGACTACTTTGAACAGCTTTGTAATCACTCATAGATATGCTCCTTATATAATAAGGTAAGGTGTCGAAACCTGCCTCAAATTGAGGCAGGTTTCGACACCCTTTGCGGATAGATCAGTAGCCAGTACGGGGCAAAGGCTCTGTCTTGCCGTACACGGTGGTGACCCAGCGGCTGATAGCCTGGACCCACTGGTCGTTATACACGCCGCCCACATCCGCGATGTTCACGAAGGAGCTGCCCGCAGTCAGACCGTTGATGGCGGTACATTTCAGCGCGGGCTGCTCCACTTGGGCGAAGCCTGCCGGCGCCTGGCCGAACACGAACATGATCTCCGTTACCCGCTCATTGGCAGCGAGGCCCAGCGCCGTGGGGGATGCGGCCAACGTGTAATTCTGCGCCGTGGACAGGTTGTCCGCCAACGTCCGGTATTCTCCGCCGTTTACCCGGTAGGTGATCTTATAGGTGCCGGGGAAGTTGTAGGTGCCGGTCACCACGGTGTTCAAACGCACCTGTGCAGGCAGGGTATCGCGCCAATAAAAACTGTCTAACCGCACATTGGAGGTATTGGCGATCCCGGAAAAGGTGTAGTTGACCGGCTGGCCGCTGACCACCTCTTTGGGGCCAGTCTTGGTAATGGAAACACCAGTGGATAGGCTCTTATCTGTCACCTCAAAGCGGAGGATTTGGCCCTCGTACTCCAGATAGGCAGTCAGGACCTCCTCGTTGATGCCATAATTGGCAGGGGCCTTGACCTCCCGGACGGAATAGCGCGACAAGGGGAGCTGTTTGGAAACCGCAAGCCCCCGGCTATTGCTCTTGATGGTGTCCACCAGATTGCCGGCCTTGTCATAAATCTCAAAGACCGCCCCCTCCAGGAGCGTCCCAGCGGGCAGGCCGTTGGTGGGATTGTAGTCCGCGGACCGCTTGACAATCTGAATTTGGCCAGTGATGGGCGTATTCTCCCACTCCACCAGGGTGGTCTCACCCGCCTTGACATAGACCGTGCGCAGTTGGGTGTCCGGGATGTAGCCCTCATTTTCAAGTTCACGCAGGTAAAAACGGCTATCTCCCTCCAGGACCTCGAACCAGGCATAGCCCCGGTCATCGGTGGTCTGCTGGTCGATGGGGTTATGGCTGCTGTCATAGAGAATGAACGAGACGCCCGGAATGCCCTTGCCGTCCGCTGTGGAGATTTTGTGTACCAGGATGCCGGAGATGGCCTCGTTTTCAATGACCTCCTGAGTGACCTCGCCATCCTTGACAGAGAAGTAATGCCGGGTGGAATCCAGTTTGAATCCAGAGGGGCTTTCCTGCTCCACGGCATAATAATCGCCCTCGGCAAGCGGAGCAAACACAGTGCCGGTGTCTCCCGTGGTGACGGTGTCCACTAGGGCGTCATCCGATGCCTTGCGGATCTCAAAAACAGCGTCAGAAAGCCGCTCCGTCTTGTCCGCGGCGTTGACCTTGACCAGCTCCACGCCACCCTCTCTGGCATTCCAGAAGGTCAACGTCTGGACCTCGCCCTCTTTGATGAGGATGCTCTGGGGGCTGCCATCCAGCACAAAGCCCTCCGCTGTTTGGGTCTCCCTGGCGGTGATGGTAGTTCCGGGGGTGAGGCCGGTGATGACCGCACGGCCATCCTCCCCGGTGGTGTAGACGCCGTTGTTGGGACCAATGACCGTCCCGGCGCCGTCTGTGACCAGGAACTCCACGCCGGCCAACGGCTCCCGGTCTGTGCCTTTGATGAACTTTTCCAGGACGAGGGTCGTCTCTGGCTCATTGTACACATACAACGTCTGGGTGTCGTTGGGGTGGACCACCACCGTCTGGGTCCGGGTGGCCTCGTCGATGGTGTACCCTGGAATCGAGGCGGTTTCCGTTGCTACGATAGTGCCAACCACCCCTGAAAGGGTGATTTTTCCCTCCCGGTCCGTATAGTAGAGGCCGTTAGAAGAAAGCTGGCCGTTTTCGTCCGGGACATAGGACCCATCCGCATAGGTAATGCAGAACTCCACGCCCTCCAGCGGCTCATGGGTGCCAGAGCTGCTCCGCTTGACGATGACCAAATTCCCCGCCGGGGCGTTGCGGAACTCCAGGCCCACCGTCTCGCCGCTGCGGATCAGGGCGTACTGGGGGCTGTCATCCAGCAGGTAGCCGGGCTTGGCCCGTACCTCCCGCGCAACCACTGTGGTTCCAGGAGTGAGGCCCTCCACCAGAATCTCGCCCGCGCTGTTGGTCACATACCGGCCGTTGTTGGTGCCGATGAAGTTTCCGCTGCTGTCCGTCAGCAGGAACTCGACGTCAGAGAGCGGCTCCCGTTTCTCATCATCCGAGACCTTCGTAATAAGCAAAGACCCCAACGGCGCGTTGCCGAACCGCAGGGTGACCACATCCTGCTCTTTGCCAGAGATATAGACAGTCTGGGGTTCCGAGTCGATGAGGTGGCCGTCCGGGCTTTCCAGTTCCTGACAGATATAGGTGCCCTCTTTTAGCCCCGTGACCGTGAAGGACCCATTTTTCGAGGTCACATATTCGCCAATGACCGTCCCCTCTGTGCCGGAGGTCTCGCCGCTGAGGTAACGCAGCTCGAATCGTGCGCCCTCCAGCGGCAGCTTCGTGGCACTATCGTATTTGTAAACGACAAGCGCACTGAGAGGTGTGTTATCCACGACCAGCTCACGGCTGGCTCCGCCCTCCAAGTAGAACTCATAGACGCCATCATCCTGGATGGAGAATCCCGTCGGACTTTCTTCTTCAACGACCTTGTACCAGCCCCTATTGACATCGGTGAGAACGATGCGGCCCGAATCGTCCGTGTAGTACGTCCCCAGGTCATTGATTTCGCCAGTGGTGGTGTTGTCGCTGGCATAATAGATATGAAACTTGGCGTTTTCAAGCGGATCTTTTGTAATGGAATTCCGCTTCTGGATGGTCAGGGAGGGCTTGACCGCATTGAAGAAACGAACCGTCCGGGTGACGCCCGGTTCCAGGGAGATTGTTTGTGGGATTTCACTGATGATGACATTGGACGGCACATGGACTTCAGAAACTTCGTAGCTGCCGGGGGCCACCTCCAGGAAGGCCCGGCCATCGGTGTTGGTCTCGACAGTATCCAGGAAATCCCCGTCGATCTGTCGAACCTGGTAGGTAACTCCCTCGATGGGAGAGCCGTCGGCAATATTCCGCTTGACGATCTCCAATCCGGGCCGGGTGTAGTCCTCAAACCGTGCCTCGCTGATCTTGCCGGGCCGCAGGGCAATGGTCTGCTCACTGGCAGTCCGCACGAACGGCTCTGGAACGAACTCCTCCTTGACGATGAACACGCCGGCAGGCAGGTCCTCCACCAGGGCGGTCCCGTCCGGCCCGGTGGAGACGGAGGTGCTGAAGGAGCAGGTGACGCCCTTAATGGAGTAAACGGCATTTTCGATGGGAGTACCATCCGTGGCCGAGGTCTTGATGACCTTGATGCCGGGCAGTTCCTCATCCTCGGCGGTGACGGTGTACTGGCGGTCCCCGTCGGTGACGCTGACATAGACGCTGTGGGGCGTGGGGTCCAGAGCATAGCCCTCCGGGGCCTCCTGCTCCACAAAGGACCAAAGCCCTTCGGTGACATCGTTGACCTCGATGTACCCCCCGCCGGAGGTCACATCGCTGCCGGCGATCTGGCCGTCCAGATAGATGTTATAGACAGCACCGTCCAGGCCATGGTCCGTACCGGCGATGACCTTCTGGAAGGTGATATCGGCATCCCCGGCAGGGAGAGCCGGTTCCTCGCCCGGCTCTCCAGACGTCACGACTTTGCGGTCAGAATGATAGGCAAAAAACGTCTGCCGCCCGGACACGCTGGAGGTGGCCAGCACCGCCCACTTGGAGATCTCATCCTCCACGATGGAGGCGTGGATGCCCTGGGCGGCGTATTCCTCCACCTGGGCTTGCAGTTCCGCGTCCTCGTTAGCTTTCTGGCCCAGCAGCCAGTTGTAATACTCAACATACTGGTCGTAGGTGTCCGCGTTGGCGAAGCCTCCGGCGTCGATGTCGCCGCTGGGATCGCCGCCTGCGCTCTTATCGCTCTGGTTGTCCCAGATGTAGGTCTGGAGCGCCATGAACAGGCTGCCGGGGATCTCGCCGGTGTAGTCAGCGATATAGCTCATCATCCACTTGACATTCTCCTGGGTGATGGCGTCCATCTCGCCCAGGCCGGTCTCGGCCACCGCATCATTCCACAGGGCGTCCGCGTCGGCTCCGGTGGCGGAGCGGTAGGTGTAGGACTGCAAAAAGCTCTCCGTGCCATAGCGGTAGGAGTAACCCAGGTCCATGCACCAGAGCTGCCGTCCCGCTGCCGTGGGAGGGCGGTAGGAGTAGGACTGCCCCTGGGAGTTGAGCCGGGTGGTCCAGAGGTCGGGGTTGGTCACCGGGGTAATGCCTACGCCGGTGGACTCTGCCGCAAAAGCTGCCGTACACAACAGCGACACCGCTACTGACAAGGCCAGTAACAGAGAAATCAATCGCTTTTTCATACTGCCTCCTCAAAACAGGCACGAGGAGGTGTCTTCGCTCCGTCATTTAACTGAGCTGCGTATCACCCCCCTCGCCGCATTTAAATGATTGAATATTTGTCAAAAAATGGAAGCCATGAACAAAAGAAAGAAAGGGCCGAAATCTGCCTCAAATTGAGGCAGGTTTCGGCCTGGTAAACCAGATAAGAGGAATTATCGCTCTATGGCTCGTACCATCCATCGGTAGTCCCGCTGGTCGCGCACACAAGTGTAAAGGGTCAAACGATTATCGCTGGTAGCGGCTGTTCCGCTGGTGTCTGTTTCCCAAACCTTGGTCACGGAAATAACTTCATAAGTTCTGGTCCCCAGCTTGGTGGTCCATGTAATGGTATCGCCCGGTTCCAGCGTGTGCAGGTCCTTGAAGTCATCCCGTGTGCCCCGGTTGTGTGCCGCAAGGCAGCAGTTTCCATCCCAGAGACTTGTATTTTTGAAATGCCCCACGCCTTTGCGGAGCGCGGCGCTGTCCGTTCCCTGATACACCTTGCTAGATAGGCCAATCGCTGGAATCTTCAATGTTCCCAGGTGCCCGGCGCTGTAATAGAGGTCCGATGTAACTTGAGTGAAAGCAGTCCCGGCGGTATAATTTCCGCCTTCCACATCAGGATAGGAAACACTTCCGGCAGAATTCACCAATCCCCCACCTGACAGGGCGCCGGGGATCAGGTTGTGCGTCAGAGGCGTCCCGGAGCCGGGGAGATAGCTGGTGGGGCTCCCAAAGGCAGGTGGGATCAGGGCCACATTTTTGCTCCGGTCTACATTGGGGTCCTCCCATTCATAGATGGTGTCATCGCTTGTGGGCCTGCCGAACAGGTAATCATCCGGCGCCTCCATGGTGTATTCCAGGGCATGGGCTGGGGTTGCGGTCAGGACTGCCAGGAGGGCGGCGGAGAGGATCGTATTTTTCCAGTGCTTCATTTCGTGTATTCCTCCCAGTTCTTTTTCGATTTGTGCTTTTTCAGCAGGAATTTTCCGCCAAAAAACAAGCCTGCCGCTGCCGCGCCAGCGGGCAGAACCAACAGCCACCTCCAATTCATCCCGCTTTTTGCGGCTGTCTGCATCTGGGTTGGGTTGGCACTGAACAGGGCTGCATAAGTCACGGTGTCATTGGTTGTTTTGGACACCTCACCGGAATATTCGGCGGTGACGGTATAGCCGGTAGCATATTTGCTGGACGCGGTGCCGGTATAGGTGGCGTTGGCGGTGTAAAACTCTCCAGCCTCCTGCCACTGTACATTTGCCAGCTCCAGGGTCCGGCCTCCGTCCTCGATACTTTTGGGGATCAGGGACACATCCGCGTCGGATAGATTGGGGTAGGTTCGTGCGGCAGTGACGGCTCGTGTTGAAGTGGAATAGCCCGCCGCCTCCACCTGGATGCTGGCAGTGTCCAGCGTGAGGACGCCAGTATAGCCCTCTTCCGTGTCCACCTCCAGGGTGGCGGTGAGCTGAGGCAGAATGGCGTCCATGTCCTTGGTCTTGCTCTCCAGCGTGACCGTCTCTGTGTAGTCACGGGTATCGGTTTCCACCTGGTCCTGCCGTGTTATATCCAGCAGGGTGTAGGTCTGGCCCTCCCGGTCAAAATCCTCCGTTGGAATGAGGGAGGGGTCATCCGCCGGGGTCAGCACATAAATCTTTTTCAGACGGGAACTGTCCCCTTCCATGTACTCGGTAACTTCCACCGGATAGAGGATATCTGCGGCCATAGCTGGAATGGCCAGGGAGCAGGCCAGGAGCGCCGCCAGGCATAGGGCTGCTGTGCGTTTCATGTCATACCTCCATAATTCTAAAGTCGAAACCTGCATCAATTTGAGGTAGATTTCTCTGCCGGCCTCCTGCCGGCGGAGCGCGGTAGGAGGCCGGCAGATGAGCAGGGGCTTCCACCAGAAGCACCCGCTCCCAGTATGAGAAAAGCCGCCCTTGGCGGCTTTATGGGAGTTTTCCCCTTGGTTGCCGCATGAGTTGTGGGACGGCCCCGGTCAAGGTCCGGCCAGTCCGCAGACTGGCCGGCTCGCGCGTGATTGCTCCAGCAATCATGCGGCCTTGACAGGGGCTGGAACACGGCTCATATTCCCCGCAGGGGAAAACTCCTCGGCAGAAGGGCTCACCGCACCGGGCGCCGCACGGCGGTGCGTGTCTTTCGCTTCTCGGCCTCGATATTCATGTCAATGGAGCGTCCGATCTGCTTGCTCATATTCTGGATCTTGTCCAATACGGTTTTACTCTCTTCCGGGTCCATCCCGGAGAACCGTTCTGCCAGCCGCTCCATGTTCGGCTCCTTCGGTTCAATCCCGAACCTGCGGCAGAGGATGTAGGAGACACTTTGGGCGTCCAGTTCGTATCTCGCCCAGCTGTAATCTCGATTGTACCCTTTATCGTGATAACGGGTCAGGGCGACCTCGGCGGCAATGGAGGCAAATGCTTCTTCATCCGGGAATTCAGAATTGATGACCAGCTCCCGGCTCCCCTCATCGAAAAAGGCCGGAACAGTCATATCCTTATCAACGCTCAACTTTGCCTTTGAGTAATTCAGAAGCGTGGACAGGGCGCTTGCCATTTCCTCTGTGTCTTCCCGCAGCGGCCGCCGCTTGATCTCCCGGCCCTGGGTCTGGCTGATATCATAGGCATCGGTCAGAGCGTATGCTTTGGTCCTGGGGTCCCGGGCAAAGATTTTTACCCCCAGCTCCTGCTGATCCTCCAGCACGGTCCGGCCCAAGGACTGCCACCGTTCCCGTGTGCCGAACACCGTGGCACCGGAGAGGCCAGCAAGTACGATAGCCACATTTCCGGCGCTGTAGCCAGGGTTGTCTCCCTGTATGGTCAGGTAGCGAAGATATTGGGTGGGATCGGTGGTAATCATTTCGATGCCGCAGTTCTGCATCTCCGTGACGTTTTCCCGCTCCGCCTGCTGCTGGTGCTGCCATTGGGTGTCACTGGCATTCTTGTTGGCAATGATTTGTTCGAGATTTGCCATCATGCTTACCTCCATATTTTCAAGATCGGGTCTTGGCTTTTGTTGGCCTGGCACGCTGGGGTGCAGTCCGGGCGGCTCTCTGTTCCGCCTCCGCCTGACAGGCAGTCAGCTTTTCCCGGACGCTAGGCTTTTCTAGCCGTTCCTCAGTAGTCCTCGTCGTCTGCTTCGTCGGCCTCGTCCGGGAGGCTGTCAAGCCACTCCCGCGCTGTGGTGAGGAGTACCCTTGCGGAGCGCGGGGGCCGTCTTTTTTTGGCGGTGCCGCCTCCTGTTCCGGGACCGGATAGCCCTTGCGCTCCATAAACAGGTTGACCTGGGCAGCGTAGTCCACATTGGTGATGAGGTCCACGGTGCCGTCCTTGGCCCCCTTGTATTTGAGGACCGCGAACAGCACATTCTTTTTGGCAAAGGCGCGAAACTCTTTCAGGTCGCTCTCTTTGATCCGAAACAGCGCGGTAGGCCGCCCGGACCGATACAACTGGGCCATGCTGGTCAGTCCGGCTACTTTCTTCCCGTCCTTGGCCAGGGCCCAGAGGAACGCCGCCAGGTTTTTGCTCCCTGCCGCCAGCAGTTTGATGCCGGCTTCTGTGACCTGGATGCTCTCCTTTACCATCAGGTCAGCCACTTCGCCGCTGGTGTCCATATTCATTTCACCTCCCCGGTTTTCAGATATTCGATCACTTCCCGGATGCTGCAATGCCTCGCGTTCCGGGTGTACCGCCTGACCGTCAGGCGGATATGCCGCTCCCGTTGGGGCGGGGACAGTTCGGAGAATGCCCCCACGTTCTGGGCCGCCGTGGGATAGTCCAGTAGGGTCACGCTCCCCCAGGGCAGGCCCTCCACCGTCTTGTCGATATGGAGGAACAGGGCGATGACCGGCCCGCCGGGGACGCCCTGGTAGGCCAGGGCGCAGAGGTTGGCGTAGGTGCCGCTGTCATACACGGCGGAAAGATCAAACAGCCAGCACCAGGGCGTCCGGGCCAGGAAAAGGAAATCTGTGTATTCCTGCCGGCACAGCCGGCCGATGCTCAACTCTAACCTATCTGCCGCCAGGAAGCGGTACTCCCCGGCCAGGCGCAGGATGGCGGCCAGGTCTGCCTTTATCAGTCTTTTCATGGTCAATGCTCCTTTGCGTTTCAGACGCTGCCACCGCCTCCCTGATCCGGGGGATATCGCCCTCAATGCGGGCGCACAGTTTCAGGTCGCGGCGCAGTGCCCGCAGTTGGGCCGTAATGTGGCCGATCTCCTCCGACACTTCCTCATGGCCGGACCGCCGCAGGCGGTACAGGTCCCCGCGCCGGTCCGTGAGGGCGTCGATCTCCGCTTGCAGGGCGTCATACTGCATGGACAACTGTTCCGCCGTTTCAATGCGGTTTTGGTGGAGAAATCGAAACTGCCGTTGATAGCGGTCCAGTTTGATAAGTTCCTGGCGCGCGG
>OLJW01003909.1_pt1 | contig 10657 bp, 6 predicted proteins | sample 1603411 | NCBI WGS metagenome assembly OLJW01 (sample SAMN04168659, study PRJEB22393) | human gut metagenome | biome: human gut microbiome; feature: stool | host: Homo sapiens | collected 2014-05-12 | reverse complement strand
GGAAACGGCGCTGGGCCTTACCATCTGCGCCTGCAAAAACGTGTTTGCTTTCAACGAGGAGATCCGCAACGGCGGCTGGGTGGAGGATTACAGCGTCATCACCGAGCTGTTCGACATCACCGTGGGCGTGGTAGGCTGTGGCTTTGCAGGCTCCCACTACATCGAGCTGCTGCAGGCGTTCGGCGTAAATGTGCTGGCCTATGACCCGCTGCTGGACGAAGCCGCCATCGCCGCCATGGGCGCGAAAAAGGCAGATTTGGATACGCTGCTGGCCGAAAGCGATGTGGTTTCGCTGCACGCGCCCGCGCTGGATTCCACCCGCCATATGATCAACGGCCGCGCGCTTTCTTTGATGAAGGACCGAGCCATCCTCATCAACACCGCCCGGGGCGCCCTGGTAGACGAGGAAGCGCTTGCGCAAGCGCTGCGCGGCGGCAAGCTGAAATATGCCTGCCTGGATGTGACGGACCCCGAGCCGCCTGCCGCGGACAGCCCGCTGCGCGGCATCCCCAACTGCATCATGACGCCGCATCTGGCGGGCCTTGCCAACAACGGCAAGCTGAAAATCGGCGCGCACGTGGCCGACGAGATCGGACGGTTCCTTACAGGCGGGACGCTGGTGTCTGAGATCACGCAGGCCATGCTGGCCACCATCGCGTAAGCGCCATGGAACGTATCGTTAACACAGAGCTCGGCGTCATACGGGAACCGCTGCGCGCACCTTTCGGCTTCAAGGGAGGCACGCTGAGCGAGCTGTGGCAGACGGCCGTGCGCCTGACGCTGGACAGCGGAGCGAGCGGCATGGGTGTGGGCGTACAGAGCGTGCTCTGGTCCGACCCCGTCACATTCTGCGCCTGTGACGAAGCGGGCGGCAACGAAAGAATGCTGGCGGTCACGCGCCGCGCGCTGGAGCTTTTGCAGGGACAGGCTTTCACAGACCCGCCCGGTATGACTGCGGGCCTGATGCCGGAGCTTCTGGCGTTCGCCCGCAGACTTCTGGGACGGGCAGACGTGCCGCAAACCTTTGTACTCAACGCGCTGGTACCCGTGGATTTTGCGCTGTGGCAGCTTTGGAACGCAAAACGGGGGAACGGCACCTTCGACGCGCTGTGCGCGTCCTTCTGCCCGGAGCTGACGAACCGGGAAAAAGAGCTGGGGAGCATCCCGCTCATCACTTACCATACGCCGGAGGACGAGCTGCACGCCCTGCTGGAGGACGGCGCCTTTTTATTAAAGGTAAAGATCGGTTCCGACCCGGAGAAGAACGGAGACCCGGAGGCCATGCTTGCGTGGGACATCGGGCGCCTGCGCACCGTCCACACGGCAGCCGCCGGCTTTACCACGCCGTATACGGAGTGTGGCCGCCCCGTCTATTATCTGGACGCCAACGGCCGTTATCCGGACAGGGAATTTCTGCTGCGCTTTCTGGATGCTGCGGACAAGATGGACGCGCTGGAGCGCATCGTGCTGCTGGAGGAGCCGTTTGCGGGGGACCGGCCGGAACCCGTGCATGGCCTGCCGGTGCGCGTAGCGGGCGACGAAAGTGCCCACAGCGCACAGGACGTTGCCCGCCTGACCTGGGAATACGGCTATTCGGCCATCGCCTGCAAACCCATTGCAAAAACGCTGTCCGTCACGCTGGAGATGGTGCGCGCGGCGCAGAAAAGCGGCGCGGCGTGCTTCTGCGCGGACCTGACGGTGCCGCCTGCGCTTTTGGACTGGAATATGTCTCTGGCGGCGCGGCTGCCGCGTGTACCGGGCCTGCGCGTGGGTGTTGTGGAGAGCAACGGCCCGCAGAATTATACCGATTGGCGCCGTCTGGACGCTATGTGCGCCGCGCCCGGAGCCGCCTGGCGCACACCGCAGAACGGCGTGTACCGGCTTGACGGAGGTTTTTATGGGGAAAGCGGCATTTTTGCGCCGCTGCCCGCTTATGCGGACACGCTGCGCCCGGTTTGAACAGGAGGGCCGTGCCCGGAAAGGAATGTTGAACCTTTGGATTTGAAAGTGCATTTTGCCGTGGCGGGCTGCGGCGTGATCTCCCGGTTCCATCTGGACGCGATCCGCTCCATCGAGGACGCGGCGCTGTGCGGCGTGTATGACCCTGTAGAAGCAAGCGCCCGTGCCGCGGCACAGGCTTACGGCACCCGGGCGTATCCGGATTACGACGCGCTTCTGGCAGACCCGCAGGTGGACGCGGTGTGTATCTGCACGCCCAGCCACCTGCATGCGCCGCTGGCACTGCAGGCTGTGGCCGCGGGCAAGCATGTGCTCATTGAAAAGCCCGTGGCGCTGACGTTGGAGGACTGCGACGCCGTGGCCGCCGCAGCACGCGCCGCCGGTGTTCAGGTGGGGGTAGTCTCCCAGCTGCGTTACGGCCCGGCCGTGGCGCGCGTAAAGCGCGCCTTGGAGAGCGGGGCGTTGGGGCGCATCACACGCTGCGATTTGTATATGAAATATTTCCGCCCCCAGAGCTATTATGATTCGGGTACCTGGCGGGGCACACAGGCGATGGACGGCGGCGGGGCGCTGATGAACCAGGGGATCCACGGTGTGGACCTTGTGCGGTATCTGATGGGGCCGGCAGACAGCATCTATGCGCTGAGCGGCACGCTGGTGCGGGATATTGAGGTGGAGGATACACTCACAGCTGTAGTGGCCTGGCACTGCGGCGCGCAGGGCGTCATTCAGGCGTCGGTGGGGGATTACCCCGGCTTTCCGCGCCGCATCGAGCTGAACGGCGAGTCAGGAACGATCATTTTGGAAGAAGACCGCATCGTTAAATGGGAGGTGGCGGGAGACTCCGCTTACCATATTTATGAGCAGGAACCCGCGCCGGAGGTGCGCTCCCACAGTGAGGCGGGCGCGATTGACCCTTCGGGGCATGTGGCACAGCTGCGCAACTTTATCGACGCGGTGCGCGGCGAGGGGACGCTGCTGGTGGACGAGGCCGAAGGCCGCAAGGCACTGGCGCTGGTGCTGGCTGCTTACCGCTCCGCGGCCGAGGGGAAGCCCGTAGTTCTGTGACGCTTTTACCAGTAAAACTGCTCGGCGACGGTTCTGTTTTGGATGTTTTTTCAAATTCGGTGGGTCAGGATTGAACGATTTATCAAGTTTGCCTGCCAAATGCGGCGTTTTGAAATTTAATTTTGTGTAAATTGTTTTTACGAGGCGAAGGACGCAGCAAAGCCGTTTTTAGGCGGAACTGCCCGCGGCGCCTCAAAAAAAGTGCAAAAAAGGCCGCCCGGAAGGCGGCGGCCGAAAATGGAAGATTTGCCAAGAAGAATTTTTGCAGATTTGGTATAGTATAGGAGGGCAAAAAAGCACCCGGGGCACATCGACGCGCGCTTTTGCGCAAAAGCGCCGGTGCCTGGAGCCAACGGCTCCAGGATATTCTTTTAAAAGAGACCCGTGTGCACGCCCGGAATTGATGCCATGTACGGGCCGGGCTGACCGGTCGTCCGGCCCGTTCGGAAATAATGTTTCATCAGGAGGTCACTTATGAAAAAGGCACTCGCTTTGATCCTTTCTCTTGCGCTGGCTGTTTCGGCGCTCACCGCCTGCGGCGGAGCATCTTCTTCCGCAGCCGGCAGCACATCTGGTTCCGCCCCGGCATCCGCCGCGCCCTCCGGCGAAAAGACGGTGGTCACCGTCTGGCACATGTATGCCGAGGATGAGGAAGTAACCAAGCCCCATCAGCGTCTGCTGCAGTGGGCCGAGAATTACAACGCCACCAACACCGATAACATCGAAGTCGTTGTGTCCGGCGCCAAAACGGCGGACGTCATCATGACGACGATCGCTTCCGGCTCTACGCCGGACATCTTCCAGAACTACTGGAACAACGCGCCCACCTGGGCGAACAACGGCGCTTTGTACGACCTTACCGAGTTTGTCAACGGCGGCGACGCCGAGTGGAACAAGGACGATTTCATCGACGCCGCATGGGATGTGTGCACCTACGAGGATAAGGTATATTCCATCCCCTTCACGTACAGCTCTACGTTCCTGTTCTACAACAAGGACATGCTGGCCGAGGCCGGCTGGGAAGAATTCCCCAAAACGATGGACGAGCTGATCCAGTGCATTGACGACTGCACGAAGGTTGGCGCTGACGGTTCCATTGAGCAGATGGGCCTGATCCCCGATTATCCCTGGCTGGACAACGTTCTGTGGCCTGTGGCGTTCGGTGCGCAGTTCATCGACGAAGAGACCAACACCATCACCTTCGATTCTCCCGAGATGCTCAAGGCTTATCAGTTCCAGGCCGACATTTACAGCAAGTACGGCTATGACAACGTGAAGCGCTTCATCGATTCTCTGGGCGCCCGCGCCACAACCGAGGACCCGCTGTTCACTGGAAAGCTGGCCATCCGCTGGCAGGCGGACTCCGCGCTGGCTTCCATGGTGGATGCTGCGAAGGAGACCGGCACCAACATGGGCATCGCCCCGATGCCGGCTCCCGCCGAGGGCGGCGAAGGCCAGGGCATGCTGAGCTGCGGCGTGTGGGAAGTGAACGCCAAAACGGCGAACGCCGAAGCCACGCTGAAGGTGCTCAAGAGCCTGACCAGCGCCGAGAACATGGCCTTCATGGCTGAGGGCGACTATGGCAACGGCGCGTTCATGCCGCGCAAGAGCGCTCTGGACGCGGTCATCGCGATGGACGGCGTTTCCGAAGAGGCCAAACAGGTGGCGGAGATGCTGCGCGACGGCGAGTTCCGTGCGTTCCCCATGAGCTCCTATGTCAACGAGTATCTGACTGAGATCAGCACTTACATGACCGAGGCGCTCGCCGGCAATATGACCGTAGAAGACGCGGCCAAGGCCGTTGTGGAAGCGGTGCAGCCCATGGCGGACGAGGCCGCCGGCTGAACAGACAAAAGAAACAGTAAAGAATAGAGGAAAGCGCCGGCTGTGCGGTTACCCGGCCCGGTCGGCGCTTTCCTTTTTTGTATCGCGCCTGTATTCCCAAAGCCCGTGCCGCGGGCCATCTCTACGAAAGCGAGGTTTTGGCATGAGAAATGCATCGGCCGCCAAAAAGGAAGGAAACGGGATCAAAAAACGAAAATCGAAACAAGAGCGGAGGTTCTTCCTCCTTGGCCTGCTGTTTGTCTCGCCGTGGCTCATCGGGTTTTTGTGCTTCCAGCTTTATCCGATCCTCTCCGCGCTGTATTATAGTTTTACGGATTTTAACATCTTCCAGCCGGCAGAGTTCACAGGGCTGGACAACTATGTCACGCTGTTCAACGACAAATATTTTCCGGTGTCGATCAAGAACACCGCCGTCATGTCCTTCATCGGCATGCCCATCGGCCTTGTGGTCGCTCTGGCGCTGGCCGTGCTGCTGTCGAAGGAGGTCAAGGGCATGCCCGCGTTCCGCACCATCTATTATCTGCCCACAGTGGTGCCCATTGTGGCCAGCGCCATGCTGTTTTTGTGGGTGCTCAACCCGGAATACGGCCTGCTGAACAACTTTTTGTCCTGGTTCGGCATCCGAGGCCCAAGCTGGCTGAGCGACCCGAAGTTCACCAAGATCTCGCTGATGATTATGGACGTGTGGCGTTGCGGGCAGAACACCGTCATTTTCCTTTCGGCGCTGAAGGCGGTGCCAAAGTCCTTCTACGAGGCGGCAGAGCTGGACGGCGCGGGCCCTGTCAAGCGTTTCTTTAAGATCACTCTGCCGTACATTTCGCCCACCATTCAGTTCCTGGTGGTGATGGGGCTTATTTCGTCCTTTCAGTATTTCACGCAGGCGTATGTGTTTGCCAGTGTTTCCCAGGTGGGGCAGAGCATCACCGGCGGGCCGCAGAACTCGCTTTTGTTCTATTCGATGTATCTGTATATGAACGGCTTCAGCTACATGAAGATGGGCTACGCCTCGGCTATGGCCATCGTGCTGTTCCTGATTGTGCTGGTGGTTTCGTTCGTGGCCATGTACCTGATGGAAAAACGCGTTACCTACGACGTAGAGTAAGGGGGGAACAGCTGTGAAAAAATGGATCATCTCTGCAAAAACCTCGCGCACCGTGGGCAAGGTCTGCTCTTATATTCTGCTGATCTTTTTTGCCTGCATCTTTTTCATGCCGTTCCTGTGGATGCTTTCCACCGCGGTAAAGCCTACGAACCAGATATTTCTGAATCCGCCCAAGTGGATTCCGGACCCCATTAAGTGGGAAAATTTTGCGACGATCTTTAAGCGTATGCCGCTGTTCGCGTATACGAAGAACACGCTGGTGGTCGCGATTCTGCCGGTCCTCGGCCAAATCTTCGCCGCGCCGATGATCGCCTATTCCCTGACGAAGATCCCCTGGAAGGGTGCGAAATATATTTTCCCGCTCATTCTCGCCACAATGATGATTCCCTGGCAGGTCACGCAGATCCCGCTGTTCATCACATGGTCGAAGCTAGGGCTGGTGAATACCTTCGTACCCCTGGTGCTGCCCGCATTTTTCGGTACGCCGTATTACATCTATCTTATGCGGCAGTTCGTAAAGGGCCTGCCCGACAGCGTCATTGAGGCCGCGCGCATCGACGGTGCGAACGAGTTCGTCATTCTGTACCGTGTGGTCTACCCGATGTGCAAGCCCGTGCTGACGACGATCATGGTGCTTGTATTCATCGGCGGCTGGAACGATTTGAACGGCCCGCTGCTTTATTTGCAGGACAGCACAAAGTATACGCTGTCCATCGGCCTGCAGATGTTCCTGACCACTGCGCGTCAGGAATGGGACCTGCTGATGGCCGCAGGCGTGATGTTCACCCTGCCGCTCATCATCATCTTCTTCCTTGCACAAAAACAGTTTATAAGCGGCATTTCCACGACTTCCGGCTTAAAATAAAAGCCGGTGAGCTGAAATCCTGCGCCCGTGCGTTTCGGCGCATGGGCGTTTTTTGTGAAACAGAACAGACAGAGCACAGAGTACCCATTTTGCGGCACCCTTGTTTTGGTGCGCTCAAAAACAAACAGAAAACAAGAAAGAAGACTCAGAACAAGCCCATTGGTATCATTGAGAAGGAGTTATCCGAATGCGTAAAGAAAAAATCATGCGTTTTTTCCTGGCGGCGGTCCTTGCAATATCCATGCTGGCGATGCCGCTCACAACCGCCTATGCGGAAAGCGTGTCGTCTTCCTCTGACGCGGCGCCGTCTTCCGCTGTTTCATCCTCCACCGGGACAGAGTCCTCCCCGGATGCTTCGTCCTCCTCCGGGGCGGCGTCCTCTCCGGACGTTTCGTCCTCCTCCGAGGCGGCGTCCTCCCCAGACGTTTCGTCCTCCTCCGGGGCGGCGTCCTCTCCGGACGTTTCGTCCTCCTCCGGGGCGGCGTCCTCTCCGGACGTTTCGTCCTCTTCCGGGGCGGCGTCCTCTTCAGGCGCTTCGTCTTCCTCCGAGACGGTGTCTTCGGATGTCTCATATTCTTCCGGTTCTGCGGATACAGCCAGCGCCGCAACGGCGGCAGATACTGTAAACCTGGCGCAGGGAAAGGGCAATGATGCCTTCACACTGGAAATGGAAGGCGCCGGTACGGACCTTGACCCTGCCACCAAGGATACAACGATCCGCGAAAAAGAGGAGAGCATCCTCAACCGCCTGACAGACGGCTATTACGGCAGCGGCGAGATATTGGACGGCAATTGGAATGGCAGCGGCATGCGCTCCCATTATTATGAGGCATACCGGCAGATCGACCGCGCCATCACGCTGGATCTGGGGCGGCTGAGCCATATTGAATCGCTTTCCTTCCACATGCAGGAGGGCCTGGGATGGGGGATTTCTGCGCCGTCGATGGTCACCTACTTCCTGTCGGAGGACGGCGTAACGTTCCACCGCGTGGGCCGTGTTTCCCGCTTCGACGCCGTGAAGGACGAGGACCCGGACCATTATTATTCCGTGGTGGAAAACGGCAAAGAGGTGAATTGCCAGAGCTACTATTTTACGCTGGACGGCCTGAACTACAATGCGCGTTATGTAAAGGTCGCGTTTGAGCTGACAGGCACCTGGGCCTTTGCCGACGAGCTGGAGGTACGGGGCACAGCGGCGCCTTCGGATACCGCCGAAACGCTGCCGGATACTCCGGGCACGGATTATGAAGTTGTGAACAAATATGCCTGGACAGACCAGGCACGCGGCATCCAGCACGAGGCGCTGGCCTATGCCGGACACTGGTTCTCTTCCGCGGGCGGTGCGCTGCAGACCAGCCAGAAAACCGTGGAGGAGCTTCTTCCCATGGTAGGCTATGTGGACGGGGAGGGCAATATTACGGATAAGTTTTTTGAATCCGTTACCTTCCTGTCCCACGGCTATACACCAAATCTGGATACGCCGGATGACGATACGGATTACCATAACCTCATCTATGTGAGCAGTACGATGACCTCCAACCCCGATGCGGCACAGATGTGTGCCACCGCGGAGGACTGGCAGACCTATCTTGATTTTCTGTTCCACTACGGCGAGGGTACAGGCACGGCTTATAACCTGGACGCGCTGAACGAGGCTGTGGCCCTGGTGAAAGAGGCCACAGGCGACGCGGATTACAAAGTGGGCGTGAAGATTGCGTTTTATCCGCCCATTCTGTGCCAGGATGCCTTCGGCACGCTGCCCGGCGGCACCCATTCGCTGAATTTCGCGGTCTCGGATACCAATCCGGCGCAGCAGGCTCTGGCGGACCGCATGGAGGCCTCCAGGTGGTATCTGGACACCGTGATTCGGGAATTCAAGGCCAAGGGTTACGAGAACCTGCGTCTGGACGGCTTCTATTGGTACGATGAAGTGATGCACTACGACGTGGACCCGTTGGTTCTGGAAACGGTGCAGGGTGTAACGGATTACGTCCACAGCCTGGAGAACGGCGCGTATCAAATTTACTGGATCCCCTTCTACCAGTCCTCCGGGTTCCGCGCCTGGAAGACCTTCGGCTTTGACTACGCCATCATGCAGCCCAACTATGCGTTCGACGCCAATGCCTCCGAACAGCGCATTGCGGATACCGCTGCGCTGTGCAAAAAGTACGGCCTGGGCATCGAGATGGAATTCGGCGGCATCAACGACAAATACATCAGCCAGTTCCGCTCTTACCTCACGCAAGGGGCGGACGACAAGCTTGCCTATCAGAACAACAGCCTGATTGCCTGGTACACGGGCACATGGGGCATTGCAGAGACGAGCCAGAACGTCTCGGGCACGCGGTATATCTACGACGCGATGCATGATTTCTTCAGCGGCATCCCCACGGAGATGGAGAAGCCTGTCAAGAATCTTGCGGCGGCGGGCACGCTTACACTGGAAGCGGACAATGTAAAAAATACCGAAGAATTCAACAAGCTGCTGCAGGCGCTTCCGAAACTGGTGGACGGCAATGAAAAGGCCGGCGCCTGGAACGACAGCTATGTGAAGATCAATGCCAATCACGCGCAGGGGCCGTTTACGCTGACAGCGGATCTGGGCGGTATCGGGCAGGTGGAGCGTGTGGCGCTGGGCTCCGTTTCCAATCCGGGATGGGGCATCGGCGCGCCGGACAGTGTTTCATACAGTGTTTCACAGGACGGCCAGACATGGAAAGAGCTGGGCACTGTAACTTATGCGCAGGCGGAGATAAGCCCGGGATCGGCCAACGGCTTCGAGACGGTCGAGTATGTGCTCAAGCTGGATGCCGCCGAAAAGGCCCGTTATATCCGCGCGGAGTTCGGCCACGGCCTGGACGCCTCCAAAGACCCGGCTGCGCCCTATACATGGCTGGGCGTGGACGAATTCACGGTAAACGGCACGGCGCCGCTGGCTTCGGGCGAGGGCATCGCCTCCATGGGTACCATAACGTTGGAAAGCGGAAATGTCCTGAACAGTGAAAGCTTTGCAAACCTTCAGAATGTGGCTTCTGTACTGCTGAACAACGGCGTCCTTCAAACAGGAAGCTGGGCGAACCAGAATACGCTGAACGGTGATTATATCGGCGTCCTGCAGACCGTGGCTACGGAGCCTTTTACGCTGCAGATCTCCTTTGACACTGTCGCTGAGGTGCAGGCTTTGGGAGTAGACTATCTTGCCTGGGTATCCGCGGGCATCGGCGCGCCGGATAAGGTGACATATTCCGCGTCGCTGGACGGCAAGAGCTGGACGGAGCTCGGCACCGTGGCGCAGGCGGACGCTCGCCGCTATGAAGCCATCGCCACGGGTATGGACGCCTACCACTTTGTACTGGAGACTGGTGCTCCGGTGCGTGTGAAATACCTGAAGGCCGAGTTTGAGCGCGGCTTCAACACGGACAAAAATACCAAATTCGGCTGGGTGGCTTTTGATGAATTCACCGTGGAGGGCGCGCTCACTTCGGAACAGCCCGCTCCCGTGTTCAACGAGGTGGACAGTGCAACAGGGATCCGTGTTGCGGCAGGGCTGGACACAGTGCCGGCCGGCGCGCATCTCAAGGTGGAGCCGGTGGATGCGGGCGACGCGGCATATGCTTCTGTGGCGCGCGCTTTCCGCAATGAAAATGTTGACCTTGCGGCATTTGATATTTCTTTGCTGCTGGATGGCGGCACGGTGCAGCCGCGCGGCGTGCTGAATGTGGCGTTCCCGCTTCCCCAGGGCTTTGACGCAGCCAAAACGCAGCTGTATCACGTAAGCCCTGAGGGCGAAAAAGAACTGCTGACGGCAAAAACAGCAG
>OLJW01003876.1_pt1 | contig 10742 bp, 9 predicted proteins | sample 1603411 | NCBI WGS metagenome assembly OLJW01 (sample SAMN04168659, study PRJEB22393) | human gut metagenome | biome: human gut microbiome; feature: stool | host: Homo sapiens | collected 2014-05-12 | reverse complement strand
CTGCCGCACACCGGGATGCCCGCCAGATCCTCCAATCCCGGCAAGCCGGAAGCCAGATGGCCGTAGACCTCGCTGTTGGACTTCGGCTCCGGCAGCAGGTCCATGGGGATGTCCAGCGCGGCACAGAGCGCCGGGTCCCATTGCAGGGTATGGATATTGAACAGCATGGTGCGGCTGGCGTTGGAATAGTCCGTCACATGGGCCTTCCCGCCGGTCAGGTTCCAGATAAGCCAGCTGTCCACTGTCCCGGCGCACAGTTCTCCCCGCTCCGCCCGCTGGCGGACGCCGGGAATGTTGTCCATGATCCACTTCAGCTTCGTACCGGAAAAATAGGCGTCGATCAGCAGGCCGGTCTTTTCCGTCACCGTTTCTCCAAGGCCGTCGGCCTTCAGCCGGTCGCAGATCTCCGCCGTCCGACGGCACTGCCACACAATGGCATTGTACACCGGCTGTCCTGTCCGGCGGTCCCACAGGATCGCCGTCTCTCGCTGATTGGTGATGCCGATGCCGGCGATGGCCTTGGGGTCGATGTGGGCGGCGTCCACCGCCTCGGACAGCGCCCGGACTGTGGTGGCCCAGATCTCCATGGGATCGTGCTCCACCCATCCCGGCTGGGGGAAGATCTGCCGGAAGGGATATTGGGCCTTTGATACGATCTCTCCCCGGCTGTTGAACAGAATGGCCCGGGAGGTGGTGGTCCCTTGATCCAGTGCGGCAATATAGGTCTCCATTGGGATTCCTCCTCTGGTATTTTTCAAAAAAGCGTGTTACACTATGATAAACCGCATTTTATCATACACAGGAGGAAATTTCCATGGTGAAACGTGAATTTACCTTTCCGTCCGCCGACGGCAAAACCGCCATTCACGCCGTGGAGTGGCTGCCGGAGGGCGCGCCCCGAGCCGTCCTGCAAATCGCCCACGGCGTTTCGGAATACGTGCTGCGGTACGAGGACTTCGCCGGGTATCTGACAGAGCGTGGCTTTGCCGTGGTGGGCAACGACCATTTGGGCCACGGCCTGTCAGTCTCTGACGGTGCGCCCCGGCTGTACTTCGGTCCCAAGGGCAGCTGGAACTGGGTGGTGGAGGACATGGAGCAGCTCCGGAAGCTGACCCACCGGCAATTCCCCAACCTGCCCTATTTCCTGCTGGGGCACTCCATGGGTTCCTTCCTGACCCGGACTTATCTCATCCGCTATCCCGGCACGGTGGACGGCGCTATTATCATGGGCACCGGCTACATGAGCGCCGCATCCACGGCGGCCAGTCTGGCTGTCATCAACGCGGAATGCCTGCGAAACGGCGAATCCAGACCCAGCGCTGTGGCCACAAAAGCCTCCTTCGGCATTTACAACCGCCGCTTTGCCCCCAACCGCACAAGCATGGATTGGCTGTCCCTGAACCCGGACAATGTGGACGCTTACCTGAAGGACCCGCTGTGTCAGGGCAGCGCCTCGGCGGGGCTGTTCCGGGAGATGCTCTCCGGCATCCGCTTTGTCTGCAAGGAGGACAACATCCGCAAAATGAACCACCATACCCCCATCCTCTTTATCTCCGGGGCCATGGATATGGTGGGCGACTGCTCCAAGGGCGTGGAGCGGGCCGCTGCCGCGTTCCAGCGGGCCGGGATGCGGGACGTGACGGTGAAGCTCTACCCGGAGCTGCGCCACGAGGTCTTGAAGGAGGATTGCCGGGAGCAGGTCTACGATGACATCGACCGCTGGCTGGAGGGTAAGCTGGCGGGCGTCCGCTGAGGCGCTTCCCGTTCTGTTTTACAAACCGGGCTGCTTTTTGCAGTCCGGTTTTGCGTGTCAAAAGTTCTTTTGCCACGCACCCATTTTCAGAACTTCTATAAAGTTCTGAATAATATAGATTTCAATGGCGCAGGACACCCCTCTTGGGTTTCCCGCGCACACCCTTCCCTACCGTTGCCGAAAACTCATCATGCACCGACAAGAGTAAGATTTATTTCCTCTTGACAATATCGATATTCGATAGTATACTGTAAACAGAAATATCGAATATCGATAGTGAGGAGGCGGGACTGTGGCCCGGGAGAAATTTCAAACGCTGACGGAGCAGATGTTCTATGTGCTGCTGACCCTCCGGGAGGAATGCTGCGGCACCGACGTGATGGCCCGCATCTCCAATCTCACCCAGGGCCGGGTGACGGTAGGCCCCGGCACCCTCTACAACCTGCTGGACAGCTTTCAGGCTGCCGGCTGGATCATGGAGACGAAAACCGAGGGCCGCAGGCGCAGCTATCTCATCACCCCCGCCGGGGAACAGGCATTGGCCGAGGAATACCAGCGGCTGCAAATTCTCTCGGAGGATTACCGCAGCTACATGGGCCGGAGAGGAGAGATCGAATCATGAAGCTTTTTGACAGACAGAAAAAATGGGAGATCAATCTCTATTCCTACTATGACCACGCCGGGATCGTCCGCCATCTGGAGGACATGGCCCGTCAGGGCTGGCAGCTGGAAAAGGCCGGGTCCGTGTTCTGGACCTACCGGCGGTGCAAACCGACAGAGCTGCGCTACGCCGTGGTGTACTTTTCCAAGGCCAGTCAGTTTGACCCGGAGCCGCCGGCGGAGCAGCGGGAGTTCTGGGAGCTGTGCAAAGCCACCGGCTGGGAGCTGGTGACCAACCGCTATCAGATGCAGATCTTCCGCAATCCCGCGCCGGACGCCATCCCTATTGAGACGGACCCTGTGGTACAGGTGGAAAACGTCCGCGCCGCCATGAAAAAAGGCTCCGTCCGAGGCAACTGGTGGCTGCTGGCCTGTTCCCTGCTTCAATTCTGGCTGCAATTTCGCTCTGCCTACACCATCCGGGATCTGCTGCTGAATGTTTTTTCCCTGTCGGCTATCCTCATCTGGCTGATGATGGGCGTCAAGGCCATCGTGGAGCTGATCGGCTACTACCGCTGGTGCCGAAAGGCCCGGACCGCCGCCGAGGAAGAAGGCGTTCTGCTCTCGCCCCGGACCCGCAAATGGTGGCAGATCTTGCAAATTTGGGGATTCCTTGTTACGGTCGCCATTGCGCTGTCGCTCCCGCTGCTGAGTTCTTCCCACAGTCCGTTCACCCTGGTCGCCCTCGCGGCAGGTCTTGCTTACGGCCTGCTGTTGGCGCTGATCGTCAACGGCAGCCGTCAGCTTATGAAGAAAAAAGGCTTCTCCGCCGAAGCAAATATGGGGTTTAACATCCTGATCGCCGTGATCGGCTCCCTTGTCCTTATGGGCGGTCTTGTCTGGGTGGGCTTTCGCGTTGACAAAGTTCCCTCGCTCCAGGGCCATGTCAACGCGGAGATCCGCACCTCTCCCGCCTACCCTGCCGGTGACACGGAGCACACCTACACCGTCTACCATGATCCCCTGCCCCTGACGGTGGAGGATCTGGTGGGAGAAACCGCCTATACGGACTATTCCTGCTGCCGGGCCGTTGAAGGCACACCGCTGATGACGGCATACAAATACCGGCAGGAGGTTCCCTATGTGTTCGACATCGTTTCCGAGGAAGACGGCCCGGAGCTGCTCTATGAGATCTATGAGGTGAAGCTGGACTGTCTCTACGAGCCGGTGAAGCAGTCCTTCTTCAAGGACAAAACATTCAGTATCCCTGGCAAATTCAAATTTGCGGTTTCCCAAAACTGGACGCCGGTGGACGCCGCCCCCTGGGGCGCTTTGGACGCTTATCGGTTCATCCGGGTGGACAATACGCCCATCGGGAATTTCCTGCTCTGCTACGCCGACCGCTTCGTGGAGATCCGGTTTGACCCCTGGTATGACGGAGCCGCGCCCACTGAAAAGCAAATGGCGCTGGTGGGAACGGTATTGGGCAGCGGGCCGCTGTCCTGACGAAAGTTCCATACAAAAAACCACTACCCGGAGCGATCTGCTCCGGGTAGTGGTTTTCGTTACACTTATTGATTGTCCAGCTTTTCCAGGGCAGACTTGGCGGCCATCTGCTCGGATTCCTTCTTGCTGTGGCCGCTGCCCTCGCCGATGGCGGCGCCGTTGAGCCGCACCTCGGTAACGAAGGTCTTGGCGTGGTCGGGGCCTTCCTCCCGCACCATGCAGTAGGTCAGCTCCTGACCGGCCTTCCGCTGGATGTGCTCCTGCAAAAGGGTCTTGTAGTCCCGGCGGCGCTCCTCCACCACCTCTTCCCTCTCCACGTCCAGCAGAACGCGGTGGATCAGCTCCGACGCGGCGGTAATGCCGCCGTCCAGATACACGGCGGCGAACACAGCCTCGGTTGCATCCGCCAGAATGGAGGCCCGATGGCGGCCGCCGCCGGCCTCCTCACCCTTGCCCAGCTTCAGATAGCTGCCCAAATTCAGCTTCTGGGCCACCTCGTGAAGGCTCTGCTCGCACACCAGCGCTGCCCGGATCCGGGTCAGATCCCCCTCCGGCAGGTCCGGGTGCCGGGCGAAGAGATACTCCGCCGTCACAAAGCCCAGCACGCTGTCGCCCAAAAACTCCAGCCGTTCGTTGCTGCCAAGTCCCTGGGAGCGATGCTCATTCGCGTAGGAGCTGTGATTCAGCGCCTCCCGCAGCAGTTCTTGGTTCCGGAAGGTATAATTTAATTTTTTCTCCAGTTCCTGCATCCCTGTTCACCTCATAAGGAAGCCCCGCGCATGGCGGGGCCACTCTTTTTTACTTCAGCTTGGAAGCGACAAAATTCACCGCGTCGCCCACGGTCTTGAGTCCAGCCAGCTCGTCCTCGTTGGCCTCACCCATATCAAATTCCTCTTCCATGGCCATGACCAGCTCCACCAGGTCCACGGAATCAGCGCCCAGATCCTCCTCGAAAGAAGTATCCATGGTCACCTCCGCAGGCTCCATTGCAAACTGCTCGGACACCAGATCCCGCATGGTCTGAAAGATTTCATCAACTGACATACCAAATTCACTCCTATGAAACATTTCAAAATTCATTTGCTTCTTAGCATGAAGCAATCATACGGCAATCCCATAGCCCTGTCAAGAGGGCAACCCTCTTTTATCCGTTCTTTTCCACCTTCATCACGTCGATGTGGGCCTCCACATCCGCGATGATCCCGCTCTGGGCGTATTCCACCGCCCGGAACACGGCGTTGCGGATGGCCCGGGCATCGGAGGAGCCGTGGGCCTTCAGCACAGGCTTGCTGATGCCAAGGAAGGGCGTTCCGCCTACCTCGCTGGGGTCCAGCAGCTTTTTCACGTCGCCCAGGCTGTCCTTGACCAGCAGGGCGCCCAGCTTGCTCTTTGTGCTGGACAGAAACGCCTTCTTCATCTCACCCAGCAGCAGCTTGGCAGCACCCTCCACGGTTTTCAGCAGGATATTGCCGGAATAGCCGTCCGCCACGATGACGTCCGCCCCGCCCAGCAGGGCGGTGTTGGCCTCGATGTTGCCGATGAAGTTCAGACGGCCCTCCCGGCCCGCCTCCTCCAACAGGGCGTAGGTCTCATGGCGGAGGGTATCGCCCTTGGACGGCTCGGCACCGATGTTCAGCAGGCCCACCCGGGGCTTCTCCACCCCCATGAGCCGCTGGGCGTAAAAATTGCCTAAATACGCAAATTGCAGCAGATATTCCGGCGTACAGTCGGCGTTGGCGCCGCAGTCGCAGAGCAGAGCGCGGCCCGTAGCGGTGGGGAGTACAGGCCCCATGGCCGCCCGGCGAACACCCCGGATGCGCTTGACCAGCAGGGTGGCCCCCGCCAGCAGCGCGCCGGTGGACCCGGCGGAGACGAAGGCGTCTCCCTCCCCGTTTTTCAGCATAGTCAGGCCCACGGTCAGGGAGGAATCCTTTTTGCGCTTGAAGGCAGTGGCGGGATCGTCGCACATTTCCACCACTTCCGTAGCGTTCACGATCTCCACGCCCTCCGGCAGGGGGCCGGTCAGGCAGGCCCGGATGGCCTCCTCACGGCCCACCAGCACGATGTCCGCGCCGCACTGGGCATGGGCCTCCAAAGCGCCCTGTACCACCGCCTGAGGGGCGTTGTCGCCGCCCATGGCGTCCAAAATGATCTTCATTGGCAGGTTCCTCCTTTCAGGGGGACGGCCGCCGTCCAGTTTCCCGGCCGGCGGGTTTATTCTTCTGTGTTGCGGGCGGTCAGGCTAAAATATCCGCCTTTTTCTCCTCCAGGATGGCCAGCGCCCGCTGGGAGATCTCGGCGTTTTTATTTCTCTTGCCCTTGACGAAGTGGTCAAGAGGCGGGATGATGCCGAAGTTGATGTTCATAGGCTGGAACTGGGTCACAGACTCGTTGGAAATGTACAGTGCCAGCGCGCCGATGGCCATTTCCCGTGGGAAGTCCACCGGGGACTGTCCCTTCAGGCGGCGGGCCGTTTCAATACCCACCAGAAAGCCGCTGGCGGCGGACTCCACATATCCCTCCACACCGGTCATCTGCCCGGCAAATGCGATGCGGGGTTCCTTTTTCAGCCGGTAATACCGGTCCAGCAGCCGGGGGGAATCCAGGAAGGTATTCCGGTGCATGACGCCATACCGCAGGAATTCTGCGTTCCGCAGGGCGGGGATCATGGAAAACACCCGCCGCTGCTCCGGGAATTTCAGATGGGTCTGGAAGCCCACCAGGTTATAGACGCTGCCCTCGGCGTTGTCCCGCCGCAACTGCACCACGGCGTAGGGCCACCGGCCTGTCCGGGGATCGTCCAGTCCCCGGGATTTCAGGGGGCCGTACAGCAGCGTGTCATGGCCCCGACGAGCCATGACCTCCACCGGCATACATCCCTCGAACACCATGCTGTCCTCAAAGCCGTGGACCTCCGCCTCCTGGGCGGTGGTCAATTCCTTCCAGAAGGCGTCGTACTCCTCCTGGTTCATAGGGCAGTTTACATAATCATCTGTGCCCTTGTCATACCGGGAGCCCATCCAGGCGTGTTCCATATCCACGCTCTCAGCAGATACCAGCGGCGCCGCCGCATCAAAGAAGTGGAGGTCGCTGTGCTCCCCCAACAACTCTTGCAGCGTTTCCGCCAGCGCGTCGGAGGTCAGGGGGCCGGAGGCGATGATGACCTCCCCCTCCGGGATCTCCGTCACCTCGCCGGGGATCACGGTGATGTTGGGATGGCTGCGGACCTTCTCCGTCACCAGTCTGGCAAAGCCGTGGCGGTCCACCGCCAGCGCGCCGCCAGCCTCCACCCGGGTGGCATCGGCGCATTGCAGGATCAAGCTGTCCAGCCGCCGCAGTTCCTCCTTTAAAAGACCCACGGCGTTTTCCAGACCCGCGCCCCGGAGGGAGTTGGAGCAGCATAGCTCCGCAAAGTATTCCGTTGTGTGGGCGGGGGTCATTTTCTCCGGCTTCATCTCGTGAAGCTCTACCTGAATTCCCCGCTGGGCCAGCTGCCAGGCGCATTCGCTGCCGGCAAGGCCCGCGCCGATGACTGTTACGTTCATGCTCAAAATCCTTTATCTCCGGGCCGGAACGGGGTCATTCCTCCGTTGTTTCGGCCTTTTTCGTTGTCTTTTTAGTAGTAGTTTTTTTCGTCATGGTCTTGGCCGCCGCTTTCTTTACCGCAGCCTTTTTAGCGGCGGGTTTCTTTTCCGCGTCGCCGTCCTCCGCCTTTTTTGCGGTCTTTTTCACGGTGGTTTTCTTTGCGGCGGTCTTGGTTGCGGTCTTTTTGGCAGCGGTCTTCTTGGCGGGCTTTTCCTCAGCAGGTGCGTCGCTCTCGCCGGGGGCCTCCTCCGCGTTGGCGGATGCCTCCACCTGCTTCTTGGGATAGCCCCGCTTGTCCTCCGGCAGGTAGTTGGCGCACTCCGGATTGATGCAGTAGGGCCGCTTGTAGCCCTTGCCCGCCCGCTTGAACATGGTCTTGCCGCAAACGGGGCAATCATCCTTCACCGGCACGTCCCACGTCATGAAATCGCAGGTCGCGCCGCCGGCTACCCGGTTGTTGGTGTGCTCGCAGCAGTAGTAGGTGTACTGCTTGCCGGATTTCCGGCTGGTGCCGGTGCGCTTGAACAGCCGCCCGCCGCACTTGGGGCAGCGGCCCGGCATCTCCACCACCAGAGGCATGGTGAAATTGCACTCCGGGAAGCCGGGGCAGGCCAAAAACCGCCCGAACCGGCCGGATTTCACCACCAGATTCCGCCCACAGACGGGGCAGATCTCCTCGGAGACCTCGTCAGGCACCTTGATATAGACGCCCTCCAGATCCTTCTCCGCCTTTTTGAGGTTTTCCTCAAAATCGCCGTAGAAATCCCGGAGCACGGACTTCCAGTTCACCGTGCCCTCTTCCACATCGTCCAGCTTTTTCTCCATGTTGGCAGTGAATTTCAGGTCGGCGATGTCGCTGAAGCGCTCCTCCATCAGCTGCGTGACGACCCGGCCCAGATTGGTGATGTGGAGGTACTTGCCCTCCTTCACCACATACTCACGGTCCAGAATGGTGGACACCGTGGGGGCATAGGTAGAAGGACGGCCGATGCCCTGCTCCTCCATGGCCCGGATCAGCGTGGCGTCGGTATAGTGGGCCGGAGGCTGGGTGAAGTGCTGGTCCCGGCCAAAGCTCTTGAGGTCCAGCGTCTCCCCTTCCGTCAGCGGCGGCAGGGTGGGTTCCTTTTCCTCCTTATCATCGTCCTTGCCCTCCTCGTACACGGCGGTGTAGCCGGAGAATTTCAGGCTGGAGGAGCTGGTGCGGAAGCTGTGTCCCGCAGCATCGATCTCCACGGAGACGCTGTCATACACGGCGTTGGCCATCTGGCAGGCCACAAAGCGACTCCACACCAGTCGGTACAGACGGTACTGCTCGCCGGTGAGGTCCTTTTTCAGCATCTCCGGCGTCCAGTTCACGTTGCTGGGTCGGATGGCCTCGTGGGCGTCCTGAGCGCTGGCCTTGGCCTTATAGTGATTGGCTCCCTTGGCGGGATAGTACTGCTGACCGTAGCGGCCCACGATAAATTCCTTAGCGGCGGCAATGGCCTCCTCGCTGATGCGGAGGGAGTCGGTACGCATATAGGTGATCAGACCCACGGTGCCCTCGCCCTCAATATCCACGCCCTCGTAAAGCTGCTGGGCAATGGCCATGGTGCGGCGGGGGGTCATGGACAGCTTGCGGCTGGCCTCCTGCTGCATGGTGGAGGTGGTGAAGGGCGGAGAGGGGCTGCGCTGCTTGTCTGTGCGCTTCACGGTCTTGACGGTGAAGGGGGCGTGCTCCGTCTCATGGACCACAGCATCCACGTCCTCCGCCGACTTCAGCTCCGCCTTCTTGCCGTCCTTCCCGTGGTAGCGGGCGGCGAAGGGGAGCTTTTTCGCGTCGTCGCCGAACAGGTTGGCATCCAAGGTCCAGTACTCCTCAGGTTTGAACTCCTCGATCTCCCGGTCCCGGTCGTCCACCATGCGGGTGGCCACGGACTGGACCCGCCCGGCGGAGAGGCCCCGGCGGATCTTCTTCCACAGCAGGGGGCTCAGCTCATAGCCCACGATCCGGTCCAGGATGCGGCGGGCCTGCTGGGCGTCCACCAGCTTCTGGTCGATGTCCCGGGGCTCCCGGATGCTCTCCTGCACCACGTTCTTGGTAATCTCATTAAAGGTGACCCGCCGGGTCTTCTCGTCCGGCAGGTTCAGCAGCTGCTTCAGGTGCCAGGAGATGGCCTCTCCCTCCCGGTCCGGGTCGGTGGCAAGGTAGACCATCTCCGCGCTCTTGGCGGACTTCTTCAGGTCGGCGATGATGTCCTCCTTGCCCTTGATGGGCTTGTAGACCGGCTCAAAGTCGTGCTCCAGGTCCACGCCCAGGGTGCTCTTGGGCAGGTCCCGCAGATGGCCCATGCAGGCCTTCACCTCAAACTCCTTGCCCAGGTATTTTCCGATGGTTTTGGCCTTCGCGGGAGACTCCACGATGACCAGGCTGTGTTTTGCCATAGTTACCTCCAAGCGCCCAGGATCGGGCGCGTGTTTATTCCGTCAAATTCACCGCGCGGGCGTACCGCTTCCCGCTGTGCTGTGTCACCAGATGCTCGATCTCCAGCACGGTCAGGGCCGACAGCACCCGCCGAGTGGGGATGCCCGTCAGCTCGATCAGGTCGTCTGCCAGCATGGGCTCCTCCGTCAGCGTCCGGAGCAGGCAGATCTGGTCGTCGGTCAGACTCAGATTATTGTGGGACAGGCTCACCGACGGAGCCACCGGCTTGGGCTCCGTCTTCTGTCGGGCCTGATAGCCCAGCACAGGGGGCGCGTCCTGCGTCCCCTCCCGGCGCAGCTTGTCCGGGAACCGGGCCTCGTATTCCCGCAGGATGTCCCAGGCGTCGGACGCCAGCCCGGCGCCGTCGCGGATCAGGCGGTTGCAGCCCACGCTGGCCGGAGCATCAATGGGTCCGGGGACAGCGAACACGTCCCGCCCCTGCTCCAGGGCGGTGCCCGCCGTGATGAGCGCACCGCTCTGCGCCGAGGCCTCGACCACGAGAACGCCAACGGAAAGGCCGCTCAGAATACGGTTGCGCACCGGGAAATTGCCGCGCATCGGGCTCGTCCCCGGCGGGTATTCGCTCAGGAGTCAGCCTCTCGACGCGATCTGCGCAAACAGCTGGCCGTTTTCCGGCGGATAGGCGATGTCGAGCCCGCAGGCCAGCACACAGACGACCGGCTCCGGCAGATCCATCGCGCTCTGCAGCGCCATGGTATCGATGCCGCGTGCACCGCCGGACATCACAAGCCCGCCGCTTGCGGCGATCAGGCGGGAGAACTGCTTTGCGTGCAGCAGGCCGTAGGCGCTGCACCGGCGTGAGCCGACAACGGC
>OLJW01003866.1_pt1 | contig 10774 bp, 8 predicted proteins | sample 1603411 | NCBI WGS metagenome assembly OLJW01 (sample SAMN04168659, study PRJEB22393) | human gut metagenome | biome: human gut microbiome; feature: stool | host: Homo sapiens | collected 2014-05-12 | reverse complement strand
TGTTCCGCCGCCTGCAGCTGCAGGTGCTGCTCATCTCCACCGTGGAAAAGAGCACCGCCATCCAGCCCTACTGCGACATCACCTACTCCATCGTCCGCCACGGCGATACCAACGCAATAGCGCCCTTTGTCCGCCTTGCGGCGGAATGATGTGCGCATTGTATGCGCAATGATGTCTGCCTGCGGGGCATGATAGAATGTGCGATAGCACACATCATTTTGCGCAGCAACCTCATTTCTGCGCAGCAGAACATCATAAAAAAAGAAGCACGCAAATGCGTGCTTCTTTTTTATTGCTACCGCAGTGGCAGCACATCTTCATCTTCGTTGATCTCTTCCATCATCCCATCCGCAAAGTACCAGCCTCTGCCGTACAGCGCCTCGCTGCCGTCGGCGCACAGGATATACGAGCCGTCCGGCAAAGCGAGAAAATGCCGCTTTTTGCTGTCGGCAAGGGCGATGTCCTCCACCTTCTGCCCGTCCAGCACATGATCCCGGATGAACTGGTAGTGGGGCAGGATGCGGGTCTCGGTCAGGCCAAGGCCGTTCATCCAGCGGGAGTAGTGCGGGTCGGCGGCTTCGCCCGGTTCCTCGGGCGCGGCGTACACGATGTGGGCGGCGTTCATGCTGCCGGCACTCACGCCCAGCACGATGCCGTGGTAGTTGTGGAACAGCCCCGGCAGGCCCAGCTGAGCAAAAAAGTGGTTCTGGGTGGGCACGTGCCCGCCGCACAGCATCACAAAGCCGCTCTGGGGCAGAAGAGAACCGATCTCCTCGGCATTGCGGGCATCGCAGGGGATGAGCGCCGTCAGGGGCAGGTGGGCGTTCGCAAAGCTCTGAGCAAACACCCGGCACATCTCGTCGTTCTGCTCGTAGGCATAGGGGTCTGCCGCAATGGCAAGGCCCAGCACGGCGTGATCCGGCCAGACGGCCCGCAGGTTCGCCACAAAGTGGTTGCGCGTGTCCAGCACCGGAATATCCGGCCCCGGCTCAAAGGGGCAGCCGCTGGGGCTGCTGGTCAAAAACAATGTCATAATGATTCCTCGTAAAACAGTGAATAAGAAGCTGTGTCCATTCTAACACGATTTTGCTGCCAGCGGCAGAGCCAGAATCACCAAAAAAATCCCCCGCTTTTCGCCGTTTCGCAGAAAGCAGGGGATCTTATCATGCCTTGCGGTAATGGAATACCTTGTCCTTGGTGAGGAGCATGGCAGAGCTCACGGCCAGAGCCGCCAGCTCGGCGGCGGTGACGGCCAGCCAGATGCCGTCGATGCCCAGCAGCAGCGGCAGCAGGAGAATGGCGATCACCTGAAACGCCAGCGTGCGCAAAAAGGAGATCAGCGCGCTGGTCACGCCGTCGCCCAGCGCCGTGAAGAAGGAGGATGCGTACACGTTGAAGCCCATGATGAGGAAGCTCAGCGCATACAGCCGGAAGGCCCGGCTGGTCAGGGCCAGCAGCTCCGCGTCGTAGCCCACGAAAACACGCGCTACACAGGGGATGATGAACATGGAAGCCAGCGTCAGGGTCACAGCCACCACGGCGATGAGCCGCAGGCTCTTGCGGTAGAGATTGTGCACCTCGGCGTGGTTGCGGGCACCGTAGTGGAAGCTGACGATGGGCGCACTGCCCACGGCATAGCCCACGAACACCGCCACGAACAGGAAGGCTGCGTACATGATGACACCGTAGGCGGCCACGCCGTTCTCACCGGCCAGACGCAGCAGCTGGTAGTTGTACAGGATATTGACCAGCGACATGGAAAGGTTGGTCATCAGCTCGGAAGAGCCGTTGATGCAGGCATCCCGCAGGACTTTGCTGTAAAAACTGGTCTTGCACAGGTGCAGGCGGCTGGAGTTGCTGCGGTCGATGAAGTAGAACACCGGCAGTACGCCGCCCACCAGCTGGCTGATAAAGGTGGCAATGGCCGCGCCCTCCACGCCCCAGCCCCAGATACCCACCATCAGCACATCCAGCACCATGTTGGTGCAGCCCGCGCCCACGGTGAACCAGAAGCCGAGGTGCGGCTTTTCGGCGGTGACGAAAAAGCTCTGGAACATATTCTGCAGCGCAAAGGTGGGCAGGGACACCATCAGGATGCGTCCATAGCGCACCGCATAGTCCAAAAGCTCCCCCTTTGCGCCCAGCAGCACGGCAATGGGCCGCAGGAACACAATGCCCAGCACCGCCAGCACACTGACCGAGACCAGAGCCGCCAGCAGGAACAGGGTGAAATAGCGGTCGGCCTTTTTCTGGTCGCCCTCGCCCAGCGTGATGCCCACGATGGCGCTGCCGCCGGTGCCCAGCATAAAGCCGATGGTGCCCAGCAGCATGGGCAGCGGCATGATGAGGTTGACCGCCGCAAAGGCCGTCTTGCCCACAAAGTTGGAGACACACAGGCCGTCCACGATGCCGTAGATGGAGGTGAACAGCATGGTGCCGATGCAGGGCAGCACGAACCGCAAAAGGCGGGAATAGGTGAAATGGTCGGAAAGCTGGATCCGCTGCTTGGACATGGCGTCCTCCTTTCTGCACAAGGTGCAAAAACGGGCCGGATAAATGTCCGTGAGTGCACGCCCGGCCTCGATCTGCTTCGTCACTACGGCAACGAAACCTCCGGCGGGGCGCTGTCTGCACGGCATCTTATCCGGCCCGTTTCAAATTACGTTGAAAACGGTCCTCCGATGAACCGAAAAAGAGCATATCAGAATTTATTTTTGTTGTCAAGGCAGAAAAATCAAAAAATCGGCATTCGAGGGTCAAAATTCATAAACTGTCTCTTTCCAACTTTTATCAAACCTGTTAGAATGATAAAAGTTTTTTTATGGATCCGGAAAGGAGAACTCCTGTTTTGATGAAACGTTTTTATACCGCCATCGTGCGCCGCCGCAGGCTGGTGCTGGCGGTGTTTGCACTGGCGGCTGTACTGAGCGTGTTCGCTGTGCGTCAGGTAAAGGTAGATTATGATATCAACGACTATCTGCCGCCGGAATCCCCCTCCACCACCGCCATCGAGGTGATGAACGGTGCTTTCACCGGCGGCATCCCCAATATGCGGGTCATGGTGCGGGATGTGACGGTGCCGCAGGCGCTGGAATACAAGGAAAAGCTTGCCGCCATCGACGGAGTGTCCTCCGTTGCATGGCTGGACGACAGTCTGGATGTGACAGTGCCTTTGCAGATGCAGGACACCGCCACGGTGGAGAGCTATTATAAGGATGACTGCGCCCTGTTCACCGTGACGGTGGAGGACGAGAAACGTCTGGAAGCCGTGGCTGCCGTGCGGGAGCTGATCGGGGAGGGCAACGCGCTGGAGGGCGCGGCGGTCTCCACTGCCGTTGCCACCAACTCCACCGTGACCGAGGTGGCAAAGATCGCCGCCATCGCGGTGGTGTATGTGCTGTTCATCCTGATCCTGACCACCGATTCCTGGGCGGAGCCGCTGCTGGTGCTGACGGGCCTTGGCGCGGCCATCCTGCTCAACAACGGCACGAACCTCATCTTCGGCACCATCTCGTTTGTGACGAATGCGGCGGGCAGCATCCTGCAGCTGGCGGTGTCGCTGGACTACTCGGTGTTCCTGATCCACCGCTTTGCGGAGTGCCGGGCTGAAAACCCGGATGCCAGCCCGGAGGAGTGCATGGTGGATGCCCTGTGCAGATCCACCGGCTCCATCCTGTCCAGCGGCCTGACCACCGTCATCGGTTTTCTGGCACTGGTGCTCATGCAGTTCCAGATCGGCCCGGATCTGGGCCTTGCGCTGGCAAAGGGCGTGGTGCTGAGCCTTGTCACCGTGTTCACCTTTATGCCCGCGCTCACGCTGGCAGCGTATCAGTGGATGGATAAGACCTGCCACAGGCCACTGCTGCCCAGCTTTGACAAGTTTGGCCGCTTTGTGGCCCGCATCATGCTGCCCATGGCGCTGGTGCTGGTCATTCTGATGGTGCCCAGCTATCTGGCCTCCAACTCGAACCAGTATTACTACGGTGCCGCCCACATGTTTGGCGAGAACACCCGTCTGGGTGCGGACACCGCCGCCATTGAAGAGACCTTTGGCCGCAGCGACACCTACGTTGTACTGGTGCCGGAGGGCGACACTGCCACGCAGCAAAAGCTTTCGGATGCATTGCACGCCATCCCGGAGGTGACCGGCATCCTTTCCTATGTGGACAACGCAGGCGCGTCCATTCCGCCGGAGTTCGTGCCCGGGGATACGCTGGGGCTTCTGGTCTCCGGCGGCTACACCCGCATGGTGCTTACGGTGGATGCCGACACCGAGGGCGATGGGGCCTTTGCGCTGGTGGAGCGGGTGCGCGCCACGGTGCAGCAATATTACCCGGACAATTATTATCTGGCCGGTCAGGGCGTGAGCACCTATGACCTGATGGACACCATCACGGCCGACATGGTCAAGGTGAACCTGCTGGCCATCGGCGCAGTATTCCTGATCCTGCTCCTCATGAAGCGGCAGCTGCTTTTGCCCATCATTCTGGTGCTCAGCATCGAGACCGCCATCTGGATCAATCTGGCCATCCCGTACTTCCGGGGCCAGTACGTGTTCTACATTGCCTATCTCATCATCAGCTCGGTGCAGCTGGGTGCTACGGTGGATTACGCCATCCTCTTCTCCGACCGCTATCAGGAGTTCCGCGAGACGCTGGGCCGCAAAGAAGCCGTTGCGGCCACGGTGTCCGCCGTGACCACCTCGGTCAGCACCACCGGCAGCGCCATGGCGGTGGTGGGCTTCCTGATGGGAGCCATTTCCACAAACCAGCTGCTGGGCCAGCTGGGCAATTTTCTGGGCGTGGGCAGTCTGGTGTCGCTGGCCATCGCGCTTTCGGCACTGCCGGGCTTTTTGTATCTGGCCGACCCGCTCATTATAAAAAAGAAAAGACAGCCGAAGGAGGCTTGACCGAGATGAAACATCGATTTGTGCGCCGGGTGTCGGCGCTGGCGCTGGCAGGCTGCCTGCTGGCGGGCAGCAGTCTGCCAGCTTTTGCAGCAGCCTCCGCTGCCAAGGAAGAGGTCATTTATGCAAACCTGACGGCCTCCGGTGTTGTGACCGGCGTGTACGCCGTGAACAGCTTTTCCGTGCAGGCGGGGGACACCGTTGCGGACCACGGCAGCTACACTGCCGTGCGCAACATGACCACGAGCGATGCCGTGGAGCAGAGCGGCGATACGGTCACGGTGCATGTGACCGAGGACGGCAAGCTCTATTATGAGGGCACCATGGACGCCGCCACGGCCCTGCCATGGGTGGTAAAGCTGACCTATACGCTGGACGGGGCAGAAATCAGCTCCGACGAGCTGGGCGGCAAAAGCGGTGTGCTTTCCATCCGGCTGCAGGTGAGCCGCAACCCGGACTGCACCGGCAGCTTTTTTGACGACTACGCGCTGCAGGTGACCATGAGTCTGGACACCGGCCTTGCCCGGAACATCAGCGCGCCGGGCGCTACGGTGGCGAATGTGGGCAGCAAAAAGCAGCTTTCCTACATCCTGCTGCCGGGCGCGGACAGCGACGTGACCGTCACCGCCGATGTGACGGATTTTGCCATGGACGCCGTTTCCCTGAACGGCGTGCGGCTGAACCTGAATCTCGACCTCGGGGATATGGACCTGACCGGGATGCTGGAACAGCTGCAGAGCGGTTCCGTGCAGCTGGACGATGGTGCCAACGCGCTGGCAGACGGCATTGCGCAGGTGCAGGCGGGCATCGACACCCTGAACGGCAATTCCGGCGCCTTGACCGGCGGCTCAGCCCGGGTGCGTGCCGCCCTCACCCAGATGCAGACCGCGCTGAACGGCATCTCTGCCTCCACCGATGAGCTGAACACCCTGCTGAATGCCTCCACCCAGATCCGGGACGGCATTGTCCGGCTGGATGAGGGCGCGGCACAGCTGGAACAGCAGGTGAGCTTTGAAGCCTACAAGGCCATCCTGAAAGAGAACGGCCTTGACCTTGACGTGGTAAAGGATGGCAATGCCAAGGCCATCCAGCAGCTGCAGGGCATGGTGTGGATGATGCCGCAGCTCAAGGATGTGATCCTGCTTTTGCAGGGGTCTACGGCCAACATCGATGCCATGCAGACCTATCTCGACACCGTGAACGGCGGAATTGCCCAGCTGCACGAGGGCAGCAGCACCCTGAACGGCAGCTACGGCGAGTTTGATGCCGGGGTGCGTCAGCTGGCCGGTGTGCTGACCGGGATGCTGGGCAATCTCTCGGTGCTTACCGACGGCGTGAACCAGCTTGCCGCCCAGTACGTCCAGCTGGACAACGGCCTGAACGCCTACACCGACGGCGTGGCCCAGCTGAAGGCGGGCGTTGCGCAGCTGGCGGAGGGTGCATCGCAGCTGACCGGCGGCACCGGCGAGCTGCGCAGCAGCGTTTCCGGCATCGACATGGGTGCCCAGCTGGACGGCCTGCTGAACAGTCTTTCCGGCGGCGGGGAGGTGCAGAGCTTCACCTCGGCAGAGAACACCGAGGTGGGCGCGGTGCAGTTTGCGTTGCAGACCACTGCCATCACAGCCCCGGCCCCGGCAGCCCAGCCGGAACCGGCGGCTGTGACCCTGACCTTCTGGCAGAAGCTGCTCAAGCTGTTTGGGCTGTATAAAGGCTGATTTTTATGATACGGGGGATGCTTCCCGCACAGAGAGTGGTCGCGTGTTTAAAGTTTTATGCCTTTTGCAAAAGGCATCGCCGCCGGGTATGTTCTCTTTTGCGTGCCAAAAGAGAACCAGAAAAGCACCCGCTACTTTCGAGGCGCGGGAGGCACGAACCAGGGGCTGCTCGCCCCTGGTGACCCCAAAGAAGAAGGCTTCAAACAAAAATGCTGGAGATTCGTGCATTCGCACGAAAATCTCTTGACCGCATTTTTGTTCTGCGCCGATTTGAAATCGAGAACGAGAGGTGCGAAATGATCGATAAAGCGAGACTGGAGCAAAAATGTTCCATGTGGAACATTGCGCTGACCGGGGAACAGCTGGACCAGCTGGATGCCTTTGCGCAGATCCTGGTGGACTACAACCAGAAGGTCAATCTGACCGCCATTACCGACCCAGAGGGCATTGAGGACAAGCACTTCCTCGACAGCCTGCTGTTTGCCAGCCAGCCCGAGGTAGCAGGGAAGATGGTGGACGTGGGTGCCGGTGCCGGATTCCCGGGCATCGTGACAAAGATCTACAAGCCCGAGTTGGAGCTGACCCTGATGGAGCCCACCGGCAAGCGGGTGGAGTTCTTGAAGTATGCCTGCGCTCAGCTGGGCCTGACCGGGGTGGAGTTTGCCAAGGAGCGCGCCGAGGAAGCCGCCCGCAAAGCATGGCGGGAGCAGTTTGATCTGGCCTCTGCCCGTGCGGTGGCGGCTCTGCCCATGCTGGCCGAGTACTGCTTACCGCTGGTCAAGGTGGGTGGCAGCTTCCTTGCCATGAAAGGCGCTTCCGGCGAGGAGGAGCTGGCTGCAGCCCGCGGTGCCATCCGGAAGCTGGGCGGCGAGTATAAGGAGACCCGCACCCTGCATCTGCCGGGCGGCGATACCCGCACCCTCATCCTCTGCAAAAAGATTTCGCAAACTCCGACAGCCTACCCCAGAAACGGTGGAAAGATCGCAAAGTCTCCGCTGAAATAACGCAAAACCGCAAGATAAATGCCAAGCCCTGCCGAACGATTCTTCTGGCAGGGCTTTTTGATTTCTGGTACACTGGAACTGCAATGAGTGAGTTTTCCACTGTTTCCCGGGAAACAGTGGAAAACTGCGTCACATTTCAGCGAAAGGGGAAAGAATCATGTTTGAATGGAAGAAATCTGCCGGAAAGATCTACACCCTGCCTGTGGAAAGCATCCGTCCCTCGCCGTTTCAGGCTCGGACTGTTTTTGATGAAAAGGAGCTGGCGGGGCTGGCCCAGAGCATCCGGGAAAACGGCCTGCTGCAGCCCATCTCGGTGCGGAAGGTCGAGGGTGGTTACGAGTTGGTGGCAGGGGAGCGGCGGCTCCGCGCCTGCAAGCTGGCCAGGATGGAGACCATCCCGGCCATCCTCTGTGACTGCGGCGACCAGCGGACTGCGGCGCTGGGTCTGCTGGAAAACATCCAGCGGGAAGACCTGAACCCCTTTGAGCAGGCACAAGGGCTGCGGGATGTGATCGCCCTTTGGGACTGCACCCAGGCCGAGGCGGCCAAGCGGCTGGGCATGGCACAGCCCACCCTTGCCAACAAGCTGCGGCTGCTGCAGCTGACCACCGACCAAAGGCAGTTTGTGTTGGACAATGGCCTGACCGAGCGCCACGCCCGGGCTGTCCTGCGCCTGCCCGAGAACCGGCGGAGCGAAGCCCTTATCACCATTGCCAAGCGGCGGATGAATGCCCGGCAGACCGACCTGTACATTGAGCAGGTGCTCAATGCCGCCGCCCCGGGCAGACACCGCATCTCCATGGTCAAGGACGTGCGCATCTTTGTCAACACCATCGACCATGCCATCCGGCTGATGACGGACAACGGTGTGCCAGCAACGGCCCACAGGGAAGAGCGGGACGGCTATATCGAATACACGGTGCGCATCCCAACCGCAGCCGCGCAAAGATAAAACGCATCGCAATTTTCACAAAAAATGCAATTCCACAGGGTTTTTACGCAAAATAATCAGGAAACAGGTTCAAAAAGCCGCGCTGATGTGCTATACTAGTCTTTAAAGGGGCTTTGCTGGCGGGAAAACAGCGGGGCCCGGCCTCGAATGTTCCACGTGGAACAAATAATTTTCCCGGGAGGAAACAAAGAGCGTGGCTAAAATCGTTGCAATTGCAAACCAAAAAGGCGGCGTGGGCAAGACCACCACGGCCGTGAACCTTTCGTCCTGCGTTGCGGCTCTGGGCAAAAAGACGCTCATCGTCGATCTGGACCCGCAGGGCAATACCACCACCGGTTACGGCATTCCCAAGCGGAGTGTCGATGTGGGTACTTATGAGCTGCTGATCGGTGAGGCGGAGGCAAAGGATGCCATCCGCAAGACCGAGTTCCGCACCGATGTCATCGGTTCCAACACCCGGCTTGCGGGTGCGGGTCTGGAAATGATCGATCTGCCGGGCCGCGAAAGCCGCCTGCGCAAGGCGCTGGCCTCGGTGCAGAAGGACTACGACTTCATCTTTGTGGACTGCCCGCCCAGCCTGGATCTGCTCACCCTGAACGGTCTGTGCGCCTGCGACAGCGTGCTTATCCCTATCCAGTGTGAGTATTACGCACTGGAGGGCCTGTCGGAGCTCATCAGCACCCTCAAGACCATCCGCAAGAAGTACAACCCCTATCTGGACATCGAGGGTGTGGTGTTCACCATGTTCTCCGGGCGGTTCAACCTGACGCTGCAGGTGGTGGATCAGGTCAAAAAGTATTTTGGCACCAAGGTCTACAAGACCACCATCCCGCGCACCATCCGCATCTCGGAAGCGCCCAGCTACGGCCAGCCCATCAATTTCTATGAGCCCAAGGGCAAGGGCAGCGAGGCCTATATGGATCTCGCCATTGAGTTCGTAAAGAACAACCGCCCGCATGAACCGGCACGCCGCCGCACAAAAGGGAACAGTGCCCCCGCCGAGCAGAAAAGCGCACTGGAACAAGTGAAGCAGGGGGAAGCGTAACCTATGGCAAAAAAAAGAGGAGGACTGGGCCGGGGCCTGGAAAGTCTGTTTGAGGACACAGCCCCCAGCTTTGAGTCCGATAACCGGATCGAGACACTGCCCCTGCGGGAGATCGAGCCGGACCCGGCCCAGCCCCGCAAGACCTTTGATGAGGAAACGCTGGCAGAACTGGCGGCCAGCATCTCAGAGCACGGTTTGCTGCAGCCCATCGCGGTGCGGCCCCACGGGGTAGACCGCTATCTCATCGTGGCCGGTGAGCGCCGCTGGCGTGCCTGCCGGATGGCGGGACTGACCGAGGCACCCGTCGTCGTGAAAGATGTCACGGATGAGCAGGCCATGGAGCTGGCGCTGGTGGAAAACCTTCAGCGCGAGGATCTGGACCCGGTGGAAGAAGCACTGGGCATCCGGGAGCTGATGACCCGCTGTGACCTGACCCAGGAGCAGGCCGCCCGCAAACTGGGCAAGAGCCGCAGCGCACTGGCCAACAGCCTGCGTCTGCTGAACCTGCCGGAAAACGTACTGGAGCTGCTCAAGAGCGGGTTCCTGAACATGGGCCACGCCAAGGTGATCCTGGGCCTGCCCACGCCGGAGCTGCAGGAGCAGGCGGCGCAGATCGTGGCGGACAACCAGCTGAACGTGCGCCAGACCGAGGCACTGTGCAAGAAACTGGCAAAACCACCGAAGGAGGCAAAGGAACCGGAGCCCCGCGGCACCCTGCCGGTGGAAGTGGAAGAAAGCCTCAAACAGGCGCTGGGCAGCGAGGTGAACGTGGCCTATCACGGCGGCAAAGGCAAGCTGACGGTGCATTTTTACTCCGATGAGCAGCTGCGCGCCTTTGCAAACCTGCTGGGCCAGTACCAGACCGAAGAATAAAACAACCGCGATCCAAGGCGGACACCCGCCTTTGAACGGCGCCGGGAGAGGTCCCATTTCCCGGTGCGAACGAAATAGAGCAAGGAGAGTCAATCATGCTTGATATCAAATTTGTCCGTGAGAATCCGGACGCCGTCAAGGAAAACATCAAGAAGAAGTTCCAGGACGCAAAGCTGCCGCTGGTGGATGAGGTCATCGAAAAGGATGCCCAGTACCGCGCAGCGCTGAAGGAAGTGGAAGCCCTCAAGGCTGCCCGCAACAAGCTGAGCAAGGCCAATG
>OLJW01003850.1_pt1 | contig 10802 bp, 10 predicted proteins | sample 1603411 | NCBI WGS metagenome assembly OLJW01 (sample SAMN04168659, study PRJEB22393) | human gut metagenome | biome: human gut microbiome; feature: stool | host: Homo sapiens | collected 2014-05-12 | reverse complement strand
AGATAAGGGAAACACGTTTACAAAAACATTTTACATATATGATGGAGGAATAAGATGAAAAGTGATATTCAGATTGCACAGGAAGCTGTTATGGAGCCAATTGCGGAGGTGGCAAAAAGACTTGATATCCGGGAGGATGAATTAGAATTATACGGAAAATACAAAGCAAAATTTTCCGATGAGTTATTAGAGCGGTTAAAAGACGAACCGGATGGAAAACTGGTACTTGTTACCGCAATCAATCCGACTCCGGCAGGCGAGGGAAAGACGACAACCAGTGTCGGCTTAGGACAGGCATTTGGAAAACTTGGAAAAAAAGCAGTCATTGCGTTAAGAGAACCATCTTTAGGACCATGCTTTGGTATCAAAGGCGGTGCGGCAGGCGGCGGATATGCCCAGGTGGTACCAATGGAAGATCTGAATTTACATTTTACCGGAGATTTCCATGCGATCACTTCCGCAAATAATCTGTTAGCAGCACTTTTAGATAATCATATCCAGCAGGGAAATGAACTTGGTATTGATCCAAGACAGATCATCTGGAAAAGATGTCTGGATATGAATGACAGAGTCCTTCGAAATGTGGTAGTGGGACTCGGAAGCAAGATGGATGGAATGGTAAGAGAGGATCACTTTGTCATTACCGTTGCTTCTGAAATTATGGCAGTTCTTTGTTTAGCAGATGATATGGAGGACTTAAAACGCCGTCTTGGAAATATCATCGTAGCTTACAATTTTGAAGGAAAACCGGTTACTGCAGATGATCTGCATGCAACAGGTTCTATGGCGGCACTGTTAAAAGACGCATTAAAACCAAACCTGATCCAGACCTTAGAGCATACACCGGCGATCGTACATGGCGGACCGTTTGCAAATATTGCACATGGCTGTAACAGTGTGCGTGCAACAAAGGCTGCTTTAAAATTAGCAGATATTGTTGTGACAGAGGCTGGATTTGGTGCAGATTTAGGTGCAGAGAAATTTTTAGATATCAAGTGTCGAAAAGCAGGTTTAAAACCGGACGCAGTCGTTCTTGTGGCAACCGTCCGTGCTTTAAAATACAACGGAGGCGTACCAAAAGAAAATCTCTCTGATGAAAATTTAGAGGCATTGAAAAAAGGTATCGTAAACCTTGAAAAACATATCGAGAATTTACAGAAATATCATGTTCCGGTAGTCGTAACACTGAATTCCTTTCTTTCAGATACAGAGGCAGAAGTTGCATATATCGAGAACTTCTGTAAGGAGCGTGGCTGTGAATTTGCACTTTCTGAGGTTTGGGAAAAAGGCGGCGAAGGTGGAATCGCTCTTGCAAACAAAGTGTTAGAGACCTTAGAGAAAAAAGAAAGCCACTTTGCACCGATCTATGAGGACAGCCTTTCCTTAGAAGAAAAAATTGAAACGATCGCAAAAGAAATTTACGGAGCAGATGGCGTCACCTATTCACCGGCAGCAAAGAAAGAGTTAAAACGCATTACGGATATGGGCATGGGACATTTTCCGGTCTGTATGGCAAAGACACAGTATTCCCTTTCTGATGACCCGAAGAAATTAGGTCGTCCGAGTGGATTTACCGTGAATGTGCGTGAGGTTTATGTATCCGCAGGTGCGGAATTTGTTGTTGCAGTCAATGGTTCGATCATGACCATGCCGGGACTTCCGAAAAAACCGGCAGCTTTTGGCATTGATGTAGATGCAAATGGAACGATTACAGGATTATTCTAAGGAGGAGTCATGGCAAAACGAATTGATGGAAAAGTAATCTCAAAACAGATCAAAGATGAATTAAAAGAAGAAGTTGCACAATTAAAGGCAAAAGGGATCGAGGGAAGCCTTGCCGTGATCCAGGTAGGAAATGATCCGGCATCCTCTGTGTATGTCAATAATAAGAAAAAAGCCTGCGAGTATATTGGAATCGGCTCTATTTCTTACGAATTACCGGAAGAGACAACGGAAGCAGAGCTTTTAGATATCATTGAAGACCTGAACAAAAGAGAGGATGTTTGTGGGATTTTAGTACAGCTTCCGGTACCAAAACACATCGATGAGGATAAGATCATTCAGGCAATTTCACCAAAGAAAGATGTGGATGGTTTTCATCCGCAGAGTGTAGGTGCAATGACTATCGGAGAACCGGGCTTTTTATCCTGTACACCGGCAGGAATTATCCAGTTGTTAAAACGTTCAAATATTGAAATAGAAGGAAAACATTGTGTAGTGATCGGCAGAAGCAACATCGTAGGAAAGCCGATGGCGTTACTGATGCTTCGCGAAAATGCAACCGTTACCATTGCACATTCTAAGACAAAAAATTTAAAAGAGTTATGTAAACAGGCAGATATTCTGATCGTAGCGATCGGAAAACCAAAATTCATTGATGAATCCTATGTAAAAGAAGGGGCAGTTGTCATTGATGTCGGAATTCACCGCAATGAAGAAAACAAACTCTGCGGAGATGTGGATTTTGAAAAAGTAGAACCTCATACATCAGCGATCACACCGGTGCCGGGTGGTGTCGGACCAATGACGATCGCAATGCTCATGAACAATTGTGTGGAATCAATGAGAGGACAAAAATAATCTATGAAATGTGCAAATTGTGGTGCAGAGATCAGGGTTGGATGTGTCTATTGTCCGGTCTGTGGAAAAGAGGCACAGATTGTATCCGATTATAATATTTTAGAGGATGATTATCTCGATTCCCTGCTTCAGGAAGGAGAGAAGCCTTCGGTTCCTTCAAAAAGCAAGCAGAAGGAAAAAGCAGCAAAGCCCAAACAGGAAAAGCCGACAGGAAAAAAATCGAAAAAAAGCCTGTATATCGTCATTTTCATTCTTTTGTTTGTGGCAGCGTTCGCACTGATCGGCGGGATTTTGTTTGCAAAAAGCCTTTCTTATGAAGGAAGGATGGAAAAGGCGGAGGATGCCTATGAGAAAAAGGCATACGAAAAAGCAATTTCCTATGCGAAGCAGGCATTAGAGAAGAAAAAAGAGGATGCTTTGGCATATGCAGTCATTGGAAAATCCTATTATCAGAACAAAGAAGACGAGGCAGCAAAGGCATATTTAGAAAAAGCAGTTGAGAAGCAGCAAAAAGACAAAGAGGTCTATCGTTTCTTGATTGATCTGTATGACAAAGATTCTGACTATGAAGCCATCGGTGATTTATACGATGAAATTAAGGATTCATCCATTCAAAAATTGTTTCGGGATTATATTGTAGAGGCACCGGAGGTAGAACCGGAAGCAGGCAGTTATGGAGAGTATCCAACGATTACGATAAACAGTGAGGATGGAGCGGATATCCTTTATACGTTAGATGGAAGCAGCCCGAAGGAAGACGGAATGTTTTATCAGGAGCCATTTCCGATTGAAAAAGAGGGAAAATACACACTGCGGGCAGTCTGTGTTGATGCAAGAGGAATCTACAGCAAAGAAGTCAAAGTGAAGTATGAGATTGATTTAGATGTACCGGATCTGCCGACGGCGTCTCCTGCAAGTGGAACGTATACACAGCCGATAAAGATCACAATAGATGTTCCGGTCGGCTGCAGGGCATATTATGCATGGAATGCCAATCCGGGAGAACAATCCACACAATATACAGAACCGTTTGATATGATCGAGGGCAACAATGTCCTTTCGATTATCCTGATAAATGAAAGCGGACAGACGAGTGGAGTACAAAAATACAACTATGTCTATATGCCTTAAGATTAAAAAAAGCCATGACCAACGATTAGAGATAATCTGAAAGTCATGGCTTTCTTATGTATGTAATTAGTCTTTTACAAATTCGATCACACCTTCACCGAGCTTTGCAATTCTTGCTAAGGAGTAGACATCAATGCCCTGCTCCGTTAATTTTTCATATCCAGGCTGGAAAGATTTTTCAATCAAAATGCCAACGCCTGCGATGGTTGCATGTGCCTTACGAATCAGGCGGATTGCACCGGTAGCCGCTTCGCCGTTTGCTAAAAAGTCATCAATAATCAATACATGGTCATTTTCTGAAATAAAATTCTTAGAAAGAGTCAGTTCGTAACTAGTTCCCTTCGTATAGGAAGTTACAACAGTCTGGTAAAGATCCTGATTTAAGATTTTAGAAGGCTGCTTTTTTAAGATCAGCATCGGTACATTCAGGGCAAGAGCCGTCATCAGTGCCGGAGCAATGCCGGAACTTTCAATGGTTGCAACCTTTGTGATACCCTGTCCCTTAAAATGCTCAGCAAATTCATCACCGATATTTTTCATCAGTTCCGGGTCAACCTGATGGTTTACAAAGCTGTCTACCTTCAAAATATCCTCATTCACGGCAATACCGCGCTCTAAGATCATATCTTCTAATATTTTCATACGTCACACCTCGTCTATTTTTCTATAGTATATCACTTTTTATGACAGGAAAAAACCTTTTCCTGAAAAAAAGAGAGGTTAACACAAAAAGAATCCTATGGTATACTCAAAACATGAAGATTACAATTGTATGCGTTGGAAAAATAAAAGAAAAATTTTACCGTGATGCGGTAGAGGAATACAAAAAAAGACTGGGCCGCTACTGTAAAATGCAGATTGTGGAAGTGGCAGATGAAAAGACACCGGACAAGGCATCAGAAGCCTTAGAAAACCAGATCAAAGAAAAAGAAGGAAACCGGATACTTTCCCATATTTCGGATAACGACTATGTCATAGCGTTAGCTATCAATGGCAAAGAAAGGGATTCTGTGGAATTAGCGGAGCATATCAAAGCATTGGGGCTGCATGGAAAGAGCAGTCTTACCTTTGTCATCGGTGGTTCGCTCGGTCTGTCAGAAGAAGTCTTAAAGCGAGCAGATGAAAAGCTGAGTTTTTCAAAAATGACCTTTCCGCATCAGTTGATGCGGGTGATCTTAGCGGAGCAGATTTACCGGAGTTACCGGATCATTCATGGGGAACCGTATCATAAATAGAGATATATGTTAAGAAACATGAGGAGAAGATCACAATGACCACAGAAGATATCCGGGCAGAACTACAACAGAATATCGATGAAAAATACAGAGCCTTTCATGCATCGTTAGTTCCCGGAATCGGCACTTTTTTAGGTGTGCGAGTTCCAAAGATGCGAGAAATTGCAAAAAAAGCGGCAAAAGAAAATTATCAGACCTTTTTTGCAGAGGCAGATGTTAGTGTTTACGAGGAATTGATGATACGGGGAATGATCCCGGGGTATGCAAAACTCACGATCAAACAGCGAAAGCAGGAGTTAGAGCGTTTTGTACCATATATTAATAATTGGGCAGTCTGCGACTGTTGCTGTGTAACGTACAAATTTATGAAAAAAGATCAGGACGAATGGCTTGCGTTTTTAAAAAAGTATTTATCGAGTGAGAAAGAGTATGAACTACGCTTTGCAATCGTCTGTCTGCTGGATTTTTTTATCAATGATACCTATATTGATGAGGTGCTAGAACTGTTAGCGGATATTCAACATGATGCTTATTATGTAAAAATGGCGGATGCCTGGGCGTTGTCCATTTGTTATATTAAGTTTCCACAAAAAACAGAACCGATATTAGAACGTGAGACCTTAGATGGCGAAATCCGCAAAAAGGCGGTGCAGAAGATTCGTGAATCCCTGCGGGTATCAAAAGAAGAAAAAGAGCGGTTGAAGAAAAAATTTTACTGATGTATGATAATATCAAATATATATGGAGAGGAGAGCAACGATGTATCAGTTTACAGAGGATTGCCGGATTGGAATACCGGAGATTGACGAGGAACACAAAAAACTTTTTCAGATGGTGAATGAAGCGTTTGCCCTGTTAGCAGAGCCATCTGCAACAGTTGTTGGAGTGAAAAATTTAGTATTGGCACTTAAAAAGTATGCGGCTACACATTTTATCCATGAAGAGGCATATATGGATGAGATCAAAGACCCGGAACTGCCAAGACAGAAAAAAGAGCATGAGCAGTTTAAAGAAAAGGTCAACGAAGTGGATTTAGAGGCATTAAATGACGAGAATGGCAAAGAAGTTTTAACGGAGTTGTTGGAGTTTCTTTCACGCTGGCTGTATCATCACATTTTAGGCAGTGATACCATGATCGGAAAGATGCCGGCATTAGACGAGGAAGAAGATCCGTTTGCCTTTACGGAAAAATATAAACTCGGTGTAGAATTGATCGACAGTGAACACCAGAGACTGTTTGAGATCATCCGCGAGACAAATGAGCTGACCAATGATGTGCTTTTTAACGATAAATATGATGACATAAAGAAGATCATTTCTGAATTAAAGGACTATACCATCAAACATTTTGGAGATGAAGAAGAATATATGGAAAAAATCGGATATTCCGGTTTAGAAGCACAGAAGGTTGCACATCAGGCATTTGTAGACAGACTGAATGAAGTGAATTTAGAAGCAGTAGACGGTGACCAGGAAGGTTATCTGCATGAATTGATCGAATTCCTGTTAGGCTGGCTGGCAAATCATATTTTAAAAATGGATAAAAAGATTCCGATGGAAGGATAAAAAAATGGAAGGATAAAAACTGGAAATCCTGCCAGTCATCGCCTATATCTTTAGCGTAGTACATATGATAAGATTCTGCTTGTAACAAAAATGTAACAACTATGTAACAACTATTACATAAAATCGTAATAAATAAGCAGGAGGTTTTTCAAATGAAAAAAGTAACCGTATGTGCAATGATAGCAGCCATGACAGTAACCGGTGCAGCAGCAATTCCGGTACAGGCAGCAACAAATGCCGGAAACAGTGCAAATTGCAACGGAAAAGGATATTATGTTTTTACCGGAGGAAAAGTCAGTGATCTTGAGAATATCAAGAGCAGATTAGATGAGCTTTGCGGACAGCTAAACGGTAATACCGCAACGATCACGTTCCCGGGATGTAACTTGCCGGAGAATAAGCCGGAGACAACTCCACCGAGTGAAGATACAAATACACCGGAAAGTAAACCGGAGACAACTCCACCAAGTGAAGATGCGAACACACCGGAGAATAAGCCGGAAGCAGACAAAGAACTGACATTTGCTGAGCAGGTCGTAGAACTGGTAAATCAGGAGCGGACAAAGGCAGGTTTAAATGCTGTTACGTTAGATCAGAACATTGCATCCGCAGCACTTGTCCGGGCGAAAGAGATTGAAACATCTTTTTCCCATACCCGACCGAATGGAAGTAAATTCAGCACCGCTCTTACAGAGCAGGGTGTTACCTTCAAAGGTGCAGGAGAGAATATCGCATGGGGACAGAAATCTCCGGAAGCGGTTATGCAGGCATGGATGAACAGCGAAGGTCATAGAGCCAATATCCTGAATAAGAATTTTACAAAAATCGGTGTGGGATATTATCAGAATGCTGCCGGACGTAACTTCTGGACACAGTTATTTACCTACTAATTTCCTTAGAAAAATTTAGAGTTAGAGATTTAGAATGTAAAAAGGCTGTTATCTTACAAAAAATGTAAGGTAACAGCCTTTTTGCTAGAATATAGTATATGAGAATCAGTCTAATAACCAGTCCATCACATTGACGACCTGGATACCATCGTAGTTTCCGGAAGAAAAATGGTCTAAAGTCAGGACGATTTTCGGATAATTGTCCCGGATATTTGTAAAAGGACGCATTTCACGCTGGAAAGTCTCTTCGGAAGTCATATCTGCAGTGACCTGAAAATAGGTGATTTCTCCCTGCTTTTGGGCGACAAAGTCGATCTCTGTATTTTCATATTTTCCAATATTGACGCGGTATCTGCGTCGGAGCAACTCTAAATATACAATATTTTCAAGAATAAAACCTAAGTCATAGTGTCTGCGTGGTAAAATATAATTTCGTAATCCGGTGTCAACGATGTACCATTTTTTATTCGATTTCAGAATTTGCTTACCGACTAAGTCAAAACGTTCTACCGGATAGAAAATAAAGGCTTCTGCTAATGCATCCATATAGTCATCAACAGTGTTAGCGGAGATTTTTCTTCCGTTGGAACTTAAATAATCTGTGACACTTTTGACAGACACAGGGCTGCCGACGACGCTGGATAAATATTTAGCAATCGTTTTTAAAAGCGAGATATCATTAATTTTCCGCTTGGAGGAATTGCCCTTTGGCCGGCTTTGACGTTCTTCAATATCTCTGACAATGACGGTATTATAGATTCCTTCTAAATACATATCTGCTTTTTCATCTGTTTTATCCATTGCAGCTACATAGGGAAGTCCTCCATAGCGCATATAGTCAGAAAAAGCATGTTCAGAAGTATCGTTTGTAAGCTGGGCATATTCTTTAAAGGACAGCGGGAGCATGGAAAGTTCCACATAACGTCCAGTCAGTAGGGTCGCAAGGTCACTGGAAAGCATATAGGCATTAGAACCGGTAAGATAAATATCCGTGTGTTCTTTAATATGCAGACTGTCCACGACTTTTTCAAAGCTGTCTACTTTCTGGATCTCATCTAAAAAGATATAAGTCATTTTGTCTTTACAAAGTCTTTTTTGAATATAATCATATAAGGTTTTATAATCTAACAATTCTTCATATTGTAAATCTTCAAAATTAACAGAAATAATCTGGGAGTCGTCAATCCCCTGTTCTTTTAAATGCTCCTGATACTGTAAGAGCAATGTGGATTTACCACAACGCCGGATGCCGGTAATCACCTTGATTACTTTTTCATCTTTCCAATCCAGTAATTTTTGAAGATATTCCATACGCGTTACCATCTCGATCACCTCTCTCTTATAATTCCCATTTTGATAGATTTTATGAAAATTGTCAAGAAAAATTCCCATTTCGGAATTTTTGCAAACAAACAACATAAAAAATTCCCATTTCGGAATTTGTATAATAAAAAACGAGAAAAATTCCTATTTCGGAATTTTTCAGAACACAAATATGCCTGTATACACAAACCACATAGATTTTGACACATACGAAAGAAGCGGATATAATAGAGCATAAGTTTGTATCAGCGGAGGATAACAGAGCATGGAACAGCAGACACACAAGCGGCGCGTCCGCTATAAAGGTACACATCCAAGAACATATCAGGAGAAATACAAAGAGTTAAATCCTGAAAAATATAAAGACACTATAGAGCATGTCATACAAAAAGGGAATACTCCTGCGGGAATGCATATCTCCATTTGTGTAAAGGAAATTTTGGATTTTTTACAGATCCGGCCGGGACAGACCGGATTGGATGCAACGCTCGGCTATGGAGGACATTCCACAGAGATGTTAAAATGTTTAGAGGGCAGGGGACATTTGTATGCTTTAGATGTTGATCCGATTGAAATCGAAAAGACGAAAAGGCGGTTAGCAGAGCGTGGATTTGCAGAAGATATATTAAGCATTAAGCAGATGAATTTTGCAAATGTAAAAGAACTGCTCCCGGAGTCAGGAAAGTTTGATTTTGTGTTAGCGGATTTAGGAGTCTCTTCAATGCAGATCGATAACCCGGAGCGGGGATTTTCCTATAAATTTGACGGACCACTGGATCTGCGCCTTGATCCGCAAAAAGGAGTTCCGGCAAGTGAGCGCCTGCGTGAGATGAGCAGAGATGAGATCGCAGGCATGCTGATAGAAAATGCGGACGAGCCTTATGCAGAGGAGATTGCAAAAGCAATTTCCATACAGCAGAAAAAGAAGCCGATCAGGACAACGACGGATTTACGGGAAGTCATAGAAAAAGCACTGTCTTTTCTGCCAAAAGCAGAGCAGAAAGAAGCAGTGAAGAAGTCATCCCAGCGGTCTTTTCAGGCACTTCGGATTGATGTGAACAGTGAATATGAAGTGTTAGAGAGCTTTTTAGAAAGCCTGCCGGATATTTTAGCACCGGGTGGCAGAGTGGCAATTCTGACATTTCATTCGGGAGAAGATCGTCTGGTAAAAAAATCATTCCAGCGTTTTTATAAAGAAGGAATCTATGAAGATATCGCAAAGAATGTGATCCGCCCAAGTGCCGAAGAATGTAACCGAAACAGCAGGGCACATTCCACAAAAATGCGCTGGGCAATCAGAAAATAGAGAAAACATAAGGAGGAAATGCCAATGAGAATGTACGATCTGATTCTCAAAAAAAAGCAGGGAAAAGAATTAAATACAGAAGAAATTAACTGGATGATAAAAGAGTTTACCGAGGGCAGGATCCCGGATTATCAGATGTCGGCAATGACCATGGCAATCTGTTTTCAGGGCATGGACAAAAGGGAAACTTTTGATCTGACCATGGCAATGCGTGACAGCGGAGATGTACTGGACTTAAGCCGTATTGATGGGATCAAGGTCGACAAGCACAGCACCGGTGGCGTTGGAGATAAAGTATCGTTAGTGCTGACACCGATCGTTGCATCCCTTGGCGTTCCGGTAGCAAAGATGAGCGGAAGAGGGTTAGGACATACCGGAGGAACGATCGACAAACTGGAATCGTTTTCGGGATTTTCCACGGAAATATCGGAGGAAAAATTCATTGACAGCGTCAATACCATAGGAATCGCAATTGCCGGACAGACAGCAAACCTTGCACCGGCAGATAAGAAGCTTTATGCACTTCGGGATGTTACGGCAACCGTAGATCAGATGTCTTTGATCGCAAGCAGCATTATGAGTAAAAAATTAGCATCCGGGGCAGATGCCATTGTGTTAGATGTCAAAACCGGAAATGGTGCATTTATGCAAAAAGAAGAGGATGCGATCGCACTTGCAAAAGCCATGGTAGATATTGGCAACCGGGCAGGAAAGCAGACCGTAGCCGTTATTACGGATATGGATGAGCCGCTTGGAAATGCGGTGGGAAAT
>OLJW01003849.1_pt1 | contig 10802 bp, 10 predicted proteins | sample 1603411 | NCBI WGS metagenome assembly OLJW01 (sample SAMN04168659, study PRJEB22393) | human gut metagenome | biome: human gut microbiome; feature: stool | host: Homo sapiens | collected 2014-05-12 | reverse complement strand
GCAGCACTTCCGACGCTGCCCCCACAGGTGCCTGGTCATCCGCCGTCAGGTATAAAAGCCGGATCTCCAGGACCCCGTCCATGTGGATTCCGTCCTCCTTGATCTGGACCTCATCGATCTTCACGTCCCCGTCGCTATGGCATACCTGCAGGATCCGCTGCCTTCCGGTGAGCTGGACCTTCTCCTGGATCTTCGTCTTCACCTGGTTCCGCACTGCCAGCGTATCAAAGCACACCGTCCCTGTCTCCGGAACCGCCTCCCGGTCCAGGGCATAGATGTCCCCGAGAAGCTCCACCTGCTCTTCCTCGTAAAGCCTGATGTCCAGTTCCATGACCGCGTCCACGGATATCTCCCGCATCTCCCCGTCGGAATCCGGCTGCAGTTCCATATCCCGGTGCACTAACTTCACCGTGATAAACGGGATCATGTCCTCCGCAGATTCTGTGAGCTCCACATCCCCGGAAAACGGCACAGTCTCCTCGAAACACTGCACCGGCATCTGCCCGCCGCCCGCAGAGTAGACTGCAAATACCAGAAGATTGCCGCTGATATGGATCTTCCCGTCGAGGGGCTTCGTCTCCACATCCTGAAGCCGCATATCCTGCCACAAAAGCGTCTCCGCGTCCGGGTCGTTTCCAGGGATCGTAAGGACTTCCCGCACCCGGAACGTGTCCCGCCGCCGAACGGCGATGGCAGCCACGGTCAGCGTCTTCTTCAATACCTCCACCTCACCGTCGAATTTCACGTCCGACGCCGTCTCCATGTCCCGGATCTCGTCCGCCTTGAGTTCCAGGGTCACTAACGCCTTGACATTCAGTTTTCTCGAGTTGATGAGACTCACATTCAGGTCATCCAGCTCCCAGCCCGCCTGCACATAGTCATTCTCCGCAAGCCCCGGCATATGTACGGTCTCCGTAAACGGGATGCTGCCGGCAAGAGCTGTGAGTTCTCCGCCGGGCCGCCGGTACAGGATCCGGAATTCCAGTTTTCCACTGATCTCCGCCTTCTCGCCGGGGTTCTTCACCGACTCGATTTTTACCTCCCCGTTCTCCATGATCAGTTCTTCCACATCATCCATAGAATCCGGCACATTGAAATCGTCATCCAGGGTCATCTGGGACGTGACGTTCCCCCTGCGACGGTTCATGTGGATATGTTTCTTCAAAAGTTCCATCATAAAAACGCCACCATACCTTTCCAAAGCCATGCTTTAGGAAATTGTATGATGGCAGTTATTATTTTATGCCCGTTGGTAACTATTCAGTACCTTCATAGTTACACGCAAAAATCCATTCCAGATCAGCTTCGCTGATGGGATTTTTGCCCTCCAGCCTATGTTTTCTTACGGTCAGCGCAGCAAGTGCGCAGACCTACTGAACAGTTACGCCCGTTGTTACTTTCAATCCGGCGGCCTGGGCTTCTTTTCGCTCAATGCAGCACATCCGCAGGTCTGCTTAAAGGTCCTCCGGTTGTACTGCTGCTTAGATCTATTCTGCTACAGCTCCTCCTTCGCCTTTTCCAGCTCCTTCTCCAGCTCTTTCACCCGGCGCTCCAGCTCGTCGATGGTCTCCTGCATCTTGCAGATGTGTTCCGTGTTGATCTTCTTTGACGGATCTTTCACCGGCACACCGTCCTTTTTGACCTGTCTCGCGGGGATTCCGGCTGCGGTACTGTTCTCCTCCAGGGGCTTTAAAAGGACCGCGTTCGCTGCGATCTGGCAGTTGTCACCCACCTCGAAGGCGCCGAGGATCTTCGCTCCGGCTCCGATGAGGACATTGTTTCCGATGGTCGGATGGCGTTTTCCCTTCTTTGTTCCAACGCCGCCCAGTGTTACGCCCTGGTAGAGTGTGCAGTTGTCACCCACCACCGTGGTCTCACCGATGACGATGCCGCAGCCGTGGTCGATGAGGATCCCATGCCCCAGGACCGCACCCGGATGGATCTCGATCAGAGTGAAAAATCTGGCGATCTGGGAGATCAGACGGCCGAGGAACCGCATATTGTGGGTCCAGAACCAGTGAGCGATCCGATGCCAGATCAGGGCATGGACTCCCTGGTATAAAAGCAGGACCTCCAGCGCGCTTCTCGCCGCCGGATCTCTCTCCTGAACCGCCTTTACATCAAGCCAGATATCTTTCAACAACATTTTTTTCCTCTCCTCTGCCATCCCGTTGTAATCTTTTAAGACATATTTTCTCTGTCTATCATACGTATTCTGCCCATATTGTGTGTCCGAATTTCTTCACATCAGATCATTTCGGTCAATCGGTCACGTTCCACATCTGCCGTCAGGACATTTATGGCTGATTACATGTATTCTAGCAGAAATGATTATCAAAGTAAAGCGTTAACTCAATACATCAGTGCAAAATATCGATTCTGTCTTACCTATATAACGTAATTTCCGATTACACAATATAAGGAAACGCATTTGTAAGCAAAACACGACCCTCCGGATTTACTGAAATACCACCGGCTTATCCCGATACTCTGTCTTCACGATCAGCACCGGATACGAGTTCTCTGTCCCCCTCGCCTCACCAGCCTCCGGTCCCGTAAGTTCCGTGCGGATCACGATGGAATTATCCGTCTCATAGAGTTCCTTCACCGCCACGCTGTAGCCGCCGCCTTTCTGCGGACCCTCGCCGATGACGATATACATTTCCAGCCCGTCCGCGTATGTAAGCTTGAATGGTTTTTCCCGCTTTTTGTCGATCAGCTCCTTTAATGCCGCCGGGATATCCGCCTCCCCGGTGACTGTAAATTCCAGGTCTTCTCCCTGCTTCTCCTCAGAATTTCCGGACTGACATCCGGTAAATGCCGCAATCCCGCCCAAGATCACCATCAGGACTCCCAGCACCGTAAGCACCTTTCTCGCGCGCCTTGGCAAACGTCTGAACATAAAATAAGATCCCCATCATGGATTTTGTTACAATCCTATTCCGGGGATCCCATTTATATGAGTTTCTTATTCGTAACTGTTCAGCAGATCTGCCCACTTGCTGCGCTGACCGTAAGAAAACTTAAGCTGGAAAGCAAAAATCCCATCAGTCGCTGTCCGGTAAAAACTTGATCTTTACCATGATCTGCTTCGCAACCTGATTCTCTGCAAGCTCAATATCGTCTACATGAGTCGCGAAAGGCAGGTCGCCCTCGAATTCTTCCAGCTCTACGCTGATCCAGTTCTGGGCTGCATCTCTGGCGTTTTCGATAGCGTCCTCTAAATCGGCACCGTCCGCCTCACACATCTCCAGATCCGGAAAGAATGCGTGATAACCGGTTCCATCTTCTTTCTCTGTAAATACGGCAGGATATGTAAATGTCATAGTTTTCTCCTCTCCGATCTTTTTTTAATCAACATGAGCCGCAGGCTGCAAAGCAAACGCTGCAGGCTGCGGCCCATGTATTTATCGTAAGCAGCACCGTTCAGTCATGCAGTAACCAAAACTGGCACATAACCGAACTCTGACATGTCTTACTCGTTATCTTCCTTCTTCTCAGAACGCTCGCGTCTGTCGTCGCGGCGTCCGCCTCTTCTGTCATCGCGTCTCTCCGGGCGGTCGCTTCTCTCGCGTCTTTCCGGACGTGTTAACTTCTCAAGGTCTGCTGTCATATCTTCCGGTCTCATGGTCAGGTTGATCCTTCCCATGCGGTCTACCTCAACGACTCTTACGGTAACCTCATCGCCGATGTTTACGACATCTTCAACTTTTGCTACGCGCTTGTCGGAGAGCTTGGAAATATGAACCATGCCATCCTTGTTCGGAGCAAGCTCAACGAATGCGCCGAAGTCAGTCATACGAGCTACCTTACCTGTAACTACGTTGCCTACTGCGTACTTCTCAGCAGCGTCAGCCCACGGATTTGTCTCCGGGAACTTCATGGAAAGGGCAATCTTCTCACCGTTGATGTCTTTGATGAGAGCTGTTACCTTATCGCCAACCTTGAAGACCTTCTTCGGGTTCTCGATTCTGCCCCAGGACATCTCGGAGATGTGGAGTAAACCGTCAGCGCCGCCGAGATCGATGAATGCACCGAAATCAGTTACGTTCTTAACAGTTCCTTCTACCTTATCACCTACATGGATCTTCTCGAAGAGAGCTTTCTGCATCTCAGCCTTCTTAGCGACGATAAGCTGCTTGCGGTCGCCGATGACTCTTCTTCTTCTCGGATTGAACTCTGTGATTACGAATTCGATCTCTTTATCAGCATATTTGGATAAATCTTTCTCATATACGTCAGATACAAGGCTTGCCGGGATGAAGATTCTAGCTTCGTCCACGATCACGCTTAAACCGCCGTCAAGAACCTGGGAAACCTTTGCAGTAAGAACTTCATGGTTCTCGAATGCTTCCTCAAGTCTCTTATTTCCTCTGTCTGCAGCCAGTCTCTTGTAGGAAAGAGCGACCTGGCCTTCACCGTCGTTCACCTTTACGACTTTGGCTTCCATCTCGTCACCAACATGTACAAGATTTCTTAAGTCTACGTTGGACTCGTTTGTGTATTCACTGCGGGTAATGATGCCATCAGACTTGTAACCAATATTTAAAACGATTTCGTCTTCTTTTACGTCAATGACCTTACCGGTGACAACCTCTCCTGTACGTATTGTTTTTAATGATTCTTCTAACATTTGTTCAAAACTTAACTCTGACATTTAGTATGAACCTCCTCGATAATATTGTTTGGGGTTGACGCCCCGGCCGTAATACCTACACTGCGCACAGAACTAATACATTCAGGATTAAAGTCGCCCAGAGTCTGGATGTAATAGGTGTTTTTACATTCCTTCCGGCAGATATCGTATAGCTTCTGGGTATTCGAGCTGTGTTTCCCGCCGATAACCAGCATCACGTCCACCTGTGAGGCTATCCTCATCGCTTCCACTTGTCTTTCCTGTGTTGCATTGCAAATCGTATTTAAAACAGTTATATCATACCTCGTTTTAGAAATTTTTTCAACTATATCTTGAAATTTCTTGTAATTAAATGTCGTCTGGGATACGATACAAAGCTTTTCGTCCTCCGGTAATTCCAGTCTGCGGAAATCATCCATGTTTTCGATGACTTTTGTCCTCTCATCACCCCAGCCCTTGATGCCCTGCACTTCCGGATGGTCCTCACTGCCGACGATCAGGACTCTTCTTCCCTCTGCGGTCTGTTTTTCCACGATCCGGTGGATCTTTTTTACATACGGACATGTGGCATCGACGATCTCCACTCCGTTTTCTTTCAAAATGTCATAGACATCTTTTCCGACGCCGTGGGAACGGATCACAACAACGGCATCGCGGATCGTCCTCAGCTCTTCCAGAGTGTCGATGACCTCCACTCCTTTTTCCTGAAGATCCCCCACGACCTGTTCATTGTGGATGATCGGACCGTAGGTGTAGATCGGTTTTTCCGTCTTTCCGATCTGCTCATACACTTTTTCCACAGCACGCTTCACGCCAAAGCAGAAGCCCGCTGTCTTTGCCACTGTTACTTCCATGTCACGCACCCTGCTTTTTCTCGATCATCGCAACGATCGCGTCCACAACTTCCTTCAGAGTCATGTCGGAGCTGTCAAGAAGCACCGCATCCTCCGCCTGCTTTAACGGAGAATTCTCCCGGTGCATATCCCGGTAGTCCCGGTCGATGATGTCCTTCTCGATCTCGTCGAGATCACAGTCAGTGCCTTTCTCTTTGAGCTCATTGTAGCGGCGTTTTGCACGGACTGCGGAGCTTGCAGTCAGATACACCTTCACGTCGGCATCCGGAAGGACGCAGGTTCCGATATCGCGGCCGTCCATGATGACGTCCGCCTGCCTCGCCAGCTCCTTCTGGAGTTCTACAAGCTTCTCCCGGACCTTTTTATAGACAGAAGTCGCAGATGCCATATTTCCGACCTCCTCGGTGCGGATCAGACCGGACACATTCTCACCGTTTAAGATCACCTGCTGCGCACCGTTCTCATAGCGGATCGTGATCTCCACCTTGTCAAGAGTGGCATTGATGGCGTTCTCGTCGGTCTTATCAATTCCCTGGCGCAGAAAATATAACGCCATTGCCCGGTACATTGCTCCGGTATCCACATAGATAAAATTCTTCAGAGCTGCCACAGACTTTGCCACGGTGCTCTTTCCGGCTCCTGCCGGTCCGTCTATCGCTACATTAAAAGACATGTTATTCTCCCCTTAGTTTATTCCAAGATTTTTTATTTATTCGTGATGGTTCCATCTATTTACAGCCATACGGGTTCAAAGCTGCTTCTCAGATCCGGTGCTCTATACGCTTCTGCCTGCCAGCATTCCGGTCGACCAGGCGATCTGCAGGTTGAATCCGCCGGTCACACCGTCCAGATCCAGAACCTCGCCCGCAAAATAGAGGCCCTGCAGCTTCTTCGATTCCATAGTGGACGGATTCACTTCCTTCACGTTCACTCCGCCCTGCGTCACGATCGCCTCATTGTACCCGCGGAGTCCTGTGAGTGTCACGGAAAATGCTTTCGTGAGATCCACCAGACGTTTTCTCTCCTCCGCAGTCACCTCATTGACCTGTTTTTCCGGATCGATGCCGCTCCTCTCTATTATCACCGGGATCAGCTTTGCCGGGAAGAGGTGATTTAAGGAGTTCTTAAACTGCTTATTTTTCGCCTCATCGAAATCCCGCAGGATCCTCGCATCCAGCTGCTCTTTTGAGAGTGCCGGTTTCAGGTCGATATCCATTCTGAGCGGCGTTTTTTTGATGATCTTCGCCGCATAGCTGCTGGCACTCAAAACGACAGGTCCACTGACGCCAAAATGCGTAAACAGCATCTCGCCGAACTCTTTCCAGAGCACTTTCTTTCTGTTCCAGACAGTCACCTTGATGTTTCTTAAGGAGAGTCCCTGAAGTTCTTTCACATCATCTTCTGCACATACAAACGGAACAAGTGCCGGTGACAGAGGTGTCACCGTGTGGCCCGCCTCTTTTGCAAAACGGTACCCGTCCCCCGTGGAACCTGTTGACGGGTAGGAAAGTCCGCCTGTGGCGATCACCACCGCGTCGGCCTCTACGGTCTTTCCTGATTTTTCTAGGATGATCCCGGCTGCCTTTTCCTCGCGGATCACGATATCCTTTACCGGCTCATTCAGAAAGATCTTTACGCCGAGGGATCTCATCTTCCGCTCCAGAGCCCCTGTCACATCGGATGCATGATCCGATACCGGGAACATCCTTGCGCCGCGCTCTTCCTTTACCGGACAGCCATTTGCCTCCACGAGATCCACGATATCGAAATTCGTGAACCCGTAGATCGCACTGTAGAGGAATTTTCCGTTGGAGACCATGTGTCTGAACAGGTCCTCCGTATCGCAGCCGTTTGTCAGGTTGCAGCGTCCTTTTCCCGTGATATAGATCTTTTTCCCAAGCTTCTCATTTTTCTCATAAACGGAGACATCATGTCCGCACTCCGCGGCACCGATGGCAGCAGCCATTCCCGCTGCCCCGCCGCCTATAATCACCACTTTACTCATCTTTTTCTGTTCTTTTCCACTTCTTTTATCTCTTTTTCCATGGCATCCGCCACAGTTTCAAGGACCTTGATCCGCGCATACCACTTGGAATTTCCTTCCACAACGATCCAGGGTGCATCCTTTGTAGAAGTTTTTTCCAGCATTTCATTCACAGCAAGAACGTAAGCATCCCACTTTTCCCTGTTTCTCCAGTCCTCGTCCGTGATCTTCCACCTTTTTTCCGGGTTCTTCATCCGGTCATTGAACCGCCGCTCCTGCTCGTCCTTGTCGATCTGGAGCCAGAATTTTAAAACAAGAGCTCCGGAGTGTACAAAATGTGCTTCCATCTCGTTGATCTCCCGATATGCATGGTGCCAGTCCTCCTCGGAACAGAAGCCCTCGATCCGCTCCACCATGACTCTTCCGTACCAGGTCCGGTCGAAGATCGCGATATGTCCGGCCTTCGGCACATTGTTCCAGAATCTCCAGAGATAGTGGTGGGATTTTTCCAGGTCATTCGGGGATGCCGTCGGGCAGACCTTGTAACCTCTCGGGTCGAGGTGGCTTGTCAGACGCTTGATCGCGCCGCCTTTTCCAGCCGCATCCCATCCCTCGAATCCCAGTATCACCGGGATCCGCAGACGATAGAGTTCCCCGTGGAGCGTCTCCAGGCGTTTCTGGAGCTTTGCCAGTTTTTTCCGGTACTCTGCCTCCTTGAGGCTCTTCGTAAGATCCGCTTTCGCAAGAATCCCTTTTTCATACCGGTCCGGCGGGAGCGGAGCTTCAAAAAGTTCCGGCTCTTTTCCTGCCCGTTTTTTCTCAAGCGCCTTTTCCAGAATATCTGCCACCGTCTTTATGACCATCAGAGCCGTCCCGCTCTTTTCCTTCGCGTCGATCACATACCAGGGCGCATAAGGCATATCCGTTCTCCTGATCATCTCATCGCTGAGCTTCTTATATTTTCCGTAATGGGCATTTCTCGCAAGTTCTTTCTCTGTGACGCGCCATGCGGTATCCTTTGATTCCAGAAGTTTTTTAAACCGCTTTTCCTGTTCCTTCTCTGAAATATCCAGAATATTCTGTCCCATATAACAGATGTCGCCTCTGGTTACCAGGCCTCCTGAACCAAGAAGTCCCATAGCAGCTTTGATCAGTGTACTTTTACCACTTCCGGATTCTCCTACAAGCCCCAGGATTTCGCCCGGTGTAAGCGAGAAGCTTACATCATGGACTACCGCTTCCCCATCAAAGGATATCTCCACCGAATCATAGATCAGTATTTTATTCTCCATTGTCGCGCAAACTCCTCCTTGATATCCCAAAAATATTTCTGCCAGCTGCGTGTATTATCCATACAGGGCAGCTGGCTCTCATTTGCACCATAGGCAGGTCAGACTCACAAAGCGTATTTTTCCTTAGTTAATATCCAGATCTGCTGTCAGTTCATAATAATCACATGGATGTGCAGTCAGTCCTGTTACATTAGACTGCATGATCATACTCATTTTAAGATGAGAACAGAACACATAAGCGTTATCATCCAGAACGGTCTGTTGCATCTGAATTCCCAGTTCAGAACGTTTTTCCACATCAAATTCTTTTCTCAGCTCTTTTGCAAGCTCTTCCAGCTTATCACTGTGATAATGTCCATTATTGGAAACAGAGTTATCCAAAGCACAGGTTGTGAAGAAATTCTCCGGATCTCCTGTTGGGGCTGTTACCATGGCACTTGCGTATACGTCCCACTGTGCAGGATCTTTACGGATGGTATTACTGTCAGATGTGCAGTTAATCTGAACATCCATACCAATCTCTTTCAGAGTTGCCTGGGCTGACTCAGCCAGCAGCGGAAGCTCCTGACGGCTTGGATAAGTAAGCCAGCGGATCACAAGCTTCTCGCCATCCTTTTCACGGATTCCGTCACCATCTGAATCAACCCAGCCTGCATCCTCCAGAACCTTTTTGGCTCCATCCGGATCATAGCTCTCTGTAGTCAGATTCTGTCCGCCAAATGAAAAAGTATCCGGGAATGCACCAACTGCCGGATATCCGTATCCATTCAGAAGTACGGATACGAAGCTCTCTTTGTCAATTCCCATGGCAATTGCCTTGCGGACTGCAGGATCAGAAGTTACCGTACTTTCAAAATTCATCCATGCATAGAATGCGCGGCTTGTTGCAGCACTGGAGAACGTAAAATCATCATTCTCAAATAAAGGATAGCTTGCATATGCCATACCATAGGCTGCATTGATTTCCCCTGCCTGAAGTGCAAATGCCAGTGTATCACCATCGGAAATGGTGCGGACGGTAATTTCATCTACATTTACATCGCCATTCCAGTAGTTTTCATTTTTTACAAGATCAACATGATCGTCTGTTACAAGGTCTGTAGCCACATAAGGACCTGTACCGATTACAATGCCATTGTCGGTAATTCCCGCCTGCACATCAATAATACATCCATACGGGTCACACAGATAATTGATCAATGCCGGTTTCGGCTCTTTGGTCTTAATGGTAACCATATTTCCATCTGCCTCAATACTGTCAATGCAAAGGTCACCTGCTGCTCTTTCATGATTTTCAACCAGAGACTCCAGGCTTTCCTTTACCGCCTGTCCATCACAGACACGCCCGTTGGAAAATACAACACCATCGTTCAAAGTAATTTTCCAGGTCAGCTCATCTACATTTTCATATTCTTTGGCAATCCATGGTTCAATTTCCATGGTATCAGAATAGCGGAACAGGGTTTCGCCGACACCATAGCGGATGCAGGCCCAGCCGGCGTAGGTGTTCTGTGGATTGATATCCGCTTCTTCATTCTCCGCATTAAAGGTGGTATCACCACATACAAATGTTTTCTTATCTTCCGCCATTGCGGGCACTGTAGTCAAACCTATTGTCATACAGACAGCCAGTGCAATTCCAAGAATCTTCTTTGTTTTCATTTACATTCCTCCTCGTGTTTATTCATGCTCTTATATTTAACATGCTTTTTTCCAAAGCTTACATATTTCATTTCCGCTTTGACAGCACAAAAGAGTCCAAAATTGTGTTTTGGAAGCCGCGTATTTCAGCCTCTGACTGTCTCGCATCACTTGGTCCGGCTATTCTTCGGATCCAGGTAATCCCGGACGGTATCTCCCAGCAGATTAAAAATAACCACCGATATAAAAATCGCAATTCCAGGCGACAGAACCACCCATGGATATGTCTGGATCATACTTCGTCCACTGCTCATCATACTTCCCCACTCAGCCATAGGAATCTGTAGATCAGAAGAGCGTCGTGTAGGGAAAGAGTGTAGATCTCGGTGGTCGCC
>OLJW01003845.1_pt1 | contig 10808 bp, 8 predicted proteins | sample 1603411 | NCBI WGS metagenome assembly OLJW01 (sample SAMN04168659, study PRJEB22393) | human gut metagenome | biome: human gut microbiome; feature: stool | host: Homo sapiens | collected 2014-05-12 | reverse complement strand
GACTTTTCTTTGCTACTTTCTTTTGGTCACAAAAGAAAGTAGGAGTTCCCGGGAGGCTGCCGTTCATCTTAAGGCAGATCACTCAGCAGCCCCTTCATATCCTCGCTTAAATAGTAGGTGCTCCCGGCCTGATAGGGGTTGTCCTTGCTGTAGGGCACATGGGTGCAGAGATAGCTGACCCACCTGCTGTAGCCGGAGACCGTCAGATGCACGCCGTCGGGCTGGGAGAACTCCGTCGAGAGATACCCGGCGTCGTCGGCAAACTCGGCGCTGAGGTCAAGATAATAACACCCACGCTCGGCACAAAGCTGCTGAATGGCCGCGTTGATGACCGCCAGACGGTCCGGGGCCAGACCCGGCAGACTGTCGGCGACCTTCTCCCGCGTGGCGGGCAGGACCGACTGCACATAGAACACCGTGTTCGGCAGAGCGGTGCGCAATTCGTCCAGCATTTTTCCGTAGTACGCCAAAAAGCTGTCGTCGTTGCCGGGCTGGACCAGGGCGTTTGTGCCAATCAGGATGTACAGCTTCGCGGGCTGGGCCGCGGCCAGAACGTCCAGCGGCACCTCCTCGCCGCGGTCCGGGCTGGTGACAGTGGCGCGGTTGACGACGGTGTTCGGGCTGATGCCCTCATAGCCGCAGACCAGCGCACCACCCACATCAATGTTGTATTCGTTCACGCAGAAGCCCGCGGTCAGCGAATCGCCGAGGAACGCGGCGTCCGCAAACCAGCTGGTGTCCACCCTGCCGAACTCCGGCAGGGCGGTGGGCGCAGCGGGCAGCGCCGTGTAGGTGTATCCGGCGTCGGCGTCCTGCTTCTGCGGGCCGACGGTGCCCCAGTTCAGGGCCTGTGCCGTGCCTGCGCTGCCGTTGCTGCCCGCGTAGGGCACGGGGGCCACAAGGCGCGTGTTGGCGGGGGCATCGGAGGTGAGCGGCGCGCCCGCACCCTTAGCGGGCAACAGCGCCGTGATGACGCCCGACACGACCAGAATGCCGCACGCCGTACCGATCAGCGCCAGCTGACGGAGTCTGCGGCGCTTTGCCCGCGCGCGGCGGGCGGCGGCGCGGCGCTGCTCCTGCGTGGAGGTGCGGCGCGGCGGCGTCTGCGGCTGGTCGGGCACCGCCCAACCATTCTCCACATGGTACTGTATATTTGTGCGCGGGCGGTGGGGCCCGCGGTCATTCGGGGTCGGCATAGCACAGCCCCCTTTCGTTAGGATTTGTTAGGATTTGTTAGAACGGCAAATCTTAGGCATTGTAAATCAGTATTGATTATAGCACAAACCTTTTATAAATAACAGTAGGTGCAGGCAAGTTTTTACCTCTTGCTAAATGATATAAACCTATGTATAATAGTAAGATAATCAAAGCTAGCGTACCTATAGCCTTGCAGCGGGTCGATGCAGGCATCGGCCCCTACAACAACGTGACGCTTACTAATTTTGGGGTGTAATCATGGCAGACGAAAAATTTTCCAACTTCCTGACGGATATTATCGATGCCGACCTCGCCGAGGGCAAGGTCGATGTCGTGCATACCCGTTTCCCGCCGGAGCCGAACGGCTACCTGCATATCGGCTCCGCCAAGGCGATCTTCATCAACTACACGATTGCCAAACACTACGGCGGCCTGTTCAACCTGCGCTTTGACGACACGAACCCCGCCCGCGAGGGTGACGAGTACGTGCAGAGCATCCTGCAGGACCTGAAATGGCTGGGTGCCGAGCCGAACGGCGGCATTTTCTACGGCAGCGACTATTTTGAGCGCTGCTATGAGTACGCCGAGCAGCTTATCAAGGAGGGCAAGGCCTACGTGGATGACCTGACCCGCGAGGAAATGCAGGAGTACCGCGGCAACGACGCCGGCAAGCCCAGCCGCCCGAGCCCCTACCGTGACCGCACGCCGGAGGAGAACCTCGACCTGTTCCGCCGTATGCGCGCGGGTGAGTTTGCCGACGGCGAAAAAACGCTGCGCGCCAAGATCGACCTGGCCAGCCCGAACATGAACATGCGCGACCCGACCATCTACCGCATCAAGCATGTCGAGCATCACCGCCAGGGCGACAAGTGGTGCATCTACCCGATGTACGACTTTGCGCACCCCATTCAGGACGCCATTGAGGGCATCACCTTCAGCCTGTGCAGCCTTGAGTTTGAGAACCACCGCCCGCTGTATGAGTGGGTCATCACGAACCTGTTCGGCAAAGAATTCCCGAAGCAGCGCGAGTTTGCCCGCCTGAACGTGACGAACACCGTCATGAGCAAGCGTTACCTGCGCGAGCTGGTCGAGAAGAACATCGTGGACGGCTGGGACGACCCCCGTATGCCGACCCTGTCCGGCCTGCGCCGCCGCGGCTACACGCCGACGAGCATCTTCACCTTCGTGAAAGAGGCCGGCATCTCCAAGGCTGACAACCTCGTGGATATGCGCCAGCTGGAGGCCGTGCTGCGCGCCGAGCTGGAGCTGAACGCCCAGCGCCGCGTGGCCGTGCTGGAGCCTGTCAAGCTGATCATCGACAACTATCCCGCCGACCAGTGCGAGTATTTTGACCTGCCCAACAACCCGAACCGCGACGCCAACGACACGACGACCCGCAAGGTCGCCTTCACGAAGGAGCTGTGGATCGAGAACAGCGACTTCTTTGAGGTGCCGCCGCCGAAATTCAAGCGCCTGACCTTGGGCAGCGAGGTCCGCCTGATGGGCGCGTATCTGGTGCGCTGCACCGGCGTGGACAAGGACGAGAGCGGCAAGGTCGTGGCCATCCACGCCGAGGCCGACCTCGAGACCCGCAACGGCAACCCCGCCGATGGCCGCAAGGTGCGCGGCACGATCCACTGGGTCAGCTGCGCCCACTGCCTGGACGCCGAGGTCGAGCTGTATGATAAGCTGTTCACCGAGGCCAACATGAACAGCATCCCCGACGACGCGGATTTCAAGGATTACCTGAACCCCGACAGCGTCAAGGTGCTGCAGGGCGCGAAGCTCGAGGAGAGCCTGAAGGACGCCAAGCCCGGTGACCGCTTCCAGTTCGTGCGCAACGGGTATTTTACCCCGGACAGCAAGCATGAGGGCGTGTACAATCGAATCGTCACGCTGAAGGACAGCTTTAAGCTGTAATTTGCAAAAAATGACCCCCATCGGATGTTGCTCCGATGGGGGTTTTGCTGTAGGGGGCGGCGTCCCCGACGCCCCGCGGCAGGGTGAGGTCACCCCGCCCTACGTATTTTTTGTAAGGGAGATGTAGGGCGGCCTGCCCTCAGGCCGCCGCGGAGGGGTCAAGACCCCTCCCTGCAAAGCCATCCTTAAAGGGGCGGCAACGCAAGCCTGCGGGCCGGGCATGCCCGGCCCCTACAGGGGCGGCGGCAATTTACGCGGCATCACCCTGCCTGCTTCTTCTCCCACTTCTCCGCGCACCGCTGCATCCAGCCGCCCTTGACGTAGTACAGAATAAACAGCGCGGACGCGAGGGACCAGGTGATGGGATAGCTCATCTCCACCGTGGCGACCTCGTGGCGGATGGGCACGGCGATGAACAGCCAGAGCATCCGCAGACCGCAGACAAAGAACACGGTGATCAGCGTCGGCACGCGGACATCGCCGCAGCCGCGCAGCGCACCGGCCAGCACCTCAATACATACGTAGGTGATGTAGACCGGCGTCAGAACGTGCATCATGCCGACACCGACGGCGACCACCGCGTCGTCCTGGCTGAACAGGCGGAACAGCACCTCCGCCAGATTGTAAAATGTAAAGCTGATGACCAGCGTCGTACACGCGGCCATTGCCAGACAGACCCGCACGCCGCGGCGCACGCGGTCATACTGCCGTGCGCCGAAGTTCTGCCCCGCAAACGTCGTGATGGCGATGCCCAGCGAGTTGATCGTCATCCAGAACAAAAAGTCGATCTTGCCGTAGACGCCCCACGCCGCAATCGTGCTGGTGCCGAAGCTGTTCATGCTGCTCTGGATGAACATATTGCTGATGTTGTACATGGCGCTTTGGGCGGCGGCGGGCACGCCGATGGTGCAGATGGCCGCGAAAACGTCGCCGTGCAGCCGCAGCTTTTCGGTGCGGATGTGCCACGGCATCCCCTGAGAGCCGACGATGCAGCGCAGCGTCAGCACCGCGCTGGCCACCTGACTGAGCACCGTCGCCAGCGCCGCGCCCATGACGCCCCAGCCGAACACCGCAATGAACACGACGTCCAGCACAATGTTGACGAGCGACGCCGCGATCAGAAAGTACAGCGGACGCTTGGAATCGCCGATGGCACGCAGGATATTGGTGCCCATGTTGTAGAGCATCTGCGGGATCATGCCCAGAAAGTAGATGCGCAGATACAGCGCTGCGTCGGGCAAAATCTCGTCCGGCGTGCCCAGCAGACGCATTATCGGCGCGGCGGTCACAAGGCCCAGCACGGTCAGCAGCGCGCCAACGGCAGCGCTCAGCACCAGCGCCGTGTGCACCTGCCTGTCCACGGCATCGGGGTCATGTGCGCCCCAGCTCTGGGCAATGACGACGCCCGCGCCGCTGCAAAGCCCGACGAACAGGCCCACCAGCAGGTTGACGAAGGGCCCTGTTGCGCCCACCGCGGCCAGCGCGTTTGTGCCCACAAAGTTACCGACGATCAGGGTGTCCGCCGTGTTGTACAGCTGCTGGAACAGCGTGCCGAACCAGATGGGCAGAAAGAACAGGAGCAGCTGTTTGGGGATGCTGCCCGTCAGAATATCCGTTTGTTTGACGCTTTTCATAGAATTTCTCTCACTTTTCTGTTTCTCGCAACCACATTTTATGCTATAATGGCCCTAATGTAAAGAGGTGATTTTTGTGGGTCTTTATTGGGAGCCCTGTCCCGGCGGTGCGCGGCTGCTGCGGCTGCTGGGCGACACCCCCTGCCCCGCTGTGCCGGGCACAATTGAGGGGCTGCCCGTTGCGGAGTTGGGGGCGTACTGCTTTGCGGACAGGCCGGTCAGGCCCGGGGCCCGGCGCACCGGGGACGACACGCATGAGATCACCGGCAATTTTGTGGAGGAGGTCACCCTGCCCGACACCGTGCGGGTGCTGGACAGCGCGGCGTTTTACAACTGCCGCAGGCTGCGCCGGGTCACGCTGGGGCCCGGGGTCGAGGGGTTTGGCAGCGATTTATTTACGAACTGCCGCCAATTGCAGACCTTCCGCCTGCGGGCTGCCGCCGATGCCCCGACGGGCTTAAAAAAGCTGCTGGGGGCCGTCAGCGCGGACATTACGGTGGAATTGGACGGTGCGCAGCTGTTTTACCCCGAGTATTCGGAGTTTCTGGACGAGAACACGCCCGCGCATATCTTCAACCACAGCATTGAGGGCGAGGGCTACCGGATGCGGCAGTGCTTCACGCCCGGCGGCGCGGTGGATTACGCCGCGTTTGATGCGTCGTTTGCGCAGGCCTGCGTCGGCGAGAGTGAGGACAAGCTCTGCCGGTTAGCACTCGGGCGGCTTGTGCAGCCGTTTGGACTGGGTGACGACGCCCGCGCGGACTACGAGCTTTACCTGACCGCCCACCCGGAGGCAGCGTTCCGGCGTGCTATTGATGACCGGGACGAGGCCGCTCTGCGGCTGCTGGTGGGGCTGAGCCTGCCGACAGCAGACGCCGCGGTCTATTGCGCCCGCGTCGGGTGGAGCGCCGGGGCGGCGGTGCTGTTAGGCAGGGCCAAGCGAGCGAAAAAAACGTATGATTTTGACGATTTGTAGACCATAAGCGGGTGGCAGCGCAAGGCCCGTCAAAGCCCCTCAGGCCTCGCAGGCTCGGCCAGCTCCCCACATAGCGGGGAGCCTTTTGCGCGGGCAAAGCCCGCGAGGAAAGCCGCCCCATCAGGGGAGGTGGCCGCGAAGCAGGCCGGAGGGGTTCAGCCCGTTGCCGGGCAGCCACGTAAGCCCGCGGGCCGGGCATGCCCGGCCCCTACATACAGTCATGGAAGAAGGTGTCCACTATAGCCAAACATATCCAAACCCAATCGGAATGGGAACAGACGATGGCCCGCCGGGTCATGGAGCAGCTGCGGGGGGAGCTGTACCTTGACCAGCGCTACTTAACGGCAGCGCTCGGTGCACTGCCCGCGGCCCCGCGGGAAAGCGGCGGCAGCTTTGCCACCGACGGCGGGGCACTCTACTACCCCACCGCATGGCTGCTGGACACCTACCGCAGGAACCGGCGGTACCTGCCCCGGGCCTACCTGCACAGCCTGTTCCACTGCATCTTCCGGCATCTCTGGCTGCGGGACAGGCGCGACCCCGACCTGTGGGGGCTTGCCTGTGACATTGCCGTGGAGGCCACGCTGGACACCCTGAACACCCCCGCCACGAAGCGCCCCGTCGGCTGGGTGCGGCAGCAATGCTACACACAGCTGCGCGAAAAGTGCAAATTTTTAGCGGCAGGCCCCATCTACCGCGTCTTAGCACAGACCGACGCGGAGACCTTAAACAAGTGGCAGCGGGAATTTTACACCGACAGCCACCGCCTCTGGCCCGCTGACCCGGACAGCCCCGCCGCCCAGATGCGCGGCAAACAGTGGGAGAACCTGGGCCGCCAGACGGAGCTGAGCATGGAGGAAAGCGGCCGACGCGCCGGGCAGGACACCGCCGCGCAAGCTCTGCAGGCGCAGGTGCAGGCCGGGCGCAGCCGCCGCACCTACCGGGATTTCCTGCGCCGGTTCGCCGTCTGGCATGAGGAGCCGCACCTCGACCCCGAGGAATTCGACCTCGGCTTTTACAGCTACGGCCTGCGCACCTACGGCAACCTGCCGCTGATAGAGCCGCTGGAAAGCCGCGAGGTGAAGAAAATACGCGACTTCGTCATCGTGGTGGACACCAGCGAATCCACGGCGGGCGAGCTGGTCAAGGCGTTCTTAAAAGAGACGTTCACCTTGTTAAAAAGTCAGGACAGCTTTTTTCGGCAGTGCCGCATTTTGGTCATGCAGGCGGACAACGCTGTGCGGGATGAGGTCTGGCTGAACGATCTGGACGCGCTGGACCGCTATACGGCGCAGTTCACGCTGGTGGGCGGCGGCGGAACGGACTTCCGCCCCGCGTTTGCCCGCATTGCGCAGCTGCGGCAGGACGGTGTGCTGCGGGACCTGCAGGGCGTGCTGTATTTTACCGACGGCAAGGGCATCTACCCCGCCAAACGCCCGCCGTTTGAGACGGCGTTCCTGTTTTTGGAGGACGGCACCCCGCCGCCCGACGTGCCGCCTTGGGCCATGCGCCTGGTCTTGCAGCCCGAAGAATTTGACCCGAAAGGACGATGAACCATGGATATTCAACGTGCCAAAGAGGAAATCAAGCGCGCCGTGCAGGCGTACCTTGCCACGGACGACATTGGCCGCCCGCTGATCCCCGCCGTGCGGCAGCGCCCCATTCTGCTGATGGGCCCGCCGGGCGTCGGCAAGACCCAGATCATGGAGCAGATCGCGCAGGAGTGCGACATTGCGCTGGTGGCCTACACCATCACCCACCACACCCGCCAGAGCGCCGTCGGCCTGCCGTTCATCCGGGAGCGGAACTACGGCGGGCGCACCCGCAGCGTGACCGAGTACACGATGAGCGAGATCATCGCCAGCGTTTACGCCGCCATGGAGCGCACCGGCAAGAAAAACGGCATCCTGTTCATCGACGAGATCAACTGCGTCAGCGAGACGCTGGCCCCCACGATGCTGCAATTTTTGCAGTGCAAGACCTTCGGCAACCAGGCTGTGCCGGGCGGCTGGGTCATTGTGGCCGCGGGCAATCCGCCGGAGTACAACAAGAGCGTGCGGGAGTTTGACCTTGTCACGCTGGACCGCGTGCGGCGTATCGACATTGAGCCGAAGCTGAGCGTCTGGCAGGACTACGCCCGCGCCCACCGGCTGCACCCCGCCGTGACGGCCTACTTGGAGCTGCGCCCGCAGCATTTTTACAAAATCGAAAACGATGTGGACGGCGTGCAGTTCGTGACCGCCCGCGGGTGGGAGGATCTGTCCGCCTATTTACAGGCTGCGGACAAGCTGGCGCTGCCCGTGGACGAGGGGGTCATCGGGCAGTATCTGCGCCACCCCGAGGTCGCGCGGGATTTTGCGGCCTACTGGGTGCTCTACCGCAAGTACCACGAGGATTACGGCGTCGAGGATATTTTGCAGGGCAAGCCCTATGACGCCGTCATTGCACGGGCGATGGACGCGAGCTTTGACGAGCGCATCAGTCTGGTCAGCCTGCTGCTGGCGGGCCTGAACACCCGCTTTGCCGACGCCCGCGCCACGGGTGCGGTGACGGATGCCTGCTACCAGCAGCTGCGCAGCTTCAAGCGGACGCTGTCCCAGCAGCCCGACGCCGACCCTGCCGACCTGTTTGCCGAGCGGTGCGACGCCTACCGCGCCAAGCTGGAGGCCGACAAGACCGCCGGGGCGCTGCTGCCCGACGAGGCCGCGGCCCGCACCCGCACGCTGGCGCTGCTGACCGCGTGGAGCCGCAGCCTTGACAACGGTCTGGACGCCGACGAGGCGTTTGACACGGTGCGCGGCGCGTTCAACACCCAGGTGCAGCGCCGCGAGGAAGCGGTCTCCGCCGCCAGCAACGCGCTGGAATTTGCCTTTGACTTTATGGAGCAGGCGTTCGAGGACGGGCAGGAGATGGTCGTCTTCGTCAACGAGCTGGCACTCGGCCCCGACTCCGCGCCGTTTCTGGCCGAAAATGACTGTGAGCGGTTTGAGCAGTACAGCGAGAAGCTGCTTCTCCACGGCGGCGAGGATGAGCTGCTGGCGGAATTACAGCGGGATGATGTGCGGGCGGAGGAGCATTCGGCGGAGTTTTGATGTTCACGATGCCCTGTAGGGGCCGGGCATGCCCGGCCCGCGCGTGAAAGGCAAGCGTTCGTCCGCCGTACAGTTGCGGGCCGCACATGTGCGGCCCCTACAAAGCGGCAGCTTGTTGGCTGTTCGCCCAAAAGCCGCGGACGTGACCGCCGCCGTCAGGTTCCGCGGGCGGATATGGAATCCGCCCCTACGGAGCTGTTGTAGGGGGCGGCGTCCCCGACGCCCCGCAGGCAGCTGCCCGCTCAAAAAGTATTACTTCTCATTATATTCTTTACTCTTTTGCGGAATTTTGTTATAATGGCAGTATTCCGTTTATCATCGGACATTTTGAGGGGGTCATTTTATGAAAGCAGTCATCACGGTCATCGGGCAGGACACGGTGGGTGTCGTTGCCAAGGTCAGCGCGGTGTGCGCCGAGCTGAACATCAACATTGAGGACGTTTCCCAGTCCATCATGCAGGATATGTTCTGCATGATCATGCTGGTCGATTTGAGCAAGGCGAACGCCGAGGCCGCCGAGGTCCGGGACCGCTTTGCGGCATTGGGCAAAGAGATGAAGATGCAGGTCACCGTGACCCGGCAGGAAGTCTTTGATGCCATGCACACCATTTAAGGGGGCTGCCACATGAGAATCATCAACAGCCGCGACATTATGGAGACTATTGAGATGCTGACCGCCGAGAATCTCGACGTGCGCACCGTCACAATGGGCATCAGCCTGCTGGACTGCATCGACCCGGATGCGGACAAGGCGTGCGAGAAAATCTACAACAAGATCACCCGTCTGGCGGGCAATTTGGTCTCCGTCGTGGACGGCATCAGCGCCGAATACGGCATCCCCATCGTCAACAAGCGCATCAGCGTCACGCCCATTGCGATGCTACTGGGCGCCGCGCCGGACGCCGACCCCGTGCAGTACGCCAAAACGCTGGACCGCGCGGCCAAGGCCGTGGGGGTCAACTTCATCGGCGGCTTCGGTGCGCTGGTACACAAGGGCTTTTCCGCGGGCGATAAGCGGCTGATCGCCGCCATCCCCCGCGCACTGGCCGAGACCGATATTGTCTGCTCCAGCGTCAATATCGGCTCGACGAAATCGGGCATCAACATGGACGCCGTCAAGCTGATGGGCGAGGTCGTGCGCGAGACCGCCGAGCTGACGAAGGACAATATGTGCATGGGCGACGCAAAGCTCGTCGTGTTCTGCAACGCGCCCGAGGACAACCCGTTCATGGCGGGCGCGTTCCACGGCGCGGGCGAGCCGGACTGTGAGATCCACGTCGGCGTCTCCGGCCCCGGTGCGGTGCGCGCCGCGCTGGCCAAGCTGCCGAAGGACGCCCCGATGGACGAGGTGGCCGAGCTGGTCAAGCGCACGGCATTCAAGATCACCCGCCTGGGCCAGCTGGTAGCGAACCTCGCCAGTGAGCGCCTCGGCGTGCCCGCGGGCATCATTGACCTGTCGCTGGCCCCGACGCCCGCGATTGGCGACAGTGTTGCGAACATTCTGGAGGAAATGGGCCTTGAGAGCTGCGGCTGCTGCGGCACGACGGCCTGCCTGGCCCTGCTGAACGACGCGGTCAAGAAGGGCGGCGTCATGGCGTCCAACCACGTCGGCGGCCTGTCCGGCGCGTTCATCCCCGTGTCGGAGGATGACGGCATGATCAACGCCGCCAACTGCGGCAGCCTGACGCTGGAAAAGCTCGAGGCCATGACCGCGGTCTGCTCGGTGGGGCTGGACATGATCAACGTCCCCGGCGACACGCCGGCGGAGGTATCCCTAGAATGGCGCGGCCTGCCGGGAGGGCACGCCCGGTGGCGCGCGGTGGACGAGAGATATGAGCAGCCGGGGGAGGCGTTCCCCCTGCAGGCGGGCGGGCTGTCCCGCGCCGTCACCCTGCCGCCGGGCGCTGCGGTGCTGCTGGAAACCTTATGAAAAGAAACCCGGCTCAGCCTGTCGACAGGCTGAGCCGGGTTTCTTTTCAGCGGACGGTT
>OLJW01003831.1_pt1 | contig 10830 bp, 8 predicted proteins | sample 1603411 | NCBI WGS metagenome assembly OLJW01 (sample SAMN04168659, study PRJEB22393) | human gut metagenome | biome: human gut microbiome; feature: stool | host: Homo sapiens | collected 2014-05-12 | reverse complement strand
TAGCCGCTCTTCCCTGACGGAATTCCTCTGTTGCCTCATCATCTGTAAGAGCAACACTGTCCGAAGCAAATACACCTTCATCAACCATCTTCTGAAGTTCTTCCGCAGTTTTCTGCACAAATTCCTGATCAAAGTTTCCTTCGCCATTCAACATCGTTATTGTTTTTTCTACACCGCCATATCGAAGTGCCAATGCACCAAATGGAAACAGTCCCGGCCACTTATCTTTTTCCCCCATCGCAATTGGCGTAATTCCATTTTCATTAAAGGTGGCGGACACGGCATATAAATCATCCATTGTTTTTGGTATTTCAAGACCATATTCATCAAACAGAGACTGATTGCACATCAGCACTCCTATGAAGCTATCCAATGGAAGGCCGTACAATGAGCCATCATAATAAAAGTTGTTACAAATATCCGGCATCATAGCATCCAGATCAATCGTTCCATCTTCCACGTACGGATCAAGATTTTCTACCATTCCTGCTTCTACAAATGGCTTTGTAAAGCCACCTCCCCAAGCATAAAATACATCTGGAACTGCACCTGCTGCAAGCTGCGTCTTCAGCTTAGTTTTATATGCATCATTGTCTGCAGTGTCTTCTACAATCGTAATATTGGGATGAGATTCCTTATATTCATCCAATGCCTTATACCATCCTCTGCACTGCCCATCTGTCTGATCCACGAAGATATGGGACACGTTTAATGTGATCTGCTCTGCATCCTCTGCAAAAGCCGTGGTTGTAAATGCTCCTGCAACCATTCCCGTACATGCCAATACTGTTGCAGCCTTTTTTAAATGCTTTTTCATTTGCCTTTTGTTATTATTCTTCACATGAATAATAACTTCTCCTTTCCTTTGTTTTTGATGGTTTTATTATAACAAAAGCTTATCTCTTCCAATCTCACACTTTTTACATTTTTCAACACTTATTTTACCTGTTAGCTGTTTTTGATATTTTTTTGCTTTATATTCTATGTTTATTAGTTATTTTTCCTTTTATTTTTTCCATTTTTCCATTTCCTGTATCTGTTTTGCACTATTTTTCGTATTGTTTTCTGTACTCAGCTGGCGTTACGCCCACTTTCTTTTTAAATAAAATCCCAAAATAATTTGCATTATAAATTCCCACTTTTTCGCCCACTTCGTAAATCTTAAAGTTCCCATATTGCAAAAGCTGCTTTGCTTTATCAATACGTTGTTCTGTCAAATACTCTACAAATGAGCTTTTTACCTTCTCTTTAAAAAAACGGCTTAAATAGCTGCTATTCATATAATATGCCTTTGCCAATGCGCCTAATGAAAAATCCGGGTCATCTAAGTTTTCTTTTATGTATTGTTTCATAGAATAAATGAGTTTGTAACTGTCTGCCGCTGTCTCCCTCCCCCTTAACATCTCCTGCAGTGCCTGACATCCTATTAAAAATGCATTTTTTAACTCAAGTATATTCTCCGCATGTTTTACATTTTCATAAAAATTCATATATTGCATTGCAACTGCATCAATGCAACGATCTCCAAATGAAGTGTAAAAATAAAAATAGATATTCAATAATTGCACCTGCAACAGTTCCATATCATCTAACGTAACATCTTTCCATTTCAGAAAATAACTATCAATTACTTTTTCTACTTCTTCTAAATCCTCTGCCTCAACACAATATTGCAGCCTTTTCAACTCGTTGAGATCCCATAACTGCTTAGTTTCTTTTTTTTGCTGTTTCCATCTCCATATATCTTCTGGTTTATTTTCTCCATTAACCAATTCGATATTTAATTGATTAACCGCCTCTATATAGCCCTCATGAATACTCTTTTCCTGATTATATATAACCTCTGTCCCGTAATACAACGGACACTCAAATTCCTTTTTCCATTCCTCTTGCAGCTGCTTTAATATTGTCTCAGGCATGATATCTTTTTCAGGATCAAGAATAATCAACCTATTAGCCGTTCCATGAACCCAAACCATTTTTTTTAATTTTTCTTTACAATAATTGACAATCCACATCTCACAATCTAAAAGTTCTTCATTCCCAGTCCTTTTGGCAATCAGGTTTGTTTTCCATTGAAAAACAACTATCCATACCATTGGGCTTGTTTCCAAAGCCAATTCCTCCATCAACTGGCTATTCACAATTTTTTCCGGCACATCTGATTCCAGAAGCTTTGTCAAATAATAATTTTTAACGATTTCCTCTGCTTCTCTTTTAAATATCGAAAGAGTTTCTATTTCATTTCTCTTTCTGTTTTCTTCCAGAATTTTTTTCTTGATCTTAACAATACATTCTGTAAGTTCTTCCTCATTGATCGGCTTTAAAATATAGCCGTCCAACCCTATGCAAATTCCCCTTTTCGCATATTCGAAATTATCATAGCCGGTAATTGCGATCACTTTTGTGTCTGGATTTCTACCTTTTATTTTTTCTGCAAAAGTCAGACCATCTATATCTGGCATACAGATATCCGTCAAAATGATATCCGGCTTTAAAGACTCAAGCTGCCGCATTGCCAGCTCTGCTGATGCCATTTCTCCTACGACTTCAATATCTAATGCTTTCCAATCGATTATATTTCTGATTAATTGTCTAAGTAAATATTCATCATCTACAATAATCAGCCTTAGCATATTCAACACTCCTCCACTTCAATTTTCATTATAATTGTAGTACCACCATTTTCTTCCGACTCAATACTCCACCAAATTCGATCACCATAACAATACTGAAGTCGATGAAGCGTTGCAAATAATCCGAAAGATTTGCCATTTCTTCCCTCTTCTCCTGAAATAGCTTTTTTCAGAGCTTCTTTAGACATTCCGCGTCCATTATCCATTAATGTGATTTTAAGACTCTTTTCTCCTGTCCGGACTATATCAAGATTAATAATCCCTTCTGTCGTAAACCCATGTATGCCATGATTAATTGCGTTTTCCACCAACGGCTGTAAAGCAAATTTCAAAATTTTCCACTGCATAATTTCCGGATCAACCGAGTATATGTATTCAAACTCTCCACCAAAACGCATTTGTTGAATATCAATATAGCTTTTTAACATCACCAGGTTTTTCTCTATTGTTATAAAATCATCTCCTTTGCTGAGATTAATTTTATAAAATCTGGAGAGCGCATCTATCATTGCATATGCATCATCATATCGTTTCAAAACAAACAACGCTTTTATGGAGTCAAATGTATTATATAAAAAATGAGGATTTATCTGTGCAGTAAGCACTTTTAAATCTGCTTTTCCCTTTAATCGTTCTGCCTCCTTTGTTTTTTCCAGCAATTCATTGATTTTTTTTACCATTTCATTGTAAACATGTATTAGTTCCTGTATTTCGTAATGAGCAGAATTCATTTTCACTGGCTGAAATACACCGTTTTGCAGACAGCGCATCGCAATCATCAGCTCCTTTATCGGTCGTGTATATAGTTTAGAAATCATAACAATGCAAACCAGGGTGAGCATAGCCTGTAAAATAATCAATGCAATATCCACTAAACTTTTCTCTCGATTTCTTTGATAGGCATCCTCTACCGAAATAGCATCCATATAATATCCTTCCTCCGATTTCAAAATACAAAACATATATTTTTCATCAAACATATTCCGGAGCACCATTGCTTTTTCATTCTGAATCATGTCTTTTCCGATTTTCTGCATTTCGTCCATATACACATTATCAGAGATCACAATTACAGATTCCTCATTATTCAAAAGACAAAATACCCTTTCATATTTGTCCGCATTATCCGCCACTAAAAAATCCTTTAATACATCGGAAGAGACCGTCATAATCATATAACCGATTTTTTTAAAATTAGTCGTACTTCTTACTGCTCTTCTGAAACTAATCTCCGGCATATCACCTTTTCTGTAAAAATCATCGCTCGAAAAATCAACATGATATTCCCCATATTCCTCTTCATCATACCATTCATAATCTTTAATACAACGATATCGTGGATAATGCAGCTCCTGCCTATCTGCTGAGGCTACCAGTCCATTATTACTATACAAATAAATAGATTCTATCTGCTTTACATTTACAACCAGTTCCCACAGATAATTATTAACATTGTCCTGCAATGAAAAATCAACCTGCCCACTCGAATTTTTATCCAGTAACTCCTGAACTCCTGCATTGGAAAAACAAATTCTTGAATAACCATCCAAAGTGTCTACTAAATTTTCCATCATCCTATCTATACTATCCAAATATGTCAAAGACGCATTTTCAAGTTTTTGATACACGAAAAATGAATTATAATATCTGTTTACGCCAAGAAAGACCGTGAGGATTAAAACAATCGACACGGTCATAACAATTGACATTTTGCTGGAAATACTTACTCTGCTTACTTTCTCTTTCATTAATTTACGTATATTCATATCCCTCTATAACGTGATTTTATACACACTTTCTGCTGTTTTATATAACACTTGTTCCATTTCTTTTTCTGGCACAACGGTTTTTATTGTTTCATATTGCACAGTAACATTGTTTACGTGGTCTGAAGAAAACATTATCTTCCCTGCCCCCAGTTCCTTATAAATCATGCCCATATCTGCAACACCGGTCCAAGTCGGTTCAAGATACACATTTTCACAAATCTGCGCCAAAATAACCGCTTCTCTGGCCATCACTCCCATTCCCGCATGTGCCACTACAATTTTTAATTCAGGATACTCTTTTGCAGCTTTCAAAATATGCATCGGACTTGAAAATGGTATTCCTGATCCGGTATGAACCATCATCGGCACACCCAACTCAGCTGCCACAGAAAAAGCATACATGCCATCCTCTGATTCAGGATCACAGGCGTGACCAATTGGTGTTAATTTCAATCCTACAAAACCAAGCTCTTTTACGCACCGAATAGCTTCTTCTCTATATTCTTCCTGTGTAAAATGCGGATAAATAGATGCCATCCCCCAGATTTTCATTTTATCACACTTCGAAAATTCAAAAATTCTATCATGGATTTCTTTATTTGCCTTTAATGAAAAACGTGGTAACGATGGCTGTACAATTGCTCCCTGTACGATCGTATCCTTATAGCCATCCAGTAAATTTTCCTCTGTAATTACATGTCCAAACACAACATCTTTGCCCAAATGAGCATGTACATCCAGTGCTCTCATATTTTACCCTTGCTCCTTCCTGTCATTTTATCGCTTCACCCGTGCGCCAGCCCCCCGCATAACCGCCTCAACCTCTTTTCGGTTTGCCATACTCGTATCTCCAGGTGTTGTCATTGCAAGCGCTCCATGTGCCACTCCTAATTCAAGTGCTGTTTCCGGATCTCCTGTCGTCAACATCCCATAAATCAGACCAGATGCAAAAGAATCTCCACCGCCTACGCGATCTAAAATCTCAAGATTCTCATACCTTTTTGAATTATAAATTCGACCTTCTGCCCAGCAAATAGCACCCCAATCATTCACAGTGGCCGTCTTTACCTCTCTAAGCGTCGTTGCCACCATTTTCAGATTTGGATATTTCTCTACTACATTATTAATCATGCGCTCGTATCCTTCAAGATTTAATTTCTTTAATTCATTATCATTACCATCTACATCAAATCCCAAACACGCAGTAAAATCTTCTTCATTTCCAATCATTACATCTACATATTTTGCCACTTCTTTATTTACTTCCTGCGCTTTCTCAATACCACCAATTGCAGACCACATAGATGGGCGATAATTTAAATCATACGAAACAATTGTACCATATTTTTTGGCAATTTTTATTGCATCCACTACCGTTTCACATGATTTTTCTGAAAGTGCTGCATAAATTCCTCCTGTATGAAACCAGCGTACACCAAGCTTTCCAAAAATATATTCAAAATCAAAATCTGCCGAAGTTGCCTTGGAAATTGCAGTATTCGCACGATCCGAGCATCCTAACGCTCCGCGGATTCCAAATCCTCGTTCTGTAAAATTCAGGCCATTTCTGCATACCCGTCCTATTCCATCAGTATCTGCCCACTTAATCAATGATGTATCTACTTTTCCCTGACAGATCAGATCTTCTAACAACATTCCCACTTCATTTTTGGCAAATGCAGAAATAACTGCTGTATCTAACCCAAAGCACTTACTCAGGCCTCGAATCACATTATATTCTCCGCCGCCTTCCCAAACTCGAAATGAACGCGCAGTGCGAATTCTTCCTTCACCCGGATCCAGTCGCAGCATTACTTCGCCAAGTGAAACTGCATCATATTTACATTCACACGATTCCTTTAGATGTAAATCCATTTTTTCATTATCTCCTTTTTTCGTTTCTATTTTCTGACCTGATTTCACCTTTTAATTTTGCAGCTTCTATTACCAGACTTCGGATTCTGTCAAATTCACCGTTCTGAATCCATTCCCTTTTTACCATCCAGCTCCCCCCGCAAGCTGCTACTGCCTTATACGAAAGAAACTCTTTTAAATTCTCTTTATTTACTCCACCGGTCGGCACAAATTTCATTTCATTATACGGTGCTGCCAACGCTTTAATCATTGCCACCCCACCAAACTGAACCGCCGGGAAAAATTTCACCATTTTTAAACCACAGGCGATCGCCTGCATTATTTCAGATGGTGTAACGCATCCAGGTAAAACTGGAATTTTTCGTTCCAGGCAATAGTCAACCACTTTTGAATCAAACCCGGGACAAACAATAAATCGTGCACCTGCATTCATCGCACGTTCAACCTGTTCTACATTTAAAACAGTCCCAGCTCCAACTATCATCTCGGGATACTTTTGCGTCATAATGCGGATACTTTCTTCCGCAGCCTGTGTTCGAAATGTAATTTCCGCACACGGAAGCCCACCCGCCACTAATGCTTCTGCAAGCGGTTCTGCATTTTTTGCTTCATCGATTACGATAACCGGAATAACTCCTATTTTTTCAATTTTTTCCTGAAAATCCTTCATACTAATCTCCATTCCGCCGCCTTCGGCTGGCGGCGCAAATAGTAATGAAAGTGTTCCAACTCTCTACACTGTGCTGTAAAATAGTTTGCAAGAAGCTACACTACAAAGCACGGGAGGAGGAGTTGTAATAACTTTCTTCGTTTTAGACAGCATACTAATCAGTGTAAGTTCTGCCTTTTCAAGCACAAATAAGTGACATCATGAATCCGTACACTAAGAATTGTTTAAGCCTTTCGTTTAATTGTGTGGCAGTTCAGTCAATGGCTTCTTATCATTCACGAAAGGAGTCTGACTATGAAAGTTACTTATCAAACCTGTTGTGGTGTCGATGTCCACAAATCTTTTCTCGTTGCCACAATTGTAAAAACCACTGGTGGCATTGAGCCTTCTTACCAAAAGAAGCGCTTTTCCACCTTTAACAATTCAATTCTTGAATTCAAGCAATGGCTTCTCGACAATGATTGCCATAATGTCTGCATGGAATCCACAGGTAAATACTGAGTTCCTGTCTTTAATCTTCTGGAAGATGATATCAATGTTGTCATTGCCAATCCTAAATGGGTAAAGGCGGTGAAAGGCAACAAAGATGATACAAAAGATTCTAAATGGATTGGAGATTTGTTCCGCCTTGGACTTGTCAAAGGCAATTATATTACTTGCAAGAAAGTCCGTATTCTTAGGGAATACACTCGCTATCGTTACAAGCTTGTTTCCTGCCGTTCAAGTGAAAAGAATAGATATCAGAATGCTCTTACCGTTTGTAATGTTGCATTAGATTCTGTTGTTTCCGATATCTTTGGGAAGTCATCCACATCCATTATCGACTATCTGCTTGAACAATCGGGTACATCTATTAACCACGAAGAAATCGCATCTAAGCTTCTTAGGAGGCTCAAATCCAAAGAAGATGCTGTCCAGTTTCTCTGTACCATTCCGGGTGTCAAACGTGATAGTGCAATCACTGTCATCTCCGAAATCGGTACTGACATGTCTCAGTTCTCAAGTTCTAAACGTTTGTGTTGCTGGGCTGGTTTAACGCCAGGCAGCAATGAGTCTGCTGGTAAGAAGAAGTCTGTTCGGATTACACGTGCCGGTATCTACCTCAAACCTGCATTAGTACAGTGTGCTCATGCAGCCGTAAAATCTGACAAATCTCCTTACTACAAAAAGAAATATGAATCTCTTGTTAAACGTCGTGGCAAGAAAAGAGCCATTATCGCAATTGCCCGTATGATTCTTACCGCCATCTACCAGATGCTGTCTACTGGCGAGCAGTGGAATCCGAGCGACCTTTATAAAATCGATATGCCTGTAGCTCTTGTTGAAAAACAAAAGGCAAAAGCTATCAAGCAGGCTAAGAAACTGTTGCAGCGGGAGGGACTCCTTCCTCCTGATGAGCCATTAGCTTCTTAATCCAATTTTTTAACTCTATAACACTTCAAAAAGTTGCCTGCCTTAGACAGCTTATTCAAGTGCGCCAGTTTATGGCTTTCCTCTACTTTCTTTCACACTAATTACCTTCTTTCCTTCACGATTTCTATATTATTTCATGCAAATATCCTGCTATTACATTTTTCAGGACGTAATTTAGGCTATACACTACACTTTTCAGGACGTAATCTCGTGCCATCTCACACTTTTCAGGACGTTACTTCAAAAACCGCCGCAACAACTTCTCTTTTTTCTCATCATACCTCTGATACCGTATCGGCAGATCCATCCATGTCTTTTTGTCCACGATACTCCGATAATGGCTAAAGGTCTCGAATCCGGTGCGGCCGTGATACCCACCCATGCCGCTCTCACCTACGCCGCCGAAGGGCATGGCGCTGGTGGCGAGATGAATAATGGTGTCGTTGATGCAGCCGCCGCCAAAATGGCAGTGATCCAGGATCCGTCTCTGGGCTTTTTTATCTTCACTGAAGAAATACAATGCCAGCGGATGAGGATGTTCCTCCACACAACGGATCGCCCAATCCACAAAATTTCCCTCGGCAGCTTGGGTTCCAGAAACCTCCCCGCTAAAATCATTTTGTGCAATGCTTTTCTCTGTATCATACGCATTATAAGTCACCACCGGCAGGATCGGTCCGAAGATCTCTTCTCCCATCACGGCATCCGACCAGTCCACATCCGTCATCACCGTAGGTGCAATGCGCAACGTCTTCTCGTCGTACTGTCCGCCGCAGACGATTTTTTCCGCATCCATCAAACCCAACAGTCTGTGAAAATGCTTCTCATTAATGATTTTCCCGTAATCCGGATTCTGCAGGGGATCTGCTCCAAACTGCCTCGCGATCTCCGCCTGGATGGCTTCCACCAATCGGTCGCGGATCCTGACATCACACAACACATAATCCGGTGCCACACAGGTCTGCCCGCAGTTTAAATATTTTCCGAATACGATCCTCCTAGCCGCCAGCGGAATCTTCGCCGTAGCATCCACGATACAGGGACTTTTCCCGCCCAGCTCCAGCGTCACCGGGGTCAAATATTCCGCAGCGCTTCTAAGCACCTCCCGGCCCACGGTCTTGCCTCCGGTGAAAAATATCATATCAAAGCGCTGCTGTAACAATGCCTGATTCTCTGCTCTGCCGCCGGTGATCACCGTCACATATTCCGCCTGGAAGCATTCTTCCAAAATCATTTTTAACACTGCTGCCGTCGCCGGAGCATAGGCACTGGGTTTTACCACTGCGGTATTCCCTGCGGCAATAGCATCGATCAACGGATCCAGTGTCAATAACACCGGATAATTCCATGGACTCATGATCAGCACGGTGCCATAGGGTGACGGAGACCGGAAGCTCCTCGCTGCGAACTGCGATAACGGTGTCGGCACTCTCTTTTCCCGCATCAGCCCCCGCAGGTGCTTCTGCATCCAGGTCAGCTCCGAGAGCGTCAATCCGATCTCGCACATGTAGCTTTCCATCCGGCTTTTCCCAAGATCCTGTTGCAGTGCATCGTTCAATTCTGTTTCATGGCGCTGCAGGGATGCCTTTAACTTTCCCAGCTGTTTTGCCCGGAATTCCCGGGAAAGTGTGGCTCCCGTGGCAAAATATTCTCTTTGTCTGCTTAATATGGTCCGGATCTCCTGCTCTGTCATACGTGCCTCCTATCTGCTCTTCTATTCTTTATACTATCCATTTTTCTGCCATAACGCAACCTCTCCACGATCATTCCGTCCAAAAACGGCGGAGCTTTTCACTCCGCCGCCCGCCTATTTCTATTTACTTTATTTCCACGCAAAATTTACCATTCCGTACACATAGATGAACAGCACTGCCGCCGGCACAAAATATTTAAACACCGGTTTCATCCACGGCTGGACCTTTAAGCCCTTGCCGGCATTTGCTTCCTCCAGGAATTTGTCCCAGCCCCAGCCGACCTTATAACAACAAAATACCGCCAACAGGATCGAACCTATGGGCATGATATTATTCGACACCAGGAAATCCCAGAAATCGAGCCAGGTCGTCCCCGCTGCAAACGGCTGAAAATGAAATACACTGAAGCCCAGTGCTGTCGTCAGAGCCAACAGGAAACATCCGGCACCACACGCTACACACCCTGCCGGTCTGGACCATCCGGTCAGTTCCCGGACCATGGCCAGAATATTTTCACACACACCCAGCACTGTGGACATGGCTGCGAACACCATGAACAGGAAAAATAAGGTTCCCCACCATCTGCCGCCGGCCATGTTGTTAAATACGGTCGCCATAGTATCGAACAGAAGACTGGGACCCGCCGTCACTTCCACATCATAAGTGAAGCATGCCGGAAATATAATGATACCGGCGATCACTGCCACCAGTGTATCCAGGATAATAATATGGATAGACTCACCCATGAGAGAACGGTCCTTGCCGACATAGCT
>OLJW01003808.1_pt1 | contig 10898 bp, 10 predicted proteins | sample 1603411 | NCBI WGS metagenome assembly OLJW01 (sample SAMN04168659, study PRJEB22393) | human gut metagenome | biome: human gut microbiome; feature: stool | host: Homo sapiens | collected 2014-05-12 | reverse complement strand
TTTAAGTCATGCCCAGGTGTCCTCTTTCCCATTGTCTCATAATAGGATTTCAAATCATCATATGTATTTTTCCCAATTTTTTTGAGAATGAAACCTTTTAATCCGCACTCCACCGAATAAAACAACATCAACAGGCGCGAATGATATGGTATATCTGTTCCAGTCTCTTTATATAAGGTGTAGTGGTTTTTAAAACTTCGCTGAAATTCACTTCTTGTAATATTAATCTGTGACTGTGTTTTCTCCTGTTTTTTCTCTTGTTCTTTCAATGCACTCGCACCTCTTGTCACAATTTAGATATCTATACTATAAATAATAACATACTCCCCTGTCTGCTACAAGCAGAACTCCCTTGGCAGTATTGTAATTTATTTTTCTATAATCCCCACATTACTATCTATACCGCATAAGCGCGGTAGAACTGAACCACTATAATCCTCCAATTATAGAAAACCACCTTCACAGGTGAGCAATATACAACTGTGTGTTCCGGTGACTTATGCGGATAGCGAGGCACTCGAAAGAGATTATGGATTCCGCCCGCAGGTTGGGATCCGGGATGGGTCTTAGAATCTACACAACTCTCAAGCAATGCATAATTGCTAAAGCCCTGGATTTGTGGTAGTATGAAAAGCAGATAATGAGCATGATAGGTTCACAATATTATGGTCTCTTTGGGAAAGGAGGATGTTTCACATGGTCGAATTAAAAAGACTTCCAGTTGGACTTGATGATTTTAAAAAGATTCGGAAAAATCAGTTTTATTATGTAGATAAAACAAAATTGATCGAACAGCTTTTGAGCCAGTGGGGAAAGGCTAACCTATTTACACGCCCGCGGCGTTTCGGAAAGTCACTGAATATGAGTATGCTCCGCAGCTTCTTTGAAATTGGGGCGGACCCTGAACTTTTCCGGGGATTGTATATTTCGCAGAAGTCAGCACTATGTGAAAAATATATGGGTCAGTTCCCTGTGATCTCCATCAGCCTGAAAGGTGTAAATGCCAGTGATTTTTCAGGTGCCTGCAGCAGTCTTATAAAAATTATGAATGCAGAGACGAGGCGGGCATTTATTTCCCTGGATAGCCAGAAACTCAGTGATGTCGACAAAAAGCTGTTTGAAGAATTAATGGACCGCGGTATGACGCAGGATACACTTGTATACAGCTTAAAAGAACTTTCAGAATTGCTCGAACGAAGCTATGGCAGAAAAGTCATTGTCCTTATTGATGAGTATGATGTTCCGCTGGCAAAGGCAAATGAGAATGGATATTATGACGAGATGGCATTGCTGATTCGGAACTTATTTGAGAATGTTCTGAAAACAAATGATAGTTTGAAATTTGCGGTTCTGACCGGGTGTCTGCGTGTAGCGAAGGAAAGTATATTTACAGGACTTAATAATTTTAAAATATTTCCAATCACAAAAGTTGCATTTGATGAATATTTCGGTTTTACAGACGATGAAGTGAGAGATATGCTTCACTATTACGAATTGGATTCGGATTATGAAACAGTAAAGAACTGGTATGATGGATACCGATTCGGAAAAGCGGATGTTTATTGTCCGTGGGATGTGATCAATTATTGCAGTGACCATATTGAAGATCCATATCTTCCGCCTCAGAATTATTGGCTGAACACAAGCGGAAATGAAATGATCTACCACTTTATTGATGGACTGGAAGATCAGACGGGAGTAACAAAAGAAGAACTGGAACTTCTTGTCAATGGTGGTTCGGTTCAAAAAAATATTAATCAGGAACTTACCTATAAGGAATTGTATTCATCTATGGACAATCTCTGGAGTACTTTGTTTATGACAGGGTATTTAACGCAGAGAGGGGAACCGGTTGGAAACCGATATGATCTGGCAATTCCAAATCAGGAGATTCGCAACATCATCACAGAACATATTTTGCAAATGTTCCAGAAAAATATAAAAAACGATGGAACGATGGCCGATTCATTCTGCAGCGCATTGGAAGTGGGAAACGCAGAACAGGTAGAAGCTCTATTTACAGAATATATGAGACAGACGATCAGTATCAGAGACACTTTTGTACAGCACTCGCGGAAAGAAAACTTTTATCAGGGAATCCTGCTTGGAATTCTGAGTTATAAGAGTGATTGGATCGTCAGATCCAACCGGGAATCAGGGGAAGGATTCAGTGATATTACGATCCGGATCTCAAATTCTGGCACAGGAATTGTTATTGAAGTGAAATATGCGGAAGCAGGCCATGAGAAAGAAATGGTTCAAAAAGCGTTAAAGCAGATACAGGATAAAGACTATGGATATGAGTTTCGACAGGAAGGGATGAAAAGAATCCTGTATTATGGAGTCGTATGCAATAAAAAAACATGCATGGCAGAAGTACTGGAAAGGTAAGAATTGTATAAAATGTAAAAGGATCTTGCAGGCAGCAGAATGTTTGGTATTAGGAGTTAAATATTCGTTGTAAACGCAAGATTCTGTTTTTATATAAGTTAATTACCAGTTTTATAGAAAAGAAAATCCGGGTACTTTTAAAGGAGATTCATATGAAATTTACACCGATCGACCGAACCATCTGGGAGAGAAACTCCCATTATGATTATTATACAAACCTGTTAAAATGCGGCTACAGTGTGACTGTGTCCTTAGATATCACGAAGCTGCACCAGCAGGTAAAAGAAAAAGGACTGAAGTTTTATCCTGCTTTTGTCTACTGTGTCTCAAAACAGATCGCAGTGACAAAAGAATTCCGCATGGGACGGGACAAGGAAGGAAATCCGGGATACTACGATATCCTTCATCCGAATTATACGATCTTCCATGAGGATGACCATACCTTCTCCGATGTCTGGACCGGATACACGGAAGACTTTAAAACCTTCTATAAAAATATGAGAGATGACATGGAGACCTACAAAGACGTAAAAGCCGTAAAGGCAAAACCGGGACAGCCACAGAACTTTTACTGTATCTCCATGGTGCCGTGGTTAAACTTTACTGGTTATTCCGCCTACACAGAGAGCGGAACCCCGATGCTGTTTCCAATTATTACCTGCGGTAAGTTCACAGAGCATGACGGGATACTTACAATGCCATTCTGCGTCAACATCGCCCACGCAGCCGCTGACGGATATCACACATCCCGCCATTATCCGGGAGTTGCTGGACAGCGTGGCTGCGGCACAAAGCACGGGCGTTCCGTTCGTGTTTGTGGACGGTGCGGTCATCGTGGGAGAGGCATTCGAGCAATACTGCGATGCGATCATCGTCGTTACCGCGCCCGAGCGGGAAGCTGTTTCCCGTATCGTGCTGCGGGACGGCATTTCCAAGCAGGCGGCGCGTATGCGCCTTGCGGCACAGACGCCGGAGGACGTACTGCGTGCTGCGGCAGATTATATCATAGCGAATACGGGAGACGGGCGGCATCTGCGCGCGGCGGCGCAGGCGGTGCTGGAACGTCTGCTCGCAAAGGAGACGAATGGAACAAAAGAAAAAACATAACCGGAATATCTATATCGTGCTGGCTGTCGTGCTGTGCCTGGCGGGTGTTTTTTTCGTAAAGGACGCGGTGCGCGCCGTGGAGGAAATGGCATATCCGCGCACCTATGCCGCGCTGGTGCAGCAGTATGCCGCAGAGTACGGAGTGGACGAGAATAAGGTGTATGCCATCATCCGTACTGAAAGCGGCTTCAAGCCGGAGGCGGAATCCAAGGTGGGGGCACGGGGGCTGATGCAGATCACAGACGAGACGTTTCTGTGGATCAAATCCAAGATCGCGCCCGGCGAGGAGATTACTTTCGACGATCTGTTCGACCCGGCGGTGAACATCCGCTTCGGCACATATCTGCTTGCGACCTGCCTTGCACGCTATGACGGGGATTTTTCCACTGCGGCGGCGGCGTACCACAGCGGCATGGGGCTTGTGGACAGTCTGCTGCAGAAGGCGGAATATTCTGCGGATGGAAAAACTCTTACGGCATTCCCCTATGAGCAGATGAACCTGTACGTGCATAAGGTCAATAAAAATTATCAAAAATATCTCGCGCTTTATGCGCAGGATGAAGGAGTGTAAACAATGGAAGAAAAAAAGAGCCTGGGCAAGGAATTGCAGGAAAAACTGACGTTCACACAGCCGCATATTGCGGATGAACAGCCGGACGCGGTTGCGGAGGCCGAGCGCTTCTGTGTGGACTACAAGGCGTTTCTGGACGCGGCCAAGACTGAGCGGGAGGCGGCTGCCGAGGTGGAACGCCGTGCGCTGGCGGCGGGCTATCGGCCGATGCAGCGCACGGGCGTTACATATAAAACCGGTGACAAGGTTTTTTACAACAACCGCGGCAAGGCCATGCTTCTGGCTACGCTGGGCAAGCGCCCGCTGGACGAGGGCGTGCGTTTGATGGTAGCGCACATTGATTCCCCGCGTCTTGACCTCAAACCGAATCCTTTGTACGAGGACAGCGACATCGCGCTGTTCAAGACGCATTATTACGGTGGGATTCGCAAATACCAGTGGGGAGCCACGCCGCTGTCCCTGCACGGTGTAGTGTACCGCAAGGACGGCACCAAGGTGGAAGTCCGCCTGGGCGAGGAAGCGGGAGACCCTGTGTTTTGCGTGACGGACCTGTTGCCTCACCTGGGCGCAGAGCAGAATAAACGCACGCTGGCGGATGGTCTGCGGGGCGAGGAGCTGAATATCGTGGTCGGCTCGCTGCCTTATGCGGACAAAGAGCTGAAAGAGCGCGTCAAGCTGTATACGCTGACGCTCCTGAACGAGAAATACGGCATCACCGAACGTGATTTTACCCGCGCGGAGCTGGAGGCCGTTCCGGCCGTCAAGGCGTCGGATGTGGGCTTTGACCGCAGTATGATTGGCGCGTACGGCCACGATGACCGTGTGTGCGCCTATACCGCGCTGCAGGCGGAGCTGGGGGTGAAGGAACCGGAATACACTACGGTATGCATTCTGGCAGACAAGGAAGAAGTGGGCTCCGACGGCCCCACCGGCCTTGTGAGCGATTTTGTGTTCCATTTCCTGGGTTATCTTGCGGACGCACAGGGCGCAAACTATAAACTGATGCTCCAAAATGCAAAATGCCTGTCTGCGGATGTGAACGCGGCGTTCGACCCCACGTTCCCGGACGTGCTGGAGAAACGAAATGCCTCGTACCTGAACCGTGGTGTGGTGGTGACAAAATACACCGGCTCCCGCGGCAAATACGGCACCAATGACGCTTCCGCGGAAATGATGGCCTATGTAACAGACATTCTGGACCGGGCGGATGTGCTGTGGCAGACCGGCGAGCTTGGCAAGGTGGATTTCGGCGGCGGCGGAACCGTGGCCCAATATGTGGCGAACCGCGACATCGACGTGGTAGACATCGGCGTGCCGGTGCTTTCCATGCATTCGCCCTTTGAACTTGTCTCCAAGCTGGATGTATATATGACTTACAGAGCGTTCTCCGCCTTTGCAAACGCGTAGCGGCGAGATAAAAGCGGGACCTTCTTTTGGGAAGGTCCCGCTTTTTGCAATGTGTTTCATTTTAGCTCCCAGTCTGCGACGTGCGGCCGCAGTTCTGTCTTGTGCCGGTCAGGAGCCGTCCGCGCGCATCCGTTCATCGGGAGCGCCTTGCCGGCGTTCCCTCAGCCCGGCGATAAGGTCCGCGCCGACAATGGTCCGCATGCGGTGTGCTATGATGAGAACGGCTTGTTTTGTACAGAGCGGGAGAGGGTGCGGCCGAAACAGCGGATTCATTTTCCGCGTTCAGGCTGACAGCGGCTTCCTCCGGCAGGATGGGAAGACCGTTCCGCTTTTTCAAAAAGATGATGCTGGAAAAGAAAAAGGAGAAATGGTATACTTAAAAACATGAACCGCTTGAAAGACGGTGAGATTCGATAGAAATGTGAAGGAGAAAGCCATGAAATCTTCTGCAAAAGAGCATTTGAATGATTTGTCCAAGAGATATCCTGCTTTGATGTGCTGTGCGGCAGAGGTGGAAGCGGCTGCGCAGCAGATGATCGCCTGTTATCAAAACGGGGGAAAGCTTTTGGTTTGCGGCAACGGAGGCAGCGCTTCAGACAGTTTGCATATTGTGGGCGAATTGATGAAAGGGTTCGTGCTTCCCAGAAAGCTGGATGAAAATATGCAGAAGCGTTTGCGGGAAGCCTGTCCGGAAATGGCAGAGTATTGCATCGAAAACCTGCAGGGAGCACTGCCGGCTATCAGCCTTGTCAGCGAAGCAGGCCTGACGACGGCTTATGCGAATGACCAGGCGCCGGATTTGGCGTTTGCACAGCAGGTGCTCGGCCAAGCAAAACCGGGAGATGTGCTTTTGGCAATTTCCACTTCCGGCAATTCGGCCAACGTATTGTACGCAATCGGCATTGCCCGCGCCTTGCATGTGAAAACAATCGGTTTGACGGGGCATACCGGAGGGAAGATGGCGTCATTGTGTGACGTCTGCATCAAAGTGCCAGGCGTGGAAACGTTCAAGATCCAGGAGTACCACTTGCCGGTGTACCATGCGCTTTGTATGTGTGTGGAAGAAGAATTTTTCGGGGAATGAATGCTTTAAAGCAAGCCTTCGGAGCGGCTTGAAATTACAATTTTCAGAAACGAATAAAAACAGCAGGCACCGGAATGCATCGCATTTTTCGGTGCCTGCTGTTTTTGGGAGAATAGGATATCACAGCGCTAAGCTTTGGCACCAAGCGCGTAAATCGGCCGGAGAAAGGCCGGTGTTCAGAAGTTTTCCTTCCACAAGGGCTGCATCAGGAGAAAGGCTTTTTTTCAAAGCGGCGGCTGTTTTCCCAAATCCGCTGCCGCCGGAAGTTGCAAACAGAATGACCCTTTTCCCTGAGAAATCATAGGTTTCCAGAAACGTATTGATGATGGTCGGTGCCACATACCACCAAATCGGAAAACCGACGAAAATCGTATTATATGCGTCTATGGCGGCATTTTTATCTGCCAGTGCGGGACGAAAATCCGGGTCATTCATTTCGACGGAGCTGCGGCTTTTCTTATTTCTCCAGTCCAGATCGGCGGGCGTATAAGGGATCTGCGGACGAATCTCGTAAACATCGGCGTCCACGGCGGCCGCCAGCGCCTGCGCGGCTCGGCGGGTGGTTCCGGTGCAGGAAAAATAGGCAACCAATGTTTTGTTCATATCCATAAAGTTTTCCTCCTGTTTATATACTCGGGTGCAGTGCCGCCTCTTTTGCACGCTTCCGAAATGTGAACCACAGCCTTAACGGGGGATGAAAACTGTGATCGAAGCGTGTCAGTATTATACAGCTTAAAGTTGACTCCAAGTCAAGTGCTTTTTTAAGGAGGGATGAAAAGGAGAGGAACGCGTAACCAAGTTTTGTATCTCTGCGGAAAGATGGAGGCTCACAAAGGGAAGGGCATGAGGCTGTGTTTCTACGCATGCGCATCCTTTTGTACCGAACGAAAATATTGCTTGGGTGTCATGCCGTATTCCTGCTTGAATGCGCGGAAAAAATGATTGTATCCGCCAAATCCTCCCAGCCGGTACACCTCGGTAATGGGACGCCCCTGTTCGATATAATGACAGCACAGGTCCAGTTTGGTTTTGACGATATAGCTATGCAGGGTTTGTCCTGTCTGGCGTTTGAATTCCCGTGCAATATGGAACCGGCTGATATAGAATACCTGCTCCAGCTGCTCCAGAGTGATCTCTTCCGTGATATGGGTACGGATGTACACGAACAGCTCGTCCATCATCAAATGTTTACGGCTGCCCTGCGCGCGGTGCTCCTCCGCGTGGATACAGGCGCGCAGCACGAGGATGACGAACATCTTCAGCAAGCTCTCCTCAAACAGTGCGCTGGCAAAGCTGTCATGCTCCTGCGGCAGCGTGACCATGCGGCGCGCCAGGCTTTTGATGAGCATGGATATCTCACTGTCTGCCCGCACAGCGATGCGCCGGAAGGGCACCACGTTGAAGCTCGCCTCAAGCTGCGTTGCTTCATCAGAGAGCGCAGCCAGGGCCTCGGGGGAAAGTTGTACCCACAGCATTTCCAGTGGAATCTTCCCGCCCGGAAAAACCATTACAGTGCCTTCTCCGGGCTTGAAGAGAAACAGATCCTCGGTGCTGCATATCCAACGCTCCGCTTCCCAGTGAAACCGTGCTGTACCGCGTGTTACCAATACAATACTGTAATAACGCCCCGAGAACAGCTGCTTTGTACAGGCAGCATCAAAGCACATTGTTTTTACAGCATAATCCAGCATCTGCTTGCCTCCTGGTTGTAAAAAAAGGTGGAATTCTAACTCGGTATTAAAAAAATTTGGATTAATTGTATAGTACATCAATTTCAGATAGTTTTCAATCAATTTTTGGATATGATTTTTGTGCCCTCCTTTTTATAATAGAGCCGTAAAGAAGCTTCTCCGGCCAAAAGCACCGGGGCAGAGAAAAAAGGAGGATATTATGAGACCGTTTTCCATGAGGGATAAGCTCGGCTATACTCTGGGCGATCTGGGCTGCTGTTGTACGGAGCAGTTCCGCGCAATGTACCTGTCCGTATTCTACACACTGATTTTACAGGTGAACCCGTTCCACATCGGTATCCTGATGCTGATCACAAAGATATGGGACGCTGTCAATGACCCTATCATAGGTGCGATCGTGGATTCCCGCAAGGCGACAAAGGGAGGAAAGTTCATTCCATGGATACGGGCCTTTTCGTTTCCCATGGCGGTGCTGTGCATCCTGGGCTTTGTCAATGTGAGCAATTTGGCCTATGGACTGCGCCTTGCCTACATGTTTGTTACCTATGTTCTGTATGAGGCGCTGTACACCTGTGTAAATGTGCCGTTTGGTACGCTTTCCAGCGTTATGACGGATGATGTGCGCCACCGCACAGCGCTTTCCCGTTACCGCAGTTTGGGCGGTACCATTTTTATGACGGTCATCGTTATGGTTGGTCCTCTGGTACTGTATGTAGACAATAAGCCGGTGGCGGGCCGTTTTTTGATGCTGGCTTCGGTATTCGCTCTTATCGGCCTCCTGTGCCTGCAAATCACCTGTGTGTGGTGCAAAGAACGCGTAGCCGTACCGGAACGCCCGAAAGGTGAGAAGCTCAATTACCTGCACGTCATCAAGGAAATCGCCAAAAACAAGGCGCTGCTGGGCGTAATGTTTTTCAGCCTTGTGGGTATGATCGGCGCTTCCGTCGTCAACGGTCTGAACACCTATCTGTTCAAGGATTACTTCGGGAATGTTAAAATCATGGCTGTCTCCGGCGGTTTGAGCGTACTATATTCACTCATCACGTTCGCCATTACACAACCGTTGGCCGATAAACTGGGCAAAAAGGAATGGTGCTGCTGGGGCGCAGGCTTTGCGGCAGCTGTGTTCGCGCTTCTGTTCTTTTTCCCCATCCACAATCCCGTACTGTTCATCGTCATCAATGGCGTCTGCTATCTGGGGGCATCCGGTATGCAGGTGCTCATCTGGGCCATGGTGAACGATTCCATCGACTATCATGAGCTTCAGACCGGTGAGCGTAACGAAGGCATTGTATACTCTACTTATTCATTTTTTCGCAAGCTGGCCAGTGCTGTTTCCGGGAGTCTTTCCAGTTTTGTGCTGGGATTCATCGGCTACAACGTGGCTGAGGGGGCGGTGCAGACGGCTGAAGTAAGCAACGCCATCTGGAAGTCCTACACAGGCATTTATGTGCTGGGTTATGGTGTCGCGGTTGCAATTTTGTTCTTTGTCTATCCGCTGACAAAGGCAAAAACGACCGAAATGCTGGAGCAGCTGAAAGCCCGCCGTGCAGAAAAAGCGTCAGCCATGGAAACAGACGGGGAGCAATGTCCATGAAAACATTGCAGGTATCCATGGAGAACCGGGTGGGCTGTACGCTGCGCGGCATTGTGACGCTGCCTGAGACGAACGAGCCGGTACCTTTTGTACTGAATCTGCACGGCTTTGCAGGTTCAGCATCCGGGTACAAGTATCTGCACACGCATATGGCACGCATGCTGGCAGACCACGGAGTGGGCTGCGCACGGTTCGACTTCTATGGCTGCGGAGAGAGTGACGGCGAATTTTCGGACATGACGTTCGATGGTCTGCACAGCGACGCGGCTGATCTATACGCCTGGGTGCGTGCACAGCCTTATGTGGATTCACGGCGTGTATTCCTTTCCGGGCAGAGCATGGGAGGTTATGTGGCGGCCAGCATCGCGCCGCGTCTGCGGCCGCACGGGCTGATTCTGATGTGCCCGGGCGCGGGCATGTGGTATGGCTGTGCCCGGCGGGCCGATAGAGTGACGCAGAGCGGAAAAGATTATGCTGACCTGGAGGGGCTTGTTTACAAAATGGCCTTCAACTACAACATGGCGGCGCATCCGGATCCATTTGAAGAGGCAAAAGGCTACAACGGTCCTGTCATCGTCATCCGGGCAGATGATGATAAACTGGTGGATGACGAAAGCTGTAAACGTTATGCAGGGCTGTACCAGGTGGCTGAGTTTGTACGTGTTTCGGGCGGAGGCCACAATTTCGCCACCATTCCGTCCCGCACAGCCTGCGAACAGGCAATTTGGAAGTTCATTCAAGACAATTTATGAAAAATACCCCCGCAGGATCTCCTGTGGGGGACATTTGCAGGGAGGTAAACAACAATGGAAATGAAAATCATGCAGCCGATAACAGTGGGCGGAATAACGTTGAAGAACCGTATCATGTTTCCGCCGCTCACCACGGGCTATGAGGAACGGGACGGCAGCATTGGGGAACAGAGCCGCGCGTTCTATACCCGTCTGGCACAGGGCGGTGTGGGATACATCGTGCTGGGCGACGTTGCGCCCATTCGCAGTTTTTCTCCCACGCCAAAGCTGTTTGATGACAGCCAGATTGAAAGTTTCC
>OLJW01003783.1_pt1 | contig 10975 bp, 8 predicted proteins | sample 1603411 | NCBI WGS metagenome assembly OLJW01 (sample SAMN04168659, study PRJEB22393) | human gut metagenome | biome: human gut microbiome; feature: stool | host: Homo sapiens | collected 2014-05-12 | reverse complement strand
AAGGATAAATTTTGTGTATCGCGAAGCGTGTTGCTGAGAACGGAGTGAACAGTAATATTTTTGGATAAATAAATACTGGCACAGAGGTGGATGCTGCTGTATTGGCAGCATAACACTTCTGTGCCGTTTTTTGATTCTTCAAAATGAAATCGTATAGCGGGAACCTGCAATGTATTCACGGCTGATGTAAAGCGGTTTTCCATCAGGAGCTTCCATATAGGAATCCAGGATCAGCACGGGATCACCGGAAGACAGACGCAAAGTTTTTGCCATATCCGGGGAGGCTGCAGTAACAGAAATAGTGCTGCGGCTGGATTCTGCGATCGTACAGCGGTAGGTGTTTTTGATATATTCAAAAAAAGAACCGTTTTCTACAGCGTTCGGATCAAAATCCGGGAAAAGCCGTGTGGGGAGCCAGGTGTGAACATCAATAACCGGAATACTGTCAGCCAGAAGAAGACGTTCCAGGAAAAAAACTTCCTCATCCGAAGTAAGCTGCAGAAAATCAGAGGTTACGCTGTTTGCAGGTTTTTTGCAGAAGGACAGTACGTGAGATTCCGGAATCCGGTCATTCTGACGGCAGGATTCGGAAAAGCTCATATTTTTCTGGGATTCAAATTTCCGGAAGATCATGGGGGATTTTACAAAGGTTCCTTTTCCCTGATGCTTGATAAGATAGCCTTGTGTACAAAGCTCCTCCACGGTACGTCGGACAGTGATCCGGCTGACATGGTAAAGATCGGCAAGCTCCGGCTCAGGAGGGATTTTTTCTCCGGGCTTATAAGTACCGTTTTTGATCTGCTGGGTGATGATATCCATAAGCTGCTTGTAAAGCGGCTGGATCGAATTTTTATTTAACATGAAAATATCCTTTCTGAGGTTGTTCATAAAAGATATTTTACTATAGTGCGGATGTATTTGTCCAGTAAGGGACAAACCTCTGCAGTGCGTCAGAAGGGACATTGGATGAATAATTAATCATAAATCATGAATATACTCTTTACTATAACGTTATAATATGTTATATTCTTCAAAAAGGTAAAATGCAAAAGTACAAGAAGGAGAAATTCATCTGAAAATCCGAAAAAAACCTGTATTTTCAATGGATTCAGAGGATTACCAGACGAATTTCCACGAAAACCGGAGGATGAAAATGGACGCAGTAAAAATCGTAAATAAGATCAACAAAGAGCATGGAACAATCAAAAATGTGTATTTTCTTGCATGCGGAGGATCTCTTGTGGATCTGTATCCGGGATATTATTTTGTCCGTGCGGAATCCGCAGTGATGGATGCACAGTGGATCCCTGCAAGAGAGTTTGCACTGACACCGCCGAAGAAGCTGGGAAAAGACAGTCTTCTGATCATCTGCTCCCACAGTGGCAAGACAAAGGAGTGTCTGGAGGCAGCAAAAACAGGAATGGATGCAGGTGCGGCTGTTGTTACAATGACACATGCGCCAGGTTCCCCATGTGATACAGATAAATGGATCTCCGTTGTATACGACTGGGCACCGGGGGTAAAGGAAGCAGAGAAGCCTCAGGGAATCGTACTTCGTATTCTTAATGAGCTGATGAAGGTACAGGAGCCGGGATATAAGCTTTACGATAAGATCGTGGAAGGCTTTGAAAAGATCGATGATGTTATTGCAGCTGCAGTGAAGGATCAGCAGAATGCAGCATGGCTTTTTGCAGAAAAATATTCAGAGGAACCGAACCTTTATATCATGGCATCGGGAGCTTCCTATTCTCAGGCATATGGCTTTGCGATCTGCTCACTTCAGGAAATGCAGTGGATGGACTGCGGTTATCTGAACAGTGCGGAATATTTCCATGGACCGTTTGAGGTAACGGATGAGGATCATCTTTATATCCTTATGATGAGCCGGGGCAGAAACCGTATGATGGATGCGCGTGTGCTGACTTTCCTTGAAAAATACGGAAAGAAATACGAAGTGATCGATGCAGATAAGCTTGGTATGGAAGCAATTGATGACAGCTGTGTGGAATATTTTACTCCGATGCTGTTCTACACCATGACGACCGTTTACCGTACCGCTCTCCAGGATAAACGCCGTCATCCGCTGGATATGAGAAGATATATGGGCGTTGTAGAGTACTAAAGGTGCTGCTGTGCCTGTGCACAGAGAAAGGGAAAATATGAGTAAATACAGTACAAAACTTCTTGGCTTCGGAGACAATGTAGTGGATATCTATGATCATCTGAAAACCATGTATCCAGGCGGAAACTGCGTAAACGTCAGTGTTTACGGAAAGATGGCCGGATGTGAAAAAACAGCGTATATGGGATATTTCGGAGATGACGACAGAGCAGAACTGATCATGGATACACTGGAAAAAATCGGCGTGGAAACCGTAAAGTGCAGACAGCTGCACGGCGAGAACGGTTATTCCAGGATCACATTAAAAGACGGAGACCGTGAGTTCCTGGATTTTAATGATGGTGGTATCCGTGGAAAAACACCGTATATCCTTGATCGTTTTGATCTGGAATATATGAAAGGCTTTGATGTGGTACATAGCGGAAATTACTCTTTTACGGAGGAAGAGCTGCATAAGATCAAAGAGGCGGGAATTCCGGTTTCTTTTGACTTTTCTGATGATTCCACAGAGGAATATTATGAAAAAACAGCACCGGAGGTTACTTACGCATTTTGCTCCTTTGACGGAACCGACCAGGAGGCAGAAGAGCATCTGAAAAAGATCATCTCCATGGGGCCGAAGCTTGCCATGGCCTCCAGAGGAGCCAGGGGCTGCATTCTTTATGACGGAAGGAATTTTTACCGACAGCCGGCAGCGCCGCTTACGGAAGTAAAAGATACTCTTGGCGCCGGGGATTCACTGATCGCATCTTTCCTTACCGGGTATATCGGAAGAATGAAAAACGGCATGGCGGAGGAAACCGCGATCGGTGAAAGTCTTGAAGAGGCTGCTGCTTTTGCAGCGGGCATCTGTGGCATGGAAGGTGCTTTTGGCTACGGAAAAAAATATGAATAGCAGGAGGGGAAAATAATGGGACGCAATGGAAAAAGCAGAGCTCTTATCTGTTTTGTACTGTGTATGATCATGGCTTTGCCGGTATATTTCAGCAGTGCAGTGGCAGTAAAAGCGGCAGAACAGCAGACCATCATCATAGGAACGAACGCAGAGTATTCACCGTTTGAATACTTGGATGATAATGGAAATATTACAGGTTTTGATTACGACCTTCTGGAGGCGATCGCCAAGGAAGAAAACGTAAAGCTGGTATGGAAGGATATGCCCTTTGATTCCCTGATGGGTTCTATGGAGGCTGGTGATGTACAGGTGATCGCAGCCGGGATCGGACCTACGGAGGACCGTAAAAAAAGCGTTGATTTTTCCGATGTTTATTACACCGGTACACAGTGCATCATCAGCCGTAAGGATAATCCGATCAAGGATTTTGAGGAGATGTCCGGAAAAACCGTTGCAGTTCTGGAGGGTGCACAGAGTGATATGATCGCATCCGGCGAGACTACTGATTACGGTGAAGTTAAGGATGCCAAAGTAAAAAGATTTAAAAACGCTTCCAGTGCAGTCATGGAGCTGAAAAACGGTGGAGCAGATGCAGTTCTGATCGACAATATCATGGCTGAGATCTACTGCAAACAGAACTCAGACCTGCAGTATGAGTCCGTGCCAAGTACAGCAGAGGATACTGTTTTCTGCATTGAAAAAGGAAACACAGAGCTTGTCCAGATCATCAATGATGGGCTTGCAAAAGTAAAAAAATCTGAGGAATATGATGATCTTTATCAGAAGTATTTTGTGGACACACTTGAAAACAGCGAGGATGTGACAGATGTAGCAGCAACCGATGGTTTTCTGGGACTTTTAAGCTTTATTTTCCTTCAGGATAATCGTTGGAAGTTTTATATTAACGGTCTTGGGATTACGCTGATCGTGTCCCTTTTGTCAGTGATCGTAGGTATCCTGATCGGTCTTGTAGTGGCTTTGGTACGTCTTGGAGCTGCGAAAAAAGGCAGAAGAACCATTCTTTCCACGATCGCGGATATTTATGTTGATGTGATTCGTGGAACACCGTCAGTCCTTCAGCTGATGATCATCTATTTTGCAGTGTTCCACAGCAGGCTGGGATATGTGGCAGCAGTGGTCAGCTTCGGTATCAACAGCGGTGCATATGTTTCCGAGGTTATCCGCGGAGGTATTTTATCTGTAGACAAGGGGCAGAGCGAGGCAGGTCGTTCTCTGGGCCTTGGGTACAAAGATACCATGCGTTTCATTATCATTCCGCAGGCTGTAAAAACCATCCTTCCGGCAATGGGTAATGAGTTTATCCAGCTGATCAAAGAAACATCTATTTTAGGTTATGTAGGTATCATGGATCTGACAAAAGCGGCAAGCTATGTTTCTTCCCGTACTTATCAGATGTTCATACCGCTGATCGTTGCAGGTATCATGTATTATCTGATCGTGAAGTGCCTGAGCCTTCTGCTGAAGAGATTTGAAAGGAGACTGAGAGAAAGTGATTGATGTTAAAAATCTGAAAAAGTCCTTCGGGGACGTACACGTATTAAAGGGAATCACAACTCACGTAAACAAGGGTGAGTGTATCTGCATCATCGGTCCGTCCGGCTCCGGAAAATCTACATTTCTGCGCTGTCTGAACCTTCTGGAAAAACCGGAGGAAGGCGAGATCACCGTAAACGGACAGCAGCTTCTGGATCCGAAGCTGGATGTAGATAAATTCAGGGAAAATGTGGGAATGGTTTTTCAGCATTTTAATCTGTTTCCAAATATGACAGTATTGAAAAATATCACCCTTGCGCCGGTGCGCCTTGGCAAATGGAATGTAGCGGAAGCTGATCAGAAGGCGAGGGCTCTTTTGAAAAGAGTCGGCCTTGAAGAAAAAGCCGATGTCTATCCCGGAAAGCTTTCAGGTGGACAGAAGCAGAGGGTTGCCATTGCCAGAGCCCTTGCAATGAATCCCCAGGTGCTTCTGTTCGACGAGCCGACATCAGCTCTTGATCCGGAGATGGTCGGAGAGGTTCTTGAGGTTATGAAGGAACTTGCAAAAGAAGGCATGACCATGCTGGTGGTTACCCATGAGATGGGATTTGCAAGGGAGGTCAGTGACAGAGTGCTCTTTATGGATGATGGGGTGATTCTTGAGGATAGAAATCCGAAAGAACTGTTTGGGGATCCTCGAGAGGAAAGGACGAAGGAGTTTCTTTCCAAAGTGTTGTAGGGTTTTTCGTGGAAAAGTTCTGCTTTGAAAAAGCGGGGAAATTCGTGGGGAGGGGAGGCACTCGGAGTTGCGAAGCCCGTTTCCCCTCCCCACACCCCACCCCTCCGGGCACGCCGCTGTGCTACGCCTTGGAGTGTGGTAATTTATCGGCTTAGTCCTGTATGCTGCTGTATTGGCAGTGTCAGGCTGAGCCGATTTTTGTTTCGTCGGACGGGAAAGCGGCCCGCGCAGCGGGCCTGTTCCCTGTTGTTAATGGGAGTGGGTTTATGCCAGTGATGCGACAATAGACGGAAGCAGGTGAGCGTCGGCAATACAACAACAGACAGAAGTATGTCTATGCCAGTGATGCGACAATAGACGGAAGCAGGTGAGCGTCGGCAATATAGCAACAGGCAGAAGTAAGTCTATGCCAGTGATGCGACAACAGACGTGAGCAAGTGAGCGCCGGCAATACAGCGACAGGCAGGAGCAGGTCAGCACCCGCAATACAACAGGCAGGAGCAGATTAGCGCCAGCAATAGAACAACAGGCAGTAGCAGATTAGCGCCAGCAATACAACAACCACCAGGAACAGGTCTGCTGCGCAGACCGCCTTCCGTCCGGCGGAAAAAAAATCGGCTCAGCCTGACGCTACCAATACAGCAGCATACAGGCATTTACCAATACACTACCCCATACCACAGCGCAGAACAGCGACGTGCCCGGAAAGGGGGAGCGCGAGGGGGAAAAGCGGGCTTCGTAACTCCGAGCGCCTTTCCACCTCGCAAACCTGCCCACGCCAAAGTGTCCCTCCGAAAGGGAAAGAGCTCCACTGCCCAAAGTGTCCCCCCCCTGGAAAGAAACTATCCGTCAGAAGACACAGGCTCTCCGCCCAGGAGCGTCCGTCAGACGCCCGACATTGTACAATATCTGGTACAATTTTCTCATTATTTTTATCAATAATACAATTACATGTATATTATAAAGAACATACTTCCAAGCTGTTGACTTTAAATTCGGAATCTGTTATCTTATGGTCGTCATGAGAAATGTTATATATTACTAACTGCGCGGGCGGTGAACGAAATATTGAGACAACAGGAAAGGATGTGTAACAAATTGGCAAAAGTTGATTTTGAACAGTGGAATGGTTTTAAGGGTGATCGTTGGAAAGAGAAGATCGATGTTCGTAATTTCATCAGTATGAACTATACACCATATGATGGAGATGCTTCCTTCCTGGAAGCACCAACAGAGGCAACAGATAAACTCTGGGGCAAGCTTCAGGAGCTTCAGAAAGAAGAGCGTGCTAAAGGCGGCGTTCTTGATATGGAGACAGAGGTAGTAACAGGAATTACAGCATACGGTCCTGGATATATCGATGAGGAACTCAAAGACCTGGAGCAGGTTGTAGGTCTTCAGACAGACAAACCTCTGAAACGTGCTTTCATGCCATACGGCGGAATCAAAATGGCAGAGCAGGCATGTGAGACTTACGGATACCATGTAAGCGACAAGATCAAAGATGTTTTCAACAACTATGAGTTCAAAACACACAACCAGGGTGTATTCGATATCTACACACCGGAGATGAAGAGAGCACGTCACAACAAGATCCTTACAGGACTTCCGGATACTTACGGACGTGGACGTATCGTAGGTGATTACAGACGAGTTGCTCTTTACGGAATTGATCATCTGATCGCAGGTAAAGAGAAAGATTTCGCAGCATGCGACCGTCAGGGTATGAGACGTTATGACTTCCAGCTTCGTGAGGAGATCGCAGATCAGATCCGTGCTCTGAAGAAGATGAAAGAAATGGCTCAGATCTATGGCTTTGATATTTCCCAGCCGGCTAAGAATGCAAAGGAAGCATTCCAGTGGCTGTACTTCGGATATCTTGCAGCAATCAAAACTCAGAACGGAGCTGCAATGAGTGTTGGACGTATCTCCACATTCCTTGATATCTATATTGAGAGAGACCTTGAGAACGGAACTCTTACAGAGAAAGAGGCACAGGAGCTTGTTGATCATATCGTAATGAAATTCCGTATGGTTAAATTCGCTCGTATCCCGTCTTACAACCAGCTCTTCTCCGGTGACCCGGTATGGGCAACTCTGGAAGTAGCAGGTATGGGACAGGACGGACGTTCCATGGTAACAAAGAACGACTATCGTTTCCTTCATACACTTGAGGATATGGGACCGGCTCCGGAGCCGAACCTTACAGTTCTCTACTCCTCAAGACTGCCTGAGAACTTCAAGAAATATGCAGCAGACATCTCTGTTACAACAAGTTCCATCCAGTATGAGAACGATGATGTTATGCGTCCGGTATGGGGCGATGACTACAGCATCTGTTGCTGTGTATCTGCTACAGAGACAGGTAAAGAGATGCAGTTCTTCGGTGCTCGTGCAAACCTTGCAAAATGCCTTCTTTACGCGATCAACGGTGGTGTTGATGAGAAGACAAAACAGCAGGTAGGACCGCAGTATCAGCCGATCACTTCCGAGTACCTTGACTATGATGAGGTAATCGCAAAATATGATCAGATGATGGACTGGCTTGCACATCTGTATGTTGGAACACTGAACATGATCCACTACATGCATGATAAATACTACTATGAGGCAGCTGAGATGGCACTTATCGATACAAAGGTTGACCGTTCCTTCGCAACAGGTATCGCCGGATTCTCACACGTAGTAGATTCCCTTTCCGCTATCAAATATGCAAAAGTAAAAGCAATCCGTGACGAGGACGGAATCACAACAGACTTCCAGGTTGAGGGTGACTTCCCACGTTATGGTAACGATGATGACAGAGCAGACGAGATCGCAACAACTCTGCTTTCCACATTCCTTGAGAAACTGAAACACATCCATACCTATCGTGATTCCAAGCCAACTACATCCATCCTTACCATCACATCCAACGTTGTTTATGGTAAAGCTACAGGATCTCTTCCGGACGGAAGAAAAGCCGGCGAGCCTCTGGCACCGGGAGCAAACCCGTCTTACGGCGCAGAGCAGAACGGACTTCTTGCTTCCCTCAACTCTGTTGCAAAACTGGACTATGAAGATGCCCTTGACGGAATCTCCAATACTCAGACCATCAACCCGGATGCTCTGGGACATACAGAAGAAGAACGTACAGAGAACCTTGTTCATGTACTTGACGGATACTTTGACCAGGGTGCTCATCACCTCAACGTTAATGTATTTGGTAAAGAAAAACTGATCGATGCAATGGAACATCCGGAAAAAGAAGAGTACGCAAACTTCACAATCCGTGTATCCGGATATGCAGTTAAATTCATCGACCTTACAAGAGAGCAGCAGCTGGATGTTATTGCCAGAACCTGCCACGACAGAATGTAAGTCTGATATTTTAAAATAGTATCGGCGAAACAAAAGGGCATGCAATACAATATATGTTAGAGGTTGCATGTCCTTTTTATAAATATGAATGCAAAGGAATTAGAAATGTTAAAAGGCTATGTTCATTCTCTGGAGAGCTTCGGGTCTGTGGACGGACCTGGAGTGAGATATGTGATTTTTCTTTCTGGCTGTGCTATGCGTTGTCAGTTCTGCCATAATCCGGATACCTGGAATATGACAGATGGAAAAGAGTACACTACGGATCAGCTTTTGAAGACAGCACTTCGGTTTAAGTCTTACTGGGGAGATAAGGGTGGTATCACGGTGAGCGGCGGGGAACCACTTTTGCAGATGGATTTTCTCACAGAGCTTTTCCGTAAGGCAAAGGAAGCGGGAGTCCATACTACTTTGGATACCAGCGGAAATCCTTATACGACTAAGGAGCCGTGGCATTCTAAGTGGCTGGAGCTGATGAAGTATACAGATCTTCTGCTTCTGGATATCAAGCAGATCAATGAGCAGGAGCATGTGAAGCTTACCGGGCAGACCAATACGAATATTCTTGCCATGGCCCGTGAGCTTTCGGATATGGGTAAGCCTGTTTGGATCCGGCATGTGTTAGTACCGGGGGGCAGTGACAAGGATGAGTATCTGCACCAGCTGGCGGATTTTATCCATACACTGAAAAAAGTTGAGCGCGTGGAAGTTCTTCCGTATCATACTCTTGGCATTTTTAAATGGGAAAAGCTGGGGATTCCTTATCCGCTGGAGGGCGTGAAACCTCCAACGCAGGAGAGGATTGATAATGCCAGACGGATTCTTGGGGCGATTTAAGAGCGTGAGAGAAAGTAAATAAAACTCCTTAAGGGGAGGCCGTTGCGGACTGGAAATGAGTTTGCAATGGTCTCTTTTAAGTTGCTATTTTGTGGGTTAAAAGTTCGTCTAAAAGGGACGCATTCGGACAATGGGTATTACTCACTCACCGGCGCAACGCTACGATGAACTAATCGCTAACTGCGACTAAGGAGTTCCGGAGAGCCGTCACTCCTAAGTCTTCGTAAGCGCTGGATTTCATCTACGCTAAGGGCGCGCCTGAAATGGTTCGCTGGAGTAATACCCATTGCCCAAATGCTGTGTACTGGCTGGAAGCCAACACCCTAAACAGCAATGTAATGTTTAATGATTAGTGGATAGAAACGAGGAGATTTCCTGTAAAAATCGCTGTCCATATTTCTTAAGCTTATTCTGTCCTACGCCGGATACGTTAAGCATTTCGTCCTCATTCTGGGGGAGTTTCTCGCACATGTCGATAAGGGTTTTGTCGGTGAAGACGATGTAGGGCGGGACGGATTCTTCTTTGGCAATTTGGAGGCGGAGCTGGCGTAAGGTCTCGAAAAGAGCGGAGTTACGGCTGGAGTTTGCGGCGGTGGTGCCAGCGGATGAACCCACTTTGAAAGCGGAAAAACTGTCTTTTTCGAATGGATTTTTGCGTTTCTTTGAGGCTGATATTTTCTCTTTTTCTTTGAATTTCTTTACTATAATTTTGATATTTTTTGTTTGTAAATCTGCGATGTTTCCTACTTTTAGGACACTATATTCGCCCTCAGTCTGAATGATATAGCCCATGCGGATCATCTGGCTTATAAGGAGCCGGAGGTCAGCTTCGGTGCGGTTTTCCAGTTTGGCATAGCAGTTGTAGGAGGTGGCACCGATGTCTTTCAGGCGGGCTTTTTTGGAGCCAAGGAGGGTGCCGGTTACAAGAGCCTGACCGTAGCGGCCGCGCATTTCGGTGATGCAGCTGATTACCCATTTGGCGTCCTGGGTCATGTCAAGTTCTTCAAATTCCTGGTGGCAGTTACCGCAATTGTCGCAGGGGGTATCTGTGGTTTCGCCGAAGTATTCCAGAATGTAATTGCGCAGGCAGGAGGTAGTCATGCAGTAGCCTTCCATAAGCTGGAGGCGGCGGGAATCCTGGCGCTTTACCTGGTCGATTTCCTGGAAATCCATGCCCTCGAAGTCTTTGCTTCCAAGAAGCAGTTTGCTGATCATCACATCCTGGGCGGAGAAGAGAATAATGCATTTAGCTGGTTCGCCGTCTCTTCCGGCACGTCCGGCTTCCTGGTAGTAGTTTTCCATGCTCTGAGGCATGTTGTAATGGATGACGAAGCGCACGTTGGACTTGTCAATTCCCATACCAAAGGCATTTGTGGCGATGACTACCTGAGCAGGTCGTAGATGAAATCATCCTGGTTCTGCCGCCTCTCCGCGTCCGACAGGCCGGCATGGTACCGGGTCACCGATATCCCGTCTTTGAGCAGTTTCCCGCTCACCTCCTCCACCAGTTTCCGGGTCAGACAGTAAACGA
>OLJW01003774.1_pt1 | contig 11001 bp, 9 predicted proteins | sample 1603411 | NCBI WGS metagenome assembly OLJW01 (sample SAMN04168659, study PRJEB22393) | human gut metagenome | biome: human gut microbiome; feature: stool | host: Homo sapiens | collected 2014-05-12 | reverse complement strand
CGACCACCGAGATCTACACTCTTTCCCTACACGACGCTCTTCCGATCTAAAGCCCGGAAACAGCCGCAACTTCCGCCCAAAAGAAAAACGGAAAAAAGAAAAAAAATAAGCCGCGCCGCAGTATATTCGGCACCATCATGCGGTTCATTGGCTGCCTGCTGTGCGTTTGCGTCATGGCGGCCAGCGCCGGTGCGGTGCTGCTTTCGCTGTATGTGGTGCAGGTGACCGAGGACCCGGACGGCAAGCTGGACCTGGATGAGCAGAAGCTCAAACAGACCTCCATTGTGTATGGCCGCGACGGCAACGAGGTGAACACCTTTGCTGGCGAAAATAACCGCATCTGGCGCGAAATTTCGGCCATGCCGGAAAACCTGCAGAACGCGGTCATCGCCGTTGAGGATAAGGATTTTCGCAGCGAGCCCGGCATCAACGTCAAGCGCACCATTGCCGCTGCCCTGAACGAGTTTACCGGAAACGCGCTGCTTGGCTCCAAGCAGGGCGCTTCCACGCTGGAGCAGCAGCTGGTCAAAAACCTGACCGGTGATAGTGAACAGGACATTCTGCGTAAGGTGCGCGAGATTTTCCGCGCGTTGGGCCTTTGCAACCGCTACAGCAAGGAAACCATCCTGGAAGCTTACCTCAATACCATCCCGCTGACCGGCACCATCTATGGCATGGAAGCCGGCGCGCAGGAGTATTTTGGCAAGAGCGTGGAGGAATTGAGCCTGGCCGAATGCGCCGAGCTGGCTTCCATCACCAAGAATCCCAAGAGCTTTAACCCGGCTACCAACCCGGAAAATCTGCTCAAGCGCCGCAACCATGTTCTGGCTTTGATGCGCAACCAGGGATATATTACTGATGAAGAGTGCACTGCTGCACAGGCGGAACCCATCACCCTGGCCGAGAGCAAATCGGCCACCGAAAAGGTCACCCGTACTTCCCGCAACTCTTATTTTGACGACGCTTTGTTTGCGGATGTCACCCAGGCAATCATGGAGCAGGAAAGTTGCACCCGTGCCGAAGCACAGGATAAGATCTTCTCCGATGGCCTGCGCATCTACTCTACCCTGGACCAGAAAGCACAGTCTGCCATGGAGCAGGTCATGCTGAACGAGGACACCGGCGACGGCGAGCTCTTCCCGGCCCTGTGGCACGAGGAAGAGGTTTCTTCCAGTATCCCGGCGGACAGCGAGATTACCTATGACGAGAGCGGCCTGCCGCTGAACCCGGACGGCTCTTCTGTGTTCACGGACGATGATGTGCCGGTCTATGCCGATAAGGAAAACACCACCCTGAAAACCAGCCAGGATGACAACGGTAACCTGATCTTCTATGAAAGCGTGCGCACTCAGGCGGCTATGGCGTCCATCAGCATGGAGGATGGCCACCGCGGCGAGATCGTTGCCCTGGTTGGCGGTCTGGGTGAAAAGAAAGTAGACCGCGGCACCAACCGCGCCACGCTGCCCCACCAGACCGGTTCCACCATGAAACCCATTGCTGCTTATTGCCTGGCAGTGGACAGCAAGATCATCAACTATTCTTCGCCCATGGCGGATACGCCGTATTACCTCAAGAGCGACCATCAGGTGCTGGATACCGACCGCTGCCTGAAGCTTGGCCTTTCTACTGACAAGTATAATGCAGTCAACCAGTCCCGCGATGATGTGTGGCGCGACTGGCCCACCAACTACGGCGGTGCAGGCGGCGATGGTGCCACCATGCTGGTGTATGATGCACTGCGCCGCTCTTACAACACCATTGCGGTCTGGATCGGTTCCTATGTCGGTGCGGAAGAGATGTTCAGCTTTGCGCATGATACCCTCAACTGCACCTATCTGGATCCCGAACATGACGTTGACCTGGCGCCTCTGGTGCTGGGCTCCCAGAGCCAAGGCCTGACGGTTGTGGAGCTGGCTGGCGCTTACTCCATTTTCAATGACGGCAAGTTTACCACCCCGCACTACTGGACCGAGATCTATGACTCGGACGGCAACCTGTACCTGGATAACAGCAAGCGCGTTACCACCGTGCAGGCCATTGACCCTGCAGCCGCTACCATCATGAACCGTCTGCTGAGCAACGTGTGGAAAAAGCCCGGTACGGCAAACGGCATGAAGCCGGAAACCGAGGGCATTGATACCATCGGCAAGACAGGTACGACCAGCGACTTTAAGGACTATACCTTCGCCGGTGTTTCCCCATACTATTCCACCGCTGTGTGGTGGGGCTATGATAAGCCTTACAGCATGTGGGGTGTGGATGGCACCCTGGGCAACAACGGTAAACCGACCCAGCGCGCCTTTAAGCGGTATATGGAAGCTGCCCAGGCCGATAAGCCTGCCAAGGACTTCTATTATGATGACTCCGTTGTGCAGAAGCAGTTCAGCACCTCCACCGGTGCGATCGTATCCGGCGGTGGTGAGACCGGCTACTATACTGAGGACAACCTGCCGGATGACAGCTATTCCACCCTGACCGACCCCAGCGTGAACACGCTGGACCCGGCGGCAGGCTGATCGCGTAAAGTTCCAATAGTCTGAAAATTCAATAAGCCAGATCGGGCACAGCAGTTTACAAAGCTGCTGTGCCCGTTTGTTGTATTGGAATGGAGGACATGCTATAATGGCAGCAGCGAGAACCATGCGGGTGAGGAGAAAATGCACGGCCTTTTTGCGGCCTTAATAAGGCGGGCAGAAGCGTATCAAATGCACGTGCACGAATGAAAGACATACTTCCACCGTATAAAAACAGATAAAAGCACGGGAAGATTCCACCGCACCAACAGGCCAGTTGTGCATCATGCTCAAATACACAACATTTTTTCTAAAATGCTTGCAAGCCGCGCACACTTGTGGTATGATTATCCCCGTTGTGAATACACATGTACATAGGAGGGAAACAACATGGGCGAGCGCCGTTTTTTGTTGGTAGATAGCTCCGCTTTGCCGGATGTGTTCCTTAAGGTACTGCAGGCCAAGGAGCTTCTGGCTTCCGGCAGCGTGAGCAATATTTCCACGGCAGCGCGTCAGGCGGGCATTTCCCGCAGTGCGTTCTATAAGTACAAGGACTATGTGTTTGACGCCGAAACCGGCCGCGAGGCCATTACCGTGATCGCCACCCTGCTGGACAAAACCGGCGCTTTGCAAAGCCTGCTTTCTGGTATTTCGGCAGCGGGTGCATCGGTTGTTACCATCACCCAGTCCCGGCCGGAAAATGGTACCGCGCAGGTGGAAGTTACCGTGCGCACCGGAACCATGCAGATGACCGTTGAGGAAATGCTGACCCGGCTGGCCCGTCAGTCGTTTGTGGTGGAAGTGCACCGCGGAACCTGAAAGTGAACACACGCCGCCAAGGCGCACAGAACGGAATACCGGATGCGGGCAGCCGCATAAGGAACAAGGGGAGTATAGTATGGCTAAAATTGCAATCATGGGATTCGGCACCGTTGGCAGCGGTGTGCTGGAAGTCTGCCGCCGCAACGCCGCATCCATTGCCCGCCGCGCGGGTGAGCCGGTGGAGGTCAAGTACATCCTGGATGTGCGTGATTTTTCTGATTCTCCGGACGCAGCGCTGTTTGTGAAAGATATCAATGTGATCCTGAATGATCCGGAAGTCAAGGTCGTTGTGGAAACCATCGGCGGCACCCGCTTTGCTTATCCGTATGTGCGCCAGTGCCTGGAAAGCGGCCGCAGCGTGTGTACCTCCAACAAGGAGATGGTTGCCACCTATGGCGCAGAGCTGCTGGCTCTTGCACGGGAGCATAAAGCAGCGTTCCTGTTTGAAGCCAGCGTGGGTGGCGGTACCCCCATCATTACTCCCATGCACCAGTGCCTTGCCGCAAACCAGATCAGCCAGATTCAGGGCATTGTGAACGGGACCACCAACTTTATGCTGACCAAGATGAAGCGCGAAAACATGGGCTTTGATGCCGCGCTGAAAATTGCCCAGCAGCTGGGCTATGCCGAAACCAAGGATCCCGGCGACGATGTGGATGGCCGTGATGCCTGCCGCAAGATCGCCATCCTGAGCAGCCTGGCCTGCGGGCATCATGTTTATCCGGATAACATCCCCGCCCGCGGCATCCGCGATGTGGCCGTGGAGGATGTAAAAGCTGCCGAGCAGCTGGACTGCGCCATCAAGCTGATCGCCTGGTACCATGAAAACCCTAAAGGCGCAGCCGATGCGTTCAGCGCCGGTGTGGAGCCGATGCTGGTGCCGGAGTCCAACCAGCTGGCGGGCGTGAACGATGTGTTTAACGCTGTGCTGATGCAGGGGGATATGCTGGGCGATGTTGTGTTCTATGGCAAGGGCGCCGGCAAGCTGCCCACCGCCAGTGCCGTTGTGGCCGATGTGATCGATGCCCTGAAGGACGGCAGCAAGATCCATGACAGTCTGTTCTGGAAGCCTGCCGAAAAGCTGGATCACCAGTTGATGGATACCGCCAAGTATTCTTATTACATCCGCACCGCGGGCGTGCCCGCCGCCGCGCTGCCCAATGTAGCCGGTCCCGGCAAGCTGGTGTTTGACTATGGCGATTCTGCCGCGTACCTGATCGAAGCTGCCACGGCTGCGGACTTGGAGGCTGTGGCAGCCAAGCTGGAAGTTCTGGGCGGCCGCCTGGCGCTTGTGCTGAAAAAGCTGCCGGAATAAGCCCCGGCAGGGAAGGGAGCACATAACATGATTACCGTAACTGTACCGGCAACCAGCGCCAATGTCGGCGCCGGGTTTGACAGTCTTGGCCTTGCGCTTTCCATGCACAACGTGTTTACCTTTGAGGAATGTGACCGCATCCGCATTTCTTCGGTGGATGGCACCCATGTGCCGACCGGGGCAAACAACCTGGTCTACCGCAGCGCCCGCGCTGTGTATGACCAGCTGGGCATTCCGCTGCGCGGCCTGCGCATTACCCAGCGCAATGATATTCCCATGGCGCGCGGCCTGGGTTCCAGCTCTGCCTGCATTGTGGCGGGCATTTTGGGTGCCAACGCTTTGCTGGGCAACAAGCTGACCAGCCGCCAGATGCTGACCCTTGCCACCGCCATTGAGGGCCACCCCGATAACGTGGCCCCCGCCATGTTGGGCGGCTTTGTTACCAGTGTGTATGACGAAGGCCAGGTTTACAGCGTAAAAAAGAACATCGATGAACAGCTGGCATTTGCCGCTTTTGTACCGGATTTCCGCCTGCTGACCTCCAAGGCGCGCGCCGCGCTGCCGGATATGGTCAGCCATAAGGACGCCGTGTATAATCTGTCCCGCGCCGCGCTGGCTACCGCCGCGTTCTGCGATGGCGATTACAGCCTGCTTGGCGTGGCAACCAAGGATTCCCTGCACCAGAAATACCGCCTGCCCCTGATCGACGGCGGGGACGAAATGTTTGAACTGGCGCAGGACCTGGGCGCGCTGGCTGTTTATATTTCTGGCGCGGGTCCCACCATTATGGCGGTTGTCCCGCGTGACGATCAGGAATTCTTTGCCCGCGCGCAGGAAGCTCTGCCGCAGAGCGAAAAGCTAAAGCATTTTACCGTTTACCGCCTGCTGCCCGATAACACAGGCGCAACGGTGAAATAAGGGAACAGGGAGGAAGAGGTCTTTATGGGTCTTATCGTACAAAAGTTCGGCGGTACCTCGGTCAAGGATCGTGACCGCATCTTTAATGTTGCGCGCATTGTGGCCAACACCCGCAACCAGGGCAACGATGTTGTTGTTGTTGTTTCTGCCCAGGGGGATACCACCGATGACTTGATTACCAAAGCGGCCGAGATCACCAGTGATCCGTCCCACCGCGAAATGGATATGCTGCTGGCCACCGGCGAGCAGATTTCCATCTCGCTGCTGGCCATGGCGCTGCAGGAAATCGGTGTTCCGTCCGTCAGCCTGACCGGCTGGCAGGCCGGCTTCAACACCGACCGCGCTTACACCAAAGCCCGCATTAAGCGCCTGAACACCGAGCGTGTGGAAAGTGAGCTGGCCCGCAACCGCGTGGTAGTTGTAGCTGGTTTCCAGGGACTGAACCGTTCGGATGATATCACCACCCTGGGCCGCGGCGGCAGCGATACTTCCGCCGTTGCCTTGGCAGCCGCTCTGCATGCAGACCGCTGCCAGATCTATACCGATGTGGAAGGTGTGTATACTGCCGACCCGCGCAAGATTCCCAAGGCCACCCGCCTGAAGGAGATCACCTTTGACGAGATGCTGGAACTGGCATCCCTGGGTGCACAGGTGCTCAACAACCGCAGTGTAGAACTTGCCAAAAAGTATGGCGTCGAGCTGGAAGTTCTGTCCAGCATCAATCCGGTGCCCGGCACCGTTGTTAAGGAGGAAACCAAAGTGGAAGGTATGCTGATCAAAGGCGTTGCAAAAGATGAGGACGTCGCTGTTGTTTCGATCCTGGAAGTTCCCGATGTGCCGGGTATGTCCTTCAAGGTGTTCAGCCTGCTGGCACAGAAAAACATCAACGTGGATATCATTCTGCAGTCTTCCGGCAGCGCTGGCTGCAAGGATGTGATCTTTACCTGCTCCAAGGGCGAAGCTGAAACCGCTCGTGCAGTGCTGGAATCCAACAAGACCCGCTTTGGCACTGATAAGATCGCCGTCAACAATGACTGCGCCAAGGTCAGCATTGTCGGTGCCGGTATGCAGAGCCACCCTGGCACGGCTTCCACCATGTTTGAAGCTCTCTACAGCCAGAACATCAACATCCATATGATCTCTACCAGCGAGATCAAGATCAGCGTGATCATTGATAAAGCCGATGCTGACCGTGCTGTTGCCGCCATCCATGATGCTTTCATCCAGTAAGCGGTAATATCCATCTGGTGTAAAAAGTTTACAAGTTTCAGCCCCTGCCGCCCGGCGGGGGCTGTTGCCATATCCGGTACGGAATGGTATAATCAAACGCACAGCCGGGTGGGAATCATTCCCGCAAGCCCGGTTGTGCCCAATGTATTCTGCTGCAAAGGAGGTAACATATGGAATATATGGACGAAACCACCCTTGCCCACAAACACACCAGCCCGTGGCTGATTGCGTTCCGGATCATTTTTACCATTGCGCTGGTCTGGTGCATTCTGTTTATCTTTCATAACTCGCTGGAAACCAGCTCCATCTCGTCGGCCCGCAGCCATGAGGTCATGCAAAAAATCAATGCCATCCTGGCACATCTCAATATCGGCCCGCTGAGCGAACATGTTGTGCGCAAGCTGGCGCATTTTTCAGAGTTCACGCTGGAAGGCTTCCTGCTTATGCTCTGCCTGCGGGTTTATACCCGCCGTTTTGTGCGCCATGTCAGCTGGCCCATGCTGGGCGGCATGGCGACCGCGCTGCTGGATGAAACCATCCAGCTGTATGTGCCGGGCCGCACTTCGTCCGTGCGGGATGTGTGGATCGACTTCGGCGGTGTGATTGCCGGTTTGTTCGTGGCTCTGCTGTTGCTGCTCATCGTGCGCGGGCTGACCTCTTTCCATGCCATGAAAAAAGAAAACCGCCGCCTGCGTGCCGAACGGGCCGAGCTGCTGCGCCAGCAGCGCGCCGACCGGATCAACACAGCGGATGACCGTCCCGAAAGCCCAGATAGGAGAGAATATTTATGACAGAACAACAGGCGATTGAAGCCCTGCACGCCCTGCCGCGCCTGCCCCGCAGCGGCGCATCCCTGGAGCGTATGCAGGCACTGCTGGACCACCTTGGAAACCCGGAAAAGCAGTTTAAGTGCATCCATATTGCGGGCACCAACGGCAAGGGGACCCTTGCCGCTATGATATCTTCTATCCTGACCCATGCAGGCTACAAAACGGGCCTTACCATCAGTCCGTATGTTCTCAATTTTCGGGAGCGTTTTCAGATCAATGGACAGATGATGTCCCCGCGCACCCTGGCCAGCCTGACCCGGAACGTGCTGGATGCTGCCGATGCCATCATCGCTGAGGGCGGGGAAGGCCCGGTGGAGTTTGAAGCCGTTACCGCCATTGCCTTCCTTTGGTTTGCCCGCCAGAAGTGTGATTTTGCCGTGGTGGAAACCGGCCTTGGCGGCCGCTATGACGCCACCAATGTCATCCCCGCGCCGCTGGTTGCGGCCATTACCCGCATCGGCATGGATCATACCGAAATTTTGGGCGATACCCTTGCCGAGATCGCCGCCGAAAAAGCCGGTATCATCAAAGAGGGGAGCGTGGTTGTCTGCTACCCCGAGCAGCCGGAGGAGGCCATGGGCCCGCTGCTGACCGCCGCGGCCAACGCGCATACCTCGCTGGTGGTGCCGGATACCGCCGATTTGCAGCAGCTCAAGTGCCGCCCGCTGGAAAACTATGTTGATTACGGCGGCTATCGTGCTCTGCTGCAATTCCCCGGCAAGCATCAGGCCAACCATGCCGCTATGGCGGTGGAAATTGCCCTGGCCCTCTGGCGGGAATACCATTACGAGATCCCCGATGAAGCGATTGAAACCGGTCTGCGGGATGCCAAAATGCCCGCACGGATCGAGGTCATGCGCCGCCATCCGTTGCTGCTGCTGGATGGCTGCCACAATGCCGATGGTACCGCAGCCCTTGCTGCAACTCTGAAAGAAGCCGGATATGACGGCAACCTTGTGGCGGTCCTTGGCCTGCTGAAAGATAAGGATCACAGCAAAATGCTGGAAAACCTGGCCCCCTGCTTTGAGAAGGTCTTTACCGTCACGCCGGATAGCCCCCGCGCCATGACGGCAGAAGAACTGGAGGAGGAAGCCAAGTACCATATGGATGCCGAAGCCGCCCCCAGCGTGGCAAAGGCCATCCGCCTTGCGGTGGATTACGCCGATGAAAACAACCTGGCTGGTGTGGTGGTGTGCGGCAGCCTTTACCTTGCTGCTCAGGCCCGTCCGCTGCTGCTCAAAGAAGCGGAAAAGTAACCCCAATTCCAACAAAATATGCGCACAGCGCCCTGTATACTGGGAACATACCCCAGCAGCAGGGCGCTTTTTGCTGCTATTACCAAAAATGAAAGAGGTGGACAACCCCCTTGGCGAAAGTTTGTTTTGTTCCGGCGCAGGGAACATTGGCGGCTTACCTGACCGGTGAGATCGACCACCATGCCGCGCAGGCCCTACGGCGTGAAATTGATGCGCAGATCAATGCCCGCATGCCGGAATTGCTGACGATGGATTTTTCCGGCGTTACTTTTATGGATTCCTCCGGTGTGGGGCTGATTCTGGGCCGCGGGCGCCAGATGTCCGGCCTGGGTGGGCGGCTTGTTGTGCAAAACGCACCGGATACCGTGCGCCGCATGCTGGACCTGGCGCATATCCATTACGTTTGATCGTGGGGGAGGTCACATCATGAAAATGCTGAATCAGGTCAAAATGACCTTTGCCAGCCGCAGCGTCAACGAAAGTTTTTCCCGTGCGGCACTTGCGGCGTTTCTGGCCCAGGCGGACCCGACCGTGCCGCAGCTGGCGGATATCAAAACGGCCGTGTCAGAAGCTGTCACCAACTGCATCGTCCATGCCTATCCGGATACCGTCGGCCCCATTACGATGACGGCTGTTTTGTATGAGGGCGGCAATGTGCGCATTACCATATCGGATAAAGGCGTTGGTATCCCGGACGTTGCCAAGGCAATGGAGCCAATGTATACCACCGGCAACCCGGACGAGCGCGCGGGCCTGGGTTTTGCGGTAATGCAGAGCTTTATGGATCGGGTCCATGTATCCTCTGCGCCGGGACGGGGAACACGCGTTACCATGAGCCGTCACCTGGATTCCCGGTGAGTTTTGGCGTGTGCGCTCCTACATAGGGCAGAATCAGCTAGTACAGCAGAGTGGAATCTGTTGACCGTTGCGGATATGCCCGCTAAAACCGGAACGAATCAACGCCTAGTGGCAGGGCAGACGTTCGTTCCCGATTGCAGGGAGGCAGCTGATATGGCAACCGCAAATCCCACCGCACTTTTTACCACATTACCGCGCACGGAGTTCATCCAGAAAAACCTTGGCCTTGTACATTCCTGTGCTGGCCGTTTTACAGGCCGCGGCATCGAATACGAAGAATTGTATTCGGCGGGCTGCCTGGGGCTTGTCAAAGCGTGCGATGGGTTTGACCCGAACCGCGGGGTCTGTTTCTCCACCTATGCGGTGCCGGTCATCTTGGGTGAGATCAAAAAGCTGTTCCGGGACGGGGGAACTGTTAAGGTCAGCCGTTCGATCAAAGAACTTGGATTAAAAGTGACAGCGGAACGGGAACGCCTAATGAAGCTGACCGGCGCAGAGCCAACCGTGGCACAGCTGGCACAAAACCTGGGGGCAACGCCGGAGCAGGTGGCGGTATCCATTCAGGCTGCTATGCCGGTTATCTCCCTGACCCCGGCGGATGATGAGGACGGAACAAGAGAATGGGATATCCCGGTGGATTCACCGGAAGAAGTATTGGCGGAACGGATCGGTTTGGCGGAAATATTGAAACGACTGAATGAATCCGACCGGCAGCTCATCCGCCTGCGCTTTTATGCGGGCAAAACCCAAAGTGAAACGGCACAAATCCTTGGTACTACCCAGGTACAGATATCGCGCCGCGAACGAAAGATTTTGAAATGGATGCGCAAAGAGCTGACAAGCGAATAAGAAAACACAAAATGATGGCTGTTTTTCCAATTCGGAGCCATAAAAACTGTGCGATTCGACAAAAGTATGACTTCTGCACGTTTTGCCCTTGACGATGACACTTGCATGTGCTAAAATAACACCACTTTGAATAGCACAGGCGATATCCAATAGGGGGCGCCTGGCTGGACAAAGCAGCATCAGAAAATTTGGAAAAACTTCAAAAAAGCTGTTGACAAATCAAACCTGATGTGGTATTTTAATAAAGCTGTCCGAAAGACAGCGGCTGATTGAAAAGATTGTTTAAGAAAATTTCAAAAAAGTACTTGACAAACAGGACTTGATGAAGTAAAATAAACAAGCTGTTTCAAACAGCGCAGGACCTTGAAAATTGAACAATACTGAAACTTGTGGAACCTTAAACGTGATGG